>Ga0116184_10000817_pt1 | contig 33207 bp, 28 predicted proteins | sample AD_JPNNA5_MetaG_FD_89886 | JGI IMG/M metagenome (GOLD analysis project Ga0116184, IMG submission 89886) | Active sludge microbial communities of municipal wastewater-treating anaerobic digesters from Japan - AD_JPNNA5_MetaG | ecosystem: Engineered > Bioreactor > Anaerobic > Digestate | place... | reverse complement strand
GTAATGAAGGGGGGTTCGCCCCTCGCCATCGACGGCCCGGGAGTCCGCCCCCCGGAGGAGCAGGGCCTCCACGCCCCCCGGCCGGGGGTTGGTGGCGGCCCACATGAGGAGGGTGGCCCCGGCAGAGTCCCGGAGATCGACGGGAACTCCTCGATCCAGGAGCAGGGGCAGGGTGGCGGGGGCGTCCTCGGCGGCGGCGAGGATAAAGGGCATTTCGACCCCCGAGGCCCCGGGGCTCCGGGGGTTTAGTCCGAAGTCCAGGAGCAGGGCCAGGGGGCGTAGCGCCCCCCCGGGGGGGAGGAAGATCCACACGGGATGTCCCTCCCGGTCGACGGCCCGGGGGTCGGCTCCCCCTTCCAGGAGGATTTGGGCCACGGCGGGGTCGGGATTTGCCAGGGCGAACATGAGGGCCGACCGTCCCCGGTCGTTGGACAGGTTGGGATCGGCCCCCCGAAGAAGGGCCGCCGCCACGTCGGAGGAACTTCCACCCTCGCAGAGCGCCAAAAATCCCCCCTCCCGAAAGAGACGAGCCACGTCGTCCAAGGGGAGGGCCCGACGCCAGGTGAAGGGCTCGGGGGGCGCCGAGGGGTCTTCCTCCTCGAAGAGAAAAAAGGCCTCCGCCGGGGAAGACCCCCTTCCGTCCTCGGGGAGATGGCCCCCGACGATCGATCCCCCGAGGGCGATCAAAAGCAGCGGTACGGCAAGACGCCTCATGACGGACTCCTTTCCCGGGGTGCCCTGAGTTCGGCGGCATCCTGGGAGAAAGTATACCCCGTCTTTTCCCCTTCGGGGGGCGGGGCGATCGGGGGATGGCCTTCCCCGGAAGATTTTTTTAAAGCTGTGACGCCGCCCCTTCGTGGGGAGGGGAAGGATGATGGAAATGTACGCCCTGTTTGGCCCGGAAGGGCCCTTTGCCCGGGCCTTCGATGGCTACGAAGTCCGCCCCCCCCAGCAGCAGATGGCGGAGCGGGTACGGCATCTTTGCGAGGAAGCCCCCCCGGGGTGGCTTCTGGCCGTCGAGGCCCCCACAGGGGTGGGCAAGAGCTTTGCCCTCCTGGCCCCGGCCTTGCTTTGGGCCACCCAAGAGGAGGGGCGTGTGCTCCTCCTCACCGCGAGCATTCCCTTACAGGAGCAGCTGCTTCGAAAGGACATTCCCCGCCTCCTTCAGGTGCTGGGCCTTCCCGTGTCCTACACCCTTCTCAAAGGGCGATCCCACTACCTCTGCCGCCGCCGGGCTTTGGAGATGACCACCGAGGGATCCCTTTCCTTTGGCGACCGGGGCGAAGGGACCCGGAAGCTCGGGGCCTGGATGGAGCGCACCGCCACGGGGGATCTGGACGAGCTCAGCCTTCCCCCGGGGCACCCGGCCCTCCTGGCCGCCGCCGCTTCGGCGTCGAGCTGCGCCGGAAGGGCTTGCCCCCACCGAGAGGAGTGCGCCGTGACGGCGGCCCTTCGCCGGGCCCAGGGCAGCACCCTGGTGGTGGCGAACTATCACCTGTTCTTCTCGTATACCCTTGGCCTGGGGACGCCCTTTCCCGTCCCCTTCGACGTGCTCCTCTGCGACGAGGCGCACCGCATGGCGGAGGCGGCTCGTTCCAGCTCTTCGCGGGGGACCTCGCAGGAGGAGTGGCAGCGCCTCCTGGGAGCCCGGGTGGTGTCTTCTCCGGGGGATGCGCTGGAAAAGCTGGGGGTGGACCTTTCGGGAGCCTCGGAGGATCTGGTGGGGTGCCGCCGGGAGGTGGAGGCTTTTTTCGGACAGATGAGGATCCGGTGGGGCGAAGGCCACACTTGGCGTCGTGCGGAGGAAGGAGTGGGGGTGGATGGGGGGCCCCTTATCGCCCTGGCGGATCAGCTGGTGAAGCGTTTCGCCCCACTGGCAGAGCGCGATCCGGAATTGATCCCGGAGGAGGGGCACGAGATACTCTCCTGGAGTAAGGCCCTGAGGAAGATGCGGGAAGACCTGGCCTGGTGCACGGCGGTGGACCATTTTCCCTCCTGGGCCTACTGGTGGGACGGCCGTCAGCTATGCAGCACCCCGGTGGAGTGCGCCGATCTGGTGGGAGAAAGCATGGAGAAGGCCCCCTGCCGAGGAGTGGTGGCGGCCTCCGCCACGTTGGCCCTGGGAGGTTCCGTGGAAAACTGGTCGACGGAGACGGGATTGACGCCGAACGAGGTGCTGGTGCTGGATTCCCCCTTTCCCCTGGCGCAACAGATGGAGCTTTGGGTCGTCCGCATGGGGCTCCGGGTGCAAGATCCGGGGTATGACGCCCTGGTGGCCCGGGTGGTGGAGAGGCTGGTGAAGGATAACGGCGGCCGATCCCTGGTGCTTCTGAGCTCCATGCGCCTCTTGAGGGTGGTGGGTGAGAGGCTGAAATCCACCCCTCGCCCCTTCAAGGTGCTTGTCCAGGGCGACCTTCCCCGGGGAGAGCTCCTGGAGTTCTTTCGCCAGGACGAAACCTCGGTGCTGGTGGGGAGCGTGTCCTTTCGGGAAGGGGTAGATATCCCCGGAAACGGCCTCACCCAGGTAATCATTGACCGCATTCCCTTTCCCCATCCAAAAGACCCTCTGGTGGAGGCCCGACAGGAACTTCTGGGTAGAAAGGCCTTTTCTTCCTCCGCCCTACCTTGGGCTAAACTCTTGCTTAAACAGGCCGTGGGACGCCTGATCCGAAGCTCCTCCGACCGAGGGAGGGCCGTTATCCTTGATTGCCGGGTGACGGACTATCCGGAGTGGGAAATCTTGGAGAGCCTGCCCCGGGTACCCGTGCGCCGGATGAACCTCCGGGTCCCGGAAAACGAAGAGATGGGATCCCCCTGACCTCCGAAACTGCCCTCCGGGCGACGCGCCCTCCGTCGGCCCCTCTGCTTAAGGCCTCCGGAAGGCGGGCCCAGGCGCTCCCCGGGGGCGTGGCACCCAAGGACTCTCCCACGACGGGAAAAAATCTAGAGGCCCGCCGCCGCAGAATGGGACGGAAAGCCCCGGCCAAAATGGACAGGGCGGGGGGGATCGCTTTCGGAGGCCTAGGCCCGGACCCAGCTTGACCTGGCGGAAGGAGCCGGGACGCTTGCCCCGGTCTTCGGGCTGTGATATAGTATCCCGGTTGGTTAGGACTCTGCACGGCATCGTGTGGTAGGAGGAGGTGTCTTTATGAAGCGTACGTTTCAGCCACATAAAAAACCCCGGAAGCGGTCCATGGGTTTCCTGGTGCGTTCCAGCTCTCCCGCCGGGCGGCGGGTGTTGAGGAACCGGCGCCGCAAGGGCCGCGCCCGTCTGGCGGTGTGATGGGGGGTGCGTTTTTCCTATCCTCCCTCGGCCCGTCTCCGTTCTGGATGGGAATTTGACCTTCTCTTCCGCACCGGTCGGCGTGCTCAAGGACGGCTGGTGCGGTTGCTGTTTCTGGACCGGGGCGAGGGAGGGGCCCGCTTCGGATTGGTGGTGGGCAAGCGCCAAGGGGGAGCGGTGGTGCGAAACCACGGCAGGCGTCTCCTCCGGGAGGCCGTGCGTCACGTGCGCCCCCTGGTGCGGGACGGGCTGTGGATCGTGGTCTCTTTGAAAAACGACGCCCTGCGAGCCCCCGTGCCGGAGATCTTCGACGACCTGCGATCCCTGCTCGGGCGGGGAGGGCTGTTGCGGGAGGAAGTTCCCCGGTATCGCTGGGACGATGTGGTGCCCAAGAGTGTCCCCGTCGGAGGGAGCCCTTGAGCCCCTCGGCGGAGGGTCGTCCTCGCCTTTCCTGGGTAAGCCGGGGGGCCTTGGTCCTCATTCGGGGGTATCAGCGCCTCATTTCCCCCTTCCTGGGAAGGAACTGTCGATTTTACCCCACGTGTTCCCAGTACACCTTTGAGGCCATCTCTCGATTCGGTCTGGTGCGCGGCGTGGGCCTGGGTTTTCGCCGGATCCTCCGGTGTGCCCCCTGGCATCCCGGGGGCTACGACCCGGTCCCGGAAGGAGACAAAGAAGGCCTTCCCGTCTCCGGCGCCCGAGGGGTTGGCGGTGGTATAGGGGCCATGATGCCAGAAAATGATATGTCACAGGACGCGGCGTCTGCCGCGAATCTCGACAGGCGGTGAACGGTGTGAGTGCACTTTGGAGCGCGGGAGAGAATCTGCTGCTGCAGATTCTCGTTCTCTTTTACAATCTGACCACGTCGTATGGAGTGGCCATCATCCTCCTCACGGTGCTGGTCCGCATCCTCCTCTACCCCTTGTCCCAAAAACAAATGGTCAGCATGCAGAAGATGCAAAAACTCCAACCTAGGGCAAAGGTCCTCCAGGAGAAGTACGCCAACGACAAGGAGACGATGAACAAAGAGATCATGCTCCTGTACAAGGAACATAAGGTCAACCCCGCCGCTGGATGCCTGCCGATCCTTGTCCAGCTCCCCATTCTCATCCTCCTATTTAACGTGTTGAATAATCAGGAGAAGCTCACCACGGTGCTACATCTTACCAAGGAGTCCTTCTCCTTTCTGGGGATCCACCTCCACAGCTCGCTTTATGCGGTGTTGGGCCAGGCTTTGGGCATCGGTTCGAGCCCTGACGTGGGGATCATGGCCATCCTGTCGGCCATGGGCACCAACATCGCGGGCCTGGCCCAGGTGGGGCTCTATGGTGCCAACGCCCTGCTGGTGGTGGTCATCGCCTTTCTCACCTGGTTTCAGACCCAGCTGTCCGCCAGCTCTAACCCCCAGATGGGGAACATGAACTGGTTCATGACCCTGTTCCTCACTTTCATATGCCTGGGGATGCCCGGCGGCGTGTTGCTGTACTGGGTGGTCTCTTCTGCCATTGGCGTGGGGCAGCAGTGGTGGGTCTATCACCGCACCGAAAGGGAAATGCTGGAAAAACCTGTCCTGCATAAGGATAAGCCCCGGTAGGGCGAAGGGCTGGGGCCCACCGCCCGGTGGAAGAGTTCAGGGGACGTCGGTAAGGAGGGGCTTGGCATGGCGGAACAAGATATGGTGGTCTTTGAAGCGGCATCGATGGAAGAGGCCCGCCAGATCGCTTCGGAGCGACTGGGACTGGCGCCGGAGGATTTTATGGTGACGGTGCGGGAAGAAGGGCGGCGCTTCTTCGGCCTATTGGGGAAAAAAAATACCTACCAAGCGGCGCCAGTGGCGCCCCGGCATCTTTTGCGGGTGCGCGAAGTGGTGCGACAGATGGCCCGGCGCATGGGGGTCGACGTGGACGTGGTCTTCGGCGAAGAAGACGGGGTGGACCTTCGGGGCACAGACCGGGAGATGCTCCTAGGGACCTATGGCGAACCCCTGAGGGCCTTGGAATATCTGGTGAACATCATGCTCCGAGAACCACTGGAGGGGCGATGGGTCCGCTTCGACAGCGAGGGATTCCGCGAACACCGTCAGGCCCACCTCGAAGAGGCAGCTCGCCAAGCGGCCTCCGAGGCGGTGCGGCGGCGGCGCCCCATATCCCTGGATCCCATGACCAGCTGGGAGCGCCGGGTGGTGCACGTGGCCCTCAAGGATAACGCAGAGGTGGAGACGCGCTCCGTGGGGGAAGAACCCACGCGCCGAGTGGTGGTGTGGCCCCAGAAGAACGTGGCCCGGGCCAGTACGGGGAAGATGGTTTACCGCACCCGGTTGCCGCGATAGCGTCCATGTATCCCATTCTTTTCTCGTGGGGAGGCGTGCCGGTCCACAGTTATTACATACTGTGGACCTTTTCGTTGATGCTGGCGGTGTTTTGGACCAAGCGGCGCCTCATGGGCCCCTTTGCCCTGGACGAAGATCGGGCGGTGACCATCCTCCTCTGGGGGCTGGTGGGCCTCTACGTGGGGGCCCGCCTGGGGGCGGTCTACGACCATTGGGATTACTTCTCTGCCCACCCCTGGCGCATCGTCTCTCCCTGGGAGGGGGGCTTATCAGCCATCACCGCCTTCGCGGGGGCGGGGATCGGCGCCGCGTGGCGATGTCATCGCCTGAAAGTGCCCCTGGGAACCGTGGCCGAGGCCGCCAGCCTGCCCGCCGCCGTCACCGAGACTCTGGGGCGATGGGGGTGTTTTCTGAACGGCTGCTGTTACGGCGTCGAAACCACTCCTCCTTGGGGGATGCATTTCCCCTTTGACCCCGAAGGGGTGGTGCGACACCCCACGCAGATCTACTACGCCCTGGGAGAGCTGGGGCTGCTGCTCCTTCTGATGGGAGTGGAGCGGTGGATCGGGAAGGGGAGCGAGCGCCGGGTGCGAGGGGCGGTGCTTTGGCCCCTCTTCATGGTGGGCTACGCCCTCCTCCGCTGGAGCGTGGATCCCTGGCGCCACGAGAACGTGCCGACGATCCACCTCATGGGCTTTTTCCTGACGGGGACCGCTGCCCTGGCGGGGCTGGTCTGGCTCGGGGCGACCTGGAGCGATTTTCGAAAATGCCGGAAAGAAGGCTCCAGTCGCCCCTAGGGGGGCAATGGGGCCGGATCTTTTCGTCCGTGATCTTGCGGAGGGAGAGATCCGCAAAACGCCCTTTTCGGAAAGGGTTAAGCTTTCTACACTGGGGGCGAAATCCTTCGAGGAGGTGTCATCATGGACAGGAGTGGGAAATGGAAGGTTTTTGTCGGCGTGATGGTCTTGGGAGCGATCCTTTTAGGAGCCCTATCCGACGCCCGGGCCCAGGACGTCTACACGGGAAACCCGGTGGTAAAAATCGCCCGGGAGGCCTTTCCGGCGGTGGTGAATATCGACACGGAGAAGATGGTGACCCGGACGCCCTTCCCCTTCGGGGACGACCCTTTCTTTAGGGAGTTCTTCGGTGACCAGGGAAGGCGCTTTAGCGACATCGTGCCCATGCGGGGGGCGGGGTCGGGTTTTTTGGTAACAGCGGATGGGTACATCCTCACCAATAACCACGTGGTGGCCGAAGCGGACAAGATCACGGTGACGTTGGCCTCGGGCAAAGAGTATCCGGCGAAGCTCGTGGGGCGAGATCCCACCTTCGACCTGGCGGTGGTGAAGATCGACGCCAAGGATCTGCCCGTTCTTTCCCTTGGAGATTCAGACAAACTGGAAGTGGGGGAGTGGGTGGCGGCCATCGGCAACCCCTTTGGCCTGGAGCACACCATCACCGTGGGGGTCATCTCGGCGAAAAATCGTAACATCCGGGCGAAGGACGTGAACTTCCAGGGATTCCTTCAGACCGACGCCGCCATCAATCCCGGCAACAGCGGGGGCCCCTTGCTGGACCTTTCCGGCAAGGTGGTGGGGATCAACACCGCCATCATCCCCTACGCCCAGGGCATCGGCTTCGCCATTCCGGTGAACATGGCGAAACAGGTGATGGATGATCTGGTTAACTTCGGCAAGGTGCGGCGGGGATGGCTGGGCATCTACCTCCAGCCCGTCACGGAGGAAGTCGCCGAAGCCTATGGCCTAAAAAACACCGACGGAGCTCTGGTGAGCGATGTCCAGGGAGATTCCCCCGCCCTGCGGGCGGGACTCCAGCGAGGGGACGTCATCGTGGAAATCGACGGCACTTCCCTTAAGAACTATCAGGACCTCTCCTTTGCGGTGCGCAAGCACCTGGCGGGGGATGAGGTGACCCTGACGGTGATGCGCCGGGGAGAGAGAAAAGAGATCAAGGTGCGCCTCGGCGAATTGCCTGGCCAGGTGACGGGGGAGTCCCCGGAGGGGAACGCAGTGGAAGAGAAGTTGGGCTTGGCTGTGGCGCCGGTGGATGGGGCCCGGCGGACCAAGTATAACCTGGGAGACCACAAGGGCATGGTGGTGACCGAAGTGAAGCGCGGCACCCCGGCGGAGCGCCTGGGAATCCGCGAAGGGGACTTGGTGCTGGAAGCCAACGGCGTGCCGGTCCCCGACGAAGCCGCTTGGAACAAGGCCCTGGGCAAAGCCCATAAGGGCGTGGTGCTCCTGATCCTCCGCGATGGACGGACGTTTTTCATCTCGCTGAGGATGTAGAGGCGTCGGAGGGGGCGTGGGGATGAGGCCGGGCTAACCCGGGGGGCCGAAATAGGGAAATAGGGGGGCGGGGGGATGTCATGGGCCTCTGCCCCCCCCGCCTTGATGGCAAAAGCCGCCCCCGGGGACGACTTTGTTCTGGGAACGGCAAAATATGGTTCCGATGTAGGATGGATCGATGTCACGGCTCCCCCCGATCCTCAAGCTCCGGATCACCACCGGCGGAGGGGAAGGAGGCCCGTACCGTGGTTCCTTCGCCCTTGCGGGACATGATTTCCATGTCGCCCCCATGAAGTCGGACGATGCGGCACACCAAAGGAAGCCCCAGGCCGTAGCCCGAGGCCCGGTCCTGGCAATCCGCCGATCGCCAGAAGGGCTCTAGGCACTGGCGGATTTCTTCTTCCGTCATGCCCACCCCCCGGTCGGTCACCTGCAGGAAGGATTTTTCCCCTTCCCTTCCCGTATACACCGCAATGGGAGATCCCGGGGAAGAGTACTTCACGGCGTTATCGAGAAAATTAATCACCATTCTCCCCAGGAGGCGGGGGTCCCCCCACACGGGGGCGGGGCGAAGTTCCCAGCGGATCGTAGTTTCGCCGGGGCGGTGCGCATCCTCCCACGGGACGCCCGCCGCGAAGGCGACCTTGGCCAGATCGCACCGGGATCCCTTGCCGGGGGAGGGCAGACGTCCCAGTTTATCCAGATCCATCAGGGCCTCCAGAAGCCCCCGTACCTCCCCCGCATGGTGTTTGGCTTGCCGTAGCGCCGCCTCATAGTAGGCGGCGCTACGGGGACGGAGGAGAGCCGTATCGATGCGGGCCTCCAGCAACGTCAGAGCTGACCGAAGCTCGTGGGCCATCAGGGCCCCGAATCGGTCCGTCGGAAGGGGTGGAGGGGAGTCGGAGAGGTCCATGGCCCCTCGAGACCGACCTTACTCTGCTTCCGAGCAGAGAAGCTTGTATCCCACGCCGCGCACGGTGATGATGATCCGGTCAAGGTGAGAGGTGCGTAGGCGGTCGCGGAGGTACTTGATGTGGACGTCCACCACGTTGCTACCCCCCTCGTACTCCTTTTTCCAGACCCGATTGATGATCTGTTCCCGGGTAAAGACCTGGTTCTCGTTCTTCAGGAACAGCTCAAGGATGTCAAACTCCCGACGACGGAGCGTCAAGAGCTCCCCGTGGACGCGGCACTCCCGGGCGGCGGTGTCCATGACGAGGGGGCCGCATCCCAGCAGAGCCCGACCGCCGTTGGCCGCCCGGCGCACCAGGGCCCGGACCCGGGCGATCAGCTCGGCCATCTCGAAGGGTTTGACCATGTAGTCATCCGCTCCTTGGTCGAGCCCCGCCACACGATCTTCCACTTTGTCCTTAGCGCTCAAGATCAGCACGGGGACCATGGTCTGGCTCCGAAGGGACCGCAGCACGTCCAATCCATCCTGATCCGGCAAGATAAGGTCCAAGATCACACAGTCAAAGGGATCGCGCTTCGCCAGCGCCAACCCCTCGGCTCCGTCGTTTGCACAGATGACCTTATTCTCTGGGCCAGCGAGGCCTTCGGAAATGATCTCCCTCAAGGCGTTGTTGTCTTCGATAACCAAAATCTTCATGTGTCTTCGCCCCTCCCGATTCTTCGAATCGAATGCGCCCGACGATCGTGTCGGAACGACATATATTAGAACACAAAGATTTCCCCTTGTCGAGGGGGTGGAGGGGAAAAAATGATTTTGAGAATATTTTTTCACAGAAAATGTTTTAAAATGGATATTTTTTAATTAAAAATTGTCCTCTTGCCCTTGCCCCTTTTTATGGGGGCTCGAGGGGCCAGAAGGGAGGGAAAGGGAGGCGTTATCGCCCCCGTCAGGGCTCGGGGCCCGGCAAGTCCCACCGCCGGACGGGCAGCTTGACAAGACGAGGCCCGGAGAGTATCCTACTCCCTGTCGAAGATTTGGAATAGGCGCCTGTAGCTCAGCTGGATAGAGTGTTGGCCTCCGGAGCCAAAGGTCGTGGGTTCGAATCCCGCCGGGCGCGCCATTTTGTTGTCCACAGGGTTTTTGCGGCGGCGGTCGTGCAAAAGCCCAAATGATGTGAAAAGCCCCCTTTCGCAGACAACTCCTCGGTCTGGTGAAAAGGGGGTTTTTGCGTTCCTCGCCGGGCCTGGGGTTTTTCCTGAAAATGCGGGGCACGAAAGGGCCAGGGCGATATTGGGTGAAAAAAATTAGCCAGAAATTCCGGGCGCTTGCTTCGGTCGGGGCTGGCAATAAGAGGGGAGCTTCGGCGGAGATTTTATGGGCCTTTGTGGCTGTCGCGGAAAGGGAAATGATATAAGTCTTGGGGGGCGGCGGAAACAGCGCTTCGGAGAGCAAGAGAAAAGGGGGTAAGTGGTGTGAGATCTAGGTGGGGACTTTTGGCTCTGTGGGTGATCGGCGCGATATGGATGGCGGGGATCCCGGCGGCGGCGGCCGAAAAGAGCAAGGCTGAGGTGCTGGGAGCCGCCTGCGAGCACCTTGTAGAGGTCTTGAACGAGAAGGACCTGACGGCACTTTTCGGCATGATGGAAAAGATGAAAGATGCGGGCTTGTCGTGGAACAAGGAGCTCACGCTCCCCGTATCGGGGATCGTGGCCTGCAAGACCCCCGAGGAACTTTACGTCCTGTGGGGGATGTACGCCATGGACATGACCTATGCCCACCTGTTCGGGAAAGGCTTCGAAGACATCGTCGCCGCGCGGGTGGAGCTGGAAGACCGCATCGGCTTTCCCCGGGACGCCTTCAAAAAGCCCGTTCCAGAGTCGGACCGCGAGGAAAAGAAAAACAAATCCATCGAGATGATCCACGAGATGATCCGCCAGTCCCAGGAAAACCCCGTCCTGCTCCATACCTTTGTGGGAGGGTTTTATGGCAGCACCCTGGAGCTCTTTTACCTGTTCTGCTCCCTGGGTCTTGCGGCGGGGGTCACGGATCAGGTGACGGACCTGATCAACTCCCACATCCCCCAGCTCGACCTTACCTACCAGATCCTCGATGCCTACGAAGAAAATGGTGAATTGGCCCAATTGCTCGATGTGGGCGGTCGCAAGGCGGTGATTCAGTCCATCATGGACGTGGTGAAGGCCTCTCTGGGAAATGTGAGAGAAGAAGATCTCCAAAAGGTCCTTTCCGTTGTCGAACCGGTGCGTGCCCCGCTGAAGGCTCCGTGTCAGTAGAAAAGACGATGATGCGCCAGGCGCCCCCGATCCTGTGGGGGCGTCTGGCCTTTGTCGACGAAGGGCTATTCCGGGGAGAAGGGGACATCGGCCGTGACGGAGATCCTGCTTAACGCCATATTACATCTATTTGCCATTCAGTCGGCCATGGCACCGCCGTCCTCCCGGGGGCTCGTCCGAGAGAAGGTGGCGGCCTATCTCGGCGATCACCTGGGGTTGGAAGATCTTCGCCCCTACCTGGATCTCTTTGACATGACGTTGGAGATGCACGGAGAGAGCCCCCGGGAGGATCTCCGGGGGCATGTCTGGGCGGTGGCCGAAGGGCTGCGTTCGCGCCTGCCCCGTCGGGAGCAGTTCGTAGTGTTGGCGCGCTTCGTGGAGATCTCGGGGCGCTGCGCCTCGGGGGAGGGCCCCGAAAGCTCGGCCCCCGGGGAAGAGGATCGCTTGGATGGCGATGTGGCGCGGGCCCTGGGTATCTCGGAAACCTTTGTGGAGGACGTGCGCGCCCTTTGCGGCGATCCCCTTGGCGAGGGGGCTCGGGGGGAGAACTTCCTGTCTCTCCTCCCCGAGGGGGTGCTTCCGAAGGCGGAGCTCGGTCGAAGCCTATTGCGCCCGGGATTCGGAGGGGGCTTCGTGGTGTTGCGCTCCGAAGACCCGGGGGTCTGGTTCCTCCGCGCGTCGGAGGGAGAGCCGACCTTCCTCGACAACGTCCCCCTGGCGCCGTCCGTCCTGTACCAGCTGAAACCAGGGTCCGTCCTTTCCAATTCCCGGAGGGACCGGATTTACTTCGCCGAGATTGCGGCGGCGTTTGTCAGGCCTGGGCGAGACCGCCTCATCATCTTCGAGGGAGAGCACTTGGAATTCCGTTATCCCGGCAGCGCCGACGTGGGGTTACACGATTTCAGCTTCTCCATGGAGGGAGGGCAGATGGGGGCGATCATGGGGGGCAGCGGCGCCGGAAAGTCGACGCTGTTGGGGGTCCTCACCGGATGCCTTCCCCTGAAAGGGGGTCGGCTCCTCATAAACGGCCTCGACGTCGCCGAGCACGCCGCCTCGCTGGAGGGGGTCGTGGGTTACGTCCCCCAGGACGATCTTCTCTTCGACGACCTGACGGTGTTCGAAAACCTCTACTACAGCGCTCGTCTCTGTCTGGCCCACCGGAGCGGTGAAGAGATCCGCCTAAGGTGCGAGGAGCTCCTTTCGGAGCTAAACCAGAGCGGCACGCGGGACATCAAGGTGGGCAATCCCCTGGAAAAAACCATCAGCGGGGGTCAGCGGAAGCGCCTGAACATCGCCCTGGAGCTCATTCGCGAACCTTCCATCCTCCTTTTGGATGAGCCCACGAGTGGCCTTTCCTCGGCGGACTCCCGGACCGTCCTGGGGCTCCTCAAGGCCCAGGCCGCCAAGGGACGCCTCGTTTTAGCGGTGGTCCACCAGCCTTCCGGCGAGATCTTTAAGCTGTTTGATCGGCTATGGATCTTCGACGAGGGGGGGCGCCCCATCTACGACGGCCCCCCATTGGGTGCCCTGCTTCACTTCCGTACGGCCTCCTATCGAGCGGGAAGCGAAGAGTACGCCTGTCCGCACTGCGGGGCGGTGAACCCCGAGCAGCTCTTTGAGATCATCGAAGAAAAATGCGTCGACGACGACGGATTCCCCACGAAGGAACGTCGGGTCTCCGCCGAAGAGTGGCACCGCTTGTACCTTCTGTCGTCCCCTCCCCTCCCGGAGCGCCGGGAAAGGCCTTCGGCTCCCGAGGAGGGCCGTCTGGAGCGCCCATCTCCCCTCGGGCAGTTTGTCCTGTTTTTCGTCAGGAACTTCAGGAGCCGGGCGGCCAACAGGGGATACCTCATGGTGAACCTGTGGGAACCCCCCCTCTTGGCCCTCCTCGCGGGGGCGCTCTTTCGCGGGGCCTGGGGGGGAGAGTATGTTTTCCGAGAAAACACGAATCTTTCAGGTTATTTTTTCATGAGCGTAGTCATCGCCGCCTTCCTGGGGCTTTCCATCAGCTCGGAAGAGATAAATAAAGACCGGAAGATTCTGGAGCGGGAGCGCCTTTTGAACCTGAGCTGGGGGGCCTATACCGCCTCCAAGGTGCTCCACCTGGCCCTCGTTTCGGCCTTTCAGACGGGGGTCTTCGTGTTGCTGGGGCATACGATCCTGGAGATCCCCGACATGTATCTCCTTTCCTGGGGGGTGCTCTGGAGCACGAGCTGCTGCACCTGTATGCTCGGCCTCAACATTTCGGCGGCCCTCAAGTCCACTGTGGCGATTTACATCCTCATCCCCATCCTCCTCGTGCCTCAGATCATGCTGGGGGGGCCCACCATCCCCTACGACGAACTCATCCGCAAGGACGCAGGGAACCGCCTCGTCCCCCTGGTGGCGGAGTTCATGCCCACGCGCTGGGGGTATGAGGCCCTCTTGGTGGCGCATTACACCCAGAATCGCTTTAACGTCAACTTTGTCGACGACGACAACGTCGTCCGGTGGGCCGAATTCCTCGAGGGAAGCTATCTGCCCGAGGTCCGAGGGCTGGCGAGCTATCCCTTCTTGACCCCCCCGGCGGGCGAGCCGAAGGAGCTCCGGCGCCAGCGAGTGGCCCAGAGGCTCACGGCCTTGGGCCACGAGCTCCGCTACCTGGAACGCTACTCGGGCGTCGCCCCAGCCCTGGAAGACGCCAGCCTCGACGTCGAGACCTATTCCAGGGATGTCCAGCGGCGGGTGGGGGGCTATCTGAGCCGGGTGGAGGCCTCCATAAAGGCCCTCCGGGAGGAATCGGCCCAGCGGAGGCGTGCCACGGAGGATCGGATGCGCGCCACCCTGGGGCACCAGGGGTTCGAAGAGCTAAAAAATCGCCACTTCAACAAGGAAGTGGCGAAGTTGGCCCTGGGGGTGGCTCTGGTGGACAGCGTGGTGCTTTCGGGGAGTCGATTGGTACCCCAGGTCCTTCCCATCGCCTGGGCCCCCGAAAACCGATGGGGAAGGGCGCATTTTTTGGCCCCCTTCAAGCGCCTGGGTCCCATCGTCGTGGCGACTCCCCTCTTTGACGTGGGGATGCTGTGGGTCATGGCCCTTCTGCTCTACATCGCCCTCTGGGGTAGGGGGCTGGTCCGGCGGGGATCCCTGGGGAGAAGGGGACTCAGGCAGAGGTAGGGGCCCTGCCGTCATCCCCCCAAAAGGATCCCCGCCCCCAGGGCCAAGGTCCCCACGGCGACCATGAGCTTAAGGGGATTGACATTCCACCGAGCCAGCACGAAGGTGGAGAGGGCCAGGATGGCATACTCCCAAGGGTTATCCAGGATCTCGCGCCCCAGGGCCCATCCCCCGGCGAAAATGAGGCCGATGGCCACAGGGGCGAGGCCCCGCTCGACGGCGCCGCGCCAGGGGGCGTCTTTTGCCCGGTCCCATTGCCGAGCGAGGGCGTACACCAGGGCGGAGCAGGGGCCGAAGGTGGCGATGGTCGAGACCAGGGCTCCTCCCAGCCCTCCCGCCGCAAGGCCCAGCAGGGTGACGATCATCATGCTGGGGCCTGGAATGGCTTGGGATATGGCGTACATGCCGCTGAACTCCTCCGCCGTTACCCAGCCGTGCAGATCCACCACGAGGCGTTGTATTTCCGCGATGATGGTGTTCCCCCCCCCGAAGGCCATGAGCGACAGGGGGAGAAAGACCTGGGCGATGGCCCCGAGGAGAGCCATCAGGGGGCTTTCCTTTCGGCCGTTCGCCAGTGGAGCGCCACGGAAAGGGGGATTAGCGCCACCAGGACCGGCAGCAGGGGCCATTTCATGGGGCCGATGGCGACGAAGGACGCCCCAGCCACGAGGAGGGTGGCCGGATGCCAGGGGAGGCGTCGGGATATGGAGAATCCCGTGGCCAGGGTCATGCCGATGGAGGTGGCCGTCAGCGCCGAAAGGACCAGGCTCACCAGGGGGTTTTGGGAGAAGGAGAGATAGGCCATGCCGAAGGCCACAGCGATGGCCAAGGGGAGGGCCAAAAGGCCCGTAAGGGCCGCCAAGGCCCCCGGGGCGCCCCGGAGCGTGGTGCCGACGAAGACGGCCAGATTGACCTGGTTGGCCCCGGGGAGGATGCGGCTGAAGGTGAGCGCCGACAGGAAGGCCTCGTCGGAAAGCCATCGCTTTTCTTCCACGATGATCTGGCGGGCCCAGGCCGAGAGCCCTCCTCCGAAGGACGATAGGGCTATTTTTAGGTACGCCAGGGCGATTTCCCGGAGGGAAGGGGGCGCGGGGGGTTCGTCGAAGCCCTGGAGGTCATTCTTCCACGTCATCGTCGGGCCCCAATCTGACCGTCAACTCGTCCTCTTCCTCCGGCGCCGGAAGTACGGAGACGGGGTCGGGGGGGTCGTAGGGAGTCCCCTGGTCCCAGTCCTGGTCGAAGAGGCTTGAAAAGCGTTTCACCGCCGCGCCGCCATTTAGGAGGATGCCCAATTCTCGGCGCAGGTCGAAGGCGCTACGGTCGATGTTCATCGATCCCAGGCAGGCGACCTTTTTGTCCGCGATCAGGAGCTTGGCGTGCAGTCGCAAAGTTTTTTTCTGGCGTCGGATCTTGGCCCCGAAGGGCTTGAGGATCCGGAGGGAGGAGAAGGTGTCGGGCATGTCGAAATCGGAGATCCCGGACTTGCCCCCGCAGAGGATGCGCACCTCCACCCCCCGGCGACAGGCGAGGACCAGTCGGTCCAAGATCGTGGCATCGACGAACTTGGGGTGCTGAACGTAGAGATCCTTCTTGGCTCGATCGATGAAGTGAGCCATGAGGGCCCGGGAGTTCCCCTTGCTCCAGACCAGCGGCGTGTCGGGGGCGGGGTTGAATCCCGCCCGGCGCCAGTCGGCGGCGAAACAGGCCACGATGTCCGCGATGGCGGCGATGTCGTCGATGATTACCCCGTAGTCCCGCATGCTCTCAAAGGTCCTGGAGGTGAAATTGAATGTGGCCACCAGGGCCCAGGTGGAATCCACCACCATGGATTTTTCGTGGGATACGTAGTAGTTGGGGTTGGCCCAACGGACCATCACGTCGTTTGACTTCAGGGTCGAGAAGGTGGCGTCATTGGCCCGAGACCCCGAAGAGCGGCGGGCGTTCAGCATGACGCGGACGTCGACTCCCCGGCGCCGGGCCGCCAGGAGGGCCCCTAGCAGCTCCGGGTCATCGAAGGTAAACTGCTTTATGAGGATGGACCGGGAGGAGGAGTTGATCAACTCCAACAGGGGCCCTCGGCCGTCGTCGGGGATCACGATGGGCCTCGCCGAAAAGGTTCGGGCCAGGCGCTGGTCGATGTCCCCCGAGGGGAAGGCGGGCTCTGGCGAATTCGGGGGAAGTGGTTGGTTCTTTCCGTCTTTTTTTGCCATAAATGCACCTCCAGCGAGGGGTTCTTTCGGGTCGCCGGAGGCGACTCGAAGAGAGAGCCGCACCTCGGCCCGAAGGGGAGCTTCCGTCGGGGCGGGAAGGGGCGGCCGAAGGGCGATCTTTCCCCGGAGATTATGCCGTTTCGGGGGGATCCTGTCAAAGATCGGGGGGCTCGGGGCGCGGGACCGGAAGGTGAGGGGGGCGGGAAGGCCCCCACAGTAAAAAGTGAAGAGGAGAAAGGAGGGGATCGGAGGTGGCCATGGCAGATCTTCTGGCGTCGGCCCGGGGAGAGCGCCCCGCCGACCTGGTGCTTCGGGGAGCGCGAGTGGCCAACGTCTTCACCCTGGAGTACGAAGAGGTGGACGTGGCGGTGTCGGGGGAGCGGATCGTGGGGGTGGGCCCGGGATACCGGGGGATGCGGGAGGAAGACCTCTCCGGCTTGGTGCTCGTTCCGGGTTTTTTCGATGCTCACTGCCACATCGAAAGCACCATGCTCACTCCGGCGGGCTTTTCGGAGCTGGCGGTGCTTCGGGGTACCACGGCGGTGGGGGCCGATCCCCACGAGATCGCCAACACCTGCGGCCTGGCCGGGGTGGCCTACATGTGGAAAGAGGGGCTGGGGTGCCCCGTGGATATGTTTTTCACGGCGCCTTCCTGTGTCCCCGCCTCCCCCTTCGAGACGTCCCGGGAGACCTTTGACGCAGCGGCGGTGGGAGAGATGTTCTCTCGGGGGTGGTGCGATTCTCTGGGGGAGGTGATGAACTACCCCGCCGTGACGGGGGGAGACCCCTCTCTGTGGGGTATCCTCCAGGCCGCGTCGGGGCGGGTTAAATCGGGTCATGCCCCTCAGTTGTCCGGCCAAGAGCTCGGTGCCTACCTGCTGAGCGGGTGCGACTCGGACCACGAGAGCGTAACCTTGGAAGAGGGGCTGGAAAAGCTCCGCCGGGGCATGGGGATCATGATCCGGGAAGGGGCCACGGAGCATAACCTCGAAGCCTTGGCCCCCCTGGTGAGGGGGCGCCCCGCCCTCTGGGATCGGTGCATGATGGTGAGCGACGACCTGACGGCGCGCTATTTGATGGACCGGGGTCACATGGACGAGAAAATACGCCTCGCCGGGGTCCAGGGGATCGATCCCCTGGGGGCCCTCCGCATGGTTACCCTCACGCCCGCCCGCTATTTTGGCCACCGAGATCGGGGGGGCGTGGCGCCGGGATACCTGGCGGATCTGGTGGCGGTGGGGTCTTTGGAGCGCTGCGACGTGCGGCGGGTTTGGAAGGGCGGCCGTCTGGTGGTCACCGATGGGCGCCTCGTGGGGGGGCCCGTGCCTCGTATGATCCCTCCCAAACCTTTGGGGGAAGTGGTTTCGGTGCCCGAGGAAGGAGCCTTTCGCCTTCCGGTACCTCCGGGGGCCCGGATCCGGGCGATGGGCCTAAGGCCGGGACAGGTGGTGACGGATCATCTGGTCCTGACGCCCTCCATGCGGGACGGAGAGGCCGTGGCGGACCCAGCGCGAGATCTGGCCCTCATGATGGTGCTGGAGAAAAATCGGGGCACGGGGCGTCACGCCCTGGGGTTCGTGAGGGGATTGGGGCTCCAGGAGGGGGCTCTGGGATCTTCGGTGGCCCACGACGCCCACAACTTCGTGGCGGTGGGAATGGACGGCTTGTCGATGCGGACGGCCTTGAAAGCCCTGGTTTCTGCGGGCGGAGGGATCGTGGCCACCCGGGGAGATCGCGTGGAGGCCTTCCTGGAGCTTCCTGTGGGGGGACTCATGAACCCGGGATCTCCGGGGGACGTGGCCCGGGGGCTGGAGAGGGTCGAAGACGCCGCCACCCGCCTGGGGACCTCCCTGCCCCATCCTTTCATGGCGTTGAGTTTCCTATCTCTTTCGGTGATCCCCGAGCTGAAGCTCACCGACCAGGGATACGTGGATCTGGGGCGCGGAGGGATCCAAACGCTCTTCGTGGAATGAGGAAAGGCCCCCACCGGGCCCCATGCCTCGGTTGTCTTCGGGGGGCATGACGACGGGGGAGGGGCGCTGCGGGGGAGGGCGCCGGAGGAATCGGGGCCTTCGGCGAAACTCCCCGGGCACCCGGGGGACGGCGAGACGTTTTATTTCGGTGTTTTGGCCATGGGAGCGCCCACGAAGGGGCGAAGTCCGGAGGAGTTCCGGAAAAAATCCAAAAAGGAGGAATGGCCATGCGAGATTGGCTCGAAAACCGTTTCCAGATCAAGGCGGCGGGCAGTGACATAAAAACCGAAGTTTTAGCGGGAGTCACCACGTTTATGACCATGGCGTACATCATCTTTGTGAACCCGAACATCCTGTCAAACGCGGGCATGCCTCTGGGCCCCCTCATGGTGGCCACCTGTCTGGCGAGCTCCCTGGCCACCTTTTGCATGGCCTTTCTGGCCAACTATCCCATCGCCCTGGCCCCCGGTATGGGGCTCAACGCCTTTTTCGCCTTCGGCGTGGTGCTCGGCATGGGGCTCTCCTGGCAGGTGGCCCTAGCGGCGATCTTCGTGGAGGGGGTGCTTTTCATCATCCTCACCATGACCAAGCTCCGGGAGAGCGTGGTAAATGACATCCCCAAGTCCCTGAAGATCGGCATTTCCACGGGAATAGGTTTTTTCATCGTCTTCATCGGCCTTCAGAACGCCGGGATCATCGTGCGAAATGACGCCGTCCTCGTGGGGCTGGGAAACCTCAAAAGCCCTCCGGTGCTCCTGGCTTTTTTGGGGTTCTTCCTTATGGTGGCGTTGGAAGCCCGTAAGATTCGAGGCTCCATCCTCTGGGGCATCCTGACGGTGTCGGCGGTGGCCATGGCGCTGGGGGTGGTGAAGACCCCCGAGGCCATCGTCTCCCTGCCCCCGTCCCTGGGACCCATCTTCATGAAGATGGACTTTTCCGGCCTGATGAGTCCGAACTTCTGGATCGTCATGTTTTCGTTCTTCTTCGTGGACTTCTTTGACACCGTGGGGACCCTGGTGGGAGTCACCAGTCGGGTGGGAATGCTGGACGCCCAGGGACGCCTTCCCCGGGCCCGGGAGGCCCTGCTTTCCGATGCCATCGGCACGGTGGCCGGGGCGATGTTGGGGACCTCCACGGTGACTTCCTATGTCGAAAGCGCCAGCGGCGTGGAGCAGGGGGGGCGGACGGGGCTCACGGCCCTGGTCACCGCCGTGCTCTTCATGGGGGCCCTGTTCTTCTCCCCTCTGGTGGCGGTGGTGCCCTCCTGCGCCACGGCTCCTGCGCTGGTAATGGTGGGCATCTTCATGATGATGGGATTGAAGGAGCTGGATTTCGGCGATTGGACCGACCTGGTGCCCGCCTGCGTGGCGATCTTCGTCATGCCCCTATCCTACAGCATCGCCCACGGCATCGAGTTTGGCATCGTCTCCTTTGTGGTGCTTAAGATCATCACGGGGCGTCATCGGGACGTGAGCCCTCTGATGGTGGGGCTGGCCTTGCTCTTCGTGGCCAAGGAAGCGTTTTTCTAAAGGCATGAAGGGATATAGGAAGCCTCTGGGTTTTTTCCGTGATTTTTGTGCCTGGAAGGGGTCTGGGGGGCGAAGGGGGCGTCGGAAAACGCCCCGGACATGTGATAGAATGGGCGATCTTTAGATCGGTGGGGGCCGCCTCGGCCCCTCGGGGGGTTTCGGAGGGCGTGGCGGCGATGGGGTTCCTTTGTCATGGGGCTGGCGACGGAAGGGAGGGGATGCCATCCCATGGAGGGAGGCATTTTACGCTTAAAAAATCTGAGGCGTCTTGGAAAGAGGGAAGATCGTGGTGCTAAAAAAGCCTGGATACCGAACGACCGTTCTGGGAGTGTTGCTGTTGGTTCTGTCGGCCTTTCTTTCGTCGGGCTGCGGCTCGTCGGAATCATCTAGGGGAGGGGTCCCTTCGGGGTATCCCATTGACTCTCGGGTGGCGACGACGGTCGTTCGGACCGTGGTTCCCGATGAGATCTACCAGAGCGCGGACAAAATTTTCCCCTACGAGGTGCCTAGATACGCTGAAAACGGCTATGGGGCGTGGCACTACGGCCCCGGGGCGCCCCTGACCAAGCGCCTTGACCTCATGCCGACGGGATATCAAGATGGGGCTGCCGTCCCTGGAGGGCGGTTGCTCCACTTCTTTACCATTACCGACGTTCACATCTCCGACAAAGAATCCCCCAGCCAGGCCATCTACTATGGCTACAAAGGGGGCCTCTCTTCGGCCTACTCCCCGGTGATGCTGTGCACGACCCAGGTCTTGGACGCCGTGGTGCAAACGGCCAACGCCCTACACGGCCAGAAGCCCTTCGACTTTGCCCTGTCCCTGGGGGATATCTGCAACAACACCCAGTACAACGAACTCCGTTGGTATATCGATGTCCTCGACGGAGGCGCCATCAACCCCGATTCCGGGGTGAAAGACGACCCGGTGCCAGGGCCCCTGAACGACTACCAGGACCCCTACCGGGCTCCGGGGCTTATCCCGTCGATCCCCTGGTACCAGACCCTGGGAAACCACGATCACTTCTGGATCGGGTCTTCTCCAGTGAACGATTATCTCCGTCAGATCTACACGGGAGACACCGTGATGGCCCTGGGAACCTGGCAGGAGGTGTTTTACCTGCCCGAGGGCGTCACTAAGCGGGATTACTACATGGGGGCCATCGATGGCCGAACGGTGGATGGCACGGTCTTCGGCGCCGGAGCCTCGCGGGATTTCGCCACCGCCCCGAAGATCCCGGCCGCCGACGGGAACCGCCGTTCCCTCCTGAGGAGGGAGTGGCTGGCCGAGTTCTTCAAAACCACGGGGAACCCCGTGGGGCACGGATTTCCCCGGTCCTCCATCGAAACGGGATTTGCCTGCTATAGCTTCGAACCCCGGCCGGACGTCCCCCTCAAGGTCATCGTACTGGACGACACCCAGAGGGAAGACGACGTCTTTGACCAGGGCTACGGGCACGGCTCCCTGGATAAGGAGCGCTACGACTGGCTGGTAAAGGAGCTGGACGAAGGGCAGGCCCAAGGAAAGCTCATGGTCATCGCGGCCCATATTCCCATCGGGGTGTGCCCCCCGGGGGCCCTGGACGGGTGGTGGGCCAAGGCTTATATCTCCGAGGACCAGCTTTTCGCCACGCTCCACAAGTACCCGAACCTCCTCCTTTGGCTGGCGGGACATCGCCATGTCAACGCCATCACCGCCTTTCCTTCCCCCGACCCGAACCATCCGGAGCTCGGTTTCTGGCAGGTGGAGACGGCGTCCCTGAGGGATTTTCCACAGCAGTTTAGGACCTTCGAAGTGGTCTGTAACAGCGACCGCACCGTCTCGGTCTTGGCCACCGCTGTGGATCCCGCCGTTCGGGAAGGAACCCCGGCCGCCCTGTCGCGCACCTATGGCGTGGCGGCTCAGCAGCTTTTTAAAAACGATCTCCCCTACCTTCCCACGGGGGTTTCCAACGCGGAACTGGTCAAACCCCTGAGCCCGGCCATGCAGGCCAAGCTGGCGCCCTGGAGCGATCTTCAGGGAAAATAAACCCCATGGCCCAAGAGCCCCCCGGAGAAAGGGAGGACCGGTGGCAAAGTAAATAGCGAGCCGGGGCCCTGAAGGGGCCCCGGCTTTGTGCGTCGTCGCGGGCGCAGAAAGGTTGACGAAGAGGCCTTTGCCCGGGGTCTTTTGAGTCTTCCGGGGGACCTTTTCCAGAAGTCGGAAGGGTCCTTAGGGCCTTTCGTCCGGTCGGGGCCGGGGGGAGGGAGACCCTGGGCGGTCCATCGAAAGGGTCTCCTCTTTAGGCGGGGGCGAAGGCGCCCCGGTCCAGGGCACGATGGCCCCGGAGGGGGGCACGACGGGGGCGGGGGGCGCCATGGGCTGGGGGGCTTGAAGGCGCTCCATCTTGGCTTCCGGCCCCACGAGGAGGGGAATCTCCACCCCCAGGGCCACGGCGTGCCGAGAGGCTCCGTCCTGGGGAGGAATGGGATTTTGGGCCGCAGGCGCCGCCTTGGGCAGGGATTTTTTTTGCCTTCGGGGATCCCAGATGGGCAGGGCGTCCCCCCGGGAGTGGGCCATGAGGACCCGGGAGAGCTCGGGGTACCCCGGGGCCAGGGCCAGCGTTTGTCCGTAGGCGACCTGGGCTTCCTCCAGGTCTCCCCGAAGCTCCGCCACCTTTCCCAGGAGGTACCAGACGTGGGGGTTTTCCCGGTCCTCCGCCAACATGCGCTGTAAAAGCTCTCGGGCCTGAGAGTACCGTCCGGTCGCCACCAGGAATTCACTCCGGCGCCACAGGTCCCGGTGGTCAACCCTTTCCTGGGACAGGGGCGCGGCTTCTGCGGCTTCGGTGACGGCGGAGGATCCCTGGGCATTCAAAGGGACGGCCGTCCACAGGAGCGCCCCTCCAGCCATCAGCAACAAAGCGACGGATCTCATCTACCACTCCCCCTTTCTGGGAGAAAAAAGAGGCATGATGACCAGATCTCGGAGCTGGATGGGGTCGTTTTCGTCCTCTTCCACCACGGTCACCGCCGCTTCTCGAGGCTTCAGGAAATCCACCCTCACCTTGCCCACCAGACGCGGCATGACCACCACGGGGTTTTCCGGATCGACGGTGATATAGGTATCGCTTCGCCCCACGGCGAGGAGATCTCCCACCTTCAGCGAGTCGAATTTTCCCAAGGAGACGATGTACCGAGGGCGCTCCCGGGTGGAATCGGCCATGGGCGACACCAGGCGACCCACGACCGCGTATCCCGTATACCCCCGGAAGATATCGTCCCGGGCCCTGCGGGCCGCGTTTTGAAAGGCGATCCAAAAGGGACTTTTCTCGAAAGAGGCCCATATCAGGGCCGGATCGTCGGGTTTTTGTCGGAACTCGGGAGTCCACCTCGAGCTTTTCCCGTCGATCACCGTGCGATAGCGCTCCTGCCCCGTGGTGCCATCATAGACCACCATGCGCAGGGATACGATGCCCCGCTCCGCCGTGCCCAGGCCCTCTCGGCGCCGGGGCTCGAAGCGGTAGATTTCCAGATCCACCGCCAGATCCCCCTCGCGCCTTTGCCCCGAGAGCCAGGGTTCCCGATCTCCTTCCCGCACCTCCACCAGAGGGGCGTCTTTGAGGATCTGGCGAAAGAACTTTCCCAGTTTGTCCGGGAGGATGTCTCCGGGGTAGTATTTGCTCTCCCAGACCCCCTGGTCCGTCGCGTTCCGTACGGGAAAGACCACCACCGTCATCCCCGATCGGGGGGTCGTATGGGCCGCCGCTGGCGTCCCCAGGGGGGCGACGAGAGAGATCACGGCCCACCCCAGGGCCCAGGCAATATAGAGGCTTTTTTTCATGGAAAAAATCTCCTTCCGATGGGTCCTTTTTGTGCGGCCTTGCCCCGCATTGGCAGTATCGGCGGAAAAGGGAAAGGTCAAGACCCCTCCGAGGGGCAGGGGGGCTGGCGATTTTTCGGAGAGGACCACCTGGAGGCCCCGAGGTCGACCTTCCGGTCTTAGGGCTACGTCGAAGGCTCCATGTGCGAGGCCACGGCCTGAAAAAAGGGGTCGAGCTCCCCGTCCACGAAGAGATGGACGCGTGACCGGGGTAGGTCGTGGGAGAAGAGCTCTCCTTTGTTGACCACCACGATCTTTCCGGGACAGAGGGCGGGGATCATGGCGGCGGGCCTGACGGCGAGGGCGGTGCCGAGAACCAGCATGAGATCCGCTTCCTCGGCCAGTCGCTCGCTTTCTTCCATGTGATTCACCGCCTCTCCAAAAAAGACCACGTCGGGCTTTAGGACACCGCGACAGGACTCACAACGGGGAATTTCTTCTCGAAGAGTCTTGACCACGCTGATCTGGTAGTCGTAGGTGGTGCGGCATCGGGTGCAGTGCGAGCCCCAGACGCTGCCGTGGACTTCGAGCACCCGGCGGGAGCCCCCCCGTTGGTGCAGGGCGTCGATATTCTGGGTGACCACGCCCTGGAGTCGCCCCCGCCGCTCTTCCTGGGCCAAAAATCGGTGGGTGAACGTGGGTTCCACATCCTTCAGGATCCGGAGGAACTCCCTATGAAACTTGTAAAAAATCGAAGGATCTCTCCGGAAGGTCTCGATGTCGAAAATTTCTTCGGGATTTTCCAGGCCCGCCCTCTGGTAGATTCCATCGGGGCCCCTAAAATCGGGAAGCCCGGCGGCGGTGGAGATCCCGGCTCCGGTGAAGGCCACCACCCGGCGGGATTGGGACAGAAGGTGGGCGAGTTCGAGCGCGCTTTCCTGGAAGTCAGACATGGTAACGTCCTCCTTTCTCTCTCACGAAAGAGGCTTCCCCCTGCGGGGTCGCTCCTCTGGGGGCGTCGGTCCCTCGGGGATGGAGTGACGACGACTTCCCCTAAGATACCCCAAAATCACCCTTTCGGTGAAGCCTCTTTCGGCGATCCTCAAGAGTCCTTCCCCGCTTTCCCGGCCTTCCGGGGGCCCTCGTCCGGGAAATGGGCGGTGGTGGGCGAAGGGGACGGGCCTTTCGAAAGATGGGCTTTCCCGTCCGGGGGAATAGACGATCCTTTCCATGCTACAATGGGCGGGAGCTTCGGGAGCCTTCCTCCTGAGGAGTACGGCGGTGGCAAGGAGGAGAAAATGACGACAGATTACGATGTTATTGTGGTCGGAGCGGGGCCGGCGGGGCTTTTTGCCTCCCAAGAGTTGACTTCCCAGGGGTATCGGGTGGCCCTGATGGACAAGGGGCGCCCCTTGGACGCCCGGGGATGCCCCCTCAAAGAGGGTCGGTCTTCCCGCTGCCTCCACTGCCGTCCCTGCGGTGTCATCTGCGGTTGGGGCGGGGCGGGGGCCTTCAGCGATGGCAAGTTGACCCTTACCCCGGAGTTCGGAGGAAACCTGGAGCGTTACGTGGGGCGACAAAGGCTTTTGTCCCTTCTGGAGGAAGTGGATGCCCTGTGGCTGAAGTACGGCGCCGATGCTCCGGTCTTCGAGCCCGAGGCCTCCTTTGCGGGGGACGTGGTCCGGCGGGGGCTGGTGGCGGGGCTCCAGATCATCCCGGCCCGGATCCGTCACATCGGCACGGACAAGTCCAAGGTCGTCCTGGGGCACCTATACGAAGAGCTGGCGACACGGTGCGACATTTTCCTGGGGACCGAAGTGGCCTCGGTGCTGGTGGAAGGGGGGAGGGCCCGGGGAATTCGCCTGGCCAGTGGCAAAGAGCTCCGGAGCCGGGGAGTCCTGGTGGCCCCGGGACGCGAGGGGGCCCCCTGGATGGAGCGCCTGGCCCGGGAGGTAAACCTGGAAGTGGACGCCCTTCCGGTGGACATCGGCGTGCGGGTGGAAATTCCCCGGGAGTGGGCCGATCCCCTCACCGAGGAGTTCTACGAGGTCAAGGCTCTTTTCAACGCTCCCACCTTTGACGATCGGGTGCGGACCTTTTGCATGTGCCCCGGAGGAGAGGTGGTGACGGAGTACCAGAGCGACAGCCAAGTGTTGGTGGTGAATGGCCACAGCAACCGGGACACCAAGACGGAGAACACCAATTTTGCCCTGCTGGTGAGCACGGAGTTTACAAAACCTTTTCACGACCCCAACGGCTACGGCACCCACATCGCCCGTTTGGCGAACATGCTGGGGGGAGGGGTCCTCGTGCAACGCCTCGGCGACCTCAAGGCTGGCCGTCGCTCCACCGAGGAGCGGATCCGCCGTGGCCTCGTGCGCCCCACGCTCAAGGACGCGGAGCCGGGAGACCTGGCCTTCGTGCTTCCCCACCGCCATCTGACGGACCTACTGGAGATGATCCGAGCCCTGGATAGCATCATCCCCGGCATCGACGGACCCCACACCCTCCTTTACGGCGTGGAGGTCAAGTTCTACAGCCTGCGCCTGGCGTTGGACGAAAGCCTTCAAAGCTCCATTCCCGGCTTTTTCGCCGCCGGAGACGGGGCAGGGGTGACCCGGGGCGTCATCCAGGCCTCCGCCAGCGGTCTTGTGGCGGCTCGGTCGCTTAAGACCTACATCGAGGGGATGGGGGCTTGACACGGAGGGCAGGAGGGGTAAAATCTTTTCTGAAAGCGTTTTTGTTTAGCGAGCTCCTGGGGCTCGCCATTCTGTAGGGAGGTGTTTTTAATGCTAGACCAGAAGCTTTACAAAGAGTTGAACGACCAGATCAATGCGGAGCTCCACTCGTCCTATCTGTACCTGTCTATGGCCTCTTGGTTTGAGTCCGAGAACCTGAAGGGCATGGCGAAGTGGATGCATGCCCAGGCAGAAGAAGGAAAAGTGCACGCCATGAAGTTCTATCACTTCATCGAAGAGCGCCGGGCCAAGGTGGAGCTCACCGCCATCGAGGGTCCCAAGACATCCTGGAACTCTCCGCTGCATGCCTTCGAGGACGCCTTTGCCCACGAAGAGTATATCTCGGGGCGGATCAATAAGCTCATGACGTTGGCCCGAGAGGTGCGGGACTACGCGACGGAAGAGCTCCTGCACTGGTTTGTGAAGGAACAGGTGGAGGAAGAGGCCTCGGTGGACGAGGTGGTGCAGAAGCTCAAGATGCTAGGTGACGCCCGGAACGGCCTTCTCATGCTCGACAAGGAGCTGGGGAAGCGGGATTAGACTTTGCCGCGGCCGCGCAGTTTTTAGCTTCTTAATGAAAGAGCGAGGAGGCCCCCATGGAGAACGTCTTAGACCTTAAGGCACTCTTTCACCTGAGCTACGGGATCTACATCGTGGGCTCACGCCGCGATGGCGTCTACAATGGACAGATCGCCAATGCGGTGATGCAGATCACGGCGGACCCCATATGTGTGGCTACCTGTCTCCACAAAAACAACCTCACGACGGAGTTTGTCCGCGACAGCGGCGTTTTTTCCGTATCGGTGCTGGGGCAGGACGTGCCCATGACCTTCATCGGTCAGTTTGGCTTCAAGTGCGGTCGAAACTTGGACAAGTTCTGCAACGTGCAACACCGAGAGGGTCCCACGGGGGCTCCCTACGTGATGGATTGGACCGTTTCCGCCCTGGATGCCCGGGTGATCAGCACCCTGGACGTGCATACCCACATCATGTTTGTGGGAGAAGTGGTGGGGGCCGCCGTGATCCGGGAAGGGTCTCCCCTTACTTACGCGGACTACCACCATGTCAAGAAGGGGAAGTCCCACCAATACTCCCCCACGTCGATTTTCAATAAGGTTAAAAACCTATAGCATACAATTCTTTACATTTGCTTGATGTCGCTTTAAAGTGCGCCGAAGATCCCGTTTCGGCGCACTTTTATTTCCGCCAACGAGGATGTTTTTAATAGAAATTTTAATTGAACGCCCAGGAGCTTTCGTGACGAAACCTTTCCCCGATGTTATAGTACTGGCGGCGGAAGAAATTGGACTTCCAAGTTGTTGGGGAGGTGGTGGTCCACGGCGGCGAAAAGTTTGTAAGGGGCTTTCAAGGCGGGCGGTGGCGGGCAATAGGATAGCGTTTTTACCGAGATCGAGACTTCAAGAAGGGGTGGTTTGGACAATGAAGAAGCACGGACTGATTCTTTTGACCCTGGCGTTGGGGCTTAGCGCCCTCTTTGCTTCCGTGGCTTTTGCCGATGAGCCCGTGATGGGGGGCGTCCTCCGCTGGCACGAGATCAACGATCCCCCCAAGGTGGACCCCGCTCAGGTCACCGACACCACTTCCAGTCGGGTGGTCTACCTGATGTTCGACTCCCTCGTGGAGAACGACGCCGACGGTAAGGGCGTCACTCCGGCCCTCGCCGAATCCTGGGAAGGCAGCGACGGCGGCAAGGTGTGGACCTTCCACCTCCGCAAGGGCGTCCACTTCCACAAGGAAACCGAGGGACAGCCCACCGCCAACGGCGGCCGGGAAGTCAAGGCGGCGGACTGGAAGTACTCCTTCGAGCGCCTGGTGTACGAGAACTCCCCCCGGGCCTACTTCCTCGACATGGTGAAGGGATATCAGGACTTCATCAGCCGCGACGAGACCGGTGCCAAAGAGTGGGCGGGGATCAAAGTCGTCGACGACTACACGCTCCAGTTCGAGCTAGAATACCCCTTCGCCCCCTTCGTGGCGGTGCTGGCTTACAACACCTTCGTGGTGGTTCCCAAGGAAGATGCGGAAAAGTGGGGCAAGGAGTTCAACTTCCACCCCGTGGGCACGGGGCCCTTCTGCTTCGACAAGTGGGATCACGACCAGAAGCTCGCCACCAAGAGAAACCCCGACTACTGGCGCAAAGACGACGCGGGGCGGCAGCTTCCCTACCTAGATGGCGTGGAGATCGTGGTCATTCCCGACCCCACCATCACCTACGAAGAGTACAAAAAGGGCAACATCGACTGCTACCGCGACATCCCGGACGAGTTCTACGAAGATGTTCAGGCGAACTACAAGAGCGTCTTCCAGGAGAGACCCCAGCTGGGCACGTACTACTATGGTTTCAACAACGAGATGGGCGACTTCGCGGGCCCCGAGAAACTGAAGCTCCGCCAGGCGTTCAACTACGCCGTGGACCGGGCCCGTATCAGCGACTTGGTGCTCAACGGCCGATTCCCCGCCGCCCGGGGCGTGTTGCCCCCCGGATTCCCCGGATACAACGAGAACCTCAAGGGCTACGAATATAACCCCGAAAAGGCCAAGGAACTCATGAAAGAATCGGGCTATCCCGATGGTTTCGAAGTCGAGCTCCTGGTGAACAACAACCCCCGGCACCGCGCCGTGGGCGAGGCCATTCAGGCCCAGGTGGCCGAGCTGGGCATCAAGATGTCCATCAAGGTGCTGGACTGGGGCGTCATGCTCGACCTCTGCGACCGGGGCGAAGTCAACCTCTTCCGCATGGGCTGGGTGGTGGACTACGCCGACCCGGACAACTTCCTCTATGTACTCTTCCATTCCTCCAACAAGGGTGCCAAGGGGAACTACTCCCGGTACTCCAACCCCGAGTTCGACAAGCTGGTGGAGCAGGCCCGGGTGGATACGGACTACGCCAAGCGCATGGAGCTCTACCAGAAGGCCGAGCAGATCCTGGTGGACGACGCGGCCTGGCTCTTCCTCTTCCACTACTCCAACAGCCTCCTCTATCAGCCCTGGGTGAAAAACATCCATATGCCCGCCTTCGGGGACTACACCACGCCGCTCTATAACGTGTGGGTCCAGAAATAGCGTCCCCGATCGGGGTAGATACAGGGGTTTTTCGGCGGAAGGATCGCCGGGTGTGGCTTCTTCGGGCCGCACCCGGCCCCTTTCTCAGGGGACTAACGTGCGAACGACAGGTGAGGAGAGGAAAAGATGCTGTCCTATATCCTTCGACGGTTGCTTTACACCATCCCCGTGGTCTGGGGCGTGGTCACCGTGGTGTTCATACTAATCAACGTGGTACCGGGGGACCCGGCGCGGCTCATGCTGGGACAGCGAGGAGACCCCGCCACCCTGGCGAAGATCCGGTCAGACATGGGGCTCGACCTTCCCATCTACCAGCAGTACTTCAACTTCCTCCGAGACGTGGCCAAGGGAGACCTGGGCAAGTCCTATAGGAGCAACGAGCAGGTGACCACCGCCCTTCTTGAGCGGTTCAAGGCCACCTTCCGGCTGGCCCTCTGGGCCATCATCCTGGCGGCCCTCGTGGGCATCACCGCCGGGGTAATTTCCGCCGTAAAGCAGTATTCTGCCTTTGACTATTCAGCCATGATCATCGCCATATCAGGAGTCAGCGCGCCGGTCTTCTGGGTGGGGCTTTTGCTCTTGCTGGCCTTTGCCTACAACCTGAACTGGATCCCCGGCGTGGGGTATGGCGACGGCGACTGGCGTTATCTCATTCTCCCCGTGATCACCCTAGGGGTGCGCCCGGCGGCCCTTTTGGCCCGCATCACCCGCTCCTGCATGTTGGAAGTCCTGAGCCAGGACTACGTGCGCACCGCCCGGGCCAAGGGGTTGGCCGAGAGGGTGGTGGTGGGGCGCCACGCCTTCCGCAACGCCCTCATCCCCGTGATCACCATCCTGGGAACCCAGATTTCCGACCTCCTCTCCGGTGCGGTGTTGACGGAAACGATCTTTGCCTGGCCCGGCATCGGCCGCCTCGAGGTGGAAGCCCTCATCAACCGGGACTTTCCCATCATGCGAGGAGGCATTATCTTCATGGCGCTCATATTCCTGGTGGCGAATCTTATCGTCGACCTCTCCTACGGCTTCATTGACCCGCGGGTCCGTTACGACTGAGGATGGGGATCATGACAGCACAGCAGATTAGAAAAAGCGGTGGAAGCCTCTGGTACGAGGCCTGGCTCCGCTTCCGGCGAAATAAGCTCGCCATGGTGGGGCTTTTCATGGTCGTTTCCATCGTGGGAATCGCCATCTTTGCCCCCTATGTGGCCCCCCATGATCCCATCAAGCAGCTCATCTGGACCGAGGGTAAGGAGGCCAAGCTCGCGGCTCCCACGACGGCCCACCTCATGGGGACCGATCTCTACGGTCGGGATATCATGAGTCGGATCATCTACGGAGCTCGCATTTCCCTTCAGATCGGCATCTTCTCCACCTTGGTCTCCCTCTTGTTGGGGGTTCCCCTGGGGGCCCTGGCGGGGTACTTCGGGGGCAAGGTGGACGATTTCATCTCCTGGATCATCAACGTCATCTTCGCCTTTCCCTTCCTCCTCTTCGTCCTGGCCGTGGTGGCGGTGTTCAAGAACCCCAGCATGGTGGTGGTCTATATCGCCATCGGGGTGGTGCAGTGGGTCTCCATCGCCCGGGTGGTTCGGGCCCAGTTCATATACCTGAGGGAGCGCGAATTTGTGGAAGCTGCCAAGGCCCTGGGGCTCCCCACGTGGCGCATCGTGTTCGTACATATCCTGCCCAATGCCCTGGCGCCGGTCATCGTGCAGGCCACCTTGGGCATGGGAGGGATCATCCTCCTGGAGGCCGGGCTGGCCTTCCTGGGCTTCGGCGCCCAGCCCCCGACCCCCAGCTGGGGGCTCATGATCTCCGAGGGGCAGAGGTATCTTGGGCAGGGGATCTGGTGGTGGGCGGTCTTTCCTGGATTGGCCATCATGTACACCGTGCTGGGATTCAACTTCCTCGGCGACGGTCTCCGCGACGCCCTTGACGTCCGCCTGAAGAGGTAGGAGGTATTCCCATGCCCCTGTTGGAACTAAAAAACCTAAAAACTTATTTCGACACGGATCGCGGCACGGTGAAGGCCGTGGACAACGTCTCCTTTTCCATCGAACCGGGGCAGACCCTGGGGGTGGTGGGGGAGTCGGGGTGCGGCAAGAGCGTCACGGCCCTCTCCATCATGCGCCTGGTGCATAAACCCGTGGGGCGTATTGCCGGAGGGGAGATTTTGCTCCACGGCAAGAACCTCGTCGGCATCTCGGAAGAAGAGATGCGAGACATCCGGGGCAACAAGATTTCCATGATTTTTCAGGAGCCCATGACCAGCCTGAACCCGGTGCTCACGGTGGGATCCCAGATCATGGAGCCCCTCATGCTCCACCAGAACCTCTCCAAGGGCGACGCGAAGGACCGGGCCATCGAGATGTTGCGGATCGTGGGGCTGCCCAATGCGGAAAAGAGGGTGGACCAGTACCCCCACTCCTTTTCGGGGGGACAGCGCCAGAGGATCATGATCGCCATGGCCCTGGCGTGCAACCCGGCGCTCCTCATCGCCGACGAACCCACCACGGCCCTGGACGTGACGGTGCAGGCCCAGATCCTGGACCTCATGAACAAGCTCAAGAAAGAGTTCAACTCCTCCATCATGCTCATAACCCACGCCCTGGGGGTGATCGCCGAGACGGCCCAGCGCGTGGTGGTCATGTACGCCGCCCGGGTGGTGGAGGAAGCGGATGTCAAACCCCTCTTCGGGAAGCCCCGGCATCCCTACACCCAGGCCCTCCTGGAATCCATTCCTCGGCTGGACGAAGAGCGGGATCGCCTCAACGCCATCCCCGGCGTGGTCCCCAACCCCCTGGATTTCCCTCCGGGGTGTCGCTTCCATAACCGGTGCAGCCAGTGTTTCGACCGTTGTTCGGTGGACGAGCCGCCCCTTTTCCTGTTGAAGGACGGGCGGAGCGTGCGGTGTTGGCTCTATGAAACAGACAAGGATAAGGTGGGTGAAATCCATGATTGAGCCCGGCAGCGCCTATCTCACCGTCACGGGGCTCAAGAAGTACTACCCTGTGCGCAAGGGCCTTTTCCAGGGGGTCGTGGGGCACGTCAAGGCCGTGGACGATGTGTCGTTTTTCATTAACGAGGGAGAGACCCTTGGCCTGGTGGGGGAATCGGGGTGCGGTAAAACCACCACGGGACGGGCCCTGCTCCACCTCATCGAACCCACCAGCGGCCAAGTCATGCTCAAGCAGGTGGACGTGGGCAATGCGGTGAAGACCGACCCCGGGACGATGCACCGCCGGATGCAGATCATCTTCCAGGACCCCTACGGAAGCCTGAATCCCCGCATGACGGTGCGGGACATCGTGGGCGAGGCGGTGCGTTACCACGGCATCGCCGACGGGAAAGATCTTGATGCCTACGTCTGCGACATCATGTCCAAGTGCGGCCTTCGGCCGGAGCAGCGTTTTCGCTATCCCCACGAGTTCTCCGGCGGCCAGCGCCAGCGTGTGGGCATAGCCCGAGCCCTGGCGGTGAAGCCCGAGTTCGTCGTATGCGACGAACCCGTGTCCGCCCTGGACGTGTCCATCCAGAGTCAGGTGTTGAACCTGCTGGTGGACCTGCGGGAGCAGATGAAACTGACCTAT
>Ga0116184_10000801_pt1 | contig 33529 bp, 27 predicted proteins | sample AD_JPNNA5_MetaG_FD_89886 | JGI IMG/M metagenome (GOLD analysis project Ga0116184, IMG submission 89886) | Active sludge microbial communities of municipal wastewater-treating anaerobic digesters from Japan - AD_JPNNA5_MetaG | ecosystem: Engineered > Bioreactor > Anaerobic > Digestate | place... | reverse complement strand
TATATTCGAAATCTGTGAATGTTTGCTGATTCATGTTTCACCCCGTCGATTTTGATGCCTTTATTATACCATTTTACCGGTCCTTGTGGGTTTGATTAAATCAGCGGTTCCACAGTTCTTTTTCGCTGAACATATCGCTGGGTTGCAGTACAAAAACATCAAAAGAGCAGGACATCCTCATGGTCAGAAAAGAAGCCGAGGATTACATGTACCGGCGAAAACTGTTTGAACGAAGGAGTTCCAAGAGCGACGTGGTATCATCCATGCTCGCCGCTTTGCAGGAAAACAGCAATGAAACCAGGGAACATGTCAAGCGAATGGAAGCGCTGGCGCGCCGCCTTGCCGAACGGCTGGGCTTATCCCCCGAGCAGACGGACGACCTCGCGCTGCTCGCCACGCTGCACGATATCGGGAAAGTCGGCATTGACCGGAGCTTGCTTCTCAACCACCGCAAACTGACAGCCGATGAAATGAAAGAAATGAAAAAACATCCTGAAATCGGCTACAGAATCGCCTTATCGACACCGGAGCTGATCAACATTTCCGAAAGTATTCTTTGCCATCACGAACGTTGGGACGGGAAAGGCTATCCCCAAGGGCTTTCGGGTACGGATATCCCGCTGCTGTCGCGTATTATTTCAATTATCGACGCTTTCGACGCCATGACAAACGACCGTTCCTACCGCAGCAGTTTCAGCAAAGACGAAGCGCTCGAGGAGATTCATGACAACGCCGGCAGCCAGTTTGACCCGGATATTGCCGACGAATTTCTTGCGATGATGTCAACATGAGAGGGTGATAACGGCATGCGCCATTTTGAAGCATTGATTTCGTTGTATGCTCTGATTTGCGTACTTCTCATTGCAATCGATCTTTTCGTCGTTTTGTATGAGGCGCTGCGCAGTCTGCGCTTTGAAACGGGCAAAAGAAAGTTTGACTCGATGCTCGAGCAGCAATTCAGATGTGCTGCGCTCGGTCAGCCGCTGGATGAAAACATTCAACGCGAAATAAAAAAACGACTTTTTCGCCTCAATTCCCTGATTGCCCTGAACCTGAAGGTCAAGGCAAATCTTGCCCTGAAAAAGCCGGCCGCCGGTAAATATATCGCTGCCAGTGCGGATATGATCGCCTCGCTTGCCGCGGCGTTTGACTCCGCAGGGCCGCTGAAACGGGCAAGTCTGGCGAACCTTGCGGCAAACAGTGCGGGACTTCTGCCCGAAGCGGACAAATATTTTCTGAAATGGATCAAGGATAAAAACGTCTATTGCCGGCAGAACGCGCTGCTTGCTGTGTTGGCGTGCGGCGAGAAAGAAAATGTTGTCAAGGCGCTCAAAGAAGTCAACTCCTCAACCCTGCCGGCGGGCAAAAAACTTCTTCTTGGCGGGCTTGCAACCTATAAAGGCGACAGAGAAGAACTCTGTGCCTCGATATGGAAGGTTTTTGACAGTCTCGATAACCAGGTTAAAGCCGCTGCGGTCGATTATTTCATCGTTTCATCCGCGAGCCGCGAAACGGAGATTTACGCCTTGCTCAGCGATGCCGGGCAGGACAAGGAAGTCCGTCTTGCCGCAATGCGGTATTTCGGCCGGCATGCATACGAACCTGCCGCAGACTATATGGCTAAAATATTAACCTACGCTGTTGAGTGCGACTGGCAGTATCTCGCCGTCGCGGCCAGACAAATCCGGCTGTACAAAACGCCTGCAGTTGTTGAGGCGCTCAAAGCGGCTTTATTCGACCTCAACTGGTATGTGCGGACCAACTCGGCTGAAAGTTTAGCGCAATTGGGTGTCGGGTATGAAGAGCTCGCGCGTATTTATGAAGGGGACGACCGGTTTGCCAAAGAGGCGATGATGTACAGGGCGAAAGTCGGGGGAATAATAACACAGAAAGGCGGAGAGGGCGATGTTGTTACTGCAGGCGGCTGAGTATCTGCTTTCCGCGATTGCGACCCTGTTCGTTATCTATCTAACCATTTATTCGATTGTTCTGATATTTTCGGCCGTGTCCGGCATCAACAAGTCGGAGCAGTTAAAAAACCTTTCGCTGACATCCAATCTTACGCATCGCAAGTATTTTGCGCCCGTAACGATTGTCGTCTATCTGAAAGACAACATAAACAACGCGGCGGAAACACTGCGGGCGCTGCAGGCTCAGAAATATGCTCTTTTTGAAATCATCGCTGTCGACGACGGCTCGTCGGACGATACAGTAGCCGATATTATCAAGTCATTCAACCTCCAGCCGACCGGCAAACCCGTATGCAGGCGCATCCGCAGCGAAGCGGACGTGCGTGTATTTGAGAGTTTTGACGAGAAAATTCACGTCACCCTTTTATCACTGCCCGATATCGGCAGGGCTAACGCCCTCAATATGGGGATGAACGCGGCCGCCTATCCCTATGTGCTGTTTTTAGACGCCGGCTGCGTGCTGACGCCGGACGCGGTGGAGAATTTTGTCACGCCTTTCCATGTCGACGAAAGGACGCAGACCTGTGAGAGTTTCTGCGCTGTGGCGAATGGCATTCATTCCGGATCCGGCGCCGCCAACACCTATCATGTGCCCAAGAAAGCGCTTGTGATTGCGCAGATCCTCGAAAACGGCAGGCAAACGCTGATATCAAAACCTTTCAAAAGAGTATCAAAGGGCAAACTGCTGTTTGCCGGCGCTTCCATTCTTTTCAAGAAAGAAATGGCGATCAATGCGGGAGGTTTCCATCCCGACGGTTCTGGGGAGAACACCGAACTTGCGGCGCGTATTTATGCCTACTGTGCCGAGAACGGTATCGAGTGCCGAACCGCCCATACGCCGACGACGGTCTGTTTTCGCCGTGTCGGTGAAACCGTCCGTGAAATTCGCGCTGCAAGACGTGCGCGGCATACAGACATCATGGACGCCATCAGCATCCTGAAGCGTCAGACCGTCAAGGAAAAGGGCCTGCCGGTGTATCCGTTTCGTTCCTACCTGGGTTACCTGTTTTTTGACTTCCTGAAACCGTATCTTGAACTTGTCGGCGTTGTGTCTCTGCTGACCGCATTTGCCATGGGAAAGTTGAATACGGAACTGCTCTTTGTTTTTCTCGCGGCCTTCGTTCTGCTGGGCACAACAGTGGCATTTACCGCCTTTTTAACCGAAACATCCCGGCTGGGCATCAAGCCGCCGGCAAGGGATATCCTTTGGGTCTTGGCGTTTGCGATGATAGAAAACGCAGGCTTGAGAGCTTTCCTGGGTATTATTATTCTCAGCACCTACCGCGTCAGCAGAAAACGGGAAAGCAGCGGGAAATAATACGGGGCTGCTTTGCCAGCATATCCGGCGATATCGCATATTTGGACAGCGGTGCTGATTTTTAAGGGCAGCATGCGTCGGTATGCTGCCCGCCGCGCATGTCCAATGCAGCCGCGCAGAAGATTGCCGCGTTTCTTAAAAGTTTCTTACGAACATCTTAAGACTTGCGGAAGGTTGTATGATACGGAGCAAAACCCTCTTGACAGACGGCGGTACTCCTTTACAATGAAAACAGCGTTCAATACAGGAACATCCGCTTAACGTTGCCAATGAGGTTCTCGGGACAATGAAAAAACGGATTCTTTGTATCATCATAGCGCTGTTCACGGCCGCAGGCGCCGTGACGGCGGGGTTGTTTGCCGCTTCTGCCGCGACAGCAATGAAAACCTCCGAAACGGGAATCGAAATGATCAAGGGGTTCGAAGGCTTTTATGCGAAAGCCTATTGGGATTACAGCCAGTGGACCATCGGCTACGGGTCCTTTGCCGGTTCCAATCCCGAAAAGCCGGACATTGCGGTGATTACGGTCGAGCAGGCGGATGCGCGCTTGCGCGAACAGATTGTTAAATATGAGGGTTATGTCAATGCCTTTCTCAACAAATACAGCATCACCGTCAACCAGAACCAGTTTGATGCTCTTGTAAGTTTCACTTATAATTTCGGCAATGTATGGGCGACTTACGGCGACTTCAGACTGAAGACCTATCTGATTAACGGCGTTGAGAATTATACGGATCAGGAAATCACCGACGCTTTCACCGCGTGGTGCCATGCCGGGGGGCAGGTCCTGCCCGGCCTCGTTATCCGGCGCCAGAAAGAAGCGGCTTACTTTTTATCCGGTGCCGTTCAGGATCCGTATTCCCCTGAAAACAGCCTGCCGACACCGCTTAGGTGCTATTCTTTTCTGAACGATGAAATGACGGTAACCGAAGAAGGCTCGAACGATAAGATTGCCGTTCCGCCCGCGGCGGAATTAACTGTTTCTGCCGAAGAACCGGACGGCAAGCTTCATGTCAGTTTCATCCTTTCGGGAAAAACCATTGCCGCGACTTGCACCAAAACTGCCGTAATCGGAAAACCCGTATCGCACTATTCGGGTGTGACGGCGGGTACGGCGGACGTATTTAAACGAGCGGATGCTGCCGAAAAACTAACATCTCTCCCTGAGCAGACCGCATACAGCGTCGTAGGGGAGAGCGGCGGCAGAATCCAAATCATATTCCCGGTTACAACAGGCGGTTACCGGATGGGATGGATAGCGAAACCCGCCGCCGAAAAATACCTGACCGGCCGGTACACGGTTAACACGTCCAGCGGCTCCGCGCTGAATATCCGTTCGGCGGCATCGCTTAGTTCTTCTATTTTGGGCACCATGCCCAACACAACCGTCTTCACAGCGACAAAAGTCAGCGGCATTTGGGGCGCCGTTGCCTATCAGGGCATATCCGGCTGGGTTTGCCTGGATTACTGCGAGTTTGCCTATTGCCTCAATGATTCGTGGAAACTGGGCGAAAGCATGAATCTTCGCGGTACGGCTGCATTCGGAGACAATATCGTCACGGTCATACCCGCCGGGACAGTTATTAAGGTCGCCGATAAAATCAGGACAAGCAGCTATCTTTGGGGAAAAACGTCTTTCGGTGGTAAAACAGGTTGGATGGTGTTATACAGTTTTTCCTCACAGAAGTATTATGCGCGCACGGTGGAAACGCCTGTTTTAACCGGTGTTTCGGTCACCTACCGTCCATCGAAAGTTTTTTACACCGAAGGCGAAAGCGCGGATTATTCCGGTCTGGTGCTGACAGCGCGCTTTTCGGACGGTGTGACCTTAAGAATCACGGACCCCGCAGCGCTCACGCTCAGCGGTTTCGACCCGTCGCCTGGCAATAAAGTGATTATCGTATGTTATACGGCCGGAGGAGTGACCAAGACCGCATCTTTCGGGCTGACAGTGAATAAAGGCATCCCCGTGGAGGCAATTGAGCTATCCGCCGCGTCGCTCCCGATGCATCTCGGCAGTACGGCTGCCATTCCCGCCGAAGTCTTGCCCGACGACGCCGGCAACCGCGGCTTAACATGGTCTTCGACGGACCCGGATGTCGCTGCGGTGGACAACGAAGGCGTTGTAACGGCGGTCAAGGCAGGCGTTGCCCGTATTGTCTGCGCATCCCGGGAAAACCCCTCGTTGACAGCTTCTTGTGATGTGTCGGTGTCGTCCGAAACGCTGATTCCCGGCGATTTTTCCGCGAAAGACAACGAGGATAAAAGCATTCTCATCCAGTGGTCCGCGTCGCCCGGCGCGTCGTCGTATATTCTGTATTCGGCGTCAGCGGCGAGCGGGCCTTATAAAAGGATCGCCGCGTCTTCTTCGCTATCGTTTATTCATCGAGACCTGATTTATGGTAAAGAATATTTCTATAAAGTTCGCGCTGTTTGCCGGAGCGGCGTTATCAATATTTATGAAAAGCCGTCTGCCGCGGTCAGCGCCTGTGTGCTGCCCGGCGTTCCTGACTCGTTGAATGCCGCCGCATATTCCTGCACAGGTTTCCGGCTGGCCTGGCAGCCGTCCGAAGGCGCCGCCGGTTATGTGCTGTACCGCTCCCGGCAACCGGAGGGGCCCTATACCCGCGCGAAAGTAACCGCGCAGAACAACTGTACCGACACCGGCCTGATACCCGGCGGTTTTTATTATTATAAAATCAGGGCTTATACCACTTTCAACGAAAAAAACATTTACGGGCTTCCGTCCGCCGCTTTGAGAGCCCAGGTAACAACACCGACCCCGCTGTTGCCGCGCGCAACGCCCAACAGCAGTACGTCGCTGCTGTTGTCCTGGCAGGCCGTACCGGATGCGACGGGCTATGTCGTTTACCTCAGCCAAACAACGGCCGGACCTTTCGAACGGCTCGCCGTAACGAAAACCGCTGCCTATTCACACAAAAATCTGCTTTGCGGCAGCGTTTATTATTACAAAGTCACCGCATACCGGTCCTATAACAGCGCCAATTATTACGGCAAACCGTCCGTGGCTTTCTGCGAAAAGGCGCAGCCGCCCGTTCCGCCGGATTTCAAGGCGGCCGCGGCAACTTCGGCGGGAGTAAAACTCACCTGGTCCGCGTCTTCCGGCGCAAGCGGCTATATCGTTTACCGGGCCGATAACGCCGCGGGCCCCTATACGCGGGTTAAAGTGACCCGTTCGCTCGGATTTACGGATACGGGCCTGGTCAAGAGCAGAACCTATTGCTACAAAGTCAGAGCTTACACAGCTGCATCCTCCGGCAATGTTTACGGATATCCCTCCGCCGCCGTGGTAATTAAGGTGTAAAACATTGAAATAGACATATCGAACGCCGCCCCTGCCGGCGGTGTTTCTGTTTTTTCGGCGTTCGTATAAACACACGCTTGCTCCCTTGCGGGAAACCACAGGTGAAATATATCAGAGCACCCGCGCGTTGCGGTGCGAACACCGTTTATAAACGTTGACAGCCATTCAACTGTTTGACTTTGCCATAGGCAGGGGTTAAAATAAATTATCATTGAAAAGGAGATGATTTTATGCTGTTGTGGGTATTTCTCGGCTTGGTAGGTCTTGTTCTGCTGATCGGCCTTTGGCTCGCGGCGACTTATAACGGTTTTGTCAAACTTCGCAACAAAGTGGAGGAAGCGTTCTCGACGATGGACGTCTTTCTGAAAAAACGCTATGACCTCATCCCCAATATCGTCGAGACGGTCAAGGGTTATGCGGCTCACGAATCCGAAACGCTAAGGAACGTCGTCGCCGCTAGGAACGCGGCCGCCGGCGCCCAGACCATCGAAGACAGGGTCACGGCGGAAAACGCTTTTCAGGCTACACTCAAAAGCCTTTTCGCGCTTTCCGAAGCGTACCCGGACCTTAAAGCGAACACGAACTTCTTAAATCTGCAATCACAATTGACGGCGATGGAAGGCGAAATTTCCGACGCCAGGAGATATTACAACGCCGTGGTCAAGGCTTTTAATACCAAAACGGAGGTTTTCCCAAGCAATATCATAGCAGGGATATTCCATTTTGTCCGGAAACCCTTGTTTGAAGTTTCGCAGGAAGCGGAACGCCAGAACGTCGAAGTCAAGTTTTGAATCAACTTCGGGCCGCATTCTTTTTGAACGCGGCTCCTTGCTTTCCGGGGGGAGTCCGACTTGAAAAAAATCATCTTTCTGCTGCTCGCCCTGCTCTTTGTTTTTACGTCGGCCGCGCCGGGGTTTTTGCTTACGTCGGCGTCATATTACGATATGGATACCCGGCGTTTCGACGTCAGCATCCGAGTGCTCGACAATAATGTTTATGATATTACCGAAACCGTCGTCGTCAACTTCAATGTGGACAAAAGGGGAATTTTCCGCTATATCCCATACCGCGGCAAGGTTGTGCGGCTTGTGGACGGCAAAGAGGTGCGGCAAAATTACCGCAACACCATTTCCGGCGCCCGCGTGGAAGGTTACGAGTACAAGACGTTCAAAGAAAACGGCAATTATGTCATCCAAATAGGCAGCGAAAACCGCTATCTGCGCGGGGAACATACCTATGTTATTCATTACAAATGCACCCTGCTTGATGACAAGATTCCCCAATTTGACGACGTATACTGGAATGTATTGCCGCTCGACTGGGAATCGCCGATCGAAAACTCCCGCATCACGGTTATGATGCCCAAGGATTTTGACGCCTCGCAGGTTGAATTTATCGGCGGCGCTTACGGCCAGACCAGGACCGATATGGTCGATTTCAGTGTCAAAGACAACGTCATTACGGGACGGCTGAAAGAAACGCTGCCGACCGGCGAGGGTGTTACGTTGAAAGTAAACCTGCCGGAAGGCTATTTCACAGGCGAAAAAACGGAAAAACCCGTTATCGTTGCCATGTACGCGCTGATGGCGCTCAGTTCGGCGGCGGTTCTGGCGCTTTGGATTCTTTTCGGCAGAGATGAAAAAATAATTCCTGTCGTCAGTTTTCAGCCGCCGGAAGGGATGACCAGCGCGGAGACCGGCTATATCATCGACGGAACGGTCGACAACAAGGATCTCATCTCCCTGATTATTTACTGGGCGTCAAAAGGCTATATCGCCATCAATCAGCTTGATAAAAACGATTTTGAACTCATTAAGAAAAAGGAACTGGGCCGGAAGCGAAAACGTTCGAGCTGACCATGTTTACAGGGCTGTTTGCCTCGGGGAACAGGGTGACGACCGATAACCTGAAATACAGTTTTTATCTGACACTCGACGCATCGAAGACGATGCTGAAAAATTACTTCTCGGTGAAAACGGACAACAATATCTATACCCGGCCGTCTGTCATTGCCCGGAACATTTCATCTTTCCTGCAGGTCGTACCGGCGGTCGCTTTTATGTTCCTGGGTCTTTATGCGGCCATCGCCAACGACGCTTATTATGCCCTGGCCATAGCCGCGTCGATTCTTTTGGCTGTTTCCGCACGGAAAATCGTCGAAACCTATGATAAACGCAAGTCGATGCGCGCGGGCAGCCTCGGTTTCAAGATGGTGTTTTATCCCGTTATTGCCGCGCTGGCTTCGGCTGCCGTACTCTATATCGGCTTTGCCGCTGTCGGCAGACCCCTGGCCGCCGTTGCAGCCGTGCTGCTGACCGCAGCGGGGATTTGGATGACTGCGGCAATGAAAAAATGGACGCCGAAGAGCGTCCGCTGGATGCAGGAAATTCTCGGACTCAAAGATTTTATCCGGGAAGCGGACCTCGACAGAATCAAAATGCTCGTTCAGGAAGACCCTGAATACTTCTATCGCGTTCTTCCGTTTGCCTATGTTTTCGGCCTAACCGACAAATGGGCCAAAAACTTCGAGGGTATCGCCCTGCGCCAGCCGGAGTGGTACACTTCCGCTTACGCGGGCAACATGTATACGATGGGTTATTTCAACGCGCTGCTGTTTACGCGCAGCTTCGACCGCGGAATGTCGAATTTGAAAAACAGTATGGAAATACGACCCGCTCCCAGGGGTGGTGGAGGGTTCAGCAGCGGCGGCGGAGGCTTCAGCGGCGGCGGAGGTTTCAGCGGCGGCGGCATGGGCGGCGGCGGCGGAGGCAGCTGGTAACCGCAGGCAGTCAATTTGAAAGGAAAGGCGTGTAACCATTGGACCGCATTTACCCCACCAGACAATGGTATAAAGAACTTGTCGTTTATCAAATCTGGCCGAGGAGTTTTTGCGACGGCAACGCCGATGGTATCGGCGACATCAAGGGTGTCATCTCGAAAATCGACTACATCAAACAACTCGGCGCCAACGCGATATGGTTTTCTCCGCTGTATAAATCGCCGCAGAAGGATTACGGTTACGACATCTCCGACTACCGCGATATCGCGCCGGAATACGGCACCCTTGAAGAATTTAAGCAGCTGCTCGCTTTGGCCCACGAAAAGGGCTTAAAGATCATCATGGATTTGGTGGTCAATCATACCTCCGACCAGCATCAATGGTTTCTGGAAAGCAGAAAAAGCAAAGACAACCCCTATCATGATTACTATTTTTGGCGGGCAGGGAAAAAAGGAGGGAAAAAGCCCCCCAACAACTGGCTGTCCACTTTCCCGGGTCCGGCTTGGCAATATGACGAGCATCTCAACGAGTACTATCTGCATCTTTTTGCCGTCGAACAGCCAGATTTAAATATGGACAATCCCCGCGTGCGGGAAGAAGTGAAGAACATCATGCGCTTCTGGCTGGATATGGGAGTTGACGGTTTCCGCGAGGATGTCATTACTTTCATTTCAAAAAAGGAAGGCCTGCCCAACGGGTTCCCGCTGCCGGCCGCAAGAGGTATTGAGCAGTATGTCAACGGGCCTCACATTCATGAATACCTCGGCGAGTTCAGAAAAGAGGTCCTTGACCGCTACACCTGTATGACCGTCGGCGAGGCGCCCATGATGACGCCGAAGGTTGCCCTTCGATATATTGAAGAAGGTGAAAACCAGCAACTGAACATGATGTTCCATTTTCAGCACATGGAGGCAGACTGCCTTTTTATCAGTTGGATCAGGCGGCCTTTCAATCTGAGAAAACTGAAGAAAGTATATGATAACTGGCAAACAAAACTCTACGGCAAAGCCTGGAACGCACTGTATCTTGAAAATCATGACCAGCCCAGAATTATCAGCCGCTACGGCGACGAGTGCTACCGCGCCGAAAGCGGAAAGCTGCTGGCCACTATGTACCTATGCCAGAGCGGAACACCCTTTATCTATCAGGGGCAGGAGATCGGCATGACCAATATCCGTCTGCCGGAACTGGACATGTACGTGGATATTTCAACCATCAATACCTACAAATTATTCAGAAAACTTCATTTCAAGCACGAAACCATTATGAAAATCGCGAAAGAGGCGTCCAGAGACAATGCCAGAACGCCGATGCAGTGGTCGGCCGGCAAAAACGCCGGTTTCACACAGGCTGATAAAGCCTGGTTCCATATCAATCCGAATTATACCGAAGTCAACGTGGAGGCTCAGCTCGAAGACCCGGATTCGTTGCTGAACTATTACAGGAAACTGCTGGCTTTGCGGAAAGAGAACCCAGTGTTTGTTTACGGCGATTTCAAAATGCATTATAGGCGAAGCAAAAAACTCTTTGTTTATGAACGCAACTTTGAAGGTGAAAAATTACTTGTAATATGCGTGTTTTCAGATGAACCGGTACGGTTCCGCACGACGGGCGGGCTTAAGCTTGCCGGCGCTGAATTGCTGCTGTCCAACTACACCGTGGACAATCCGGGCGAGGACGACTTCCTGACCAAACCATACGAGACAAGAGTGTATCTTTTCCGGTAACCATTTTTTATGCCGCATACCGAAGGAGTGAACGGTATGAAATTATGGAAAAGAGCTGTAACCCTGGGAGCCGCCTGCGTTCTGGCGCTGACGGCGCTTCCCGTTTCCGGAGCGGCGCAAACCGTATCGGCATCGCCGCTGACCGTATCGATTACCGCCGACAAGTCCTCCTACGCGACAACGGACTTTGCGAAAATCAGCGTCAGCGTCGCCAATAAAGGCGCTGTAACCGTCGAGGACGTAACGGTCAATAACATAGTACCGCCGGGGCTCCGAGCCTATTCAAAAACAGCGATGAATTTCCTTGCCGGCGATATGGCGCCCGGCGCGCAAATGACTTTGGCATATCAAGTATGCCTCGCTCCCGACAGGGGCGATATCACCTCCGGCCAGCGCTTTGCGATTAACTTTAAAAGTTTTTTCAAACGATGGACGCTGCCTTACGCCGACTTCAGCGGACCCGCCGGAGGATTCTACAGCATGAATGACAGCACAACGATCAAAGTATCCTTAGGAGGGCGTTCCGAAACACTGACAACGACCGTCTTTTACGGCCATGCCGGCAGGCTCACGGGTTCCGTCGCCGATTGCCTGTCCGGCGCCCCTCTCGCCGGAGCGGCGGTGACGGCATACCAGACGGCGGCGCCCGGCGGCTCAACAGGATTAAAAGTATTCTCCGCCACAGGCGGCGACGGCACTTATTGCCTCGCGCTGCCTGCCGGCACCTATAACCTGACATTTACCGTGGCCGGCCATGTTGCCGCGATTCATTATTCGCTGACGGTTGCTGTCGGCGCGACAAAGAATATTCCGACAATCAATCTGGTACCCGGTACGGCGTCTACGCCGGGGCAGGCGGGCGGTAAAATCACAAACATTTCCGGCGGCGCGGCCATTTCCGGGGCTACTGTCCGGTTCCGTTACGGCATTAACAGGACAGGCGGAAGTTATTATATTGACGGCGGCGGGAATGTAATTCAGCGAACAACCGATGCCGCCGGGAATTACTCGGCAACGCTGCCTTGCGGCAATTATACGGCGGAAGTCGTCAAAACCGGCTTTGCCACGTTATATTATTCAATCTACTCTGCGGCCGAAGGGACGGGCAGGTTCAATCAGGACGCTGCCATGACTAGTTCCTGAAGCACACATTTTAAAATTCCGGCTGAAAACCGGCGGAGGTCGTTATGAGAAAATGGCCGGGGATGAAAACAGTCGCGGTGCTGCCTCCCGGCAATAATAATCCCAGGAACAGCGAAGGCGACTTCCTTGATCTCGGCGGCAGCATCATATTCGCATACAGCAGATTCACCGGACGGGACTGGCATGACAACAGCAGCTGCGACATCGCGGCGCTGTTTTCATATGATAACGGGGAATCGTTTACCGAACAGCCGGTCATTCTTGTCAAAGCAGCAGAACACGCAGCCGGCAACGTCATGAGCGTCAGCCTGCGCTTTTTGCCCGACGGCAGCGCGGGTCTGTTCTATCTGATTAAATACCGCGACCGTTGGGACTATGTCCTCAGGCGTTCCCGTGACAACTGCAAAACATTCGGCCCGGCTGTCACCTGTATCGGCGACGGTCCGCAGGGATTCTGCGTCGTTAACAACTGCCGGGTCATCGAAAGCAGCACGAAACGTCTGCTTATACCGGCGGCTTTCCCCGATACGGAACGGGGCCGCGGTTATCTGACAAGATTCTATTATTCCGACGACGGCGGGAACGTTTGGCGGCGGAGCCCCGCAGAACTGCGCTGTACCGCGGCGCGCAGCATATCCGGCTATCAGGAACCCGGCCTTTTGCAAACCGCTGACTCAACGCTTCACTGTTATATCAGAACCGACCTCTTTGCCCAGTATGAATCCTATTCTTTCGACGATGGCTTGACGTGGACCGCGGCGGAACCCTCCCGATTTTCCTCGCCGCTGTCACCGATGCTGATGACGCAAAATATCTTCACCGGAGAGTACTTCGCCGTTTGGAATCCCATTCCATCCTACAACGGCAGAAAAACGACAAAACACGGCTGGGGCAGAACCCCACTGGTCATGGCGCACAGCGCCGACGGAGAGAATTTCTCGGCACCATTCCTGATCGGTGCTGACCCGCAAAGGGGATATTGCTACCCTGCGATGAAGTTTCTTGATGCCTCTACGGCACTTCTGGCGGTATGTTCCGGCGGCAGGGAAGACCGTTCCTGCCTGAACAGGACGGAGATTTTTAAACTGCACATAGAACAGGCATCGGATCAACGGGGGCAGGCATGAGCAAACTCCGCGCTTTTATTCGGCGGTTTCAATATGAAATACTGCTGCTGCTCGTGATGGGCGCGCTATCGGCTGCCGTTATTAACTGGCATTCACCGGTCGACCCCATCACATACGGCTTTTATCTCGCCGATTACCGGCTTGGCTTTTGTTCGAGAATGCTGATTGCCTCCGTTGTCAGTATGCTCAGCGGGCAAAGAGTGACAGAAGGCTTCCTCGCCGCTTTTACTCTCATCAGTCTTCTGGCGGCCTTTGTTTTGACAGCTGTTTTGCTCGGCAGAGTCATCAAAGCGGCAGGAATACAACTGCGCGGGGCCGTGGCGGTGCTGGCGCTGCTCTTCTGCTGTGCCGGCAACGGTGTTTTAATGTACGCGCAAATTGTCGGGATGTTGGACATTTACTGGTATATTTTTGCTGCGCTGTCAATTCTGTGCATTAAAAATAGGACCTTGCGCTGGCTGGTGCCCTTGTTCTGCGTAATGGGCATCGCGAGCCATTACGCCTTTCTATTCTCTTTTCTGCCGCTGATCCTTCTGCTGCTCTACCGTGATTCCATCGCCGCACAGCCTGAAAAAGGCGCCCGTGCTTTGTTTTGGCTGAGCGCGGCTGTGTCATTGGCTGCCGCGGTGTATTTTGTGTTTTTCGCTCATCTGACCATTACTCTTTCGCAGGAAGAGTTCATCGCCGCCATTAAAAACAGAACCGACCTTCCTGTTTGGGAAGACTATTTCCGCGGCTACTTTTTTTTCACCGACCGGCAGGGAATACAGGTTGGCGGCGTTAAAGGCCTCCTTGAAGCGCTGGCCGGTACGGCTGCCGAGTCGTTCCGGCTTCAGAACACCCTGCGTATCCTTGCCGGCGCCGTGCCGGCTGCCGTCCTGTTCGGATTTTTATGGCGTCAAGCGCTCAGATATTCGACGGATAAGCGGGAAAAGCGACTGATTATACTGTATATGCTTCTGCCGCTGTGCGCCCTGCCTGCGCTGCTGATTTCTTCGGATGTTTCAAGATGGGTTTCCAGCGCACTGATGTCGCAATTCGCCCTTGTTTTCTATCTGCTGTTCAGCGGCAGCGAAGCGGTGCGAGAAAGTCTGGTTTTGCTGAAAAATAGAGCGGTGTCGAACCCTTTGTGGCTGGCGGCGTTCCTAATCGCCTGCCTCGTTATGGTGTACAGATATGACTGAGCGACGCCATAACAACGGAAAAGAGCGTTTGCCTGCAGGGTTTCAAAAATCAGCGGGTAAAATATATGAGCGCGTGAACATCGAACTTGCGGCGGTGTCGGCAGTGGCATTGGCTGCTTTTTGCGCGGATACGGGCTATGCGTCTTCAAAGGCAGTCAACGCGCTCTTTGCGTCGGTTTGCGTATCCTTCTCCGTCGCCTTCGGGCTGCTGGTGCGCCGCGCAAGGCTTCAGGGAAAGAAGCAGGCCTATTTTCTGTCATTCCTGCTGTTGTGTGTGGCGTTGATTGCCCTGATGCCGGCATATTACAGGTCGACGCAAACAGGCGGGCTGCTGCTTGGCTTGGGTTGTTGGTTGATTGTACTATTCATCTGGCAGACTCTCCCGCGGCGCGGACCGGCGGTTTGGCTGGCCTTTCCGCTCACCGCGGCGGCGGCATACGCCTCGCCATGGCTTTCGCTCGCATTCATCCCGCTCGTTGCTATAACGGTTGTTATGGACATGTTTGCAGCCGGAAAAACGCCTGACAAGCGCTCCAACCGAAGCCGCGTGACGGCAACAGCCATGTTAGGCGCTCTGCTTGCGGGGTATACGGCGATATGGATTGCCTTATTGGCCGGTTCCCGAGGCCGAGGGGGAACGATATTTGAGTATCCCAATATTCCTTTGCGCGGGCTTTTGATGCGTTTTGCCGAACTGCTGCCCTTGTTTGCCGTGACGGCGGCCGTATATATCAAGGCGATGGGCAAAACGCAAAGCCTGAGGCATTGTGTTTGGCTTGTAACTGCCATGCTGTCGCCTCTAATGATTGCCGGGTGCCTTGTTTTTACCGATTGCCTCGATGCTATGTCGGCAGGTGAAACCATCGGACGTTTTCAACAACTGCCGCTCGTCGCCCCCTGCGTTTGCGCGGCGGCCGGTATCGGTTTTCTGCTTTCGGCGCTTGCCTCGGGCGATACGGCTGTCAAGGCGGCAGCCGGCGAAGTATCCCGCTATTTTGAGCAAAGGCCCGCCGCGTTCATCCTGCTTGCGGCCTATATTGTCAAGACGACCCTGACGGGCGGCCTTTGGGAACTGGTAACCAAAGCATTGGCGGGGTAGCGCAGTAAATCTTGAAACAGAGAACTCGAGGCGGAAGCATGAAATGTATTATCAACACGGGCGGCAGCGCAGCCTTCGCTCATGATAAAAGCAGACGATACCCTTGCTTTTTGGCCTTTTACGGGTTGTTTTGCAGCTATGCGGCGGCAGGATACGGCTTATGTCCGGTATTGAAAATATTGTCCGCTTGTATTACACTTCAAACGATACCTTTTAATGGGAAGGCGGCGCTCGACAACGTTTTCGGGAATCCGGCGTTCTGTATCCCGTCAACGAATTCGGGCTCTCCAAAATGCGAGCCGAAAAAGCCTTCAAGAACACATTGTTGAGAAGTGTGCCTGACATCCCCGGGATACCAATGCGATTCTGACAGAAAATGGTGCCGACATGGTCATTTCAAGAACCCCGCACCGCATGTCCTTCTTCGGCGGCGGAAGCGACTACAAAGGCTATTATGAACGCTTTGAGGGCAGTGTCCTCGCCGCGACGTTCAATAAATACTGTTACGTCATGGTCCGGGATTTCCCGCAGATTTTCGCATATAAAAATCAGTTCACTTACTCGAAAATCGAGCGTTTCAACACGCCCGACGAAGTGGAACATCCTCTGGTTCGTGAAGCGCTCAAATACCTCGGCGCGGACTGCATCCAAATCTCTTACGATTCGGACCTGCCCGCACGCTCTGGCATCGGTTCCAGTTCGGCTTTCGCTGTCGGTTTGCTCAACAGCATTTATTATTCTCGGGGCATTCAGAAAGACAAACTCAGCCTTGCGCGCGAGGCGATTATGCTCGAACGCGACCTTTGCGCGGAAGCAGGAGGGATTCAGGACCAGATAGCCGTCGCTTTCGGCGGCCTGAACCGGATTAACTTCAACGCGGAGGGCTTCACCGTGCTGCCTCTTGAACTGCCGCTGGCTACCGTCAAGCAGCTCAACGATAGCCTGCTGCTGATGCTGACCGGGTTTCAGCGCGATTTCCGCGAATTCGCAGCCGAGCAGCAAAACAGAATCGACCTCAATCTGCCTTTATTGCACGAGATGGTGGCTCTTGTCGACGAAGGGGAGAAAGTCCTTAAGTCTGGCAAATTAAATGATTTCGGCCTCCTTATGGACCATACCTGGCGCCTGAAACGCTCCCTGGCGAAGAGCGTTTCAACGCTGAACATCGACGCGTGTTATCAGCGCGCGCTGAACGCGGGAGCGACAGGAGGTAAACTGCTTGGCGCGGGCGGAGGCGGATTTATGCTCCTGTTCGTCGAGCCGGATAAAAAACAACATGTCATTGAAGAAATGTCTGATCTGCTGAATATTTCCTTTTCTTTCGAAAACAGCGGCACACAAATTCTTTACGCGTGAGGTCTGATATGGAAAAAATACTCATCACCGGGGGCGCCGGTTATCTGGGTAGTATTCTCACACCCTTGCTGCTGAAAAACGGATATGAGGTAACGGTACTCGACAATTTTTACTTCTCGCAAAACTCGCTGCTCGACTGTTGTGCCAACCCGGCATTTAGCATCATCAGGGGTGACGCGCGGGACCGTGACACTCTGCTTCGCGCGATGGAAGGCAAAGACTATATCCTGCCGCTGGCTGCGCTCGTCGGTTTTCCGTTGTGTGATAAAGACCGCATCGCGGCAAGGACGACGAACACGGACGCGGTAAAGCTGATTATCTCGCTGCGCGAACCGCGGCAAAGGATTATCTTTCCCTGTACCAACAGCGGCTACGGCCTCGGCGCGGGCGAGACTTTCTGTACCGAGGATTCTCCGATTCAGCCGATTTCCCTTTACGGGATAACGAAAATGGAAGCTGAAAAAGCGGTGCTGGAAGCGGGAGAATCGCTGACGTTCCGCTTTGCGACGCTTTTCGGCGCATCGCCGCGTATGAGAACGGACCTTCTACTCAACGATTTTGTCTACCGAGCCGTATTCGACTCGACCGTTGTTATTTTCGAGGGGCATTTTAAAAGAAACTTCCTGCATGTCAGGGACGCGGCCGGCGCCTTTCTTTTCGCCGTCAAGCATTTTGACGAGATGAAAGGCAGGCAATACAACTGCGGCCTTACGCAAGCGAATCTTTCTAAAATCGAGGTTTGTGAAAAAATCAGGGAACACATCCCTTCTTTTGTTTTTATCGAGGCGCCGGTCGGGGAAGATCCCGATAAAAGGAACTATATCGTGTCCAATCAAAGGATTGAGGAGATGGGGTGGAGGCCTGCGTATACGCTCGACGACGGCATTGAGGAACTGATCAAAGCCTACTCCATCATCAAAAATAACCGCTATTCGAATATTTGAGGTGCGCGATGATCGAAATATTGAAGCCGGATTTCGTATTTGAGGATGACAGGGGAGCTCTTTATCAACTGGTTCATGACGGGTTCAGGCAGATTAACGCGGTCTATTCCAAAGCAGGTTCGGTGCGAGGCAATCATAGCCACCGCCTCAACAGCGAGGCATTTTTTGTGATCGAAGGCTCTTTTGAACTGCGATACGGCGAAGGATCCGGCAGCGGAAAACGGAATTTTCATAAAGGGGATATGTTTCTCATCCCGCCGGGTGTTTCTCACAGTTTTTCATTTCTCGAGGATACGATCCTTATCGGGATGTACGATATCGGTGTCGAACTAGCCGACGGCACGAAAGACATCGTCGCGGCAGACTGACGGGGTTATACATGGATGCGGTGATCTTAGCCGGCGGCAAAGGCACAAGGCTCGCGAGTAAAGTTCAGGATGTCCCGAAAGTAATGGCCCCGGTCAACGGCAGGCCTTTTTTGGAGTATGTACTGGACCATCTCGCGCGGTTCGGTATCGAGCGTGCCGTTTTGGCGACCGGTTATATGGCTGAAACGGTAAGCGGACATTTCGGCAGTTCGTATCGCGGGATTGAACTGCTGTATTCGGTGGAAAAAAGCGCGCTTGGCACCGGTGGCGCCGTCAAGAACGCGGCCCGGTACTGCCGCGGAGATGATTTCTTTATTTTCAACGGAGACACGCTTTTCGAGGTGGACCTCAACGATATGCGCACGTTCCACCTGATTAATTCCTGCCCGCTGACGCTCGCGGTCAAACCGATGAACGATTTTGACCGTTACGGCAGCGTGGTCATTGACGGCGGCCGCGCAGTTGCCTTCCGGGAGAAGAAACGTACAACCTCCGGTTTTATCAACGGTGGCGTCTATATTATCAAACGCGAACTGATCTATTCAACGGCCAGGGAGGTCTTTTCTTTCGAAAAGGATATGCTCGAAGCCGGCGTTTTCCCCATCGGCGCGTTCATCAGCGACACATATTTCATTGATATCGGTGTTCCGGACGATTATGAAAAAGCCAATGAGGAACTGGGTTTTCATAAAGCGCTTTTTCTGGACCGCGACGGCACGATTCACGAGGACGTCGGGCATCTTTCGGACCCTTCAAAATTGTCGTTCTTGCCCGGTGTGATCGAAGCCATCCGCCGTTTCAAGCAGCAGGGCTACCTGGTCATCGTCGTAACCAACCAGGCCGGCATCGCAAAAGGATTGTATCAGCCCGAGGATGTCGAGAACCTTCACCGTCACATCAACATGCTTCTTGAACCGCAGGGCGCAGGCATCGACGCTTTTTATTATTGCCCGCACCATCCGGAGGCATCTGTGGAGAAATACAGGCAGCAGTGTTTGTGCAGAAAGCCGGCGCCGGGCCTCATCGAAACGGCGGTCAGGGATTTCGCTGCAAAGGGCATCAAAATATCGCTGAAGGACTCTTTTATGGCGGGGGACAGCGAAAGCGACGTTATGGCGGGCAGACTGGCGGGGGTCGGTACCTGCGTGCTCGTCACGGGAGGCAAGCCTTTGCGCGAGAGGTCCCAGGCCGATCGAGTGGTGGCCCGCCTCGGTGAATTGAAATTACCTTAAGAAACGGCTTTTCGGCCCGGCATGGCAATCAATTCCGTCAGCGGACGTGAAAAGTTGTTTTTATCAATACTGAATATAAAGGACGGCTGAAATGAAACTCTCAACACAGACACACGTATTCTCAAGGCGCTTCGGCGACGAGAAAGCAATCAAACTCTTGGCGGAGATCGGGTATGACATGCTGGACTATTCCATGTTCGCCAGTCCGCTAAAGCAACCAGACGTTTTCGGGGACGGTTACCTTGAAATCTGCAAAAAACTCAAAAAGACCGCGGACGATTGCGGTATCGGCTTCAACCAGACGCACGCGCCCTTTCCGTCTCATAAGGCGGACGATGAGGACTATAACAACTGGGTGTTCGGAGCGATTGTCAGGGCGATTGAGGTTACCTCCCTTATCGGGGCGAAAATTGTCGTCGTCCATCCAACAGCCGCTGTAAAAGAAAACAGGCGCAAAGAATTCAATTTGGCGTTCTTCAACCGGCTGAAACCCTATTGCGAAACGTACGGCGTCAAAGTGGCGCTTGAAAATATGTTCGGCAGCAATCCCAACAACGGGCAGATTATCCCCAATGTATGCAGTTTTACCAAAGAGTTTTGCGAATATCTCGACGAACTTGACGACAGGTACTTCACCGCATGCCTCGATGTCGGCCACAGCGGGCTCGTCGGCGAAACCGCGCAGAATATGATCGTCGGTCTTGGCCATGACAGGCTGCGGTCGCTGCATGTCCATGACAACAACTTCCTGCGTGACCTTCATACGCTGCCCTTTACACAGAACCTTGACTGGAAAGCCATCATGCTTGCGCTCAGAGAGATTGACTATACCGGCGAATTCACCTTTGAAGCCGACGGTTTCCTGACAAAAATGCCCGACGAACTGCTCGTACCCGCCTCGCGTTTTATGTGCGAAACCGGCCGTGTGCTGATTTCCTGGTTCGAGACCGGCAATATTCCGGCCGGCGATTCAAAAGGGGAGTGAACGGTTTGATTTTTGCCAACCATGCCCATCTGTACCCTTCCGTTTTGCGTGAAAACGGCGATCTTGACGCCCTGAAAAGGGTCATAGACGCCTGCGGTATCGACCGCTGCGTCGCCTTCGCTATCATGCCCGACCGTTTCAGGGAAGCCGGAATGGACGTTAACCAGAATGTGTGGCTGGCGCAAACCATAAAAAACGAGCCGAACCTGACGGGCTTCGGCAGCGTTGATTTTGAACTCGACAACCTGGAAGACCAGGTGGACGAAATCGCTCAGCTCGGTTTCAAAGGCATAAAAATCCATCCGCCGGTGCAAAACTTGCCCGTTCTTTCGCCCAAAGCGTTTCGTGTCTATGCCAAGGCGCAGGAGCTCAATCTTTTTTTGTCTTTCCACACGGGCGTCCACCGCTCCCGCCTTCGCGACAGCCTGCCGGTTCTATATGATGAGATTGCCTATCATTTTCCCCAACTGCGCTTCAGTATGGAACATATCGGCGGTTACGGCTTTTTCGGGGAAGCGCTTTCCGTCATCGCCAACAATACCCGCGGCGGCAGGCAGCCCAGGGTGTTTGCCGGCTGGACGAGTATCGACGCCGGAGAAAAAGCCGGTTTGTGGAGCCTGACGGACGAACAGCTTCTTGCCGTCATCGGCCAGACAGGGCCCGAGCGCAGTATTTTCGGGATCGACTTCCCCTTCAAGCAGGAAGAGCAGATTAGAGCAGCCATCGAGCGAATCCGTTCGCTGCCCTTGGATAATGAGACGATTGATTTAGTCCTCGGCGGCAATCTGGAGCGGGAATTGCTCGGCTGATATAATCGTGTAACGCTGATTCGTCGACATGCACCTCGGGGTTCGCGTTTGCCGCAGTCATCAACTTGTATGAAACATAAAAAATTTTAATCAGGACAAATAAAAAGAGCACCTGCCAAGCAAGTGCTCTTTTTGGTGGAGATGAGGGGGATCGAACCCCTTACCTCTTGAATGCCATTCAAGCGCTCTCCCAAGTGAGCTACACCCCCGCGGAAACGCCATGTTAATCGGCTTTTGTATTTTATCAGATGGCGTATGAAAAATCAATACGGCGCCTTTGTTTTTTTCTACGGGGCCGAACGGAGACGGGAAAGCGGTATTGCGGCAAGAATGTGTGCAGGAGTAACAAATAACACAGTAAAATATGCGGATAAATAGACAATATGACGAAATGATGAATAATGGTAACAAAATAATTACAAAAACACGCTTTTGTGATATAATAACGCTCGATGTTGACAAAATGAAAGGAGCGCTTTATGGATACGGTTCGTAAAGAAGGCACATTCGGCTCGACAACCGGTTTGGCCGATATTTATTACCGTTGCTGGGCGCCTGCCGACCCGGCCGATATTAAAGCGGTGTTTCAAATCGCGCACGGTATGGCGGAACATATCGAACGTTATGAATTATTCGCACAACACCTTTGCTCGAATGGTTATGCGGTCTACGCCAACGACCATATCGGTCACGGCAAATCCGTCAAGACGGATGACGACCTCGGCTATTTCGGCGAACGTGACGGATGGATGGCTTTTGTCAACGACTGCAAACTGCTTTCCGACATTGCCAGAGGAGAAAACCCGGGCAAACCGCTCATTTTCTTCGGCCACAGCATGGGCTCTTTTATCGCGAGAAAGTATGCTGAAAAGTTCGGCACCGAAATCGCCGGAGCCGTGTTCTGCGGTACCAGCGGCAATAACCCCGCGGTGGGTATCGGCAGTCTGCTGGCCGGCCTTATTGCCTCGGTGAAGGGAGCGCGCCACCGCAGCGATTTCTTGAACAAAATGTCTTTCGGCAGCTATAACAAGCGTATCACCAATCCTCGCACCGATTTTGACTGGCTGACCAGGGACAATACGGTTGTCGATGCGTATATTGAAGATAAATACTGCGGTTTTCTTTTCACGGCCGTCGGCTACAGGGATCTTGCCACGCTGCTGCATAACGTTTCGAGCAAAGCGTGGTATAACAATCTTCCTTATGCCTTGCCGATTCTCGTTGTGTCGGGCACGATGGACCCGGTGGGCGAATACGGGAAAGGCATCCGCCAATTTGTCGAAGACCTCAAACGAAGCGGCCACCGCAACGTGACGGTGAAAATGTACGAAGGAGACCGTCACGAAATCCTCAACGAACTTGACAAGCAGACGGTATTTGCCGACATTACGAATTGGGCCGACAAAATGGTATCGGCCGTTAAATAACAGCGGGAGGATACCGATTGATGAAGACGCTGTTGGTTTATTATTCCAATGAATCCGGTCTGGACGCTCTGTGCCGCGATTCTGCCAGAGAAGGCTCGGTCGATGTTCTTGCGCTCGAACCGCGTTATGAGAAAAGCGCGTTGTGGCACATGACCGCCGGAGCCTATAAAGCGGCGCGCGGCGACGGCATCCGGCTCGAACCGTTTTGCGTGGAAGCGGCCGATTACGATATCGTGATTATAGCGACCGACGTGATATTCGGCTTTCCCTGCTGTGCGGTCAATGAGTTTCTTCAACGCTGCAATCTCAACGCCCGCGAGGTGATCGGCATTATTGTGCATCCCGGCAAAGGTTCCGGCAGGCCCGGGGACATTCTTCGCAAACGTATCGCACTCGCGGGAGGGGACTGTAAGGCCGTTTTCCATATCCCGCGCAAAGAACTGCAAACAGCCGGCTGCAGTCTGTTGACGCTCATTCGCAAGAAGGCGGCGCAAACGGCCTGAGGTTAGGGCATAATAAAATCGGAGGGGCAGACATCCGTGTCTGCCCCTCTAGACGTCTGTTCGGTAATGCAATTTCACCGCGTCAGGTTTCGGCCGCTGCTTTGAATCCCCGGCTGATGAGGAACTTATTGATCCGGTCAACCGGGTCGAGCAGGCAGCTGACCGAATCCTCGTGGTTGAGCGTGTCGACGATCAGAGCGATGTATTTCGCCAAATCGACCTCGCAGTACCATTCGCGCGACAGGAGTTCCGGTGAACGGTAGATTAGGTTGGTGGTGAAAACTTTGCTGATAATGCCGGCTTGATACGCCGCGTCATACTTTTCAAGTCCATTACAGAACAGGCCGAAGCCGACGCAAATGAAGACTCGGTTGGCTTTCATCTCCATCAGCTTGCTGGCGACCTCCAGCGTGGATTCGCCGGATGAAATCATATCGTCAACGACCACGCAGTCCTTGCCCTTGACGTTATCGCCGAGAAATTCATGGGCGACAATCGGGCTTCGCCCTTTTTCCACGACAGCGTAATTGCGGCGCTTGTAAAACATGCCGAGATCGACGCCGAGCACGGTCGAGTAATAGATTGAACGGCTCATCGCGCCTTCGTCCGGTGAAATGATCATCAGATGTTCTTTGTCGATTTTAAGATCCGGCACGTTGTTGACGAGCGCCTTGATCATCTGATAGACAGGCATGACGTTCTCGAAGCCCGAGAGGGGAATGGCGTTTTGCACCCTTGAATCATGGGCGTCGAAGGTGATGATGTTGTCAACATGCATGAAATTGCAAAGTTCCTGCAGCGCGGTCGCGCAGTCGAGCGATTCGCGTGTCGCTCGCCTGTGCTGCCGCCCTTCGTACAGCATCGGCATAACGACCGTAACCTTGCGCGCCTTGCCGCCGATGGCGCTGATGACCCTTTTCAGGTTGGCGTAATGCGCGTCCGGGCACATCATGACGGATTTGTTGTACATTTCGAAGGTGATGCCGTAATTGAACATGTCGCAGATAATGTAAAGGTCGAGACCGCGCACGGAGTGTTTAATAACGGCTTTCGCTTCGCCGGTACCGAACCGGCTGATTTCGACATCGATACAGTAATTCTTTTTTACAAAACCGTCGAAACAGATTTTGCCGATATTCTCGTCGTCGATTTGCGCGCGCCTGTCGTAAAGAAAATCGCTGATTCGCTTTGCGAGTTCTTCACAACCGGGCAATGCAATGATGCCGATTTCGCCGATGGGGATGTTCTTGAGCTCTTCTTCGCCGCCAGCCATAAATCCTCCTCTTTGAGTCTATCTATTCGCATTTTATCTGATTATATTTTACATGATTTTCGGGCTGTTGCAACATCGAATAAGCAAAACGGCGTTAGAAATAAAGCGCACGAGACACAACAGGTTTGGTGCTTTTACCCAAACGGTTCCATATCTTGTGCCTCTGTCTGTGCCGTTAGATGATTTCAAGCCCGTCGCGGTCCGGCAGCGGCTCAAGCGGCCTGCCGGGCAGGGTCTGGTACCAGAAAGCGACCGAAGAGATGTCGTCCTGCAGGGGCAGGTAACGGCCGCCGTTTCTCCAACCGAGGGCTTGAATGGTCACGCGGATATCGTTTTCGAACCGGATGGGGTCTGTAATGTGCCAGCGGTACAAACCGAAACGTGTCTGGGCGTGATACAAACCGTCCGGGCGCAAAACCTGGCACAGCCCGCTGTAGGGGGTGCTGAATTCCTGATACTGGTGCGTGTTCCGGTTTTCAAAGTTATATGATCCGCAGAAGTAATCCTCCGTTCCGGTGCCGCAAATGGTCGGATACTCGCCGTCTCCGTCGAGGAAAAACTTAATCTCGCCTTCTCCCCACCAGCCGTTGTTATGAACTCCCCAGCACATATAGGTGCCGACATACTGCCCCTTGCCCTGCGCGCCGCCGAGAATGATGTGGTCGCTTTTATAGGGCAGCGGATTCGAACGGCGGAACTGGGCATGAAAATATGCGGCGTCGTCCGGCACTTCGGTCAGGCAGTAGTCGATTTGATAAAAGAAGGTGCTCGATTCGCCCAGGTTTTCCAGTGTCATCAGGCAGCGCTTCTTGAATGGCATTTGCCAGTAACAATTGAAAGCGCTTCCGGGATTGACACATACTGCCAGCGACGACACCTGCGCGTATTCGTTCCAGCCGCAGGCGAAGAAATCGCCGACAGGACATTCCACCGAGGGATAATCCTGCCCGTCCCAGTAAATACGCAGTATTTTGTCGCGCCATCTTTTATCCGGGGTCATCCAGATATGTTCAATGCAGCCCGGGCCTTCAATATCCGCCAGAACCACCGTCGAATTGGGCGCGATTGCCATGAAGGGGTTGACCTTCCAACCTTTTCCGAGGTCTCGCGCCGCAAGAGCGGCTGAGCCGTCTTCCAGTTCGCACATCGCGCCGGCCCCCTTGCCGCCGGTCGGGTTTTCGCAGCAGATGGATCGTGTCTTCGCATCGGAAAGCTGCCAAAGATTGGCCATGGAATTGTTTAAGCCATTGTAACGCATGGGCTTTTCCTCCTTATGATATGGTTGGTGCCGGGCATGCTTTTGCAACGAATACAATCAGAAGGCCGTCGAGTACCTCGATGTTCGCAGTCTCGGTTTCGAACTCATTACTCAAACCGACAGGGCAGTCCGCGCTCAACTGTGCTCCGCTGAGAGGGTACTTCACACCTTGCAGCGATACGCCGCGTGAAAGCTCGGCAAACGAAAAAACGGATAGAAAACAACCCTCTTTCTTCTCGAGGGTCAGTTTGCCGTTGTGGACAAAATAAATATCGCAGTCTTTCCCCGCCATTGCGCATTCCCCGCCATGCATGGCGATATGCGCGCCTGCGCAGATGTTGGAATGCTGATGATCAAGCCGGCCGCCCAGGGCGCCCAGCAGCAAAAATCGGCGGTACCCCTCGCTCAGCGCGTGCCTGACCGCCAGCATCGTGTCCGAATCGTCTTTGACGCTGCCGAAACGGATGACGCGTGTCGGAGGTCGTACCGTTCCGCAAAAAGAATCAAAATCGCCCATCGCGAGATCCGGCACGATGCCAGCGGCAACAGCATGACCATATCCCGCGTCGCAAGCGATAACATAGTCGTCCGGGCGGACTTCCCGTGCGACGAATTCCGGAGAGCCCGCTATAATAACACAACGTCCCGGGCGGGACCTGTCCTGCGGGTGAGAACGTGGCGTGCGCAATCCTCCCTTCAGGTGTGGCTAACTCGCCGGCGCGAGATATTTACTGCCATGTTTTCCGATGACTTTATTGTACCAACATCGCGCGGCTGTGTAAACCGCCAGGATTCAATCGAGTTTATTGTTCGGGCTTTCAATCCATTGCGGCGTTGACACGGGCGGATGTTTTGGGATAAGATAAGCGGGAACATTGACGGGGAGGTATTATTATGCCGCTGCCGGTCGCGATACAACTGTATTCGGTCAGGGAAGAGGCCTCGCGGGACTTGGCGGGGACGCTTGCTTCGCTAGCCGAAATGGGTTATACCGGGGTGGAATTCGCGGGCCTGTATGGCTTTGAGCCCGAAGCTATTCTGCCGCTGCTTGAAAAAAACAAACTGGCGGCTGTTTCGGCGCATGTGCCGCTCGAAGAAATGCTCGAAAAACCTCAAGAGGTCATCCGAGATTATCAACTTCTCGGCTGCAGATACCTCGCGATGCCTTATCTGACTCCGGACCGCCGGCCGGGCAGCGACGGCTTTCAAAAAACCATTCGTGATATTGAAACGTTCGGGCGGCTCTGCGCGGCGGCCGGCATGACGCTGCTTTACCACAACCATGATTTCGAGTTTGAAAAAATCGGCGGCGAATACGCGCTGGATATGATCTACCGCACCATTTCGCCGGAATATCTTCAAACCGAAATTGATACCTGCTGGGTGCATGTGGCGGGGGAAGACCCGGCTGCCTATATCATGAAATACACCGGCAGGGCCCCGCTGGTCCATCTCAAAGATTTTGTTATGCCCGGCAAGAGCAAGCCTGCGAAACTTTATGAATTGATCGGTATCGAAGACAAGGATAAAGAACCGGAAGCGCCGGAGTTCAGCTTTATGCCGCTCGGTTCGGGCGTGCAGGATATGCCGGCAATTCTCGACGCTTCACTGCGGGCGGGAGCCTCGTGGGTCGTTGTCGAACAGGACAGGCCCGCAGCGGGTGCAACACCCCTCGAATCGGCCAAGCGCAGCCGCGATTATCTCGGAAACCTGGGTTGGTAAAACCCGATTGATATTATAAAGGAAGGGTTCTAAATGGCAGACAATATTCTCGATCGTTTCAAGGAAGTATTCGACCCCGAAGAGGCCAAAACCGCAGGGCGGAAACTGAAGGTTGCCATCATCGGCTGCGGATGGATTGCCGAGGCGCATGTAAAAAGCTACCTTAAATGCGACGACGTCGACATCGTCGCTGCGGCGGACCTGGTCCCGGGCAAAGCGGAGGCTTTCTTCGCAAAAATGGGTGTCAAAAATGCCCGTTTTTACCCCAGCCACAAAGAACTGCTCGACACAGAGGAACTCGACGCCGTCAGCGTCTGCACCTACAACGCCACACACGCAGAGTGCACCATCTACGCGCTTGAAAAAGGCGTCAGTGTCTTACTTGAAAAACCGATGTGCGTCACCCTTGACGAGGCGGTTGCGATTTGCAGAGCGGAGAAAAAGAGCGGCAAGGTGCTCTCCATCGGTTTTCAGCCGCGCTTTGACGCCAATATGAAGATGATTAAAAAAATCGTCCAGTCGGGGGAACTCGGCGATATCTATTATATTCAGACCGGGGGCGGGCGCCGCAGGGGGATTCCGACGCCTTTCGGCACTTCCTTTATTGAGAAAGAAACGGCCGGTCTCGGCGCTCTTGGCGATATCGGCTGCTATTCGCTGGATATGGTGCTCAATGCAGTCGGCTATCCCAAACCGCTGACGGTGACCGGCTACAAATCCGATTTCTTCGGGAAAAGCCCGAAATATTCCAACAAACCCGAGTATGTCGATATTTTCGGCGTCGATGATTTTGCGGCCGCATTTGTGCGCCTGGAGGGCGGCATCATCCTCGATTTCAGAATCGCGTGGGCGATGCACATGGACACTCCCGGCGACTCGCTGATTTTCGGCAAAGACGGCGGCTTGCGTATCCCGTCAACCGATTGCTGGAACGGCAGCGTCGGCGGTAAAATGAAAGTCTATCACGATGTCGGCGGCGCCCAGGTGGAGACGGAGGTCCCGATTCTCAACAACGGCGGGCGCGACCTCTTTGATATGAAAATCCGCTCGTTCCTCGACGCTGTTGTCACCGGAGGTCCGGCTCCGGTGCCATCGAGCGAAATCCTTTATAATCAAGCGATTATCGACGGCATTTCCAGATCGGCCGAACTGGGCAGGGAAATCGAAATCAGCATCCCCGAGATTTAAAGCGAATCAGACAAAAACGCCGCCCCGGCAAAGGGCGGCGTTTTAATATATCAAAAGACGGCTTTATCCTACCGGCAGATTGAAGCAATGCGTATGAAAAGCCGAAATAACTCGAAACACTTCGACGCTTTCATAGAGTGTTTCGGCGGCGAATTGCTGCGCGAGCAGTTTGATCAATTCCTTGAAACCGGGCACCATTTGCGAGCGGTGGCAGCCAATGGCCTGCATCTTCAATTCTTCGTATTCCGAGATGTCCACAACCGTATTGGCTTTGTCGGTATAATAGAAGGCGATAGTGCCGACCTTCCACGTATCCTGACGCGGTTTGCCGTCGATATACTCGGGATAAAAGTTGAAAGTAGCGTCCAGTACGGCATATTTGACGGCGTCCGCCACCTTGATATGGTCTTCGTGACACTCGTTTTCCAGGTTCGGGTCGGCGGTGAATACGGCGTCGGGTTTAATTTCACGCAAGACTTTAACAATGGCGACGGAAATTTCGCGCGCGCTTGCCGGCGTCCTGTCGCCGAAACCGAGAAAACCAGCGTTTTTCATGCCGAGGCATTCCTGCGCTGCGAGGGCCTCTTTTTGCCTGACGGTGTAACCTTCGCCGGAGTAACTCAAATCCGTGTAGCGGTCGTCAAGTACCGTTAGCTCAAACACTTCGACACCCGAGGCGACCAGCTTTGCGATGGTGCCGCCCGCTGCGATCTGATTGTCGTCGGGATGAGGCTGGATGAACAGCGCGCGCTTGATGGAATCGAGTTTTGGGGGCCTGCATATGGATTCCACGGCAGGGGAAATGGCGCGTAGAATTTTTCTTTCCGCCATCAGCCGGCGGGATATTCTTTTACGCATCGACAAGAACATTCCTTTCGTTTTGATTATCGTCGGACGTGCGTGATTCGCCGTTTTCGGGGCGAATCATGGTTAATCCGATACGTTGTTTGGCGGTATCGACCTGAAGTACCCAAACCGTAACGATGTCTCCGACGTGCAGCACATCCGAAGGATACCGGATATAGCGGTTCGCGATTTGGGAAATATGGACAAGCCCGTCCGCATGGACACCAATATCGACAAACGCGCCGAAATCGATAACGTTGCGTACGGTGCCCTGAAGCTCCATGCCGGGCTTCAGGTCGCCGATGCCCATCACATCCCGCCTGAGCATCGGAGCGGGCAGTTCGCGCCGCGGGTCGCGGCCGGGATTTTTCAGCTCCTTGACGATGTCGCGCAGCGTCGGTACCCCGATGCCGAGTTGCTGCGCGGCTTTTTCATATCCGTATGCTTCAAGAAGACCGTCGAGTCCTTTCAGTTTTTCGCTGCCGGTATCCGCGGCGGTGAAGCCGAAAAGTTCCAGCAGTTTCCCGGCCGCGGCGTAACTTTCCGGATGGACGCTTGTTGAATCCAACGCGTTGGCGCTTTCCGCGACGCGCAGGAATCCCGCGCACTGTTCGTATGCTTTCCTGCCGAGTTTCGGCACTTTCAGCAACTCTTCGCGCGAAGCGAATGCGCCGTATTGCTCGCGGTATGCGACGATGTTTGCGGCAAGCGAAGGACCGATGCCTGCGATATAGGTCAGCAGAGACGCGGACGCGGTGTTCAGTTGCGCTCCGACGCTGTTGACGCATTGTTCGACAACACCCGCAAGCGCTTTATCCAGCTGTGCCTGCGGCATATCGTGCTGATACTGGCCGACGCCGATGGATTTGGGATCAACCTTGACCAGTTCGGCCAGCGGGTCCTGCAGCCGCCGTGCAATGGAGACCGCGCTTCTGAGCGAAACGTCGAACTGGGGAAATTCGGCCGCCGCGAGTTTTGATGCGGAATAGACGGAGGCGCCCGCCTCGCTGACAACCATATAGGATAAGTCTTTTTTTGCCCGGGCAATGGTCTCGCTGACGAAAATTTCCGTTTCACGCGATGCCGTGCCGTTGCCGATGGCAATGACGTCGAGCGGGTAGTCGTTTGCCATAGCTAAAACGGCGTCCGCCGCCGCCGCGCGCTGGGCATCGGAGTGTGTAATATAGAGCACGCCTGTTTTCAGCACCTTGCCGGTCGGGTCGGCCAGGGCGTATTTGCAGCCGGTCCGGTAGCCGGGGTCGAGGCCCAAAACGGTTTTGCCGAGCAGCGGCGGCTGCATCAGTAATTGTTTGAGATTGACGGCAAAAAGGCGTATTGCCGCCGTAGAAGCTTTTTCGCTGAGCGTGTTTCTGATTTCTCTGGCGATAGCCGGGTACAGAAGCCTGCTGTATGCGTCGGCGGCTGCTTCGGCGGCCGCTTTTGCGCAGGGCATTGTTCCTTTGACCGGCAGGGAGGCTTGCGTATAAGCCAACGCGGCTGTTTTGTCAATCAGCAAAACGGCTTTCAGATATCCCTCTTTCTCGCCGCGGTCAATGGCGAGGACTCGATGACCCGGAAGAGAGCGGACCGCCTGTCTGAAATCATAGTACATGGTATAGACGCTTTCGGCGTCTTTATCGCTTGCCTTGGTCTCCAGCACGCCGGTGCTGCTGAAAAAATCACGCAGCTTTTTCCGCAGGGCTGCGTTTTCCGCGATATTCTCTGCGAGAATATCGAGCGCGCCTTTCAAAGCGTCCTCCGCGCTGCCGACGCCCTTTTCGGCGTCGACATAAGCGGCGGCGAGTTCGAGAGGTTCCGCATCCGCCTGCTCCTGCGCGCCGGCAATAGCCAGCGCGAGCGGCTCAAGGCCTTTTGCCCGCGCGACGCTGGCCCGCGTCGTTTTTTTCGGCCGGTAGGGGAGATAAATATCTTCCGCTTCCGCCAGGGTTTTCGCGTTCTCGAGCGCTTGCGCTATTTCCGGAGTCATCTTCTCCTGCGCTTCAATCGACGCTACAATCTCGGCTTTGCGTTTTTCCAGTGAACGTAAATATTCCAGCCTCTCGGAGATTTCCCTGAGAAGCTGGTCGTCAAGCCCGCCGTGGACCTCTTTGCGGTAACGCGCGATGAAAGGAATGGTGTTGCCTTCGTCGATCAGCCTGACGGTGTTTCCGGCCTGCTGCTCGGAAATGCCGAATTGCGCCGTGAGCTGTCGTATGATATCCATTGATTTACTCCGTGGCTGATTTAATTTGGCGGATATCGCGGCCGAAAAATGCAAGGGAAACATAGCAGCCGGTAATCCTGGAGGTGATACGCTCGGCATACCGGGCTTCCAGTTCCTCCGGAGTCAGGTTGGTGCTGATGATGGTCGGCAGATTCCTCATCAAGCGCGTGTTGATGATATTATATAACCATGCGAGTGTGAAGGAAGTGGAAAATTCGGTTCCAAGGTCGTCAAGCACGAGCAGGTCGCAGCCCAAGAGCGATTCTTCAGCCTCTCCGTGGTCGGCGCTGCTTTTATCAAAGCGTTCCTTTTCCAGTTTGCCCAGCAGCGTCTGTACCGAGCCGTAAACGACGCCGTAGCCCTTTTCCACGGCGGCCATGGCAATGGCGAGCGACAGATGCGTTTTGCCGAGCCCTGTTTTGCCATGCATAAAAAGACTGGGGGAAGAAAGGTCGAAATCTTCCGCATACGCGCGGCAGTAATCAAGCAGTTTTTTCATATTATTACAAGGCACGACGCCGCTCGCTGGGTCCTCTTCGTTGCCGCACAAACGTACATCGAAACTGCCGAAAGCAAAATCGTAGGCAGGCGCGCAGGCGCGCAAAGCTTCTTGAGCGGCCTTAGTCAGCAGCTGCCGATGGCATTCGCACAGCCCATCTCGCAGATAACCGGTATCCCCGCATAACCCGCAGACCGGTTGCGGCTCCAGAAAATCGGTAGGAAATCCCGCTTGCGCGAGCAAGGCGTCCATCTGCGCGCGCACTTCGCGGCTTTCCGCCTCTAGCTGTTTCATCGCGGCCTGCAGATCTCCGCCTTTTCCGATTTCGGACATTAAACGGCCTCCGATGGCGGCCAAGCGGCGTTCGGTGTCTTCCAGCGCGGGCACCGCCGCATAGGCAACCGACTTGTTGTGCTGAAGCTTGCGCCGGGTTTCTTTTCCGCGGCTTTCCAGCGCTGCTGCTGCGGCGGTATAAATTTCTTTTGAGTAACCCATTATTTCTCCTTCTTCTTATAGACGGGCGGCTCTTTTGATTTGCGCTTGAACGTGTCAAGGTCGTAGGAGGGCGGTTCTTTGGCCCGGGCGCCGTTTTGCCGCGCGCCTTGCTTATCGGCAAGGGCCTTCAAAGCCTGGTCGGCTGTTTTAATGCCGGCCGTGTGCCAGTTGCCGAGGACCTTGTGCATATAGGGGAAACTCAGCGAGCGGCAGTGGTTAGCCATTTCTTCATAGGCGATGTAGATGATGTCGGTGTCAAAACCGAATTCGTCCGTCCAAATGCCGATATACTTCAACTGGGCGGAGGTCGGCGAGGCGTTCAAATGCGCCTGCGCGGCGAATTTCCGCCAGGCCGTATTGGCGTTTTTCAAGGCGGTAATGACAGCGTCTGCCTTCACGATATCAAAAATCTCCTTTTCTCCCCAGTCCTTACCGACTTTGGCGATATAAGAAAAAGAGAAAACACCTGAACTGACACAGTATTCGATCATCATCAGGATTACTTCGACAGGCAAACCGTATTGGTCGTGCAGCATCAACAATGTACATTGACCGTCGTATCCGATGGTGCGGCCCATTTTTACCTGTGCTTCGTTGAATAGATAACGGATATCTTTTGATTCCGCGCAACGGGCAGCCACCTGTTCCGGAGATGGTCGGACAGCCGGCAAAACCGGCAGCGCCGCGGCCGGTGCTTGCGGATGCACGCAATCAACCGCCGAAGCAGG
>Ga0116184_10000773_pt1 | contig 34172 bp, 30 predicted proteins | sample AD_JPNNA5_MetaG_FD_89886 | JGI IMG/M metagenome (GOLD analysis project Ga0116184, IMG submission 89886) | Active sludge microbial communities of municipal wastewater-treating anaerobic digesters from Japan - AD_JPNNA5_MetaG | ecosystem: Engineered > Bioreactor > Anaerobic > Digestate | place... | reverse complement strand
CATGATATCAGCCGTCTTAATCTGGCCACGCTGAACACCGCCTGCCTGCGCCGCGCCTGATGAAGCGAGTTCCTGTTCCTGCATGAGCGCGTTCAAAACCTGGCGCTCCACAACGCGGAACCTGTTGGAATTCATAAGAGCCGTTACCATCATCTCACGGAGCCCCGTTCCGATCTCACCGTTAGCTTTAGCCGCCTTGACGTCGAAATCAGCTACAGCGATCCTCGCCTTGGGGCCGCTGTAAGGAGGCATTGCCTGGGTTCCAGCGTTATTATCTACCTGTGCCGTGGGTTGAGGCTGCGCGTACGACACTACAGCCGTAACAAGTGCCAGAAAACATGCAAAACACATTTTTAGAACGAACGGAAACCTTTTCATGACAGCTCCTTTCATATGTATATTTAAATATTGTATACTGCTTTGCCGCTTTTATCAACAAAAAAACCTAATACATTTTTTTCAGCTCAGAGCCTTTAAAATAATGTGCCAGAATATCCTTGTAGCTCTTGCCTTTCTTGGCCATGCCGCACGCGCCCGCCTGGCACATGCCAACGCCATGGCCCCATCCTCCGCCGTAAAAAACGAACTGCAGAGGGTTCCGGTCCCTGTCATACCTGATCTCAACCTTGAACATGCTGCTACGAAGGTCGCCGAGCGCCTTGCGGATGTTCAACTCCTTTTCTATCAGGTATGATGACCTGCTGCCCACCAGCTTCAATGAGCCGATATGTCCCGAAGCATTCCTCCTGGTAACGACTATTTTCGAGACCTTTCCGATATCTCCGAGCTTAGATGCCAGGGCGTCCATTTCCGATGATGAGAATACGCGCACCCACCTGAAATTGCTCGACCGGGCAAATTCTGGAATATCGCACAGGATTCCTTCGGGAGGGGACTTCAACCATTGTTCAAGGCCAACGGGGTCCAGAGGAAAGGTCAGTCCGTTAGCCGATGCCATATCCGGTACACCCCGGAAATATTCTACTTGCCGCGGCTCTTTGCCGAAAATATTGTCCTGCGTATGGCCGCCGCAGCAGCTCGAATACACCGCATCAACTGGTTTTCCCCCGAAAAACAGCACCTGGCCGCGCGTTTCATCTACAGCCATATTCGTCGCCGGGGTCTCACGTTCAACGCCGGTATATGATTGACAGTGCACTTCAGGGCAAAAATCGTATCCGTCAGCCTTATGGCGGCCGATCTTATGAAGCGCCTCGGACCGTGCCGCGACCGCCTGGGCCTTGAGCGCCTCGAACGGCCAGGACGATATCATTTCCGACGGCACGACGCTGTAGAGATATTCCTCCATGCTCAAAACATTAACCACCTTTAAGGCTGACCCATGCGCGGATACCTCAAGCATCCCCCGGTACGAACGGTCCTCCTGCCTTTGCCAGAATTCGTCTTTTGCCACCTGGATATCAAAAATAGTACAGGTGCCCCGGCTGTTTTCCGGGATGAAAAGAACCGGCTCGTCCACAACGATCCGGCCTGCATCGGGAAGCTGGCAGATGACCTTGTTATCGGGTGAGGCTGATACAGAACAAACCTGGCCTGCCATGCCTCGATTGACCAGGAAATTGCCCTGTTTCGTTTTGATGGAATAACCGGTTGATACCAAGATCTCGACCTGGCTTGCGCTATCCACGAGCCCAACCCTGACCTTGACCGCTTCATCAGAGACACGAGCCGGCTGGGCCAGAACTTTTTTCCGCTCTTTTACAGCAAGACGCTTTTCTTTTTCCCTGGCGAAGAACGTCTCCCCCAGTTTATTGCGCACCAGTTCAAGCTGCGCCAGAGTTACCGGATCCGAAGGATCGAACGAACGCATTTTCTCATAGATTCTGTACGCCTCGCGGTAATTACCGAGCTTCACCAGGACTGCGCCCCAGTATGAATAAATATTACGGATGCTGGCGTCAAGCAGATTTACCGTCTTATATTCCTGTTCTGATTCTCTGAGTTTATCGCTGCGGTAATATATGTCCGCCAGGGTCAGATGTGCTATTATGTTGTTGGGGTCAGCCTCGAGCGCGCGGCGCAGGTATGCTCCGGCATCGTCCCTGCGGCCCATGCTGTCATAGCAGAGGCCTAATAAAAGCAGGGCCTCTGTCCCTGCAGCGTCATTTCGAACCGGCCCCTGTAATAGGTCCGCTGCTTTTTGCGGCTCGCCGTTTAGGAAATACATCCTGGCAAGAAGTACCAGGATCGCCTGATCATCAGGATAGCGCCTGCGCGCATGTTCAAGCACTGCGATCCCCTGCCGGTAATGTCCCAGGTCCTTAAGGATGACCGCAAGGTTCAGATACCCTCTCAGGTCTCCGGAATCCGCCATGATACGGTAATACCTGACTGCCTGGTTGAATCTGGACCGGTTATATAATTCGGGGGCGCTTTGCGCAAAACAATCGGGAATAGAATTGAAGGAAGGGAGTATTGCCAGACATGACGATAATAGGAGAAGTCTTATTCTGGGCATCACGCTCCGCAGGAGAAAGAGCCCGGGCAGTACCTTCTCCCGGGCTCTTTCGAATGAAACGTTACTTTTTTATATACGCCCTGACAATCTTCTGGTCAGTGACCGGCCGGTCCTGCGCTCCTACGGGGGTCATCTCGATTTTTTTGAGAACGTCCGCTCCGGAAACAAGCTCGCCGAATATCGTATGGTTCATGTTCAACCATGGCGTGGGCACAGTCGTAATAAAAAACTGCGAGCCGTTGGTGTTCGGCCCGGCGTTGGCCATAGCCAGAAGCCCGGGCCTGTCGAATTTGACATCCTGCCGGACCTCATCTTCAAACGGTTTCCCCCATATGGACTGGCCGCCCCTGCCGGTGCCGGTAGGGTCACCGCCCTGGATCATGAACTGTTTAATGACGCGGTGAAATATCAAGCCGTCATAGTACCCTTTTTCCACCAGCTTCACGAAATTCTCACACGCCTTGGGCGCTATATCGGGCATCAATTTCAATTCCATAACCCCCTGCGTTGTTTCAAGCACGACTATCGGATTCTCCACGGCATCAACTCCTTTACCAAAGATAGATAAACACAAAACCCCTGCTGCAAAAAACACCAGCCGTTTCATACACTCCTCCTCTATCCCGGCAGCACGGCATCATTCCGTCACGCCGGCTTTGAGCGTAATATGCACCTGGTCACCCCATGGCCAGAGCATAGCGAATACGATCCTGCTTCCCTCCTGTTCGGCATATAAGGTCTGGCCGGCCATGACGCTGCCGTACTGGGCAATTGCTTTCTTGACCCCGGCTGATACCGGCGTATCGGAGGGCCAGGCGATTTTGCCGAACAAGCCGTTTAACTCAACGGTATATTTTTCCAGCTGCGTTCTAACAAAAACGACCTCGAAATACGTATCGCTTTCATTACGAAGCGTTTCAAAACCTGCCGCCTTGATGCGGTCCTTCAAATCAGAAAACGGTATCATCGCTCCTCATGCCGGTTTTGGCCCCTGGCCGGCGGATTTCGCCGCCAGCAGTTTTTTCACCAGCTCATCGATCTCGGCCTGTGTAAGTTTTCTATCGCCCGAGGGCAGAGGCTTAATATGCGGTTTGTCTTCATTAAGAGTTATCCTGAGTATCTCTCCCTCTTTGATACTGCGCAATTCATCCGGCGGACAAAGAATCCTGCCGACTATCACAACCGGAGCGGCAGGCACGGGCCTGTCGGAGGTGCTTGCGGGGGTCCTGCCGAAAAAAACACATACTCGTTTGTTCTCATGGCGATATCCGACATCGCTGATATTGACCTCCATGGTCGCATGAAGGTCTGATGCCTGGATGCCGGTTTCAAGATACAGCTCATCCCCCCAGAGCTTGACTGCGCCTTCCACGGGAAGGCTTTTAATGATCATCTGTGCGGTCAGGGACTGGTTGAATTCGGCAAGGAATTTCTTGCTTTGCAAAGTGAAAGCTACCTGCGCCATGATCGTTTATCTTACTATAAAACAAACGATTGTTCAACAGAAAGTTAGCCTCTTCCGGCGCGGGAACGGCTGGAAGCCACTTTCTGAAACAAAACAGCGTACCAGCCCTTTTGCCTTGCGACAGCAGCGCACCGAAGACTGTCAGACCGGAACCTTCGCCGGAATTCACGGTAATTGTCGCGATATATGCCCGACACAGCGAGATATTTTGCTGGAGCGACTGCGGAGATGAGTTTTTTACGCAGGCGTATCAGGTCTTCTGTCAGAAGATTCGCCGCGACAAAATCGAACTTCCTGCGCGTTTTCATATTTTCCAAAGGCTCTGCTGCAAGATGCGCGACTTCACAGCGGTTGGTTGCGCAGTTCGCGGCGGCAGTGCGTATTGCGACCGGGTCGATATCGATCGCGTGTATGCAGCGGCTCCCGTATGCTCCGGCGATAAGCGCCAGGATCCCAGAACCTGTGCCGATATCAAGAAAACTCTCAAGGCTGCCTTTACGGCTGTACATCAACCGGGCCATCATCCTCGTAGTTGCGTGAAGTCCTGACCCGAACGCAAACGTAGTATCAAGGTATATGGGTATCGATCCCCGGGGGACCTTCTCGTTTTTCATCCACAGGGGGATGACACGGATATCCGGCGTTATGTTAAAAGGCCTGAAGTATTTTTTCCAGGCTGACGCCCAATCCTGACTGGCTACCGCACGGACGCATATAGCCGCATGATGAAGCTTTAATGATTTCAGAAGCCGCACAAAATATTCGCGCCGCCTGCGGGAACGTTCATAAAAAATGATGGCGCATCTGCTTTTACTGTATTGCTCGATGATCCGGTCTGCGGAAACGCCGGCGTTTATCAGGACGCATCTGATAAGGTCAGCCTGGCCCGCGTCAGAAGCCTTAGGGATAATCCTGATCTCAAACATCATCGCCACGTAATCCTGGGCTCGTTGCGCAGAGGAATGCGCGCGTAGCCGTTCTGGGGGTATCCTACGAGAAACCCTGCGAAACAGGCACACTTCGAGGAAATGTTGACGATCCCTGCTGCGGCAGGCCACTTGTTCAACGCCATAGTCGCATATCCTGCCCAGCAGGTCCCAAGTCCATGTGGCAACGCTGCCAGTTCGAAATATTCGCCTGCCAGCATGCACGACCCCGGTGCGATCATGTCATCCTTCAGCCCGTAAAGCAAAACAAGATGCGGCGCCCCGCGGCATATAAAATCCCTGCCAGCATCCCATCCGCTCACCAGGTAATCAAACCGCAGGGATTCAGCCATAGAAGACTTTTCCACGATAAGGGATCTCATCCATTCTATGGTCTCCCGTGCGATCTGCCTGACCTTTGCGGTATCGTGTACGACGACCCACCTGACAGGCTGGCGGTTCGTTCCGGACGGCGCATACCTGGCCGCATCGATCACCCGCTCGATTATCGCGCGTTCGACAATATCTTTTTTAAACAGCCGTATTGATCTGCGGCCCTTCAAGAAAAGTTCGACCTGCGGCGGGGTCAAGTTCCACCCTTGAGGCAGCAGAGCGCAATCAGATGCCGCCATGGATTTAAGCGATAAAGCTCCGTGAGGGCACACTGCCACGCAATGGCCGCAGTTAATGCACCGCTCTTCGGCTCCGGCAACGGCTACCGGATATCCTTTGGAATCCATTGCGATAATGCCGACAGGGCACACCTGACAGCAGCGGCCGTCGCCTTTGCATAATAAAGCATCCACAGTGAATAAGCTCATTTACGTTTCCTTTTTGAAACAACCGGACTTACGGCCTCATTCAATCTTCCCGCGCCGCTGATAAGCGCCAATTTCTTCGCGCGGGGCCATGACTTGATCTGGCATTCCCGTTTCAAAGCGCCTGGTCGGTCATGGCAATCCTCGGTATACAGGAGCCGCACCGGAGGATTATAAAGGGTATAACGGGAACTGCCCCGGACATGCTCTTTGTAGCGCCGTTCGATATCGCAGGTCATGCCCGTATAAAGAGATCCGTCCTTGCACTGCAGTATATAGACCTGCCATTTGCGCCTTCTGACACGCATGGCTTATTATACCCCAGGAAGCGCGAATATAAAGTTAAAATTATTGCACAGGCACGGTAAGTAAATTATAATATGCTCATTATGCGACGATATGCCCTGGTCCCGATCCTTTGCGCGTGCGCGTCATTCCTCCAGACACCGGCTTCGGCGGTCAATTTTTACGACGGGGTCAGGGCTCCCAAAGGCCATTATATCCTTACCTATTGCGCCTATTATACCGCCGACAAATACACGAATGCCAAAGGCGTTGTCAGTCACAATGATTATGACTACGTCAAGAACGAGGAAATACTCAGGTATTGCTATTACTCGCCCGACCTGGTACTGACCGCCATGTTCCCTGCCGGCAACGTGCGCAGCGGGGCGTACCATATGTCATCCGAAGGGATCGGCGACATCAACCTGGGCATAGGCCACTTCCTTCCGTTAAAACAGGCGGACATCCTTCCCGCGCTGTTCGTGAAACTCCGCAACGGCAAATATGACAGCGCAAAGACCGTCAATTACGGGACAAACCAATATGACATCAAACCTATGGTCTTTGTGTATAAACAATGGGGCAGATACAGCATCGACGCGGTCGCGAAGTATTATTTCCGGCTGGAAAACCCCACTACAAAGGTATCCCCGGGCGATGAGATACACCTTCAATTCCTGCCCGGCATGCAGCTTACCAAAACAGTAAAGGCAGGCCCGTCCTTCAACTGGATGCAGAGCTCGAGCAAAAAGGTTAACGGCGCGAAGGCAAGCGACAGCAGGCGGGAATCCATGTCGATCGGCGCCGACGTGTACGCGCGCACTCCGATCGCCGGGATCACGTTCACGTATCTGCGCGATATCTATTCAAAAAACACTACGCGCGGCGATTTTTTTCAGATAAAGACGACCTTCAAATTCTGACGAAATCATGATCGAAGGGAAAAAAGTCATTGTAGTCATGCCCGCGTATAACGCGGAAAAAACCCTGGCCAGGACCTATCGCGAGATCCCGCTGGGGATCGTTGACGAAGTCCTGGTGACAGACGACTGCAGCAAAGACAGGACCGTAGCTGTTGCAGGCGAAATCGGCCTGTCCGTATTCCGCCACGCCAGCAATAAGGGATACGGGGCCAACCAGAAGACCTGTTATTGCGAAGCGCTCCGGCGCAATGCCGATATCGTCATCATGCTGCATCCGGATTACCAGTACCCGCCGAAGCTCATCACCGCCATGGCAGGCCTTGTTTCGTCGGGTATGTTCGATATCGTGCTGGGATCGCGCATTCTAGGCGGCATGGCGCTAAGGGGAGGCATGCCCCTGTACAAATACGTGGCAAACCGGATACTCACCTTTATCGAAAATATTCTCCTCGGGCAAAAGCTTTCCGAATACCATTCGGGATACCGCGCATTCTCAAAAGACGCACTTTCAAAACTTCCCTTGCTGGAGAACTCGGACGACTTCGTTTTCGACAATGAAGTGCTAGCGCAGGCAGTTTATTTTGGCTTAAGTATCGGGGAAATCACCGCTCCTTCCCGCTACACCAGCGAGTCCTCCTCAATAGGCTTCAGGCGCAGTATCGCCTACGGAGCCGGGGTCATCGCAACCGCGCTAAAATTCGTCCTGCAGAAATCGAATCTTGCGCGTTTCAGGATTTTCGACCCGGAAGGCAAAAAGCTCTGTTTATTGCCATGCGCACGCGGTTGACCTTCGCAATTTTATTGTTTGCCGCGCTCGTCTCTGTCGCAATCCTATATACCTATCCTCTGGCGTTCTCAATGCGGGACAGGCTTGCCGGTTTCGAACAAACCGACACATATTTATCCGTATGGAATATATGGCACTTAAAAAAGGCCCTCGCGCAGGGTATCGATTTTTTCCGTCTCAGGTCCGATTTTATCTTCTATCCGCAAAGGCCGCCCCTTTTCCTTCATAATAACATTCTAACGTCCGGGCTGCTCTCCCTGCCGTTCCAGGCGTTCTTCTCCCCTATAGTGAGCATGAATCTTGTCTTTTTCCTGCAGTTCATCCTGACAGGGGCAGGCATGTATATGCTTGTGTCGTATTACAGCCGCAGCAGGTTTGCCGGATTATGGGCGGGCCTAACACTGGCGTTCTGCCCGTACGTCATCATGCAGAGCTGTTATTTCCTCCATTTCTCGTCGGTGTGGTTCTTTCCCTGGTTCATTCTCTTCTTCTGGAAATTCCTGGGGCACGGAAGGCTCCGGTACGGGATAGGTGCGGCGATCGTCTATGCGCTGTGCCTGCTCGAAGACCAGACGTATTTCTTATTTTTGACGCTACTTGCCGTATTCATGGTTATATTCTTCTCTGCGCGGAAACACAAGACGCTTCACAGCGGTTTCCGGACAAATGCCGCGATATCGGCTGCGCTATTTCTCGCGCTCTCGTCATGGTATCTCTCCGGGCTGATACGCGCGACAGCCGCTGTTCAGACAAGATTACCCGTATGGCCTGACGCGGCGATCGATTATTTCTCGATCCATTGGGCAGGCTTCCTGCGGCCCTCGCCGTTGCTTGCGGCATACCGCGCATTGCCGGCGCTCGCCACTCCCATCGCGCACGTCACCAACGCGTTCGTCGGGTATGTCCCGCTTTTTTTCGCCTGCCTTGCGCTTGTGAGGTTTAACCGCCTGGTCGCGTATAAAAAGAAGATCGTGCTTTTCTGGGTGATAACCGGAACGATCTTTTATCTTCTGGCAGCCGGTCCTTTGCTTTTCGGGCACCACGCGAACCTGCGCGCTCTTGCCCCTTATAATCTATTGTGCATCGGCCCGCTGCGCCAGATGAGGATCCCTGTAAGATTCGCACTGGTAACGTTTATCTGCGTCTATATCGTGGCAGGGTTCGGCGTGGAGCAATTTATGAGGATGAAACGCCTGTTCATCAAAAGCAGTGTGTGCGTAGGAACATTTCTGATAATCCTGCAGATCATCGAATTCCTGCCTGCGCCATATCCATTGCTTGACCTGACCGTGCCGCAGGTATATGTTGACCTGGCGCATCGCGACAAGGGTTCGCCGGTCCTCGTATTGCCGCTTGGCTGGCAGACCAGTTACAAAAGCGTGGGCTATTACAACAAGGAAACGCAATATTTCCAGACCGTTCATGAGCACCCTATCTTCCAGGGCCAGATCGCGCGGATTGATGACAAATACATCGATTATTACACATCACAGCCGGGTTTCAAATATCTGATGGAAGCGCATTTCAGAAGCCCGACCCTTGAGGAACAGGCAGACGTATATCGGATATTGATGGAATACGGCATCAAGAATGTTGTGATCTCCACAAAATACTTCTCCCCAAATCACCTCAAAACAATTCAAGACGTTTTAGCTAAACCATTGCTAAACAAAGAATTACAAATAAATTCCTACTAGTATATAAATTGACGCAAAAAGAATTAAATTGTAATCAATTGTAGCTATTGGGGTTAGCTAAAGCGTCTTCATGATGAAACTGGCTTTGAGGATGCCCTCGTCCCATTCGCCCTGAGGGGTTGAGTCCCAGACAATGCCACCGCCAATGCCCATCTCGCCCGTCTTATCGCTCAACAGCAATGTCCGGATCGGGATGTTAAAGAACATATCCCTGTTCGGCAGTATGTATCCGATCGCGCCGGTATATATCCTGCGTTCTTCGTCCTCCAGTTCCCTGATGATCTCCATAGCCCTGATCTTCGGCGCGCCGGTCACCGAGCCTGACGGGAACAGCGAGGAAAAAAGTTCATAAACCGGAATATCCTGCCGCACAGCCGCAGTCACGGTCGAGGTCATCTGATACAAAAGATTATACTTCGCGACCTCGAACAAAACCGGCACGCTGATATCCCTCCCGCACCTTCCCAGGTCATTGCGCAAAAGATCGGTGATCATCAGGTTCTCCGCGCGGTTCTTTTCGTCAAAATGCAGGCGCAGGCCGGCAGCAACATCGGTTAACAGATTGCCGCCGCGAGGCCAGGTGCCTTTCATGGGCTTGGTCTTGATGAACGACCCTGTTTTCTTCAGGAACATTTCCGGCGAAAGCGAAAGTATCTTAAACCCGCCTGTTTCCAGATATGCGGCATATGGCACAGGTTGCTCTCTGAACAATCGCCGGTATAAACCAAAAGCATCGCCTTCCCACGCAAACTTCATCTTTATGCAATAGGTGATCTGGTAAACATCGCCGCGCGCGATGTGGCTGCGGATCGCGTCGATATCGCTGAAATATTCCTTCTGAGGCGTATTGACCGTAATGTCTTTTAATGCAGAAGCCGCGCACGTGTGCCCGCTGAATGAACCTTTCTTTGCAGGAGCCGTATAGCATCCCATGTAGAGCAAAGGAAAATCATGATTCTTATCAACCCGCAGTTTCCTTTCTAAAGCATACCCCGCCTCATATGAACAGAATCCTGCCACGACCAGGCCGGAAGACAGAGCCAGCTCGATCTTCTGAAACGCCCGTGCCAGTTCGGCAGGATGGTGACAGGAAATGATCTCGACCGGATGCTCGAAACAAAGCGGTTTTTTCTCAAATTCGAAAAGGATCTTCATAGGGCACCGTGAATGGCTGCGGCCTGGATGCCCCGGAAGGGGTTATTTTACATTGCCGCTATATCGTTATAAATATACCACGTCTTCGGAGTGGAACAAAGACAGAAATAAAAGCAGGTAATCTTTCAGATGGCGCGTCAGAAGGAAATTATTGCGTATATGCTCCCTGCCGTTCTCTCCCAGTTTCCTGGCGTATCCGGGATTGTTCAATAATTGTTTAACCGCGAAAGCGGCGCCGTCCACTGACCTGCACAGGAGGCCTGAGTATTTGTTTTTTATCTGCAGCGGGATACCTCCAACGTGCGAAGCAACGACCGGTTTGGCTTTCCAGAGCGCCTCAGAGATCGTCAGTCCGAACCCCTCGCGCAGGGATTTCTGAAGTATGACGGTCGAGCCCCGCTGAAGCGCGTTTACGTCGAGATCATTCTGCGGCATAAGCAGTATATGGATATCCCTGTCTTTGCCCGCTGCCTCGCGGACCTCTTCGAGCACCTGGAGGCCCTCGGGATCATCCGATGCGGTGCCTCCGGCAAGCACGAGCCGGCAGTCATTATACTTTTTGACCCGTTTATACACATCAATCACGCCCACCGGATCCTTGAGCCGGTCGAAGCGAGATATCTGAGTGATAACCGGCTTGTCCAGAGGAACCCCGTATTTATCAAATACCGTCCGGACCATATCGTCAGGCAGATCCCTGTTCTTGTCGCTCAGTGGGTCAATCGACGGAGAAATCAGGAACTGGCGCACAGGAAGGGGCCTCGAGAAGGACGGCGCGGAAAAGACCGCCGCGTTGTACCGCGGAATATACTGCATGAGGAAATCCCAGATATTACGCTGCGGCTCCGAAACGTCGACATGGCAGCGCCAGACCCATTTATTCGATTCCTTCTTCTCGATCAGGGCTATAGGCTGGGGATCATGGACAAATATGATATCACCGCTCAAATCCATCTCCGCCATATTGTCCTTGCTTGTCCGGATAAAAACCTCAAGATCATCGTCGGTGATGCGCTCGGTCGCGCCGTGAAGCGCGTTATGGATCTTCTTGGTCACAGCAAAGAACCGTTCGCCGCCCTTGATGACGTCCCAGTGCGCATCAATGCCCAATTCCTGCAGAAAAGGCACCATGCGATTCAATATCTCCGCAACGCCTCCGCCGACAGCGGTCGAATTGATATTGCGGATTACCTTTCCCCGCAGTTTGTCCGCGAGAAGCCGGAGGTCGTCAATGACCGGCTGGGTCACAACCGAGATATAATCAGCAAGTTTTGGCATATCCTGACCTTACTATCGAGATGATGCGTTTGCGCAGCTCTTCCATGGTATACGCATACGGGTCAAGCTGCGCAAGCTTATCTGCGAGCTCCCCGCAGCCGAGCGCGTTCTCAATCCAGTACGAGAAGTCGTTCGTCGGATGTTCAAGGCGAAGCCGAGCCTCGAACACATGAAAATATATCGAATCGATTGTGATCTTCTCAAGGATATCCGCAAACTCCTCCAGGGTGCTCGCGATATAACCGGTAGGCACGATAAAGCTGACCGATTTAACGAAATGAAATTCCTCGCCCGATCCGGCAAAGCGAAGCGAAGCAAGAGGATTCTTTGCCAGGTAATCTTCGATGGTAAGCGCGATGCGGTCGCGAAGGCTCCTAATCGTGGAAAACTGCACCGTATCTATGCTGGCAAGCTGTTCGGCAAGCGCGGCCTCTCCGATGACCTCGCTGACCCAATAGGCAAAATCGTTTGGCGGTTCCGGAGACAAATACTGGTGTTGTTCGAGGAAACGGTGGGTATGATGATAGATGCACGCTCCGGGCACTTTTTTGATCAATTTAAGAAGCTGCGGAAGCACTGACGCGCGCAGCCCGGTCAATTCGGTAAGGTTCAAACGCGTGTGGAACCTGAACGGTTCCTTTGCCTGTTGAAGGGGATCCATAGCGTCTGTCGTGCTCCTGTAATGATGCGCCTTAAAAGCCCGTTCACTTCATCCTGCGTATCGAGAAAATATTGCGCCGCGCTTTCCGCGCGCCTGCCTACGACGACCGTGATGCCTTTGCCTGCAAGCGCCCTGAACGCGTCCTCGTCAGTTGAATCATCCCCGCAACATAGCGCAACAGTCCGGGCGCCTTTGTCCAGGGCCCTCCATTTGCCGATGAGCCAGCGCACGGCGCTTCCTTTATCCCAACGGAAATCAGGCCTGATCTCCATGACCATTTTGCCTGTTCTGACCCTGATCAGTCGCCTTGCGCAATACGGCTGGGCGATTTTCCGCACCGCCATACGCAACGCAGCGCAATCTCTTGCACTGACGAGCCGGTAATGGACGGACAGGGAAAGGCCTTTGTCCTCTATTAGAGCGCCCGAATAACGCCGTATCCCGCGCGCTATACGCGCTTTGATTTTACGCAAAGAAGCCTTGTATCCCGGAACGAGTGGCGCCGTATAACGGACTCCTGCGCCCCGGATCTGAAGGCCGTGATTGCCGACATACACAATGCCCTTCAGCCCGATTTTCTTTTTTATATCAGCCAGCGCCCTCCCGCTAACGACAGCAAGCTTGCACGACCTCAGACGCAGGACCTCTTTGAGCAAAGACAGCGTCACATCGGGAATCCGGGCATATCCTGGTTTCGAGGCGATAGGCGCTAGGGTCCCGTCAAAATCAAAGAACAACATCATGCGCCTACCTCTAATCCGGGTATATACCCCATCCCATTTCTGCAAGAGATGTACCATATCAGACGTTCTTAAGGGCCGTGAGATCAGTGATGATATTAGCCGCCCATCGGTAGATGTTGTTCTCCGCAACAATCATCCGCATGCTCTCCATGCGCCTGGCCTGCTCTTCAACAGGCATTTCGACCGCCTGAAAGATGCTGTCGGCAAATTCCTCGGTGGAATAGGAATTTATGAGGATCGCGTCCACAAGCTCCCGGGCAGCGCCGGTAAACTGGCTCAAAATAAGCGCGCCCCTGTTATCGCGTTTTTCCGAGACGTATTCTTTCGCCACCAGGTTCATGCCGTCATGTAGCGAGCTGACGATGCAGAAATCAGCCATGGCGTAGAAAGGCGCGATTTCATCCGCTGAAAAATGGCGTTTCAGGTACAGAATAGGCTTCCAACTGCCTTCCATGTATTTCCAGTTCTTTTTCTCTACGAGCTCGTCGATCTCGGAAATAAGGTCATGATAGCGTTTGATATGCGTTCGGCTGGGTGACGCGAGCTGGACGAATACGACCTTGCCGCGGTACTTAGGATATTTCTCAAAGAACCGGTCGATGGCATGGATCCGCTCGACAATACCTTTGGTGTAGTCAATACGGTCCACTCCCACGCCCACGACCATATCCTGCAGATTGAATTCCTTGCGCAGACGTTCCATCTCGAGGCTCGTATCGCGTTCAAGGGCGGGCGCGCCGACATGGCTTTTGACGCTGATGGGATACGCGCGAACGAACGTCTCCTTTTCCAGGCGGATGACGCTGAACTTCTCCGTGTCCACGCGGGACTCAAGGAGCCTGTTCGCCGTATCCAGGAAATTATTGCAGTGATTCTGGACATGGAACCCGATAAGATCGCACCCTAGCATCCCGTCCAGAATATCCTTCTGGTACGGGCAGATCTGGAACGCCTCGGGAGTGGGCCACGGGATATGCCAGAAAAGCGCAACCTTCGCGTCAGGCCTCTTTTCCTTGATCATCTTTCCCAGTAGGGTGAAATGATAATCCTGGATGAATATGAACGGGCTCGTCGCAGGCAGTTCTTCGAGGAGACTGTCGCAGAATTTCCGGTTCACCTGTTTATATATTTCCCAGTCCTCCTGGCGGAATATAGGCCGCGTATGGGTATTATGGCATAACGGCCATAGACCTTCGTTCGAAAACCCGTAATAGTACCCATCCTCTTCCTGCTTTGATAGCCAGACGCGCTTGAGTATATACCTGTCATCGTTGGGCGGAACGCCAAGTTTGTCTTTCGAATTGACGAATTTCCTGTCCGCATCGCCGCCGCCATGAGCAATCCATGTCCCTCCGCATGCGCACAGGATGGGATGGATCGCCGTAACGACGCCGCTGGCCGGACGGATACAATGCACCGCCCCGGTCGCCTCGTCAAGCACGTGCATATACGGTTCCCTGTTTGAAACAACAAACAGGACCTTATCGCCAAGTTTCGCGTGAATAAGATTGCGCAGTTTTGATTCGGTCCAGAGTTCTTCCCTCTGAAGTTTAACCGAGGCTACGTCTGATATACTCTTGCGAGCAACCCGCAGGCTCAAGGCAACCTGCTCGACTTCGCTCGCCAGCTTTCCGAGCTCACCTTTTTCCTTTATAGGAGGGTTCGAATCAATCTCTCCTTTCTGGAAATGATGGAACTATTCGGTCAGGCGAAGGACAGGCAGAACGAAAATCTGTTTATGGATGAAGATCGAAATCCAGAGGATCAGCACGAGGAGCACGACCAGCGTGCCGCTGATCCTTTTCCATAATTCAGCCAGGCGGCTGAATACAAAAGAGGTGTCATGGATGACCTCGACCAGGCCGATTACCTTCCGTCCGTCATCGAAAATGGGCAGGACATAGCTATAGACCGTGTATTCCTTAAATCGTTCCATGCCGCCGCGCGGCTCTCCGGCCGCCAGGGACTGGCTTAAATAGGACTTGTTTTTTTCTTTCCAATCAAGAAACCTGCGGGTAATAGCGAAAACCTCCCCGTTTTTGTCATAAATGACGCATCCCTGGAGGCGTTCTCGGGTCTGAAATTTTTCAACGAGGTAATTGGCCGTCTTCAGGTCATTGTTCTCCAGAACATGTTTGACCGATATTTCCATGCTTTCGGCGATCGACCGTGACTTACGCCCTACGTCATCGATCAGTTTATCTTCCTCGAAACGCACCTGAATAACGCCGAAGACCGTCAATACCGCGGTAACAACGATCAGGATAGGCAGGATAAAAAACAACAGTCGTCTCATATGAAATCTTATTCTACTCCGGGTCAGAGCTATTGTCAATGTAAAGCGGACAGCATTTAATATTTACTACCCGGATAATTGTGTTATAATGTCAACAAATCAGGGGGGCGCTATGGAGCAGGGCCTTTACAGGAACATCACGGGAATATTTTGCGCGTTCTTCGTTATGGGTCTGACGATAACGAATTCCATCGCAGCAAACGATACGCAGGCCCCGGCTGAGGACGCCCGTGACCTGAAACGCATCACCGGTACCGTTGCCAAGGTCTCTTTTGTCTTCTCAACCATCATGCTCACCTGCGAACTGGGGTACATAACATTCAAAGTCCCAGATGACACAACAATCGTGCGTGGGGGCCGCGAAATAAAGATCGAGGAGATCAAAACAGGGGAGACCATCACCATCCAATACAGCCAACCCTCCCCGTCGGAATATGTCGCCGTTTATATCAGGGCGAGCGAAGAATATACCGAATGATCACGAGCCGGATTTGAATCTGACGGTCCGAACCATATGCTCGAAGGCCTTCTCAAATCGTCCGAAGGACGCGGAATTGTTTTCATACCTGATCGTATAGAAACTTACGCCTTTCTTTACCACAAGCGCCCGTTCCGTAAAAGACACTGGCTTCGAATCCACGGAATATAACTTATCGACCGAACGGTACGTCAAGAGGATATCTGAAGCTTCAAGCCCCCCGACACGCGCCTTTGTGCGGGAAACAATCTTCGCATCGGCAAACTTCATCCTGCGCGATACGAAATCCTCGACAAACGCTTCCAGCGACGCCGCCTTTACCTTACTAGCCGACTCTGACGTCACGACCATTGCCGCGCCTTTGGAAGTGTCGTTTTTCGCGCGCGGTTCCAGGAACACGGCCTGCATGAACGATCCTCCTGATCCACGCTGTTCCGAAACCTTCCAACCGGACACATATTGAAGCTCAACGCCCAGAACAGGGTCCTTGCTGACATAAACATCATATTTAACGTTCGGAGAACAGCCGCAACCAATGCACATTCCGATCACCCCCGGTAAGAAAAAAGCCATAAACCTGACTATTGCACTTCGCGGTATCAATCGATGATTAATAATCATATTGGATCCTTTCGCCGTAACGATCAGCTATATCCGCTTTCATATAAGCTTCGCCCTGTGAATACAGGGCGTCTTCGGCATCCATCTCGCCGCATTCGTCCCCGGCCTGTTTGGTCTGCCTCCACACAAGCACAGCTGTCTCAAAACAGTGATATTCCTGATCAAGCGAATAATAAGGTTCCACGTCTATATGCAGATCGTCTCTGGTCAGCTCGGGATGTGCCGCAAGGGTACTGGCGATCCACCTGTCCGGATTCAGGTCGTAATCGGCATGAGTTGCCTCATGGGCTATGACTGCGGCAATAGCTGATTCAGGATACAAAGTATGAAGATTAGCCCTGATGACGATTTTGGTCCCGTCCCATTGCCCGAGGGCATTATCAGCGGTCTCGCCGAATTCATAAGTTATATCGTTATCAACGATAAGGTCATAATAGTATTTGCCGGTCGCAGACCCCCGTAACAACGCCAGGGAATCCGCCAGGATGGAATCATAAACGGGAAGATTAGCCCTGCTTGCACTTCCCCCGCCTCCTCCGCCTCCGCCGACGCCTCCGGATGTTCCGCCTGAAGGCTGAGTGTAACCCGATCCGCCGGAATTATCATCGGTTCTGGTGACGGAACCGCCGCCACCTCCCATTCCTGCACCGCCACCGCTTCCGAAACCGGGCGGGCTATGAATAATCTGCCCCTCGCCTGCAGCGCCGCCGGAATATGGTTGGTACCCGCCTCCCTGCGGCAGCATGCCGGAACGGCTCATCGCCAATACCATCGGGGCTTCAGGTATCCGGCCCGTCTGAGCATCCAGCCCTATGCGTTGAGCAATGACAATGAAGTTATCTTCGGTCACGTTGACTACCCGGTATTCAAAATCCTTGGTAATAATCTGCATACCCAGGCGCTCATTGACCTGCTGCGTGCTGTCCGCAGCCACGTATGTGCCGTTCTCGATCTTATGTATCTCTTCGGCTTGAGAAATCTTATTAGCGGTAATAACAGCTTCAGAAGACCGGGCTTTCTCGACATGGGAACGATATGCCATGACCCCGGCCGCTATAAGCAAGCCGATAATGCATAGAGCGATCACCATCTCAAGTAATGAAAAACCCCTTCGCTTGCTCATCCACGCTTCACTTCTCTTTGTTATCCTCAGGAAAAACACCATATTACCCCTGGTTTGCTTCCAACGCCTGCCTGGTTGCGGCATCGGACGGATCGATAGCCAGCGCCTTTTCCCACGCAGTACGAGCACTTGCTTTATCGCCGCTCTCGCTGTACGCCCTTCCGAGATCATACAGCGCGCGGGCATTGGCAGGTTCGATATCCAGCGCCTTCGTATATTCCTCAATCGCTCCGTGATAATCCTTCTGCCGCATGAAAATATTCGCCAGATTAGCATGAGCCTGCGCGAGCCTGGGCATTAGCCTGATCGCCTCGCGGAAACACTCTTTCGCTTGCATGTAATTGTTCGCCGCAACGAAAATTACGCCCTGATCATTATAGATCTCCGCGCCTGCCGCCCGGTTATTGATCAAGTACCGGTAATCCGCGCTCGCAGCCTCGAAATTCCCGATTTTATGGTTTAACGCAGCCCGCAATGAACGCACCAGTATATAGTCAGGCACAACTTCTATGAGGCGGTCGCACCATACCACAGCCTGCGCGTATTGTTTCTGCGCTATCAGGCGTTCGATAAGCGCCGTTACGTTCTCATAATCGTATTTTGACAGCGTTCCATCATCATTCTCTATACGCTTCACCGAAATGATGGGGATCCCGACCGACCCGTTGTCTCGGGAATACCACAATGTTCCCTTTAATCTGTGCAGAATCTGTATGTGTTCGATCCTGCCGTCTTTATAGTAGATGCGTTCGGCGCAGGCGCCGGCAGGGGTAAATACGATGATCGCGGGGCATAAAAACAAGGCGGGTAGAACCTTAAGGACTGCTTCTTTTACCATGATTTTAGAATATCTTATTCACGGCGGGCTGTCAAGTATTTCGATGGCGCAAAAAACATCCCCGGCTCTATCGAATTCCGTTTTAAAAATCAGGGCCCGTTACTTTTTGTTCAACTGCTGTGTATAGACGTTCAGCCTTTCCGAAAGGGCTTTGATGGAACCGTTTATGTTTTCGATCTCGGCTTTAAGCTTTTTGGCCTCTTCTCCCATCATTTGTGCAAGAGGTATCTTTTGCAGCTGCTTCCTTATAGCGTCAATCTCAGCCTGCTTAGATTCTATCGCTTTCTGGTATTTAGCGATCGTAGCCTGAAGCTGCTCAACCGACATCGTCTGAGCCTCATTTATTATCTGGGAGATAGGCTTATTCTCGCTTACCTGACTGCTGCAACCGCTTGCCATAACACATACGAGCGCAATCGCCACAAAAACGCCGACAATTCTCTTCATATCCCCCTCCCTTTTGTACTCATATTTTACTGCGAAATAGAACTTGCGGCAATGTATATAAACACCTTATTATCTTTATTCTTTTGTTTTCTTTTGTAATCCCTTTTGCCTTGCTTCGGCTTCTTTCTTGGCTTTTGCTTCGGCTTCTTTGGCTTTCTTCTTGGCTTCATCCATCTGAGCTTTGCGGGCTTTGACCGCTTCGTTTACCTTGGCTGATAACTCTTTGCCTTTGAGCCCTTGGGCCTTAGCCTGCTTGACAGCCTGAGCAACAACGCTTTTTGCTTCAGAAGCCGTAGCGCCTTTTTCAACAAGAGTTTTAACTGAAGATGTCACCACTGATGCGTCTTGCGCAGTTATCGCTCCGGATTTCTGCAAATCCGCAGTCACCTGCTCAGCGACCTTAGAAGCATCTTCCGCATACGCGCAAACCGCAAAACCCGCTACCAACACAGCTATCATCAATAATCTTTTCATTGTGCCTCCTTTCTTAGATTATTTATTCTACCACAATTATATTTTATTCGTATCCATATTTTTTAATAAACCAGCTTTTCACAAATTGAACTGTAAATAGATACACGGTAACAATAATAATCAAGGCAAGGAAATACATCGGCGGCGGTTGCACGAAACCGAAATATTTTCCCAACGGTAAAAACGGCAGAACAAGACCGATTGTGACGATATAAATAGACGTGAACATCAAAAACTGGCTGGGCTTGCTTTCAATAAAAGGGATCTTGCCGGTGCGGATAATGTGAATAACTAACGTCTGCGTGCAAAGCGACTCTAAGAACCACCCGGTATTGAACAACGGCTGTTGGGCGTGAAAAATAAACCACAACACCCCAAAGGTAATAAAATCAAATACCGAACTCACAGGCCCAATAAAGAGCATAAACTTCTTGATGTATCCCACATTCCACGGCCGGGATTTCATTAGATATTCTTTGTCCACTTCATCCGAAGGAATAGCGATCTGCGAAATATCATAAAGAAAGTTATTCAAGAGTATCTGAATAGGAAGCATCGGCAGAAACGGCAAGAAAATACTCGCCCCGGTCATGCTGAACATATTGCCGAAATTCGAGCTTGAGCCCATCTTGATATATTTAAGAATATTGCCGAAAGTCCTTCTGCCCTCAAGAACGCCATCCTCCAAGACTAAAAGGCTTTTCTTCAAGAGAATAATATCCGCCGATTCCTTGGCGATATCAACAGCGTTATTCACCGAGATCCCCACGTCCGCTGTTTTAAGAGCTGCGGCGTCGTTGATGCCGTCGCCGAGATACCCGACAATATGATTATTGTCATGTAATGCGTGAATGACCCGCTCCTTTTGAAGCGGTGACAAGCGGGCAAACACAGTCGTTTTCTTAACTAATTCCCGTAGTTCTTGGTCGCTGGCTTTTTCCACTTGCTCGCCGGTAGCGAAGCCCTTAACATCAAGACCGACTTCACCGCAAATCTTTTTGGTCACCAGTTCATTGTCGCCGGTTAAAACCTTGAAATCTATACCAAGGCTTTTTAGCGTCTCAATGGTCTTTTTTGCCGTAGGCTTTGGCGGATCAAGAAAAGCGATATACCCTTTGAGGATTAAGTCTTGCTCATCATCTTTTGTGTATCTATCCTTGATCTGGTCAAAATCCTTATAAGCAATAGCTAACACTCGGAAACCTTCGGCGCTAAGATTATCGTATTCTGCCTTTAATTCAGGAAGGATCAAATTCCCTGCGCCCAAATCAAGGATGTCTCCTTCAAGCTCAAATTTCGTGCAACGCTTGTATATTTCCTCCGGAGCCCCTTTAACAATCAACCTATGCTTGCCACTATCCTCGACAACAACTGACATAAGCCTGCGGGAGAAATCAAACGGCACCTCATCAACCTTTTTGTATTGCTTCACCACAAGTTTTTCGTGCTTCAAGATCGCTCTGTCCAAGATATTTTTTAAGCCGGTCTGATAGTAACTGTTTATATAGGCAAAGCGCAGGACGTCATCATCTTCCTTGCGCACCACATCGCAATGCCTCTCCAGCATGATTTTATCCATCGTTAACGTGCCGGTCTTATCCGTGCAAAGGACATCCATTGCCCCGAAATTTTGAATGGCATTGAGGCGTTTGACGATGACATCCTTCTTGGACATGGCGATGGCGCCCTTGGAAAGGTTAATCGCCACCAGCATCGGAAGCATTTCCGGAGTGAGGCCAACAGCAACCGAAAGAGCGAATAGCAACGCCTCAATAACATTGCCCTTGTTAAAAGCATTGATGCCGAATATCGCAAGCACTAACACAACCATGAAGCGGATCATCAGCCAAGTAAACCTGTTTATACCTTTATCAAAACTGCTGGCGACCGTTATCGTGGCAAGTTTGCGGGAAATTTCTCCGAATTGAGTGGAAACCCCGGTCTTTACCACAACGCCAAGACCTGTTCCACTCACCACGCTTGAGCCCATGAAGGCGATATTGGTAAGATCAGCGGGAGAACGCTTAGTCGAAGTTATGGCTTCAGATGTTTTCTCAATGGGAAAAGACTCTCCGGTTAACGATGCCTGATTGATAAACAAATCCTTGCAGGAGATAATCCTTAAGTCAGCCGGAATCATGTCTCCCGCAAACAAATCGACAATATCCCCGGGAACGATCTCCCGGATATTGATTTCTTTAGGTTTCCCATTGCGGTAAACAGTGGCGGTGGTGCGCACCATTTCGCTTAATTTCTCAGCCTCTTTACCCGCACGATACTCTTGAATAAAAGACAAAAAGACACTGATAAAGGCCATAGCGATGACCAAGATGGCGCTGATCTTCTCTCCAAAAAACAAAGAAAACCCGGCAATAATCAGAAGAACGATAACAAGCGGGTTAAGGAATTTAGAAAGGATTTGAAAGATTACTGTGCGTTTCTTCTTCCGGGCAGGCTCATTGTAGCCGTATTCCTCAAGGCGATTTGAGACCTCGTCATCGGTAAGGCCCTTTTGCGATGTCAGCAACTGCTTAAAAAGCTCTTCTTGAGGACAGCTGATATAGTCAAAATTAAGATTTTGTTTGCCGTTTGCCATGATTGTTTTTCCGGATTTAAAGGCGGGACCTTAAATGTTTCCAATGATTATAAATCCAAATTCTCCCGGTTATCGTTACTTGATAGACTCTAAAGCAGGAGGCCGGTAATTCAGTAAACTATGCGGCCTGACTGTATTATATTCTTACTTCCAGCGATATACAAGTACTTTTGCTTCAAGTAATGTGTCAAAGATTTCCCGATTCCACAATTCATCCCGCAATTTACCGTTAAATGACCCTCTTTATCCGTTCTTTCGGGTATCTGCTTTGAGTGGTGTGCATCTCCAACGGCCATTGGACACAAAGGACTCGTTAAATCTGCTTTGCCGAACGGTTGGCGACGATAAGCAAAGCCTTAAAAATCCCGCCTCTTTTGAAAATGCTCGGGTTTGCGGCCGGGCGCGGGCGGCCGCAAACCGCGCGAAACTTGAGGCAGAAAAAGAAAAAAGCCGTATCCCTAGGGATACGGCTCCTTCCAAGATGGCTCCCCCTCGAGGACTCGAACCTCGGACCTGGTGGTTAACAGCCACTCGCTCTACCGGCTGAGCTAAGGGGGAATCGATCAAAAACAAAGAACGTATTTTCAAAACTGACTTGAGCAGAGTTTATTTTACATTAAATGAAACCCAAGTCAAGGCAAAATTGCTGATGGTATGGCGATCAGTCGAGGCTGCTGTTTAAAGGAAGGTTTTTTGTCTGCAAGACCTTGCCCGAGGCGAAATATACCAAGTTCCTGAATCCCGTCTTTTCCGATGGATAAAACCAAACCTCATTGCCGCGGGAATCCTTTTTCTTATCGCGGGGTACGCCGACCTCGCTTTCGACTTGACGATAAGTCATGTTTTTAGAAATCCGCTTGATTTTCTGATCGTACGTAAGGGCAGGTTGCTGGCTGGGTCCGGCCGTTAAGGGCTGAACGGCGCTGACTACCGGAGCCTGGGCCGCTGGGGCATCCTGGGATTGCGGAGGCGTCTGCACAGCCGGGACATCCGGCTCAAGTCCGGCCGGTTTCTTAAGTTCAGGCATATAAACGCTCAACTTCGACTGCGCATGGCTATACACTTCAACCAGGCTCTTGAGATTGCTGTCAAAACCCTCGACGGTTCCCTCAGGGCTCATGCCCAGCTCGTACATCTTTTTGTAAACATCGTACAATTCCATGACCGCATCGAAGGTATCCCGGGATTCTTTTTTGTATTTTTTCAGTTCGGCGACCTGTATCTCAATGAGGTCGTGTTTGAGCTTCATATCGGAAATCCGCCCCTTGTTCTCCTCAAGGAACTTAACCATGGCCCCATTGAAATCTTCTCCGCGCTTGACGGACTCATGCCAGACATTGGATACGCCTTCGGATATCCGGACAGCGGCTTCGATATTGCCTATCACCTGCCTGCTGAACGAAAGGAATTTGTTCTCACACTCGGTCAAACGCGCCTGTATGGCGTTGACCTTGCGCTTGTTAAGGATATTTGAGCTCAGGGCTCCGCCGATAAAGCACAAAAGGCCGAAGACAATAAGGATCACCAGAGATACAACCGGAAAGCTCTTCTCTTTTTTCATTTTTCTTTGTTTTCTGGGGAAAATAAAATTCACCCACTCAAAACACAGCATTATTCATACCAAGATATTTTAAGTTCAATCTTAACGAGTACCGGGCTGCGGTGTTGCGATATGTATTCAATCCGTCATCATCCGATACTTTTCTAAAACAAGGAGGAAAAAGTTAGAAATTCTCAGCAAGAACCTCGTAGAATGCCTGCGGGTGCCTGCATGCAGGGCATTCCTTCGGGGCCTCTGTGCCTTCATGCACATAACCGCAGTTAGCGCAATGCCACTTGGTAACCGCCTTTTTCTTAAAAACTTCGCCTCTGGCAATATTGTCCGCGAGCTTCCGATACCGCGATTCGTGGAACTTTTCGACTTTAGCAATCTGAGTGAAAGAATTCGCGACATCAGCAAATCCCTCTTCTTGCGCGACCTTTGCGAAATCGGCATAGATCGAGGTCCATTCCATCTTTTCTCCCGCTGCCGCATGCTCGAGGTTCGATTTGGTGTCCTTGATGATGCCTGCTGGATACGATGCAGTGATCTCGGCCTCTGATCCCTCGAGGTATTTGAAAAACACCTTGGCGTGTTCTTTTTCGTTTTCGGCGGTTTCCATGAATATGTTCGCGATTTGCTCAAAACCCTCCTTGCGCGCCGCGGACGCGAAAAAAGTGTAGCGGTTGCGCGCCTGCGATTCACCCGCGAAAGCGGTCAAAAGGTTCTTTTCTGTCCGTGTGCCTTTAAGCGATTTTGCCATTTTCAAACTCCTTCTGTTATATGCAATAGCGGTTATTTCATTCTCAGAATCTGCTCGACCTTGGTGACAAGCTCATCCGGAGAAATCGGTTTCGGAAGAAAAAAATGCTTGTTGACTCTCCCCTCCTGGTCAAGTTCTTCCTTTTTCATTAGAGCGGTGATGAAAACGATCGGGATGCCGCTGGTCAAGGTCGATTCGGACAAGGCCTGGGCAACCTCGCCGCCATCAAGCTTCGGCATGTTGATATCGAGCAGGATCAGGTCAGGCCTCTTATCCCTGGCAATTGAAAGACCGTCCTGAGAATCCTGCGTGGTAAATGCCTCAAATTTCCCCGTCCGTTCAAGGATGCGCTTTGAAAAATTGCATATGTCGGCCTCGTCATCGATGATAAGGATCTTTTTGAGCATATCCGCCATTTCCGCCCTCCTTGTTTGCATGTCCCGGCAGGTTTATTCTACTGCTTAAACGTTTAAACTCAAAGAGAATTTTCTGACCAGGCGCACGGGATGATACGATTCCTTGGATTTTCGCAATCCCGGAATACCGAGGTCCTGCTCCATGTTAATATAGCGGAAGGTTGCAGCTTCGCGAATAAGAAACTCATTGAATATAACCGGGTAAATACCGGTCATGAGGTGCGCTCCTTTGAGCGCGTGTATAACCAGGGTCTGGGGATTGAGCGCTTCTGCGATGCAAACGGCGCAGATTTTGCCTTCGACGGCAAGCGCCCCTGTTTTGATGGGGAATCGCCCGATATGAGACAGCATGATCCTGACAGCATCGGCCTCATCCTGGAGGCTCGCGCTCTGGCCGCAGCCCCTCTCAACGCACCAGACATCCTGGAACTGCAGCATCCGTCTGACATCGTCCGTTTTAACCTGGATATATTCGCACTGGTATGACGACTTGAAATTTTTGATAAAGTTCCTTTTCGCGTCGTATCTTCGGCCCTTTAACTCGATAAGATCCCTTGCAAGGAACACATAATCGGCATTATCCCTGTCTTCCACTGCCTTGACGGACTGACCCAGCCCGGAGGCAGACACCATATTCTCAGGCACACGGACGAATCTGCCGCGTGTTTCTGCAAGGATCCGCCGGATCGCCGCTCTCACGTCGCCCGCGCCTATCGGGGGATAATATTCCCTACTCCCATCCTGCTCCGAGGCCAAGATCAGAAGGTCATCCATCCGGCTGACATGAAATCCGTGCTGAACGCGCCAGGAATAAAGATTGGTGAACGTATATTCGGAATTTTCCGGAGGCGAAGCCGCAAAAGCCGCATCGAACGCCTCTTTATCGTCAAGTTCGATCGGCCTGAATACTGGATATGCCGGTATTGTCATATTCATTTGCACAGCGCCCCGAACGGGCAATAGCCGCATGTGTGCTCGTCAGAATCGTCCGGTTCGAAATTTCTTTCGGGGTCGTTGATTTCTTCAAGGATGAACCCGAGCGCAGCCATGTATCCGGCCATGACCGAATCCTTGTTTTTAACATCATCTTCGGTACCGAGCAAAAAGGTCAAACAATCCCGTGCCCCTGCCTCGCGGATATTGTAAAGGCATGCATTGGTTCGTTCCCTGCCGTAATGCGTATCGAGGAAATAGAGGTACAGCGGCAGCTGGAACGATTTGACATTGTCCCTGATCCATTTGCGCTCAAAAAGGGCCGGGTCCATACGTGCCCCGCGCCTGGGCACAAGATGTTTGACATCGCCTGTCTTATAGTCAGTCACCGCAACAGTTCCATCGGCAAAACGGTCGATGCGGTCGATCCTCGCCTGGAATGAGAACTCCCTGCCATTGCCGAAACGGATATTGCCCTTCATCGCCCGTTCCAGCCCCAGCACCTGGACAACGGGCCTTGTGCGCTCGAACTCCAGGAACTCCTTCATGCGCAGGTCCAGGACTTCCTTGAGCAGGAATGAATCAGAGCGCATGCGCCTCTGGAGTTTCCTGCGGAACCGCTCGTCCATTTCCTGAAAGAAATATTGCTCGAACGCTCCGTCAATTACCGGACGCTTGTTGAGGAACCGCGCGTACGTTGTTTCGAGAAGTTCATGAATAAAAGTTCCGATATCCGCCGCCTCAGGGATTTCGAGGAGGTCGTCTTTTTCCTCGAGGCCAAGGACATAGCGGTAGTAGAACTGCAGAGGGCATGCAAGATACGCATTGACCCCCGAGGCCGAGTATGTCATGGAACGCAGGAACTCCAGTTCATGGGGTTTCTTCCTGATCGACACCCTGCGCGGCTGCATGTCGATCCTGAACCTGGCCTGAGAAACACCGACGATATCGAGCTTCCTCTCGGCCTTTTCACGTTCCCAGATGATCTCTTCGATGAACCTGCTTCGCTCGCTGCGGTTGTCCTGCTGGTACACCAAGTACACCCGTTCGGCTGAAGAGATCAGCCGCCTGAACTGGTAACGCTGTATCTCTTCTTCCTGTTCCAGCTGGTCAAGGCCGAGCCTGACCATTATTTCGCGCGGGATCAAGGGCTGGGCGATCTTGAGCACAGAGAACTTGTTCTCGTTAGCATCCATGATGATCACGTTCTTGAAATTTAACGACCTGGTCTCAAGCAGGCCGAGAATCTGCAGGCCTTTGAGCGGAGACCCTAAGAAATTCACCATCTCAGTTTCCAGCCGGTTTCGGAACACCTTGAAGAGATCCTCCTGCGCGAACGGCTCGGAGCCGAACGTCGCGTCCGCGAACTCTTCGGCGATCGACATGATGCGCTCGACTATCTTCAGGTTGAGGGGATAATGTCCGATGGAACTTTTCTCAAGAAGCGCATGCAGGCATAGCTGGAGGGCAGCCGCGAAGCCGGCTAACGACGCGGTCTTTTCCCAGGAAGAAAACAGTAGCTCATGAACTGCGGCAAGCAGGTCCTCCAATTCCTTCCTGCTCACCCGGACATCCATGTGCTTCATTTTTGCAAGCGCCAGGTCATAAACGTCGTGCGATGCGGCGACGGAACCGGGATCGATAAAGAGGCTGCCGCCGAAATCCGTTTGTTCCATGCCGATGATGACCTCCTCTACCGTGTGGACCAGTATTCTGGTAACCGAGGGATCGTTATTGACATACCGGAGATTCTTGGCAAGCGGATGGCTCAATGTCCGCAGGTAATCACGCGCGTAATACTGGCCGTTCCTTCTGGTTTGCTGGGACCGCAAGATGCATTCGAACAGCGAATATACGGGCGAACGCTTGAGCGGATATCCCAGTGAAACGTTGAAATCCTGGCAGACGCCGGAGATCTCAGATACAAGCGGTATCAGGCTGTTTGAGTCAGGCAAAACCACGACTGAAGACTCCGCCCTTCCGGGGACGCGCAGGATATCCCGGACCACGCAGACCTGCGAATGAAGATCGAACCCTGCCCTGATCGAAAGTTCGTAGCCACGGCCGCTGACATCGCTGCGTCCTATATTCCAGCCTGTGCGCGAGGCAAGCGCGTCAAGAACCGGCCATTCCCTGCCCCCCTGGAAAACGAGGACTGCCCTGCCGCCTTCGCATGCGTTCTGAATAAGGCGCTCCTCGGTCCTGTGCAGATAGAAAAGGTTGCAGAAAAAAATCCTCTCAAATCCGGCAGGGCCTTTTTGTTTCACGCGGCTCGCCGAGAGATAAGCCAGCCCGCGGGACACAAGCCCCAGCTCATTCAGCCGATTGTGATACTCCTGGCGCAAAAGCAGGATATGCTCTAAAAGCATGTTGATATCCGCGGGAACGTCATAACCGATCTGCGCGTTAAGCTGGATGTTTCTGACCGATCCGGCGTCGACATCCTCCAGGTCCAATTGGTCGATAAATGAGATGATCTCCCGCGCCCACGGCAGGAACTCGGCAAAATTTTCTCTGCGCTTCAAAATTTCGGGCGTATGTTTTTTCACGAGCCGGTACATCAAAAAACACGCCTCAAGATCGTTGATACGGCCGACGCGGGCCGAACCTGCAAGCACATGATCGACATATTCGTCCATAGAGAAACAAACCGGAGGGAAAAACCCGCGGGTCATCCGCCCGGCAAGCGCTCTCTTCAGGAACAGGCCGGGCCGCTTGCCGCCGAACACGAACGCGAGCCTGCTGATATCCTCTTCCATGGAAAGATATTCGGCTACCAAAAGATCGGCCAGGTTCTCGATAAGGTCATCCGACAAACTGTATGTGATCACCCGCTGCATATGACCTCTTCCACGCTTATATCGTCGAAATACACCAGGAATCCCTTTATTAGGCGGTCGGGATATATCGAACGGATACAAGCGGCATACGCCCGTATCTGATCAGCGTGCGCATTGTCAGGAAAGCGACCGCTTTTATAGTCCACGATGGCCACCTCGTGTTCCCTGACGATAAGGCGGTCCGCGCGGCGCGTAGTGCCGGCCCGGTCCACCATCTCCTGCTCCGTAAAAACATCTCCGTCAGCCACGATGAAGAAATCCCTGGCCTGCGGCAGTCCGATAAGGCGATGCAGAATATTACCGACATCGGCCCACTCTCTGAAATGAGGAAAGCGCAGCCGCGCTCTGTCAATCGCGTCAACGACAACACGTTGCGTTTCCAGCCCTGCGCAGTTCCCGATGCACGAAAGTGCGTAATGGACAACGGTGCCGCGCTTGACCCTGCTGTAGTCGTATATAAAAGACAGTCCCTCGAATTCATCCTGCAGGAAGCTGATCCAGTCACGGTAGTGCGAAATCTCCAGTTGAAGAGTATCCGGTTTATGCTTCTGCGGCCGTGGAGGATACGGGCCTGAGGAACCACAGACGCGTTTATCTTCAGGAACCAGAACAGAGGCAATGTTGAATTCCCTGCCTGACCGCGCAGGCACATAGATATAAAGTTCCAAACGGGCGCGGGTCGATGCGACGTAGAGATTGTTCAATTCGTCTATCAGCGACCGTTTATATTCCATTCGCAGCCTCTCGGCCAGACGGATAGAGAACTTCGCGTAATCCTGTTTCAGCGAAACGAGGCTGAGACGCTCTTCACGGGCATCCACAACGAATGAAGAACGCTTGTTCACTCCGGCTCCGATTCGGACGTTCACCTCAAAAAAAGGAATGATCACCACCGGGAACTCAAGCCCTTTTGACTTATGGATAGTCAGCACCCGTATAGAATCGCTCGATGAAACGTGCACGAAAAGGTTTTCAGGGAGCTCGTTCCGGAAGTATTCAAGGAAACGGGCAATGTTCTGGTTATCCTCCTCCTGTTCTTTGATAACCTCCAGGAACTTCATTATAAAACCCTGCGCATGAGGAAAACGGTCCTGGACCCGGAAGGCCATCAGGAAGGTTATAACGAGCTCGTAGAGCGGCACAAAGCCCACGGTCTTGAAAAAGTTCTCGATACGGTTTTCCCAAACGGAGGGAAACGCGTTTTTGAACGTGCGGTACAGATAGGGCCGTTCGGTATGCCGCGTGCCGCTGCCGAAGCTGAAGAGGAAATCCCTGACCTGTTCGTTCGATATTCCGCTTACCCCGGTGAATATCTCCCCCATGATGAACGTCGCGAACGCAAGATCGTCTATCGGCGAGTTGAGAAAGGTCAAAAACGCGATTATCTCCCTGATGAAGGGATTCTCCCTGATATTGAGAGTCTTCTCCGACTCGACGGGCAGTTTCCTCTCAAGCAACCAGGACGTAACCTGTTCGACATCGTCGTTGCTGCGGCACAAAAGCGCTATGTCCTGCGGCCTGAACCGCTGTGTCAATTCCCGGATACGATTACAGACTTCGGTTTTGATATATTCCCGCGCCGCCTCGCTGTCCGTTATGTCAACCGGCCTGACCTCGACATATCCTCTGTCATATTTCTCCTTATGGCTCTGGCGTGAATGCATGAATATCGAGCAGATCTCGTCAATATCGCTTTCGTGCAGGCGCGCCGCTCCTGCGCTTTGCTCCTGCGCCCTGCCCATCATGGCCCTGATATTCTCCGGAGAAAATACCGTGTTATTGAATTCCACGATTTCCTTTTGCGACCGAAAATTCATGCTCAAGGGACGGGACCGCACATTGAAGGCCGCAAGCTGTTTTTTGAGGTATTCCATGAGCGTGACCTCTCCTCCTCGCCAACGGAATATGGCCTGCTTCTTGTCGCCCACGTAGAACAGTGAGCCTCCGGTCGCAAGCGCCTCTTCAACCATGGGATATATATTCTTCCACTGCAGGATGCTGGTATCCTGAAACTCATCTATGAGAAAATGCCTGAATTGCGTCGCCAGACGGTAATAAAGCTCAGGGACGCTGATCGACCCGAAAATAAAAAGATCGCGCGCCCTGGCGTTAAGTTCAGCCAAGAACATAACGTCGTCTTCGCGGCATACGCGCCGGAAATTTTCTTCGACGCCCTCAAATATGCCGATATACGGGTCATACCGCGAGTGGGCTTCCCATTCGTAGAGTTCGACGATGGAATCCTTGATCCGCCCCCATAGCTCGTTGACTCGGACCGGAATGCGAGCCCCCCGCCGGGCAGGAAATGAATCCTTTGAGAACGGATTGAAGAATTCGTCAATAGCCGATATATCGACGGAGTCATTGAAATCCTTTCTGAATTTGCCCCAAACTGCCATGTTGGCCCCTTCGGGAAAATCGCGGCTGATATCCAGCATCATTTTGCGGATGCTGCGGCGCAAGGACTGGATTTCATGAATGCCTTTGCCGTATTTCCGGAATCCCAGGCCATAGCTGTTGCGGCTGGCCATCAACAATTCCATAATCTCGATGATGTCGTCTTTTGGAAACCACGATCTGCGATTCTCTATATGGAGATAATTCTGAAGGAAATGATGGAACTGTTCCTTGACAGCGGGACTGCCGTGAGCCCGCTCGATCAGCTCGTCAAAACTATAAGCCAGATATTCGCGATAGTCGTTTTTGATCCTGAAGTCGCTGGAGAGATCGAGTTTGAACGCGCAGCCCGAAAGGATCGCGTTGATAAAGCTGTCAATCGTCTGGACCTGGAAATAATTATACCGTCTGATGATCCCGTCCATAACGAGGAACGCCCTTTCCGACGCGTAATCCCCCGGGACCTCGAGCTTCGATAACAGGGCCGTCTTGTCCTTTTCCTCGTCGAACTGGTCCAGCGCGAGCTGCTTGAGGAATTGGAGGATACGCTCCTTCATTTCAAGGCATGCTTTATTGGTGAATGTTATGGCCAGGATGTTTTTCAAGGGGATGTCTGCGGTCTGCAGGGATGGATCGAACAGGAGCCGCAAATACCTGCTGGCAAGTTCATATGTCTTGCCAGAGCCTGCGGATGCCTCTACGACCTGCACTTCCGGCGTGCGGGGCGGCCGATCCTGTGTTGGAGCGTCTCGTTTAGCCACTGGACTCTTTGTCTTCTAACGCTTCGAGAGGTTCGGAAGGAAGGTCCTGAACCTTGTTCAATTTTCGCTCTATATTGCGGGATTTCGAAGACGCCTCGTCGATGATATTGCCTGCCTCTTCGATCTTCTTCTTAGTGCGATCCAGAATCTCCCCGAATTTGGCAAATTCCGTCTTGACCCCGGCAAGCATTTTCCAGACCTCGCTTGTGCGTTTCTCTATGGCGAGTGTCCTGAAACCCATCTGCAGGCTGTTAAGGATAGCGGCTATAGTGGTCGGCCCTGCGACTATGACCCGGTATTTCGACTGCAGGAATTCGAATAAGCCCGGAATGCGCAGGACTTCGGCATAAAGCCCTTCGGTCGGAAGGAACATGATCCCGAAATCGGTCGTATGGGGGGAATTGATGTATTTTTCACTTATGAACCTGGCCTGCTGTTTAACGTTCTCTTCCAGCGACTTGGATGCCTGCCTGATAAGGTCGCTGTTCGCCTGCTCCTGTGCCTCAACGAGCCGTTCGTAATCTTCCTTGGGGAATTTCGCATCGATCGGCATAAGAACGCGTTCCCTGTCCCTGCCGGGAAGTATGACGGCGAACTCGACACGTTCGTTCGACCCTTTTTTGGTGACGGCGTTGGTAAGATATTGATCCGGCGTCAGGATCTGCTCGAGCAGATTTCCCAGCTGGATCTCGCCCCATATACCCCTTGTTTTGACATTGGTCAGGACTTTTTTCAGGTCGCCTACGCCCGACGCAAGCGCCTGCATCTCGCCCAGGCCCTTCTGTACCTGTTCAAGCTGAATCCCGACCAGCCGGAACGATTCGCCAAGCCGCTTCTCAAGCGTACCCTGAAGTTTCTCATCAACAGTAACGCGCATCTGTTCAAGTTTCAGCGCATTATCGTCCTGAATTGACTTGAGTTTCAATTCTATGGTGTGTGTCTGGGAGTTTAACTGATTGAACTGAAGGGTAGCTATCTCATTAATGCGGGATACGACGGAATTGCTGAATGAGGCAAGCGAGTTATTCGATTCCTGGCGGTTAGCCGAAAGTTCCTGCCGCAGGGACTGCTCAAGGTTCTTAACCTCGTTCCTCTGCATGAGCAGATAAAGCAACAAGGCCGTATTGACGGCGATGAGGATTAAAACTGCGATGGCCATGGACTTATTGTATCACAGCGGATCGGCAGGGACAAATCATTTCCCCATATCAGAAGGGCCCGGTATTATTTGCGGAATAAACCTTTTAAAATACCTTTTTTGCCTTCACCTGAACCTGTTTCTCCGGCACCCGAAGCGGCAGGGACATTCCCGAGGACCGCTTCTGCGATTTCCCTTCTTCTGCGCAATGCCTGCTGAAGCATATTCAGCATCTGACGCCGCTCAGCACTTTCATAACCGGTTTCTCGGGGGCCGTAACGTACCGCCCAGGTAATTGACTGGATGGTATTGGAATATGATTCGAATGCCTCCGAGTTGCTTACCTTTTCGGCAGCCTCTGCTTCTTTGAAATAGCGCCTGGCCTCGTTGAATTTTTCAGTGAATAAGACCGAGTTCGGTTTGCCTGAACTTGCGAAGATCTGATCGATCACAGCCCTGTCTTCTGCCGGTATTGCGGCGATCTGCCGGGCAATTTGATCCCGCTCTGCCTGTTCCCTGGCTGCCTGCTCTGCCCTGGCTTTTTCTTCAGCAATCTTGGCCTGGCGCATTTGTTCCTGTGCAGCCTGTTCACGTGCGATACGATCACGCTCTGCCTGCTCACGAGCAGTTTGTTCCTGCGCCGCTCGCTGTTCTGTTTGTTCTTTGGATTCTTGCTCCGCCTGCGTTAGTTCTGGCGCTATACTTGACTTGCGCGCTTGTTCGTTAGCCGCTTTCTCTTTAGCGATGCGTTCCTGCTCGAGGCGTTCGCGCTCGGCCTTTTCTTTAGCGATACGTTCTTTCTCGAGCCGCTCACGCTCGGCCTTTTCTTTAGCGATACGCTCCTGCTCGAGCCGTTCGCGCTCGGCCTTCTCTTTAGCGATGCGCTCCTGCTCTAGTCGCTCTTTTTCTGCCTTTTCTTTAGCGATGCGTTCCTGCTCGAGGCGTTCGCGCTCGGCCTTTTCTTTAGCGATACGTTCTTTCTCGAGCCGCTCACGTTCTGCCTTTTCTTTAGCGATGCGCTCCTGCTCGAGGCGTTCGCGCTCGGCCTTTTCTTTAGCGATACGTTCTTTCTCGAGCCGCTCACGCTCGGCCTTTTCTTTAGCGATACGCTCCTGCTCTAGTCGCTCTTTTTCTGCCTTTTCTTTAGCTATGCGTTCTTTCTCGAGCCGTTCTTTTTCTGCCTTTTCTTTAGCTATGCGTTCTTTCTCGAGCCGCTCACGTTCTGCCTTTTCTTTAGCGATGCGTTCCTGCTCGAGCCGTTCGCGCTCGGCCTTCTCTTTAGCGATACGCTCCT
>Ga0116184_10000771_pt1 | contig 34218 bp, 26 predicted proteins | sample AD_JPNNA5_MetaG_FD_89886 | JGI IMG/M metagenome (GOLD analysis project Ga0116184, IMG submission 89886) | Active sludge microbial communities of municipal wastewater-treating anaerobic digesters from Japan - AD_JPNNA5_MetaG | ecosystem: Engineered > Bioreactor > Anaerobic > Digestate | place... | reverse complement strand
GCGCTCAAGCATGCCTACTATGCAAATGGTGTTTCTGAGCTCCATGGTCATGTGAGCAGATCGATGTGGAAAAAGCTGTGGCCGGAACTCCCTGAACCGGAAATACCCATTGGTCATGTTACTAATGGGGTACATCCTCGAACATGGATTTCGTACACAATGCTAGAGCTATTAGACCGCTATTTTGGTCCGCGGTTTTACGATGAACCAACCAATCTTGCAATTTGGGACAGGATGGATCGAATTAGCGATGAAGAACTCTGGAGAACGCACGAGCGCCGGCGAGAACGATTGGTTGCATTTGCAAGAGACAGACTTCGGCGACAGCTCAAACATATGGGATATTCTGATAAAAATCTCATTAGAGCCGATGATGCGCTTTCTCCTTCGATTTTAACAATTTCATTTGCACGGCGCTTTGCAACCTATAAGCGAGGCAACTTGCTCCTTCGTGATCCCGATAGGCTCATAAAACTTTTGATGGACAAAGAAAGGCCAATACAAATAATCTTTGCTGGAAAATCACACCCGCACGACCTTCCTGGAAAAGAGCTTATAAAAGAACTGGTACACTTTTCAAGAAGAGATGATGTGCAGAGCAGGATTATTTTCCTTGAAGATTATGACATGACGATGGCGCGCTATATGGTTACTGGTTCTGATGTATGGCTCAATACTCCACTCAGGCCGCTTGAGGCTTCTGGAACGAGCGGCATGAAAGCAGGAATGAATGGAGTACTTAATTGTTCAGTACTCGATGGCTGGTGGGCTGAGGCATATCATCCTGAAATTGGTTGGGCAATTGGTAAAGGTGAAGAATACACCGATGTTGAACTTCAAAATGATATAGAATCCAAAGCGCTCTATGATCTGCTTGAACGAGAGATTGTTCCTAAGTTTTATGAACGCGGAAGGGACAATCTTCCTCGTGACTGGATTCAGATGATGAAAAGTTCGATGAAGTATATTGGTTCTCACTTTTCATGCCATCGTATGCTTTTGGATTATTCTGAGAAATACTATTTCCCTGCGCTGCAAAACGCTCAAAAAATACAGGCAAGCCATTACGAAACAGCCAAAAAAGTTTCGGTATATCTTTCTAAACTGGCACAAAACTGGGCTCATATTTCGGTAAAAGAATTTACTACAAATGCAAAACCAGTTATGACTCGAGGTGAATTGGTTGAGGTTAAGTCTAAGGTTGAGCTTGGGAATCTAACACCTGAAGAAGTCCTTGTAGAAGTTTGTCATGGTCAGCTTTCTACAACTGGCATGATAGAAAAACCTAAACGCGTACCAATGCATGTACTTTCGAAACAGGGTTCTCTCGTTGAGTATGGTGTCTCGATACAATGTGAAGATACCGGACAACATGGTTATGCAGTCCGTGTGTTACCTCGCCATGAAGATTTGCCTCATCCATTCCTGCCTGGTTTCATTACCTGGGCATAGTTACAATGCAAGCGGTTTACATGCCGTTTGCAGCTAGAAGTATCAGATAGCCGTAGACAAATACTTGTTGAAAAAAAGAAAAGGGGCTGTCCGAAAATTGGACAGCCCCCATTAGTTTTATACACGTATCACTTAGCGATGATAGATTGGTTTAGATTCATAGTGAGTATGTAAGAGTTCGTGTGATTTGTGTCCGTTTGGCTCACCAAGGAACTCGTCATACACCTGTTTAATGTATGGGTTATGGTGTGAACAGCGATAGGTGCTCTTCTCGTCATCCTGGTAAATACCACTGATGCGTTTTTCGCGGATTTCATCGGTTGCACCATAGGGTTGTCCGCCTCCACCAATACATCCACCACGGCAGGCCATAACTTCGATAAAGTGCCAGGGTGTTTCTCGCCCTTCCGCTTTTGCTCTGCGGATTTCATTGAGAACAGCTGCAATATTTCCCATCTGATGAGCTACTGCAACACGAACTTCGATACCATTGATATGGAGTCGGGTTTCTTTAACACCAGAAATACCGCGGACAGCAGTAAAGTTAACATCTTTGAGTTCCTGATTGGTGATGAGATGATATGCAGTTCTCAGTGCAGCTTCCATAACGCCGCCAGTAGCACCAAATATAACACCGGCACCAGTGTAGGGACCCATGGGACTGTCTGGTTCTGAATCAGGAAGATTTACAAGATCGATACCAGCTTGTTTGATCATGCGGGCAAGCTCTCGGGTTGTGAGTGTGACATCAACATCTTTGTAACCAGAAGAGTACATGTCTTTATTGCGGCCGTTTTCATATTTTTTTGCTGTACAGGGCATAATAGAAACTGAGAAAATCTTAGCCGGGTCTACGCCAGCTTTCTGAGCCCAATATGTCTTTATCATAGCACCCATCATCTGCTGGGGACTCTTTGCTGTGGAAAAGTGTGGAATCATATCGTCATAATATTTTTCCATGTAATCTACCCATGCAGGACAGCAAGATGTGATGAGTGGAAGTTTTTGTGGTTCCTTTGTAAATCGATGTACGAACTCTGTACCTTCTTCGACGATGGTAAGATCTGCGGCAAAGTTTGTATCGAATATTACATCAAAGCCAAGCCTGCGAAGAGCGGTGTATATTTTTTTGGTGAGTACAGTTCCGGGGGGAAGGCCAAAAGCTTCACCGAGTGCAACACGTACCGCTGGAGCAATTTGAACAACGCATACTTTTTCGTTTTCTGAGCGTGTGAGGTTGTCCCAAACTTCTTTGGTTTGATCGTTTTCATAGATAGCACCAACCGGACAGTGAGCTGAGCACTGGCCACAATTAATACAGGGTCCTTCTGCGAGTGCAACATCAGCAGCAGGTGCTATGTGGGTATTTTCTCCACGGCCCAGGAACTCGATTGCCCATACATTCTGCATGTCCTGGCAAACTTTAACACAGCGTCCGCAGCGCACACATTTTTCTGGATTAAGAATAATGGTCCCGGTGGATTCATCGGTTTTGAGACCTTTAAGGCGCTTGGGGAATGGTTGTTCACGAATTCCGAAGTCTGCTGCAAGTGTTTGAAGTTCACACTGACCATTTCGAGGACACTGGAGACAGTCATCGGGATGGGTTGAAAGAATGAGTTCTATAACAGTTTTCCGAACCTGAACAATTTCAGGATCATTTGTAATAACATTCATTCCTTCTTCAATTGGTGTACAGCATGCACGAAGCAGTTTTGGATTTTTTTCTACTTTAACAACACAGATACCGCATGCTGCCCACGCAGGTAAATCGTCGTTGTAACAGAGTTTCGGTATCTTGATATTTGCCTTTTCAGCAGCTTCAAGAATTGTAGTACCTTCTGCTACCTGAACAGGTATGCCGTTTATTTTTGCATTGACCATAGTGGTCTACTCCTTCTCAATAAGATTTCACGGATTCCAAACTGTTACTTTTTAATAACAGCATTGAACTTACAGGCTTTGAAACACTCACCACATTTAATACATTTTGATGTATCAATAGTATATTTTTGTGTTTTATCGCCTGAAATACAGTTTACAGGACATTTGCGTGCACAAAGTCCACAGCCAATACATTTTTCTTTATTAATACTGTAGACAACAAGATCTTTACATTTACCAGAACGGCAAAGCTTGTCATTGATATGTTCTTCATAAACTTTGCGGAAACGTTTGAGTGTAGAGAGTGTCGGATTAGGTGCTGTCTGTCCAAGACCGCAGAGTGCTGCGCGTTTCATGGCGTGACCAATCTTTTCAAGGTTTTCAAGATCCAGCATTGTGCCATTGCCTTTGGTGATCTTATCCAGAATATTGTGAATTTGCACGGTGCCAATACGACAGGGAGCACATTTACCGCACGATTCGTCAACACAGAATTCCATATAGAATTTTGAGACATCGACAGGACAATCGTCTTCATCCATAACGATGAGACCGCCAGAACCCATCATTGAACCAAGCGCGGTTAAGCTTTCATAATCAATTGGAGTGTCAAGGAATTCTTCGGTAATAATACCGCCGGATGGTCCGCCTGTTTGAGCACCAAGGAATTTTTTGCCGCCTTTGATGCCGCCACCGATGTCAAAAATAATTTCACGGAGCGTTGTTCCCATTGGGACTTCTACAAGACCTGAATTGTTGATTTTACCGGTGAGAGCAAATACTTTTGTTCCCTTTGATGTCTCAGTACCGATGCTTGCAAACCATGCGCCACCTTTGTTGATGATTACCGGTATGTTTGCCCATGTTTCTACATTGTTGATAACAGTGGGCTTGCCCCAGAGACCTTTGATTGCGGGGAATGGAGGACGGGGAGTAGGCATACCACGGTCTCCCTCAATTGAGTGAAGCAGAGCGGTTTCCTCACCGCACACAAAAGCACCTGCTCCTAAACGGATCTCAATATCAAAGGAAAAATTGGAGCCAAGGATGTTTTGACCCAAAAGTCCATATTCATGAGCCTGATTAATAGCAGTTTTTAGTCTTTCAATAGCAAGTGGGTATTCAGCACGGATATACACAAAACCTTTAGTTGCGCCAATGGTATAACCGCAGATTGTCATTGCTTCAATTACTGAATGTGGATCGCCTTCAATGGTAGAGCGGTCCATATATGCTCCTGGGTCGCCTTCATCAGCATTGCAGACAACATATTTTTGCTCACTGGGCACCTGTCGGGTAAAGTCCCACTTTCTCCAGGTTGGGAAACCAGCACCACCGCGGCCTCTCAGTCCCGAGATTTTAAGCTCGTTTATAACATCTTCTGGTTTCATAGAAAACAGCACTTTTTCAAGTGCCATGTAGCCATCGCGGGCAATGTACTCATTGATATTCTCAGGATCAATGACACTACAGTTGCGGAGCACTATTCGGAATTGTTTTTGATAGAATTCGATATCAGTCGTTTTTACACGTTCTTTTTGACGTGCATCTTTATAGAGCAAGCGCTGTACTTCGCGGCCTTTAATAATATGTTCAGCAATTAGCTCTTTAGCATCCTCCGGTTTTACTTCTACATAGAAAGATTCGGTCGGAAGAATTTTAACGATAGGACCTTTTTCGCAAAAACCAAAACATCCAGTTTTTACAATTTGAACTTCATTAGCAACACCCTGTGCTTCAGCTTGTGCTTTGAGTTCCTTATAAATTTCATCAGATTTGCTTGATTCACAGCCTGTACCGCCGCAAACCAGTATAAAGTGTTTGAATGCCATACTGCAGCCTCCAGCTTATTTCTTTACGATATCAATTGCGGGCCGGTCATAAATATGACCTTCAACGAGTGTGTGTTCAACAAGGTGTTTTTTTACAATTTCTTCAGCTGTAGCTGAGTCAACCTTGCCATAAATAGTTTGTGGCATACCAGGAGCAATTACTTCAACAGTTGGTTCAACATAGCAAAGCCCCATACAACCTGTTTGCTTAACAACTACTTTATCAGAAAGTCCATTTGCATCTACAGCCTTAATGAGTGTGTCAAACGTTGTTTTTGCTCCAGCCGCGATACCGCACGTTCCCATTCCAACAAAAATGGTTATGTCTTTACCGGCAGTATCCCGCTTACTGATTTCCGATTTCTGAGCCTCTCTCAGTTTTCGGAGTTCTTCCAGCGTCATTTTACCCATGAGCTAACCTCCATAACAGTTATGTTTCCAGTGATTCAAGGTATTGCTTTGCCAGCAGCAAGGCTTGTGCATCGGTTAAATCACCAACAGCGTCAAGGATTTCAGATCGTTTAACCGAATATACTTCGCTTCCATCACGAAACCGGTGAACAGCAATGTCAGCGGACTCAGAAAAACAGAATGCTGACAGCACGCATGATGGAATATCGCCAACTGGCGGCAGGTCTATATGCTTGTAAGGGAGGGAAAAGCTCACTGTTGTACCGATACCAGGCTCGGAATCAATATTCCATGCACCTTGCACCTGACCTGCCAATTGCACAAGAAAGGGAATACCTAAACCAACTTTCCGTGCTGTATGCTTTTCTCCATCAGTATAAAAAGGATCTTGGACACGTTTCAGCGTCTCTGCATCCATTCCTTTACCATTGTCTTTGACAACAACAGTTATAGTTTTTGCATCTTCAATAAGCGAAAGCTCAACGAGCGATGATCCTGCTTCAATGCTGTTATGAATCAAGTCGAGCACAACATCGCATATTGTATAGTGCATCAGCCAATAGCTTTATACTTTGCAATAATGTCAGCCATATCGTCTTTGGTTAATTTCCCATAGACTTCATTGCCAACCATGAGTACGGGTGCAAGCCCACAGCAGCCGAGGCAACGGACTGCATCGATTGAAAACATACCATCTTCGGTCACTTCATGACCTTTTATGCCAAGAATACTTTCTGCTTCATTGATAAGATCTTGACCGCCTTTCAGGTAGCATGCAGTACCCATGCAGATTGCCAATCTGTATTTTCCTGGTTTGGTGGTCTTGAAAAGATGGTAGAACGTAATAACACCATAAATCTTTGCTAGAGGAAGGTTTAGATCATGAGAAAGTCGTTCTGCTGCCTCTCTAGGAATATATGAAAACTCTTCCTGAATTTTATGAAGGATCATAATCAGATTACCTGGTTTATCCTTCCATGCATTGATAAAGCTCTCGAATTCTTTGGAGAACTCAATTTGAGCTACTGCCATTATTGACCCCCTAGTAGATAAAATTTATCGATATGTTTGTATAATATACAATTACATGAAAAATTACAAGATGACTGTACTGTATAGCGCTTTTTGTATTTTATAAAATAAAATTGTGATTTGAATAATTGAAATATATTGTTGCTATAGTGAAAAGCCTGACATACTCAATTCAGTAAGCGGTAGCATTGTATTTTAGTAAGAATATATTACACTTAAAGTAGTATGAATACTGATCTTTTGGTTTCTCTGTGCTCTGCAGCGTTTTGGCTCGGTGCAGCTTTTGTTATTTTATTTATCCTCATTATGAGACGGCAGCTCTTACACTATGGGAGTATATTGCTCTTATCTGTACTGATGATTGTATATTGTGGTTCAAGCAGTTTTGTAGCTATTGTTGAAAAAACAGCTCCAGCTTTCTGGTTATTCTTGATGAATAATGTGCAAGATTATAGTGGGTATATACTTAATTTGCTACTGTTCTGCAATTTTATCATAATTGTGCTATTAGTAAATAAGAGTTCGGGTAAAGAGGTTTTGAATGGTTTTATACATAGTGCAGGAGCAATACTAATTTTATTTTTATCTGGTGCAATTCTTGTTGTGCTATCACATTTCAATATGGTAATTAAAAATACAGTAATTCATTGGTTCTTTGCTTTTTTATTACTGTATCTTGTTATTCGAACAGTCATTATTAAAGATAAATCAATAGAATACTGGCTAGTTATATTTTTTACCAGTTCGCTCATTGTTATAAAAGTACTAATGGGTATTATATCACTGAGCAACCAGATCTTACCGTTCTCAATACAAATAGCAGAAATAATTTTTATAAATACTGTAGCAGTCTCACTCATACTTTTAGTATTAATAGAATTACAAATTCATTCACCGGAAATAACCGCACTGGACAGCTGCATTGATAATTTAACAAATACTACGAAAAATTATGTTTCGGATTTTTTCCTAAAAGAACTTGATGTAAGCAATATAAATGAATTAAAAATAGGCGATAGAGTAAAAAAAGAGGTTACAATTTTTTTCTCAGATTTGCGTTCGTTCACCGAACTTTCCGAGCAGTTATCACCAGAACAAAATTTTGCGTTTATTAATTCGTATCTTTCCCGTATGGTTCCACTTGTGACACAAAATAAAGGGTTTATTGATAAATATCTGGGTGATGGTATCATGGCTGTTTTTCCTGAAAATAATGGTGCTGATAATGCCTTAAAAACTGCTGTAGAAATGCAAGAGAAAATTCAGGAGTATAACAGACACAGGGCTAATTCTGGATACAAGCCGGTAAGCCTGGGTGTAGGTATCAATACTGGAAATATTATCATGGGTGTGATTGGTACTGATGAGCGTTATGAAGCGACGGTGATATCAGATGCTGTCAATCTTGCTTCGAGATTGCAAAGCATTTCCAAAGCATTTAACATTGGCATAGTAATAAGTGAGTCGACATTTCTGCAAATTTCTGATCTGGTATCGTATCGTTATAGGTTCATAGGAAAAGTACGCGTTAAAGGAAAGAGTATTCCTATATCGGTTTTTGAAATTTTTAATGGATTACCCGATGAGATTTTAGAAAAAAAGCTCAAGGTAAATACGGTTTTCGAACAGGGTATGATTGCATACTATCAGAAAGCGTATGCACATGCAGTATCGCTCTTTAAGCAAGCATTGGAAATATTGCCGGATGATGGTGCTGCAAGATTTTATCTTCAAGCTTCATTGCAGAAAATCTTATTAAAAAAACAGCATAACTATTAGTAGCATGAATAAGTGTTAGCTAATTGAGCCAGAATGAAATAATTGTGGAAATACATTAATTAATAAATGTTTGTGAAAAATAAAAGCCCTGCTTGTTAGCAGGGCTTACTTGTTTATGCAATTACCAGGACTGATACTATTTTATGGAAGATTCGCCAATAAATCCTTTGCAACAGTTTCTCGTGATACAGTGAGTAGTGCTGCGCGAATTGCAGCTGCTTTATCCGCACCGACAGCAATTGCAGTTTTTTCGGTGCTGTAAAGAATCATTCCTGCACTGAGATCGATACAGCGTACAGTCATGGTTACAGTAGCCTGATACATTGATCCGTCTTTTACTACTTGAACAACTCTTGCAACTCCATAAATATAACGCTGTAGTGAAGGTGAATATTGTTTTTTTGCAAGATTGTAGATTTGTGAATCGTTCATGGTAAGTAATGTTGATATGTCAATGGGAGCGAGACCTACTTTAAATTTTTCTTTTGCTAGAATTTCAAAGAGACCTCCCTGTGCAACGCTCGTGGTAGCAGGATTGCCGGTTTCATCGAGCTCTACGATTGCTACACCAGTGGGTACGGTTTTAGCATCAGAACTGATAACATACTCAAACTCAATGTACCGTCTGCTGAGCTCCTCAAACAGTGAATCCTTATACGCAGCAAATCGACTAGGTATTTGATCGATAAGGTCTTTTGATGAATCAAGGTTAAGCGTAAATATCACTTTTGCTTTTCCTACAAAATCAGGATTTGGCGGTGTAAAACTGATTATTCCCTCTGTATTGGAAAGTAAGCGTTCAGTTTTTGTTGTAATTCTGCCATTAGTTTGCATGCGGTTATAGGTAACAAAAATCTCAACGCCAGGAATACCCGGTGCATTATCATTTTCGCCATAAATAAGTTTTGCTGTAAAAGCCTTAGGGTATGCTTTACCCATGCCAACACTTACCGGAGCATCGAGTTTAATAAATCGCAGTTTCGAGAGGACGTTACGAGCTTTATTGACATTGCGCTCCATCTTAATATCAGCATTATCGATATCGGAGCCTGAAGCGGCAACTGCAGCCTGTATATAAAATTTGATAGCATCGAAGTATTTGCCCTGAGCAACAGCGCTATCGCCAGCTGACTCTGGCTTTGAAACAGCATCTTCTTTTTCTTTAAATATTGCAGCAATTCTTGCTTTCTCTTTTTCTAGCTCTTTAGTTTCATAGGCTGCAAGAATGTAAACGGTGACACGGCCATCGGGACTTTTGGCAATATATTTCTCTTTTATCAGAAACCCGGTGATGCGACCCTTTGATTCTGATTTTACCGTTTGAATAATATCTGCCTGATACGATTCTAATGTTGCTTTTGCAACTGCGGTAGAATCGACGGTAATTTTTTGCCCAATGTAGTTCATAATTGAAGCAACGAGGTTTGCGGTTGCATCATCAGTTGCTTTTGCAATATCACCATTCCCTGCTGATGAGTAACCGACAAAATATGTATAGGTACCATCGGGACCGGGTGTTTTTGTTGTCCATTCTGGTGCTTGCGAAGCACTCGGTGCAGTGCTTACACAGGAAACAATGAGCAATATAGAAATAAAAGTATACAAAGCACGTTTTACCATATGTATAGGCTCCTTTCCATTATGTATGGTTACTTACTTAGTTCTTTATTATTTATAACGCTTATTAGGTAAGATAACAAGAGTTATATTATTACTTTGATTTTAAAAAAAGGCTGTCCAACATGTAGGACAGCCTTTTTGTTCGTAATGCTTTTTGTTCAAATAAATTGTTTTGATGGATTAGAAGCCTTCTGAAAATGCGTTTTGAACAGCCTGGATAGCTCGTTCTTTTTCAGGAGTCTTTGGTTCATTTTTGCCTTCGCTATCGAGGATCTTGCGAAGCTGTTCCATGAGCAGGTCTTTTTCGATGGTATAGAGCTGCATGACACGGAATTCATCGCGATCAAATGTCTTCTTTCCATCGGGTTTGTACCAGCGGATCTGTACCCACCAGTCAGATTCAAGGCGGAAACCGCTGAAGCGAGCTTCAGAAACGCTCTTTACAACTCGTTCCATGTAGGTTTCAATCTTGTCTTTGTCACCAACCTGAGCTCCAGCAAATGCATCTTTAACACGGATGCTGAGGAATCGAGCAATTTCTGTATCAGCATTGAGGCGCTGTGCTGCGAGTCTGGTTCCTTCGAGATCTTTTCCGGTTACATCTACGACTACTACATATTTGTCTTTGTAATCAGGGAGCTTTTCGACTGCTTTGGGGCCTTCAAGCGCCGCAATTACCCATGAAGGTGGATTGTTTTGTCCAAGAACCGTTCCTTTATGCTGAAGTATGTCAAACGGAGTCATGGATGACATTGGTGCAGGCTGCGGTTCCGGTGCAGGTGCTGGTTTGGTCTGTACGCAACCTGCGATAGCGACGACTGATGCTATAAGCATTACTGCCATTACGATTTTTTTCATTCGATACCTCCTTATGATATCTCTCTTTTCATTGATGGATTTACGTATCCATCTCAATATATTAACGCATTCAGCGCTAATTTCAACTTGTTTTCAGACAAAGTGTCTATAATCCGCTATTAAAGGTAAAGGACTTGCCTCTGCTATACACAAGATACATATCTTTAAGTCCCGCTCTGTCCGCAGCATCGTAAATTGCATCTTCTATTTTATCTTTTGTTTTAAATGAGAAAATGTAAAACCGAGTTTCTGAAGGTGAGTAGCTCACCTGCTCTACAAGACGGACATATTTAGCGAGAGTACGTTTGAATGTATTCATGAGTTTAGCATCCGGTGTTTTTTGAATAATGAGCTCATAGCGGATGCCATTCGAAAGGGAATTGCGGATGAGAGCTTTTGACTGTTCGATCATTTTAGGCATTGCTTCCCATATTCCACCAGTTATTGCGAAGGTTTTAGCCTCATCCATCGATTTCTTGCTAAAACCTTGTTTGCTCATAAAAGCGAGCGATCCAAGCAATTGAGCTGTAGATGTGTCATAGATTTTCATGGTGCCTTGTGCGGTTGCAAAGTACTCACCATTTGCACTAGATGTAGAAAAGTTTACGGAAATTTCGACATACACATCAGCATTAAACTTTTGTGCTATATACTGAATCAGATCGATAGAACCGCCAGTTTCAGCTTGGTATGCTGCAAGCTGGTCTTTTTTATTGCGTTCTATCTGATCATAGTCAATGACGCTCATTCCCATCCGTTCGATGAGATAGCGATTTGCACTGCCAATTGCAGCTTTAATGTATTGCGGTTCAATTTTAACATTTTCATCGTAGTAAACCATATAGGTGAGGCGTTTGAGATAGTTTTCAAGGAACGCTTGCTCTTCTGGTGTCAGTACGCCGGGTATTGCTGGCGGTACATCATCGGTGTTAGTTGTAGCTGCAGGTTGAGTTGTGCTGGTTTGTGTTGTTCCACCTGTTCCAGATGATGAACTGGAACTACCAGAACTGCTTGACCCTGTAACGAGTTCTTTTGCCCTGTTCTGATATTCGGTGTTTGTCCCACTCGATGAATTGGATGAACTTGATGCTTGTGAACCATTGGATGTCTGTTGTGGAGGGGCAGAGCTTACACAGCTCACTATTAAAGCTCCTGCAAGCATCAATGTTAAGATTTGTAGCCATTTAATTTTCATATAATCTGCTCCTTACAGTTTCACTTATCTATCACTACTATAATAATGCAAAAAATTTAAAAAACAAGCTAATAAAAAATAAATATCGAATAGATTTGAAGTTATATTACGGTTGAAAGACGACAGCTTTTAACGTTCCAGTGTTAGTATATAGGAAAATAATTCAATATTTGACTTCACTGCAGAAAAAGAAAGCGAAAAATCGAAATTAGGCACAATCGTGAGCGTGTATGTTTTGTCGGTACTGGGATTAGTGATTGAAAGCGATGATGATGTTACTGAAAAAATGATGCGCTTTTCGGTTAATAAGGAACCAATCGAAAATGATTTATCGGTATCGCTCGGTTTTATCGTGCCATCACTATCAATAGTAACGAGCGGTTTTTTATCCATGTATAGTATGAGTGATCCCTGTTCAATTCCTGCTTCAAAGAAGAATTGGTTGTTTCCTTTAACAAGTTCCAGCGGAATACTAACAGAACTATCTGATGGTATGATAAGTGATTTAGAAGTCTTAATGATATTTCCTCTCGTTACAATACGGGATTGCATATCTTTGTGTGAAAATTGACCAGCGGAAATAAGTTTTTTATTGTTGATATACGAGTAATACAGTAAGAAGGGAGAATTGTATTCAGTAAAAATTGATAGTGAATAGTAAATAGCAGCAAGTCCATTTGGTCCAGCCAGTGTAATGTGATATGGTTCATTTTGTTCTGTAAATGTATTTTCAATTGATCCAGAACCGATAAAACTACCATTGTTATATATTTCCACTGCCAGTTTATTATCAATTGGCGTTATAATAAAATGAAGAAAGTTGTCTTTTATAAGAGTAAATGGAATTGTAGCGGTTGATGTGGTACTTATTTCGAGATTTTTTTCATAGAATCTGGTGGTAAATACAGTATCCCCCTGAGAATTTACTATCGAAAAAAGCGTTCCGGATATGCTGCTTGTGTTTGGGAGTGAGAACGGAACAGTAATGCTGACTGGTGATTTTTCATTAAAGATACCAGCAATTTGCAGTGGACTGCTTTCGACATAGCCAGTTGTACCGAGTATATATCCAAACGAATACCCAGAAGCTTCTGGAATTGTCGTTCCAATAAGATTCCCGGTTAAATTCTCATCTTGTATAAGCTCTATAGGATATCCTGGATCCAATTTTATGGTATAGAAGGCTTTTGGCACAAAATTTTTTTCTATCAGCGACTTCTTTGCTGATACTGTTAAATTTACCTCTGTGAGAGGTAGTGCTGTTTGCTCCATTGGTGGCACAAAAGGAAATATCGATGCGGATACGGTATAAATTCCTTCATCACTGGGAGCTTGCCAGACAACTCGATCGCCGCCATTTTGAAGAGAACTTTGCTTAATGGTCACATCGTTGATTTTCCATAGTATCCAGGCAGTATCAGGAATAGCGGGTGTAGCAGTGAGCTTGAACAATACGTACTCGTTTGTTTCTAATGTGCCGGGGTACATGCCAATAGAAAATGCTGGAATTGGTTTTGAGAAAATCAGCACTGTGTTAGAAAACTGAGCGAGCTGAGCATTCTGAGCATTAAACACTGTTGCTAATACTGTGTAGTAACCATCGGGAAGGGAAGCTGGTATCGGGAGCGCTGGAAGGTTATCCGGAAATGAAGGTACATAGTATACGTTGCTGGTTTCTGATAAGGCAATTCCGGTTTTTGCAATTGAATACACAAGTGATGTTTCTTTATTGCTATTTTGTAATGTAATCTTTATTCCTGCTGGTGCAGGACCGCCAGATAGTACTGACAGTTTACAGTAAAGGCTGTTTTTTGCAGAGAGTGCTCTGGTTGAGGATATAGGAGCGGTATTATCGGTTATTTCAAGTTTATAATAGGATTGGAGGTCTTTTTCTGAGAGTAAAGATTCATTGAGACTGCAAGAAAACCCTGCATAGAGAAGAAAAATTAAAAATAAAATGAGAAGATTTTTTTGCATGATACCAGCAATCCCACATATAAATATACCATAAATCTAATAAAAATCAACCATAATGTTCTACTTTGTGGGAATGGCAAGCATTCCAGTACCGTTTGATATCGTAATCGTTGTATTAAGTTTTTGTGAATAGGTTTGAATGTTTTTTAATATGTTTGCACCAGTTGCTGTATCAGCAAGAGCAGGAGCAAAATTTTTCCTGCTAATGACCACTGGTAAGATTGAAAGTGAGGCGAGTGTATTGCCTGTAAAAGTAAACTGAAAGAGCGCGCTTTCATATGTGGCATCGCTTGCCATATCAAAAACAAAATTTCCCATTGAATAAAGAATAATCCCTTTATTGTACAGTTCTATACTCTGAAGGACATGCGGATGATGTCCTAGAATAATGGTGGCTCCGGCATCAATAATACTGTGCGCTAAAGTAATTTGATACTGCTCAGGATAGTGCGCATGCTCGATACCCCAATGGATTGAAACAACAATAATGCGGTCTGGATTTTCTTGTTTAATTTGTTGAATAGATTTCAATGCGGCTGCGAGATAGGTTATTCCAGCAAAATCCTCAGGGAGCAGTGAGAGTTTTGCATCAGGCTGCATGCGATTCTCTTTTAGTGTAACTTTTCTATAGTTTTTCCATGGTAGAGCCTGTCGGGTACTCCACACAGGTTCAGCGAATCCAAGAAAAGCAAACTGAATTCCTTTGGCAGTAATAAAAACAGGTTTTGAAGCTTCTTCTGAATATCGTCCGGCACCACATACTTTGATACCTTTTTGGTTAAGGTAGTGAATGGTATCATGTAATGCAATGGGACCAAAATCATTAGCATGGTTATTAGCAAGAGACAGTATGGTGAGCCCTGAGTTTCCAAGCGCAGTAAGTGCTTTGAGCGGGGCACGGAAGGTAATGTTTTCAGGTTTGCCAGGGTAAGGAGTTCCGCGCTCCGAAATCGGACATTCTAGATTTGCAAATGCAATGTCAGATATTAAAAAATATTTCCGTATCTGAGAAAAAGGAAATGATGGGTCGCTTGAAGCAAGCAGGTGTTTGCCAGGAAGCCGTGCAAGAAGAATATCACCTACTGCTGTAAGTGTTATTTGATTGTTTTGTGAAAAACAATCAGCAGAAAAGATGAGCGCAACGATACATATAATAACAAGAATATAGTTTGACTTCATAGCAATTCATGGAGTTTTCGTGCTATTGGATACCTGCGCCCCAATCCAAATGCACGTGATGTTACCTTGAGTACAGGTGCTGCCTGTCGGCGTTTATATTCAGCATAACCGGTGAGTTTGATAACTCGAGCAACAGTATCAGGATTAAAACCTTTTTGTATGATTGAATGCAATGTTTCTCCTTTTTCAATGTACAATTCTAGTATCGCATCGAGTTCTGGATAAGGTGGAAGCGAATCCTGATCGGTTTGGTTTGGTCTAAGCTCTGCCGAGGGCACTTTATCAATAATTGCTCGGGGGAGCAGTCTGTCACGGTTGTAAAGATATTCACAAAATTCATATACTTTTGTTTTATAGAGATCTCCTATTGGAGCAAGAGCTCCTGACATATCGCCATAGAGGGTGCAGTAACCAACTGCGAGTTCGCTTTTATTCCCGGTAGTGAGCAGCATGCTATTGTACTTATTTGACCAAGCCATAAGCATAACCCCGCGAATACGTGCCTGAAGGTTTTCTTCGGTTAAACCAAAGGTTGTGTCTTCAAAATTGGGGTACAAAGCTTCGAGAAAAGCGGTATATGGTTTTTCTATAGGGATTTTTTTGAGCGGTATGCCAAGATTGTTACAAAGCTCTTCACTGTCGGTAATTGATCCTTCTGAAGAAAATCGTGAAGGGAGCGCAATGCACGTTATGTTTTTATTATCAACTGCTTTTGTTGCAAGAAGTGCAACGAGAGCAGAATCAATGCCTCCAGAAAGACCAAGATGTGCTTTGACAAAACCGCATTTTTTCATATAGCTCTTAATGCCTGTGACAAGCGCATTCTCAAGCGATTCAAACTGATGTGGCAGTTCAGCTGTTTTGCGATTATTGAGTTCCGCTGTATTGAAAATTAAATTGTATGGCTCAGCGCTGGCAATATGGCAGAGTCTGCCTTCCGCATTTACAACAAAGGAGTGTCCATCAAAGATAAGTGAATCATTTGCTCCAGATGTGTTGCAATAGGCTACAGGAATATTGCCATTGCGAGCAATTTTTGTACAGAGATTAATTCGTGTCTCGAGTTTATCAAGCTGATACGGGGAAGCAGAAGGTACAATGATAAGCTCAGCACCGCGATCTAAAAGCTCTTTTGCTGGATCGACAGTATAGTGAAGCCCGGGGACAGGTACTGATTCGTACCATACATCTTCACAGATAGCAAATCCTATCCGAGTATCGAGGTACTTGAATACCTGTCGCTCTTTTGCTGGTTCAAAGTAGCGGGCTTCATCAAAAACATCATAGGTGGGTAACAATGTTTTTGCCTGAGAAAAAACAATTGCGCCATCTTTGATTACTGAAATGCAGTTAGTTAGAGCTCTTCCTGATCCGCTTATGTTTTTTCCTATATGGCCTACAGCTACAGCAATTGATCGTGGAAGCGAGTGCTGTAATTTTCTAAGTGCTCGTTCATTTTGTTCTGAAAAACCTGGTTGATCGAGGAGATCCATAGGTGGATATCCGCAGAGAGCCATTTCCGGAAAAACAGCTAAATCAGCTCCCTGTGCAAGGGCAGATTCGGTTTTTGACACAATTAATGAGCAGTTGTTTTCAAAATCACCAATTGTTGGTTCTATCTGACATAAAGCAATTTTCATAATACATTCCTGGATTCTTGGAGATACTTGTCTTGTCTGTGTACACAGTGTAAACTGCTTTTATGAAAAAGACAATTATTATAATTCCGTACTATACTCAACAGGTTAAAGATTATCTTGCTGCAATAGTCAATACGGGTTTTTTTGAACATCGAATTTGTGCATGCGTATTAAAACCAACAGCATCAGAAGCAACGGATATTGATGTGCCAATGGAAATGCAGGTTATACCATGGCACTATGAATCTCTTTTTTCTGAGTCCGGTGTTATGCTAAGTATTTTTAATCAATTTTCCAGTTACCCTGATGAAGTATTGGTTATATACGAAAGCTCGGTTTTTTTTGAACCAGAAACTGCTACTAAAGCTTTCAATGCCACGGAAGTGCATGTAATGACTGCACTACCAAAGCTCCTCTATTTGCTGATGCAGGAAAATTCCTCACCGTGGAAATTCTATGGCGTAATGTTAAAACAACCACAAAATAATATTGTTTCTGAAACAGTGTCAGGAATGTTTGAAGGGCTACTAAAAGGATTCCAGAACATTGAAAAAAATAACGGTTTAATCTGTAGTATCATAGAGGATCAATCAGGGATGATACCACTTTTTGCTTCCTTCTGTACAAAGATTTTTAATGCACCGCAGATTGATTCTAAGCATTATGTTTTTAATGGAAAGACGGGATTGTTCGGAAGATTATGATGTAATCTTGTAACTCAATAGTAACTGTTAAAAAAGCGGGTTGCCTGTATGCAATTATCAAGCAAACCCGCGTGCAAATTAATAATTCAATGTATTTGTTTATGATAATGTGTTATTGCTATGTTCTTTTTTATTTTTAGCTCGACATACAAATAGTAAAACAAGGCCTCCTACAATCATTATAAAACTTAATAGCTGACCCATCGAAAAATTGAACGGGGTAGTGAACAGATGAATTGAAGCTTGTGGATTCCCTAGCTTAATAATGTAACCAAGGTCAGCATCTGGTTCTCTAAAATATTCAAGTATAAATCGTATAATCCCATACCCTGTTATAAAGATACTCATAGCAAAACCTTTGAATTTGTTATGTTTTCGTATAAAAAACCACATAAAACATCCAAGTACAATACCTTCAAACAGTGCTTCGTAGAGTTGCGATGGATGACGGGGAAGATTAACGAGCGATGTAGTAGAAGTCATACCGATTTTACTCATAATTTCTTGAACCCATGGCTCATTTGTTGGGAATCGCTGAGCGTATGGAAATACCATTCCCCACGGTGCTGTTGTGACTTTACCCCACAATTCCCCGTTAATAAAATTACCAAGACGGCCAAAGGTGTAGCCAAGAGGAATACTAATAGCAAGCATATCACCCAATTCTAAAAAGCTCCGATTGTATTTTTTGCAGTAGAGCCATACACCAATAATGCCCCCAATTACACCACCATGAAATGACATACCCATATATCCGATAAAATGCCAATCTTCCGAAAATGGTAGGAAAATGAGCCATGGTTTTTTTAGATAAAGGCCAGTTGTATCGTAAACCAGTGTTCCAAAAATACGTGCACCAATCAGAAGTCCCACAATACCCCAAACGAAAAAATTTGCAATGTCATCTTTGGAATAATTGAGGTTGCGTTCTTTTACTTGTTTTGAAAACAGCAGATAGGCAACAAGAAAAGCTGCGAGATACATAAGTCCATACCATCGGAATGGTAAATTTGGAATAATTTCTGGACGTATCCATTCGGGATAATTTAAATATGCAGTCATAGGTACTCCTTAATTATTAGCATTACTATATCGTGTCTGTATACTATAATACAAGGTGTCAGTTTAGTTATAGGCCAGCGCAGTTGCAGCTCTGACTATTGTATTTTATTTTGAGAGAGGTTTTTCAATTATTTTACCAGATTGAGGATCAAAAGTAATAATAACTTTTTGTCGTTTTTGCTTGACTTCGTAATATCTGTTATGTGATTCAATAATTACACCAGGGTATAGCGTGTTTCTCACAATTATTTCTGCTGGAATATAAGCGTCGTATTTTTCTTTGAGTTGTATAAGCCGTATGGATCGGTGTTCAAGCAGTTTAAGAATTTTAACCTTGTCCTGTCTGAGTTTTGTCAGCTGACTGCTACCTGTTTTTTCAGCTTCGCGCATGGTTTTATCAATTTGCAGAATCATAGTTTTGAGTTTTTCTATTTCTTTTTCTTCTACTTCAATTGCATCTTTTATTAAATAATCCTGACCAAATGATATTTCAGTTTTGATTTCTTTTTCTGATCCAATGTTGTTTGCTTCGATGCCAAGTTTGCTTCGTATCATACCGCCTACAAGATTACCTTTATCACCGAGTAATTTAAGCTTGCTATTTGTTTTAATAACACAGCGCAATGCAGAGCTGCGAAGTACAATATCTCCTACAGCCATAAGATATGCATGTTCTGCAAATGCTGCTTCAATGGTTTTTTTTGCTCGAATGGTACCTTTTCCTGCACCTTTAATTCCTTCATTAATTTTAATTGAGCCATCGGCAGAAACAAGTGCTGCTTCTACAGAAGCCCCTACAGTAATATTACCTGTTGCTATTACCATGTAGCCAGTAAGGACGTTACCATTGATAACAATTGAACCGGGAAATTTGAGATTACCAGTTTGAGGACCAACATCGGAGTCGACTTTGTATCCTTCATTGATTTTTAATGTATTGTTTTGATAAAAGAGTTCTCCATCAATCAGTGCATAGAGTACCTGGTTGCCTTCACCTTTGTTCTCTAATTTAAATTGATGTTCATCCCACACAGGAAGTGGTGAAGCTTCTGGATCTTTAGGTGCTTTAATTGTTTTACCGGTAATATCTGTGCCGTCCTGACCTTCCTGCCCGACTTTAGCAAGTTCAAGCACTGGCTGATTTGCTGCAACCATAGTAATTCTATCCTGGTTTTTGTAATCAGCTTTTCCGTTTTCTCTGATAGTAACAGCATTTCCTGTTGCGAATTGAATGAGCCAAACGAGTTTATAACCACCTGAAGGAACTGGTTTTGTCCCCTGAGCGACGAGAACACCTTTTGCTCCCTCCTGCTCTTTTGCTACTTTAATACCATCAGCTATTGCTACATGGTTGATTCCGTGAACAATAGCATGTTCTTTAAGCGTTGCTAGCACAAAATCGAGTGAGAGGTCTTTTCCGAGACCGTATTCTGGAATAAAGTCTGCAGTCGCCTGCATAAAATCATCACTAATGAAAACAGTAATCGAAGCATCACGGTATGGAATAACCCTAATGTACGTTTCGCCATCTTTTTCTGAAATAAGCAGAATACCATCTTCAATGCTCTCGAGTGATTCCTGATTAAGCCTGATGTTTTCATACAACCAGATTACTGGATCGTTACCTGGAGGTGCAGGAATTTCTTTGCCAAAAACATCCTTACCAGCTTTGCCTGCTGACGGCGGCGAGAAACGAGCAATGAGCTGATTTTTTTTAACAAAAGCAAGTTTCTGACAGTCTTCCAGTGGAAAATCATCGAGACTTTTTACAAAGCGCGGTAAGCCTGGCTCATTTTTAACAGCTTGTAGTATTGATTCTTTCTGGTCATCTGGCGCAAAAACAATGTGGTATAAGAGTTCCCGGTTTTTGCCCGGGACAGGTGTCTCTCCTTCGCAGAGCACATAGTCAGAAAGTTCTATTTGATTGCTTTTATAGAATTGCAGTAAGTCGGTTTTGAGCTTTTCAAAATTGATACCAACAAATTTTTTTTCGGATATAGCTTTTGCTACCTCATTGAGAACGAGCGGTTTACCGTTGCCCTGTCCTTTGACAAGCTTTAATGTTGCTTTAAGTTTATCATCGCTAATTGTGATAGCAATAACTGCATCTCTGTTTAATGAAAGATTAAAGTCAAGGAGGCTCTTTGATGTTTTGATACTTCGTGTAATTTCAGCTTCAAGATTTTCTTGCTGAATAAGCTGATCTCTTGCAGCTCCTAGCGTTACAGCTTCATCGAGTATCTGTGAAACTGACGGTACTGGCAATAACCGATAGCCAGGAAAAAAATCAAGCAAAATACTAATGCCATCTGCTGCCTTTTTTAGTGACCATGAGTGATCTGCAAACGGGATAATATCTGCCCACTGTTTGCCAATGCGCAAAAAACCGTCAATTTGTGTAATAATTTGATTTTTTTCGACCTTTAATCCTTCGCCGAGTAAAAAATTAAGATTTTCAGGGGGTTCAATTTTTATAACTTTGCCAAAAACATCTTTTCCATTTTTGCCTGGTTTAGCGGGATATAGAGTGCCTGCTACCGTTCCTTGTTTAATCCACACAGCTTTAAGCATTTGAGGATCTTTAACGTGCAGTTGGATGCGTTTTTCTTTTTTTTCGATAACAGTTTCAGTTTTTTCCTTTTTTATGAGGCCAAACATTGCAGAGTCGGTAGTTTTTTTACTAATAGGCACCTGCTCAATAATTGTTTTATAAAAAACAGGTGGAGCAGAGTTTTTAAGAACTTCGAGCTTAAATTTTTCAAAATCGGGTTTTTCCGGTAATTGCTCCCATACTACAGTTTCTGGCTGCCATTCAATAGGCATTTCTCCTTTGGCAATGAGCTCAGATGTTTGCCCCTTTGCTCTGGAAAAATTGACAATAATTTTTTCTAACTGAGCTTGGTTTGCACGTAATCCTGCTGCTGTCAATATGCTGTTGAGGGATTCAGCATTGTACGTTTCTCCAGAAGGATCTGGGACAAAGATTAGTTTTGCTTCAACATAGAGGGTGTCAAAATATATTGTAATTTTACCCTTTATGCTAAAATCTCCCATGACTATACCTTAAACCCCTGCGAGATTGCTTGAGTTAATTTGTATTTATATAGCTGATTTTCTTTTTTAAGCTGATTTATCTCGAATTGCTGAAGTTTTATAGTTTCAATAAGCTCTCCTTGTGTGAGTGCGCCACTTGAGAGGAGTTCCTCAACATAATCAACTTTTGTTTCAAAATCCATCATGGCTTCCGTGCTGGCAACATCATAAGTGTCATTGTAGTACTCTTCATCAAAGAGAGGGGTTTCATCTTCGTCTTCGGTAGAAATAAGCTTATCGGCTATTCTGTAGAGTGCTTGTGCCAGTACCGATTGTGGCTTATAGCGGACAATGGGGATACGGCTATTGAGCGCAATGTTTTGAAAATCATCTCGATAAATAATTCCAAGGTGTTCAAGGTCAATACCAAGAAAATCGAGACAGGAACGCCTGATTTTTTGAGCCCGATCAGCATCTTTAGGGTCTTCGAGCATGTTCATGATGAGTCTGGGTTTAAATCGGTCTAGCCGTGATTTAAGCATTTGATGTGAATCAGCATCGCGTATGCGCAGCTGCGCTATAAGCTCCGGTAGATGTGCTTTTTGTAAAACAGTTCCATCTTTTTTGAGCGATTCAAGATAGGTTCTACCAGGACTTTTAGGCGGACAGCTCTCCCACATCAGTTTGAATACAATATTTTTAATAAACAGGTACGCATTGAGTGTTGCTGTGAGCATGGGAGCAGAAACGACAATGCCGCGGTTGCTGAGCAGGAAGTAGTCGAGAATGTTTACATTACTGCCTGCACCAAGATCAAGAATTAAATAATCACAAGAAAGACCCAGCAGCTTTTTGGTGAGCATTTTTTTTTGGCGCTGGGTAATATTAGCGAGTCCTGGTATTTCAGAATCTCCAGGAATAAAATACAGGTTGTGAATATCAGTTTCATAAATAATTGAAGTAATATCAGTTCCAGGACTGGATAAAAAATTTCCAATGCCTCGCGGTGTTGCAGTTGTTCCAAGAATGATGTGCAAATTTGAAGCACCAAGATCAAGATCGGCTAGGATGACCTCTTTACCTGCTTCCGCAAGGGCAATAGCAAGGTTTGCAGAGATCATGGATTTTCCAACACCACCTTTGCCGCTTGCAATTGGAACGATATGCATTACGACAACTCCACAGTTTCAATTATTGGTGTTTCTTGTTGAAGCTTTTTACGTTTTTTTATTTCTCTGTTTACAGAAAATAAAATAAAGCTGTCAATCGCAATAAGGATAGTAAGGCTTATAGCGAGTACGGTATTTGCTTGCGAAACAATCAGCTGTGCTGTGCTTGTAAGCACTGTGAAAAAGCTAGATGCATCGGTTATAATCAACGCAATTTTTAGAGGAACAAAGAGAGTAAGAAAGTGTGTATAGCTTGTATTAAACCAGGCAAGCATGAGTAACGCAGGGAATAAAAAGCTACTTACAATCAAAATTCTCACAAGCAAGATAGTTGCCAGATTGTTTACCATAGTAGAATCCCCTGCAATGATCAGACGTGCTCCTAATGCAAGCAAAATTATTCTGATAAACTCAAAAATGGCGGAAAGCAGAATCATTGGTGTGCGTTTCATAATTTCAAGTTTAATCATTAAATAAGGGTACAGTCAAGGAAGGGTCAGACAACTTCTCATCACTGAAGTAATTCCTGTGGTGGCCACCCCGGGTTTGCCATCCCCTTCGCCTTTCAGGGACAGACCACTTTAACGCCTAGAGTCAAGCTATATACTTTTTATCAAAAATTTGCGATATTCAAGCATATGAAACGACAAAAATTAACTAAAATTGTGGCAACAATTTCTGACAATCGTTGCGATGAGGCGTTCATCAGATCGTTGTATGAAGCCGGTATGGATGTAGTACGCATTAATACTGCACACCAGACGCCAGAAGCGTCGGTAAAGATTGTAGAAACAGTCCGAAAAGTATCTCCACGGCTCGGTATCCTTGTTGATACTAAAGGACCTGAAGTGCGAACAAGAAATGTGCCTGAACCGATAACGGTAGCCCAGGGAGACACAATAACTATTCCAAAGGTAGATGATCAGCGTAAAGGATTTGATGTTTCGTACAGCAATTTTGTAGCAGAAGTGCCAGTTGGATCTAAAATTTTAATTGAGGACGGGACGATAGCGTTAGAGGTAAAAAATAAGGCAAATGGGGTGCTCCTCTGCGAGGTTCTAAACTCGGGAGTAATTAAAGAACGCAAGAATGTCAATGTACCCAATGTATCTCTCAATGTGCCATCGCTTTCGGAAAAAGATGTCGCCTATCTCAAATTCGCAGCAGATTATGATATCGATTTTATTGCACATTCATTTGTGAGAAATAAGAATGATGTGCAGGAAGTTCGTCGCTTGCTCGACAGCTTTGGCAGCAAAGCAAAGATCATAGCAAAAATAGAAAACAATCAGGGTGTAACTAATTTGCTTGAGATTTTAGATTTTGCTGATGGCATCATGATTGCACGAGGAGATCTAGGTGTGGAAATACCGTCTGAACGCATTCCCGGTGTGCAAAAAGCAATTATCAATGCATGTATCGATAAGGGTAAACCTGTCATCACAGCAACACAAATGCTTCATACGATGATAGACAATCCGCGTCCTACGAGAGCTGAGGTTTCCGATGTTGCGAATGCAGTATTTGATGGTACCGATGCTGTTATGCTTTCGGGAGAAACAGCATTTGGGAAATATCCGCTTGAGGCTGTAGAGACTATGACCAGAATTGCTATACAGGCAGAGAGCCAAAAGCCATATATGGAAAAAGAGACCCAAGCAACATACAACCATGTGAGGCTCTATCTTGCGCGAGTTGCTGCTATGAGCGCCAGAAGATTACCAGTTAAGGCGATTATTGCTGATACCGAGACAGGTTCAATTGCGCGTGTGATTGCCAGTTACCGCAGTCATGTTCCTGTGTATGCTTTTAGTCCAAACGAAAGAACAGTTAGGCAGCTGTCACTCTCATATGGTGTCTATTCTGACCTTTTGCCGCATCAGGAAAGCACTGAAGGATTAGTTCGTTCTTCAGTTGAGGTATTATTGGAGAAAGATTTTTTAGAAGAAGATGATCTTGTCGTTGTTATTGGTGGTGCACCTGGCATGAGCAACACCACCAATTTTATAGAAATGAATACCGCCGGGGCCTGTCTTAAAAACAATTTTACATAAGCTACACGAGATTAAGGTATGCGGTATGTTTCCACCATGTACCGCATGCCCTTTGCGCCAGCTTCTTCTTTTTCGATAATAAATACAATCGTTTTCCCATCAGGTGCAATAATAATTTGCCTGATAATGTAATTGTTTACATTTTTTCTCACAATGCCAGGATTTCCTGCTGTATAGGTTTTACTGCTGCCAGCACGATTAATAGTAAATTGTATACTAAATGACGATGATACAGACCCTGGAGATTCATTGACTTTTTTATTTAATGTAATCTGCCATTCGGAACCATCAGTGTCCTTATACGAGATAGTGTCTGCACTGTTATCAATCGCCAGAAATGCAAGTCTTCCCTGATTAAAATGATTTATATTGTATTTTTTAATCACTGGTGTGGTTTTGTTATATAAATCGAGAAAGCCAGCGAGAGCATTCCAGCCTGGCTCAAGCTGGGTGCTGTATTGTGCTCGAAAAATACCATCTCCGGTAAAATCGTTTTTTTGTGTGTTAACTACAAAAATTTCTGCATATGGTTTACCGGTTACACTGTCGATGCCATAGTAGCCAAACATAAAATATTCGGAATTAGCAGAAAACCCAAGATTGACAAAAGTAGGAATATCTCCTGCAAAGAGCGGTACGGCAAACAAACTGATACATAGGAACAAAACTATAATTCTTTTCATCGATTTATCCTCTTTACTCGACCATACTGGTTGCTTTGATTTTCGGTAGAAAGAATGATGCAGTTTACAGAAATCAATACCTTATAGTACACTGCATGTGTGCAGATTAGTTCCAGAACTAAATTATACTATATTTTCCTGATTGTTGGTTTGCTTATAACCGGTTTAATAGTATGGCTGACAGTGAGCAGTAGCATAGCTGGAAAAACCATTACAGCGTTTCTGTTTTCTGAGCAATACCGTACTATGTTTTTATCCGGAATAGTTGCAGCAGGGATATCTTGTTTTATAGGTCTGTTTATTTCATTTTATTTTGTTTTAAGATTAAGAAAAACTACTTCGTTTGAACTTTTCTTTTTTTCAGCTGCTGCGTTTACGATGATTTTTGAAGCAGCACGATTTGTAACACTGCTTTTATATTTTTCAAAAAATTATGTGTTCATTATCGATACAGTTTCTCGAGCTGTTATTAGTGCTCGTTTTTTAGGTATCTTGTGTCTGCTTATGGGAAGCCTCTATCCTTGTGGTCTCAATCAGTTTAGTATATTTCAATATTTTATTGGCCTCTTGCTCCTGGCTATTTTTTTTGCGGTATTAGAACCAGTTAATAGCGGGACCATGGACTCCAGTTTCCTTTCTGCAATAGGTAATAGCAAGGCGTATTATGCGGTGACAATTTTTATGTCACTAGCTACAGTAGCAAATTATTTTGTAGCAGGCAAAAATGATAGTGTGTTTGTAAATGCTGGATTTTTGATAGCTGGATTCATGATAAGCAGACAAATTCTCCAGTATGCTGCTGGCATGGTGCAGGTAATTATTGCCGGGATTGTCTGTGCAGCCTCAGCTATTATCTATATAAAAATACTCTTTACACGGTATATGTGGGATTGATACCACGGAATTAATGTACGAGTAACGCTACAATGCCCACTCCGAGCGGTATAATAAAATTATCGAAATCTTTTGTTGGTGCAGCTTCTAAGAGGGTAGCGCTCAGAGCTATGATGAGTGCGCGAACAGGTTCATAGCCAGTGGCATAGGCAGCTGTTAGCACAGCGAGAAAACAAGTTAAGCTTCCTTCGAGCGATTTTCCTTTTGTGAGCGGCAGTGTAATGGAACCAAACATTCTTCCAGCTAAACTGGATAGTCCATCACCAAATGCAAGCGCATAGATAGCGATTGTTGATACCGTACGTGGGAATACGATCAGTGCCAGTAGTGCTCCAAGTCCAAGTGTTATAGGACCGAGTACAAATTTGCCTGCATCACGTTTTCGTGCTGCTGCAGAAGTTAGCTTAGAGATTATAGCAACTTCGTAACCTTGCTGGCGGAGGAATTCGCTGTATGTATACACAACAATACCCATCAGCATAAGTGTTACTGTTAACCCATAATTCCATGCAGCTAACAGTGGTACGAGAGCGATGAGCATGTGAATTGATTTTCTGATGATTTCGGTTGTAAGCTGATCAATCATCAGCCTTTGACGGTTATTTACTAAAAAAATTGTTAAATCACTCATATTTTCCTCATACCATAGAACATGCTATTGCTACGATTTTCTAGCAAAAATTATGCCAACAGATGCTCTGCGTAATCGAGTTGATGTATATGTATATAATACAATCAATTAGCATTTTGGTGCGCAGCACGTTTGGGCTGTTTTTGTATAAAAAATAATACGGTTGTACTAGTGTAAATAATAAAAAACATGAATTTGCCATGGCGTTAATGATTGAAAAAGTGTCCCTCTCAGAGTAGAGAGAGTACAAAGAGTGTCCCTCCTGTAATTAATTTTTGGCATTTTTAAGCTGGATTTATGGACATTTTAGGTGCTTTTGTATAGTATTAAGCGGTTCATAAGCAATTTTTTTATGACGAGGTATGGCTATGGCAGAGAAAATTACACCACGCAGCGTGGATTATTCACAATGGTATATTGATATTATTCTTAATGCAAAACTTGCTGATTACTCACCTGTTAAAGGTTCCATGGTCATACGCCCCCGCGGGTATAGTATCTGGGAACGGCTCCGTGATGAGCTTGATAGGCGGTTTAAGGCAACAGGCCATCAGAATGCATATTTCCCCATGTTTATTCCTATGAGTTTTCTTAAAAAAGAGGCTGAACATGTCGAAGGTTTTAGTCCTGAACTGGCTGTAGTGACTCATGCTGGCGGGGAGGAGCTTGAGGAACCGCTTGTCGTGAGACCAACGAGCGAAACCATTATCTGGCATATGTATAAAAGCTGGATTCAATCATACCGTGATTTGCCGCTCCTCTATAACCAGTGGGCAAATGTTGTGCGGTGGGAAAAACGGACGAGGCTTTTTTTGCGGACTGCTGAATTCCTCTGGCAGGAAGGACATACTGCTCATGAGACTAAAGAAGATGCTATCGAAGAAACACTCAGAATGCTCAACGTATATAAAGATTTTGTTGAAGAATATCTCTGTTTACCGGTTATAGCTGGTAAAAAAAGCGAGAGTGAAAAATTTGCAGGTGCTGTTGATACATACAGCATAGAAGCAATGATGCAGGATTTTAAAGCGCTCCAGGCTGGAACAAGCCATTTTCTGGGACAGAATTTTGCAAAAGCTTTTGATGTACAATTCCAGACACGGAGTGGTACGCTTGATTATGTCTGGGCTACAAGCTGGGGTGTATCGACCAGGCTCATTGGTGCAATCATTATGACTCACTCTGATGATAAGGGATTGGTTCTTCCTCCAACGCTGGCACAGGAAGAGCTTGTCGTTATTCCTATTTTCAAAACTGATAGCAAAACTGACGTGCTCCGCTACGCACAGGATGTTACGAGCATGTTGAGGGATAGAGGACGTCGGGTTGTGCTTGATGACGATGATACTGCAAGTCCTGGATGGAAGTTTGCCGAATGGGAAATGCGCGGTGTGCCAATACGCATTGAAGCAGGACCAAAAGATATGGCACAGGGAACGGTTGTTATGGTTCGGCGTGATACTGGTGAAAAAGTAACGGTAAAAAAAGATGAAATTGTTCAGCGAGCTGATGAGCTGCTTAAAGCGATTCAAAAGAATCTCTTTGAACGTGCGAAACAGTTCAGGGATAAGCATACAAAAGATATTGCAGATTATGAGAGCATGAAGCAGTATTTCAGTACAGACAGTGCTGGTGTGTCGGACTCAAACAGCGGATTTGCTCGTGGGTTATGGTGTGGAAGCAAAGAGTGTGAGGCAAAACTTAAAGCTGATACGAAAGCAACAATACGCTGCCTGCCGCTCGATGATCAAGACGACATTAACGGAGTTTGTGCTCTATGCGGTGCTCCAGCAAAACATAGAGCTATTTTTGCACGTGCATATTAAGGTTTTTTAAGTAGTACAGAACGCGCATATTAATAATATGTATGTTTCACAGAGCAGAGTATTTTCTGTTGCTTTGCTCTGTGTTTATCAATGATAATCTAATCTTTTCTGTAGTGGCATCCTATGCTGGTTGTATTATGCATTGCAGATCGCACAATAATTTGCGCAGTTTCGACGCCATTACGCAGCTCAATAATATCTCGAGTTAGCTCTGCTTCACGATAAAATTTTGTAATTCGGTGAGCATGGTAGTTTAAATCTGAAAATGCTCGGTCGAGTCCTTTTTGCGTGCGAATAATACCTGCATGGTACCACATGATTGCTTTTATAAGATTCCAATCCTGGTATATTACCATTGGTTCAAAAAATTCAGGGTGAGCGGGTTTTTTCCTATCGGGAATTGCTTTGAGCCTATGTGCAGCTATGGGTTTTACCGTTTCCGCAACGTGCTTTGCTGAACGTACGCCCCACAGTAAGCCTTCGAGGAGTGATGTTGATGCAAGCCTGTTAGCACCATGGAGTCCTGTACAGCTTACTTCTCCAATGGCATAGAGCCGTTTTAGTTGGGTTTTGCCATTTTGGTCTACTTTAATACCACCACAAAAATAGTGGGCTGCAGGGGTAACGGGAATGGGTTCTTTTGTAATATCTATTCCGCCTTCTTTGCAGACGGTGTAAATTTTATTAAACCGTTCTTGGATAGGTACAGATCCTGTGTAGTAGTTGGCTAGATCAAGATATACATAATTGGTACCAAGGAGTCCCATTTCTTCAAAAATTGCTCGAGCTACGACATCGCGGGGAGCAAGTTCTTCCATTGGTGAATATTTTTTCATAAAACGTTCGCCTTTTTTATTAAGCAGGCGAGCACCTTCTCCGCGCAGTGATTCTGAAATTAAAAAGCGTCTGATGTCTTTATGGTACAGTGCAGTTGGATGAAATTGGATAAACTCGGCATTGATAATATCAGCCCCGGCTCGGTACGCCATTGCTATGCCATCACCGGTAGCTTCTTTCGGATTGGTTGTAAATTGATAAATATTGCCAATGCCTCCAGTTGCCAGTATTACCGCAGATGCAAATACTGTGTGAATAATACCGGTGGAATTTTCCAGCACATACGCGCCAAAAACTTCGCGGTCTCTATATATTTCCTGGCAGTCTGTCGAGTGATGGTTGTTCGTAATAAGATCGATAGCAGTCCACCCCGTTTTTATTTCAATCCCCAGTTTTTGTGCATAAGTGATGAGACTGGCTTCGATTACGTCGCCTGTATGATCCTGCGCATGCAGTATCCTGCGAACAGAGTGTGCTGCTTCTTCAGTGTAATCGAGTGTATTCTTATCGTTAGTACTGAACTGTGTGTGTACCTTGTCAATAAGAAAATCAAATACAAGATGTGGGCCTTCATTTGCTAATAGGGAAACAGCTTCTTTGTTGTTGTAATAGCATCCCGCTCGAAAGATATCCTCGGCGAGCTTTTGTGGAGTGTCGGCTTCTTGCCAGGCAATGATTCCGCCCTGTGCATAATTAGTGTTGCTTTCCTGAATTTCATCAGCTTTTGTAATAACTAATACATCAAGACCTGCTTCTTTTGCTGTAATAGCTGCTGAAAGTCCGGCAATACCTGTGCCTATAATAAGCACATCTGGGTGACTGTTCATTGTGATTTTCCTGTGAGATCAATCATGGTTCTCAGTGCTTTTTCTGCTAGTGATTTTACAGACGCATCAACACTGAGTTTGAATTTGAGCGGATTATCTGGAACTGCTTTATGGTTCAAGATAGATTCCAGTGATGCAAGCACCTTTTCAAGATTGATGCGAGCCATATTAAAGCAGAGCGATTCTTTTAGCGGAATTATTGTTTTGTCGGTAAACTCTGTTGCAGCTCGTTTTACAAAATTTATTTCGGTACCTACAGCCCAAACTGATCCGCCTGGAGCATTTTTGAGCTTTGCATACATGCCTTCTGTTGATCCCGATGCATCAGCAGCCTGTACCACTTCAGGATCACATTCAGGATGCACAATGATTTGTATTCCGGGGTACTGTTCACGAACTCGTTTTATATCATGGAGGGTAAAATTTTTGTGAACATGGCAAAAACCATCCCAGATAAACAAAAGCCCTTCGGTGGGGTTCCCTTCTCCCTGTATTGTCCCTGTTTTATCAATAATAAAAACTTTACGGTCTGGTATTCCGAGCTTGTGAGCAGTGTTTAAGCCTAGATTGCGATCAGGAGTAAAGAATACAGGTTTATCCTGTTCAATAAAATGGCGAACGATTGCTTCTGCATTGCTTGATGTACAAATGCTTCCATTATATTCACCAGTGAGTGCTTTAACATCTGCGTATGAGTTCATATAGGTCACTGGAATGATAGCTTTCTGCAATTTTTTTTGCAGCATGGTAATTAGCAGCTTAAACTGTATTGCATCAATCATATCAGCCATAGGACAACCGGAAACAGGGTCTGGTGTGAGCACAGTTTGCGGGTGCTCTGTTCCGGCGCGGGCAAGGATAGCAGCGCTTTCCGCCATAAAGCGGACTCCACAGAGAATGATATACTCTGCATCAGTCTTTGAAGCAAGCACTGCAAGTTTGTACGAATCACCAATAAAATCGCTTATAGCAACAACTTCCGGTGGCATGTAGTGGTGTGCAGGAATAACAACAGAAGTTCCTAATTGTTGTTTTATATTTTGTATTTTGTGAATAAGTTCCATATTTTGTGTATCAGGTGAGTTCATGTTTGAGACTCCGGCTTTTCATGTTTGAGAGAAAAATCAAAGGCTTTGACGCTATGCGTCAGCTCTCCAAATGAGATGAATGTTAATCCGCTGCCTGCTAGTTTTGCAAGGCGCTGTTCGTTCATGTTTCCAGAAGCTTCGGTTTCAATTTTCCCGTTAATAATTTTTATTGCTTTGAGTATGGTGTCGTTGTCCATGTTGTCAAGCATTATTCGGTCAACATTGAGCGAAAGCGCTTCCTGTACATCTGTAAGTGTCCTCGCTTCTACTTCGATTTTATATTTGTTTCCCCATCGCTTTCGAACTTTTTCCACTGCCTGTGTAATACCGCCTGCAGCGTCAATATGATTATCTTTGAGCATGACCATGTCATAGAGGCCAATGCGGTGGTTTTCCGCTCCGCCAATACCAACAGCGTACTTTTGCAGCATACGGTATCCTGGCAGTGTTTTTCTGGTATCGAGTATTCGAACACATTGCTCCTGGTTATTTTGATTTTCATTTTGAACTACGTTGTGAGCAATTGATACGAGCTCATGCGCACGGGTTGCAATACCTGAAAGATGTGAAATAAAATTAAGCGCAGTCCGTTCTCCCATCAATATAGAACGTATTGAACCATGTACGCGTGCTACAACGGTGCCAGGTGTCAATGAATCTCCATCAGTAAAATAACTATCAATAGTTAGCCTTGTATCAATCTGTCTAAAGACTTCGCAGAATACAGCTGTGCCACATAAAACACCTTGCGCTTTTGCAATCAGGCGGAATGTGCCAATTTCTTTTCCTGTAAACACCGCGTTGGTGGAAACGTCTCCAACGGAGTTGAGATCTTCTTTGAGTGCAAGCTTCACGAGGTGTTTATAATAATGAGGTTTTAAGCTGATCACATAACAACCTTTCCCTGTAACTATACTAATTATTTCATTAATTCTCAAGAATAGTGATTTCTACTCGTCGGTTTCGTGCCATGCCTTCAGGTGTGCTGTTGTCAGCAATCGGTCTTTCTGCTCCATAGCCGACAATAATGATTTCTTCTGGTTTACGAGCGCCGAGTGCAACGAGCATCTCTGCTATTACTTTGGCTCGTTCTATTGATAGTTTCATGCGTGCTTCTGGAGTTCCAGCAAGCGCAGTGTGTCCTGAAACTTGTATGTTCCTGCCGGGATACTGTTTTAATATTTCTGCAATTTTTTTTATTTTTTCCTCTTCGCCAGGGAGCAGTTTTGTAGAATCTGCTACAAATTGAATGTTTTCAAGACTGATAGTTACGCCACGCTCATCTTGTTGGACGGAGACGTTTTGCATTCCCTTAACAGCTTCCTGAATTGATTGTGCCATGCTCTGCCTGTCCATCAATTCTGCTTCAATCACTTCAGCCTCTGCAATGCCTCGGTATTCTACTTCCAGTCCGTTTGATAGCTGGAAAATGAAACGAAAGTTTTCTTTGTATGAAAGTAATCTTCCTTCTGCAATATCAAAATAATGAACCTGATCAGAATATCCAGCAATGAGTATCGGATATGCCTTACGCCATGCCGACGGGGGACCTGGCTGGTAAAATATGGTATAGGAGGCGCTGATTACCGCAATGGTTTTACCGTTTATAGTTTCCCGACGCACATAGCGGTATCGCACATCGATAGGAATGACATAGGGTTCGGGGATACCAAAATCTTTTCTAAAATCGTGACGCTCTTCACCTGGCGCGGTCCAGGTATCTCCAGGCTCTATGTTTTTGTTCGGAAAGGTAGGAACATTTCGCACAATCGGCATGTAGTATATTGGAGCAATTTCATATATGCCAAGCGGAGAGTGCCAGTACTGTGAATCATAGATACCATCGGAGACATATACAGTGCTATTATTGTAGCGAACACTCGTTACAAAATTGCCTTTAAGGAATCCGGAGCCATCCTGACGGGTGTCTGCAACCTCAAATGCAATACGGTTGAGAATTTCTGCAGAATTGTTATATCGCTTGTTGATATAGACATCTTCTTGAACCTGTGAAACAACTCGGAACTTATCTCCCTTTACAAAAATAAACTTGAGCTCGTCTGAAAAAAGAAGTGTTGTTCCAAACAACACACATAAAAGCACCGCTATCCGTCGTAACGCTCTATTCATGGTATACACCTCTCCATATCATGTATCGGCATACATGCATTATTGACATATAGTATACAGTTTCGGGTGCAGCAAATACCATGATTTTTGCTTGAACTAAGAAAATTAACGAAGGTGCTTGACACATTTTTAAAATACTGGTATACATAGCACCACTGTCGCCCAAAAGGGACAGACCTTGTAATGGGGCATTGCAAAAGTGGCGGGTGCTGCGAGAGCAGTGGCTCGCGTGATCGCTCTGTGCGCAGGTCTTGAAAACTTTTGAGTGAGTAATCAAAGCACAGCTAAAGTTGTAAGGGAAATGTGCCGATACATGGAGCGCGGTTTGTGCCTAAAAACGCGAGCCGGGCTTTGTTCGTTCTTTAACAGTATAGGGATGGAGAAGCAGGACAGGAAGGTTTGAATACACTTTACTAGCCTT
>Ga0116184_10000766_pt1 | contig 34397 bp, 33 predicted proteins | sample AD_JPNNA5_MetaG_FD_89886 | JGI IMG/M metagenome (GOLD analysis project Ga0116184, IMG submission 89886) | Active sludge microbial communities of municipal wastewater-treating anaerobic digesters from Japan - AD_JPNNA5_MetaG | ecosystem: Engineered > Bioreactor > Anaerobic > Digestate | place... | reverse complement strand
TACGGAACGCCGGTGCGGTCTTCCTCGGATACCTGACGCCCGAGGCCATCGGCGACTACGTGGCAGGTCCCAACCACACCCTGCCCACTGGATCCACGGCCAGGTTTTCCTCGCCGCTGGGGGTGTACGACTTCACCAAGCGCACCTCGGTGATCGCCTTCTCCCGGCAGGCCCTGGGGGAAGCGGGGCCCATGGCCGTGCGCATCGCGCGGGCCGAAGACCTGGAGGCGCATGCACGATCTGTCCTGTGCCGTCTCGACGAACAGGATCCTCGCTAGGATCCTCCCTGTCCTTCCCGCAGGCACCCATCTCGTGGGCGGGTGCGTCCGCGACCTCCTCCTGGGCGTGGAGCCCTCGGACTTCGACCTGGTGGCCTCGCACCCGTCCATGGAGGTGGCATCACGGATCAGGGACGCCGTGGGCGGCACGGCATTCTGTATCGACCGGGAACGGGGCGTGGCCCGGGTGGCGATCGAGAGGGGGGGCATCCTCATCGACGTGTCGCCGCTGCGCGGCGGGGACATCTCGCAGGACCTGCGCCTGCGGGACATCACCATCAATGCCATGGCCTGCCCGCCGGACGGACACAGGCTCATCGATCCCTTGGACGGCATCCAGGACCTCTCAAGCGGTATCATCCGGCTCATCTCCGAGCAGAACCTGCTGGACGATCCCTTGCGCGGGCTCCGCTGCCTGCGGTTTGCCGTGCAGCTGGGGTTCGTGGTGGAACCACACACCATGGAGCTGGTGAGGCTGCATGCCGGCACCCTGTCCAAGGTGGCGGCCGAGCGCATCAAGCAGGAGGTGTTCAAGGCCCTTTCCACGGACCGGTGCCTCGAGTTCTTCTCCCTGCTGCAGTCGAGCGGCCATGACCGTGAGATCTTCTCCGTGGCCGCTGGTGGTGCAGGAGCCGCCCTGGAGTCGTGCAGGCGTGCGGAGCGGTTCATGCACGAGGCCCCGGAACATCTGCCGGGGATCACGGACGCCTTCCCGGAGGAGCTGGAGCACGGCATGACGCGGGGCGCGGCGCTGCTTCTCGCCGCATACCTCGCCTCAGGGGCGCACGATCCCGCCGGGCAGTGCCTGGACAGGCTGGCGCCCTCTGCGAGGCTCAGGCAGACCATCCGGGACGCCGTTGCCGGGGCGCGGGCCGTGTCCCGCATGCCCTTGCTCCCCGCTCCCGCGCCGCGGGACATGCACCGGGTCCTGGCGGACTTTGAGGGGTGCGTGCCGGAGATGCTGGTCCTGGCCATGTCCCTGGCCCGTGGGGACCGGCCGGGCGCCACTGCATCGTCCATGGCCAGGGCCTGCACGGCGATCTGGCGGCATTACCGGGATTGCTACCTCCCCCAGAGGGCTCACCCGCTGCTCACGGGCTCAGACATCGCCTGCGCCCTGGGCGTGGCACCCGGGCCGCGCATCGGCGAGCTGCTCCGGGAGGTGGAGGAGGCCCGGGCCGAAGGGCTCATCGAAACCGCAGGAGATGCGTTTGCGTATCTGCGAGCCCGGACGGACCCCGTTCCGGGGTCGTGAGCGCGCCCTGAGCCCGGAGGTCGCTTTGTCCTTTTCCATTGCAGGGGTTTTTGGTATAGGTGATGGTCATGAAGGTTGAATCCTGGATGGTCAGGGAGGTTGTCACCATCCGGAGCAAGGCCGACATCAAGGAGGCCTTGACCGTGATGAAGAAGCACTCGGTGCGCCATCTCCCCGTGGTGGACAACGGCGCCCTCGTGGGTCTGGTGACACTCGGGGATCTCAAGCAGGCCATCATCGCCGCCATGATCGAACAGCTCAAGGTCGAGGACGTGATGGTCCGCGAACCCTATACCATCACCCGGGAAACCACCCTGGAGAAGGCCGCCCAGATCATCTACGAGAACCGCATCGGCTGCCTGCCCGTATTGGAAGAGGGTTCCCTCGTGGGCATTCTCACCGTGAACGACATCCTCAAGGCCTTCATCGACATCATGGGCGTGCTCAAGGGCGGCAGCAGGATCGATGTCATCCTCAAGGGCGTGCACGGCTCCTTCGACGAGGTGGTCTCCATCATCGAGGCCAAGGGGGGCTACATCATCAGCGCGGGCATGACCATGAACGGTGAGGAGAACGTCCACCACTTCCGCATCTCGGGCGGTGATCCCCCTGAGATCGCCCGGGAGCTCACGAGCATGGGCTACCGGGGCGTCAAGGTCATCGACTGACCCGTCAGGGCCATAGCCACGTCCTCGGGGCAGGCCCCGTCGATCTCAACCAGCTTGTTCCTCCCCCGCTCCCCCTGGAGGATGCGGATCCGCGACTTTGCCACGGAAAGCCGCTTGGAAAGGAACTTGATGAGGGCCTCGTTGGCCCTGCCCTCAATGGCAGGGGCGTTCAGCCGGATGATGAGCGCGTCGTTCCTGACGTCGCCGGCGCCTTCCCGGGATGCATTGGGCTGGACCCTCAGGTTCAGCAGGGTTGAGCCTGCCCTTCCCTCACACCACATTCCCCTGGTCCCGATTCCCCTGGGTGCGGATCCAGGCCTGGTACGACTCCAGGGTGGAGGTGAGCTCGGACATGAGGGAGGCGCGCTTGTCCCTCACATCTGACAGGCCCCGTTCCAGCTCCTGCTTCGTGCGCTCCGCTTCCCGGAGTATCTCCCGGGCCTTCTGCATGGCCTGGCTCTGCAGTTCCTGGGCCCGCTGCTCCGCTTCCCGGAGCTTCTGGCCCGCTGCCTGCTGGGTCTCGGAGGCCTTCCTCTCCGCCTCGGCCAGGACATCCTTTGCTTCGAGCTCCGCGCGCCTCATGCGCTCTTCCGAGAACTGCTTCACGGTCAGGAAGAGGTCCTCCATGTCCTTCTGCCGCCGCTTGGCTGCCTCCACCTCGCCCTTGAGCAGGGAGTTCTCCTCGATGAGCAGCTCCATGTCCTCGGCCATGTCCAGCAGAAAGGCGATGACCTCGTTCCTGTCGAACCCGGAGAGCCTCGTCTTGAACCGCTGCTCACGGATCATGTCGGGAGACAGCTTCATCCGATACCCCCTTTCAGCCTCGCCCCGGTCTCGATGATGGTCCTGGCCAGGGCGTATCTGAGGAACACGATGGCAGCGATGACGATGATGGGAGAGAAGTCGATGCCCCCCGCCGACAGGGGGAGCCGGGCCCGTATCCAGGAAAAGACAGGGTACGTGGCGGCCCTGAGGAAGCGCACGATGGGGTTGTACGGGTCCGGGTTCACCCATGAGATGAGGGCGCCGATGATGACGACCCACATGTAGATGTTCAGGAGGATATCCACGACTGTGCCCAGTCCGATGAGAATATTGCCAAGGATATACATGCTCCCCCTCCTCTGTCTTCCCTATTTGCCGATTTGAGGCTCAGAATGCAAGGGATTTTCGCGCGTTCCACAGGCCCGGTGACGGGCCCTTGCAGCCGGCGGAAAGCTCTGCTAAAGCTTGGGGTGTGAAGCTGTCCAGGGTTGAGATCAAGGGCTTCAAGTCCATTGCAAAGAAGACCGCGCTGGCCATTGCAGGCGGAATTACCTGCATTGCGGGGCCCAACGGGTGCGGGAAGAGCAACATCATCGACGCCGTCAGGTGGGCGCTGGGGGAGCAGTCCTCCAAGGCCCTGAGGGCCACGGCCATGAACGAGGTGATCTTCTCCGGCACGCAGGAGGTGGGGCCCGGGTCGCTCGCCAGCGTGACCCTGGAATTCGTCAAGGACGGCGGGTCGTTCCCCAAGTCCCTGGAGGGGTTCGAGGAGGTTTCCATCACCCGGAGGCTCTTCAGGACCGGGGAGAGCGAGTACCTCATCAACAACGTGAAGTGCCGCCTCAAGGACATCACGGACCTGTTCCTGGACACGGGGCTCCACCGCAACGGCTATGCCATCATCGAGCAGGGCAAGGTCAAGGACATCATCCAGGCCCGGCCCGAGGAGATACGGTACCTCATCGAGGAGGCCGCCGAGGTGGGACGGTTCCGCCTGAAGCGCACCGAGGCGCTGAGGCGGCTGGAGGCCACATCCAGGAACCTGGAGCGCATCAACGACCTGCTGGGAGAGGTGTCCAAGCAGCGCAGCGAGCTGAAATCCCAGGCGAACAAGGCCAGGCGCTACCAGGAACTACGCGCCGAGGCGAACGCCCTTGCCCGGCTGGTGATGAGCTCCGAGCTGCAGGAGATCGCCTCACTCAAGCAGGCCTTCGAGGTCGAGCTCGAAGGCATCCAGGGCCGCATGGAAAGGGCACAGGCACAGCACCGGGAAATCCGTGACAGGCTCGCCGACCAGGAGCAGCTCTGTTCGCGGATGAGAGAGGAGACCGAGGGGCTCGCCCGGAGGATGCGGGACTCTGAGGCCGCGCACCTGCTGGCCGCACGCGAGCTGGAAGCCGCCCGGGCGCGCCTGGGCGATATCGATGCCGCCCGGGACATGCTCCTGCAGAACCTGGAGGAGGGGAAACGGGCAATCCGCGACGAAGAGGCCCTGCTCGGCGCCAGGCAGGAGGATTTCGCCGCGCTCCAGGGAGAGATCGCCGCCGTGCAGGCCGAGCTGGAAGAACTGCAGGGGGAGCACGAACGGCGGGTTCAGGCGCACGAAACCCTGGAGCGGCAGTACCATGAAAAGAGGGCCGCCCTCTTCGAGGCCATCGCCGAGGTACGCTCGCTGGACCAGCGCATCCAGGAGCTCGGTGACCGACAGAGGGAGGCGGCGTCGAACGTCCGGCAGAGGCAGCAGGACCTCTCGGACCTTGCCGGAAGCGCCGAGGCCCTGGCCAGGGAACTCTCCGAACTGGAGGCTGCGTGCCGCCGGATCGAGCAGGCCCGGGAGCCCCTCATGCAGACCCGCCAGGACAGGGCAGCGGCCATGGAGGGTGCGCAGAAAGCGATCGAGACGGGGACCGGGGAGCTCATCGCCCTGGAAAAGGACAGTGCCGAGGCGGCGGCCAAGCTCACCATGCTCGCCAGGATCGTGGGGGTTTCCCAGGCCCAGGACGCTGTTAGGGCAGGGTCCAACGGGGCAAGGAAGGTGTCGGACACCCTGAGCGTGAAGGCCGGGTACGAGGCCGCGGTGGGCAGATCCATGGGCAGCGCCTTGGACTTCCTCATCTTCCGCGATCACGACCAGATCCTGTCCCTGAAGGACTTCCGGACCCGGGGGCCCGGGTTCGTCATCGAGCAGCCCCATGTGGGGGGGAACGAGCAGCAGCCGCCGAGCGGCAACGGCTCCGTGCACGGGAGGCTCAGCGAGTTTATCGAAACCCATGAGGGCTACGCTGACATCGTGCGCGCCCTTTCCCGGGACATGTACGTGGTCAGCGACATGGAGGCGGCGGTCTCCCTGTGGAGACAGGGGCACCGCACGTGCAGCTTCGTGACCATCGACGGGATGATTCTCGAGCCCTCGGGCGTCATCCGGACAACCCACGAGCACACCAAGTATGCCGAGGTGCTCAAGGCAAAGGCCGAGATGAAGGCGCTCACCCAAAGGCAGAAGTCCATCGAGGAGGCCCTTGCGCGTCAGCGGAGCGACCTCGCCCGGGCCAGAGAGCGGCTCCAGACACTTACCGGCGAGTACCAGGCAGCGGGAGCGGCCGTGCAGGAGCTGGAAAGGGAGCTTGCCGGGCTGTCGGAGAAGAGGCAGCGCGCCCAGGGGGGCAAGGAGCGGGTCTTCGAGCGACAACGGTCCGTGGAGGCGGACCTGGTCCAGATGCAGGAGCTCTCAGAGCGGCTCTCAGGACTGTCAGCGTCTCTGGCGACCCAGAGGGCGGAGCGGGAGGAAATGCGTTCCTGCCGCGAGGAGGAGCTCAAGACCATGGACTCCCAGAAGGAGGCCTCAAAGGAGAGTCTTGCGGCTTCACAGGGAAGGATCCAGGCCGTGAGGGACAGGCTCCACGGGCTCCAGGTCAAGGCGGCGGAGGCATCCGCGGCCCTGAAGGCGATAACCGAGGCACTCGGGAAGAGGACCCAGGCCATGGCAAAGGACCAGGAGCGCATGGATGAGCTGGCGGGCACCAGGCTCGCGGTGGAGCAGGCCCTCGCGTCCCACGCGAGAGAGCTCGACGGTGCGCGGCTGGACCTGGAGCAGCTCAAGGCTTCCTACGAGACGGCCATGCCCGAATACGAAAAGGCCCTTGCCCTGCTCAGGTCGGTGCAGGAGGAGGCCCGGGCCGCAAAGGATGCCATGGACCAGATGGAGCGGTCCCGGTCCGAGCTGCTCCTGAAGGGTAAGGAGTACGAGATCTCCCATGCCATGCACCGCGAACGCATGGAGGCCCGCTTCGGACCGGGAGAACCGGAGATCCCGGCCGACTTCGACCGGGCCCAGGCCGCCCAGAAGGTTGCAGAGCTGGAGGAGCGCATCGAGCGCATGGGCCAGATCAACTTTGCCTCCCTGGAAGCCTTCGACCAGGCGCAGAAGCGATGGGAGGACCTCCACCGCCAGTATGAGGACATCGTGAGGGCGAGCACCAGGCTGAAGGAGGTCATTTCCAGCATCGAGAGACAGAGCATCAAGGCCTTCACCGAAACCTTCACCCGGGTCAGGGAGAACTTCCAGGAGATCTTCGCGTCCATGTTCGGCGGCGGAAAGGCCGACCTGGTCCTGGCCGAAGGGGACGAGATGGAGGCGGGCATCGAGATCTTCGCATCCCCGCCCTTCAAGAAGCTCAAGGCCATGAGCCTGCTCTCCGAGGGAGAGAAGACCCTGTGCGCCATCAGTTTCATCTTCGCCCTGTTCAAGGTGAACCCCTCGCCCTTCTGCATCCTCGACGAGGTGGACGCCCCCCTGGACGATGCCAACATCATCCGCCTGAACCGGCTCATCAGATCCTTTTCCAAGGACTCCCAGTTCCTCGTGGTCACCCACAACAGGCATACCATGGAGATGGCCGATCTGCTCTACGGTGTCACCTTCGATGTGCCCGGGGTCAGCAAGGTGGTCTCCATGGTGCTGGAGGAACTCCAGGGATAAAACAATTCTACGGGAACGGAAAACTATTACCATTTCCCCCTTCCAATTTCAGAAAAAACAGCCTAATAGGCGGAGTTGAGCCGTGCATGCAAATTGCAGGTGGAAATCAGGGAGTTTGGAGCCATGACGCGCTTTATTGCAGTGACATCCGGTAAAGGGGGCATCGGCAAGAGCAACTTCGTGCTGAACGTGGCCGTGAGTCTTGCGGCCATGGACTCGAAGGTACTGATCCTGGATGCAGACCTCGGTTTGGCGAACCTGGACGTCCTCCTGGGGGTGCGGCCTCACCGGACCCTGGAGGATGTGGTCCTGGGCAGGGCCAGCCTCAACGACATCATCATCAGGACCGAATACCGCGTGGGGCTCATCCCGGGCTCATCGGGAACCCAGGACATGGCGGACCTCGGCAGGGAGCAGATCGGGAACCTCGTCGCCGCGGTGAAGGATGCCACCGAGCAGACGGACTTTCTCCTCATCGACACCTCGTCGGGCATCTCCACGGGCGTGGTTTCCTTCCTCATGGCCGTTCCCGAGGTGGTGGTGGGGGTGAGCGATGAGCCCACCAGCCTCACGGACGCCTATGCCCTCATAAAGGTGCTCAAGCGCAACGGGTACGAGGGCCGGATCTCCATGTTCGCGAGCCAGGTGAAGAACAGCACGTCAGGCCATGCCCTGTACAAGAAGATATCGTCGGCCACCCAGAGGTTCCTGGACATCCAGGTGGAGTTTCTCGGCAGTGTCTATGCGGACGAAAAACTGCCGAAGGCGGTAACAGACCAGGTGCCCGCCGTGGTACGGTACCCCACCTCGGACATTGCCCGGTGCTACCGGGTGGTGGCGCTCACCCTGCTCGGGCAGAAGAGCGTGGGCGCGGATGCAGAGAAGCTCTGGTCACGGCTGGTCTCCATGATCATGAAGGAAGGGCGCCCCAGGGTCATGCGGGCGGTCTCCTTCAATGGAGAGGCCCCGGCCAAATCCATGGAGAAGACCTTCCAGGATATCCTGGACGAGCAGCGCAAGACCCGCATCCTCCTGGAGCGGGTGCTTTCGGCCCTGGAGCACACCGCACCCGAGGGGAGGGTGCGTAAGGGATATTCCGCGTGATCTCCCGCATGGACACCCCATGCGGTCCCCTGTGGGTATCGGGAGGAGCCCGGGCGGTGGATGCGGTTTCCTGGAGCCCCATACAGGGAGATCCTCACCAGGGCGAACTGGACTGGGTGTTGCGGGCGCTCGACGACTTCTTTCAAGGCAGGCTGAGGCAGTTTCCCGGAGGGCTCCTGTTCATGGGGCCCGGGGTCCTGTGGGCTCGCACCCCTCACCACCTCCATCCCCTGGAAGGCTCCCAGCAGATCCTCGCGGTCATTGCCAGCATTCCCTACGGCGATACCATGACCTACGGACAGGTGGCCGCGTACGCGGGGAGGCCCAGGGCAGCCCGTGCCGTGGGCGCCGTGTGCAGGTCAAATCCCCTGCCCGTCCTGGTCCCCTGCCACCGGGTGGTGGGCGCCCATGGCCTAGGCGGATACACCCCGGGTGTACGGATAAAGGAATCCCTCCTCCAGCTCGAAGGCCTGGGCCGCGATCTCTCAAGGCGGCACGGTTAGACCGCACCACGTCAGTCCGACGGTTGCCGGCCGAATCTGTTTGACAAGCCCCGAGGTGGTGGCATAGGGAGATCTTGTGTTTGAAAAAACACATCGAAAAGGCCAGGGCCTCTTCCCGTGGGATCCGGCGTGGGCGGATAAAGGGGACGAGAAGGGAAGCTCGACAGGGAGACGGCATCGATGAAACCGCTCGTAGATCTCCATGGCAGGCGTATCAGGTACGTGAGGATCTCCATCACGGACCGGTGCAATCTTGGGTGTCGCTACTGCATGCCCCTGGGGGGTGTGCAGTGGGTCCCCCACGATCTCGTGCTGACCTACGAGGAGATGCTGCGCATCCTCAGGATCTGCATCCCGCGGGGGGTGGAGAAGGTCAGGATCACCGGTGGCGAGCCCCTGCTGCGCAAGGGACTCAGCGGCTTCATCGCGCAGGTGAACGCCATCGGCGGGCTGAAGGACCTCTCGCTCACCACCAACGGCGTCCTCCTGGAGTCCATGGCCAGGGAGCTGAAGGATGCCGGGCTGAGTCGGGTGAACGTGAGCCTCGACACCCTGGACCGGGAGAAGTTCGCGTACATCACCCAGGTCGACGCCTTCGACAGGGTGGTCAGGGGCATCTGTGCGGCCCACGAGCACGGACTGAGCCCGGTCAAGGTGAACGTGGTGGCCATCCGCGGGTTCAACGACTCCGAGATCGCCGATTTCGCCAAGCTCACCGTGGATCTGCCCGTGGAGGTGCGCTTCATCGAGCTCATGCCCATCGGGTGCATCTCGAAATACCCGGAGCACGAGAATATCAGCGCCGAGGAGATCAAGGACATGATCGAGGCGCGGTTCGGCCCCATGGAGGGCTTGGAGAGGGGGCTCGGTCCTGCCTGGATTTTCAGGATCCCCGGCGCCCAGGGGAGCATCGGGCTCATCGGCGCACTGAGCGAGCGCGATTTCTGCGGCTCATGCAACCGCATCCGCATCACCGCGACGGGCCAGCTCAGGCCCTGCCTGTTTTCCGAAAAGCAGATCGACCTGCGAGGCCCCCTGAGGGAGGGGATCACGGACGACGAGCTGGAGGCGCTCATAGAGCGGGGGGTCAGGGCAAAGCCACCGGGCCACGGGGTGTGCAGGGGAGCCGACCTTGTTCATGGCACCATCCGGACGATGATGTCCGATATCGGCGGATAGGGGCTACTGCTTCAGCTGTTCCTGCACGAGCTCGATGAGCCTGCCGAAGGAGACGAGGTCCTTCTGGAAGAGCACCCTGTTCGTGTTCAGGAGGGAGAGCCCCGAGAGCTTGTCCCGCTTCTTCTCCGATGCCCACGCCACCTTGCAGTAGAGGGAGATCTCCCCGATGCCCTTGTGATCCTCGATGGCGAGCTTCACTACCGAACCCACCGGTACGCTGACCCCGGACACGCACATCCCCTCGCTGCTCGCGTTCACCAGGGTGACGGGCTTGACGGACTCACTGACCTCGATGGACCCCCTCACCTCGGGCAGGGGGATTCGCTCATGGATGCGCTTTTCTTTCTTGGAATGCATACGAGGAAAATACATTCTTACCATGTACCGTGTCAAGCCAAGAGCGTCCCGCGATATGCGATAATCCGGTGATGGACCTCCGTGCGCGGCTTGGTATATACTGTGCTCGTATCGATGATATGGAAGGCCCTAAGGATCCGGGCCTTGTGCATACCGGGGAGGATGCCATGCACGTTGATCTTTCCGAGGAGCACCAGATCCTGAAGGAGACGGTGAGACGGTTCGCCCAGCAGGAGATCGAGCCCAGGGTTGCGGCCATGGACCGCGACGAGGCGTTCGACGAATACCTCTGGGACAAGGGCAGGGATCTCGGGTTCGTGGGCATGGGTATCGGAACCGCCTACGGGGGGAGCTTCAGCGACTATGTCTCCCTGGGTGTCATGGCAGAGGAGGTGAGCCGGGTCGATGCCGGTGTGGCGGTGGTCTTCGGCGCGCACTCGGTGCTGTGCGGAAACAACATCGAGCGCAACGGCACGCCCGAGCAGAAGGACAGGTACCTCCCCCGCCTTGCCTCAGGGGAGCGGCGCGGGTGCATGGGCATCACCGAGCCCGAGGCGGGCTCGGATGCCCTCTCTATCCGTACCAGGGCAAAGAAGGACGGCAGCGTCTATGTCCTCAGCGGCACCAAGATGTTCATCTCGAACGCCCCCATTGCAGACACGGCCCTCATCTACGCCACCACGGACCCATCCCGGGGTCACGCCGGGCTGAGCGCCTTCATCGTGGAGAAGGACTTCCCCGGCTACAACCGGGGAAGAAGCCTGTCCAAGCTGGGGCTCCGCTCCTCCCCCACCGGCGAGATCGTCCTGGAGGACTGCGTGGTGCCCGAGGAGAACCTCCTGGGAGGGGAGGAGGGCAAGGGGCTGTCCATCATGTTTTCCGGTCTCGACGTGGAACGCATCCTGTGGAGCTGCCAGGCCCTGGGCATCGCCGGAGCCGCCTTTGATGCATCTCTGCGCTACGCCAGGGAGCGCAGGCAGTTTTCCCAGGCGCTCATATCCTTCCAGATGATCCAGGACAAGCTTGCCAGCATGCTCGTGGAGATCGAGGCGGCCCGGCTCATGGCGTACCAGGGACTCGTCTGCCTGGACCGGGGCGACAGGCGGCGCACCAGGATGCTGGCGGCGCAGGTCAAGCTCTACGCGTGTGAGATGGTCAACCGCGTCACCACGGAGGCGCTGCAGATCCACGGCGGGTACGGCTACATGAAGGAGTTCCCTCTGGAGCGATATCTGAGGGACGGCAGGGCCTATGCCATCGGCGCCGGGACGAGCGAGATCCAGAAGCTCATCATCGGGGGCTACCTCATGGCATGAGGCCTGAAGGGGCCGGCAGGGAATTGCCTCCACGGGCGTGTGGTTCGCATGGATGCGTGACCGGAGAACATAGGACCTTCCGGGAACACAGAGGAACCGGGACCGGCCGGTACGGAGAAGAGCCATGATCAGGGATATCAGGAAGATGGCGTCGAAACGCTACGACGTGCTGGTGATCGGCGGCGGCATCACCGGGGCCTTCGTGGCATGGGACAGTGCGCTCAGGGGGCTCAAGGTCGCCCTCATCGACAAGGGGGACTTCGGAGGGGCCACCTCGGCGGCCACCTCCAAGCTCATCCACGGCGGCCTGCGCTACCTGAAGACCCTGGAGGTGGGCCTGGTCCGGGAATCGCTTCAGGAGCGCAGGATCATGGAGATCATCGCGCCGCACCTCGTGTATCCCCTGCCCTTCGTTTTCCCTGCCTACGGATGGGGCATGCGGGGCATGCCCGCGGCGGTCTCGGCCATGGTGTTCTACGACACCCTCTCCTATGACCGGAAATGGATCAACGACGACGACAAGAAGATACCGGGCCACGAGAAGTTCACCGCAGAGCAGATTCTGGCCATGGAACCCATCCTCGACGCGAACGACCTCAAGGGAGGGGTCATCTACTACGACTGCCAGATGTACAACCCGGAGCGGCTCACCCTGGAGCCCATCCTGGCTGCCGCGGAGTTCGGCGCCGATGCCGCCAACTACGTCATGGCCGAGGACCTCCTCAGGGAGGATGACACGGTATCGGGCGCCCGCGTGCGGGACCTCCTGGACGAGGGAAGGGAGTACGAGCTCAAGGCCTCGGTCACGGTGAACGCCACCGGTCCCTGGGCCGACATGATCCTCGGCAGGATCAGGGGCGCGAAGCACCACGGCCTCATCCGGTCCAAGGGCATCCACATCATCACCCGGCCGCTCTATAAGGACCGCGCCATGGTCCTCCAGACCAAGTCGGGCAGGCATTTCTTCATCATCCCATGGCGGGGGCACAGCCTCATCGGCACCACGGACACGGTCTACAGGGGTCACCCGGACGACTTCGCGGTGACGGAAGCCGACATCGCCGAGTTCCTGGACGAGATCAACCTCACCGTGCCCGCCGCCAGGCTGCGGCGGGACGATGTCCAGTTTCAGTACGGCGGTCTGCGGCCCATCGTGGAGAAGGAGACCAGCGTGGAGGTGGAGGTGTACGACGCATCCCGCAAGTACGAACTCTATGACCACGAAACGGACGAGGGGGTCAGGGGATTCGTCACTGCCATCGGCGGGAAGTACACCACCTCCCGGAACATGGCCCGGCAGCTCGTGGACCTTATCCTGCTCAAGCTCGGGAGGCCGGCCGTGCCCTGCCAGACGCACACAACCCCGCTGTACGGCGGCGAGATCGGAAGGTTCGCGAGCTTCGTGGAGCGGGCCAAGCGGAGAAAGCCCGCAGGCCTGTCGGACGAGGCCGTGCTGAACCTGTGTCGCAACTATGGCAGCAGGTACCCGGACGTGCTTGCTGCGGCGGAAAAGAAGAAGCACCTGGAGCGGGTATGCGAGATGTTCCCGGACATCTGGGGCGAGGTCTTCCACGCGGTTCAGTGTGAGATGGCGGTGCGGCTCAGCGACGTGCTCTTCCGCAGGACCGGCCTGTGCACCCTGGGCAACCCCGGTACCGGGGTGATCGAAGAGGTGGCCGATGTCATGGCCAAGGAACTCTCGTGGAAGAAGCGGCGAAGGAACGAGGAACTGGACAGGGTCTTGAACGTCTTCGCCGTCAAGGGGTGACTGCATACGGAGAAACGGGAAAGGAGATGCCTTGAAGAAGGGTGAACCGTACCTGCTGCTCCTCATGGGGGCAGTGGCCCTGGTGCTCTCGGGCACCAACCCCTATGACCGCACCACCTGGATCCTCGAGGTGACCCCTGTGCTCATCGTGGTTCCCCTCCTGCTGGCAACCGGGAAGAGGTTCCCCTTCACCCCCCTTGTCTACCGGCTCATCTTCATCCATGCGCTCATCCTCATGCTGGGCGGTCACTACACCTATGCCAGGGTCCCCCTGGGATTCTGGGTGCAGGACCTCTTCGACCTGGCCCGCAACCACTACGACCGGCTGGGCCACCTGGCGCAGGGCTTCATCCCGGCCATGGTCGTCCGGGAGATCCTGCTGCGGAAATCCCCGCTGGCCAGGGGGAAATGGCTCTTCTTCCTGGTGGTCTGCGTCTGCCTTGCGGGGAGCGCTTTCTACGAGTTCATCGAGTGGTGGGCAGCGCTCCTCGGCGGAGAGGCTGCGGATTCCTTCCTGGGAACCCAGGGAGACGTGTGGGACACCCAGTGGGACATGTTTCTGGCCTTTCTCGGATCCATGGCGAGCCAGATGCTCCTGGCCGGGGTCCATGACCGGGAGATGGGGCGCATGGGGGTGGCGTCCGGGAGAGAGTAACCGGAACCCCTTCTTCCCCAGGGATCAGGAAAATGACCATGAACGGCCGGACGGTCCTGCTGATCAACCCCTGGATCCATGACTTTGCCGCCTATGACCTGTGGGCAAGACCGCTCGGCCTGCTCATCCTCGGATCGGTGCTGCGCATGAACGGCTGCCGTGTCGTGCTCGTCGACTGCCTGGGGGCTCGGGGCCACACCCGCATGAGACCCGGCGGGCATGGGAGGTTCAGGCGGAGCATCATCCCCAAGCCCGGGGTTCTGGCCCGTGTGCCGAGACACTACGCGCGGTACGGGATGGCACCCGAAGACTTTGTGGCAGCCCTCAGGGAGGCGCCCCGGCCGGACGCGGTGCTCGTGACCTCCATGATGACCTACTGGTACCCAGGGGTCTTCGAGGCCATCCGCCTCGTGCGGGACCACCTCGCCGGGGTGCCCGTCATCCTGGGAGGGGTGTACGCCACCCTGTGCGCGGAGCATGCGCGGCAGTTCTCAGGCGCGGACCATGTGCTCACCCATCAGGGGGAGCGGTCCCTGCCCCTTCTGCTGGGAGAGCTCTGGGGAGAGGATCCTGCGTTCACGCCCTCACCTGACGACCTGGACGCCCTGCCATATCCCTGCTTCGATCTCGCCAACGCCCTGGACGCGGTGGCAATCCGGGCAGGCCGGGGGTGCCCCTATGGCTGCACCTACTGCGCGTCCCGGTTCCTGTGCGGGGGGCAGCGCCTGCGGGACCCCCGGGCAGTGGCGGAAGAGATCGGGTTCTGGCGCCGTGCCCGCGGGGTGCGGGACTTCGCCTTCTACGACGATGCCCTGCTCACCCCCCGGGACCACTGCCTGGCCCTGCTGGAGGCGATCATCAAAGAAGAGCTTGATGTGCGCTTCCACTGCCCCAACGGGCTCCACGCCCGGGAGATCGACCACGAGACGGCAGGTCTCATGAGGCGGGCCGGGTTTGTCACCATCAGGCTCGGCCTCGAGACGGCGGACCCCTGCAGGCAGCGCTCGACCGGCGGCAAGGTGACCGGCGACGAGTTTGTCCGGGCCGTGACGAGCCTGCGCCGGGCAGGTTATGACCCCGGCGGGATCGGGGCGTACATCCTCTGCGGCCTGCCCGGTCAGGATGCCCGGGAGGCGAGGGATGCCGTGCGGTTCGTGGAGGCTCAGGGCGCCAGACCCAGGCTCTGCGAGTACTCGCCCATCCCCCATACCCGCGACTGGCCCCAGGCTGTCGCTGCAAGCCCCTTCCCCATAGAGACCGAGCCTTTGTTCCACAACAACACCCTGCTGCCCTGCAGGTCGGACCGGTTCACCCTGGAGGACTACGAGGAGATCAAGAGGGGCCTGAACACGCGTTGACGTGTTGAACGGATTTTTTAAACCAAGGGCCTGTCATGACCCCTTGGACTGGAACCCCTTGATGATGGCGGTTATCACGTCGTTCACCGGCGTCGCCACCCCCTGTTCCCGGCCGTACCTGCTGATGGCGCCGTTCAGGGCATCGATCTCGGTGAGGCGTCCGCCCTTTGCCATGTCCTGGAGCATGGAGGATCGGTGGGTGGCGGTGGGGGGGAGCTGTCTGTCCGTGAGCGTCGTGTAGTATTCCCGGGCATCCCGGTAGGGGAGGTTCACGCCCTTGGCCCGGGCCACGGCAAAGATCTCGGCTATGATGCCCTGGATGATGTCCATGATTTCCGGGGTGTCCCTGAGGTTGCCGTAGGGGACGTTCAGGATGGCGCCCAGGGCGTTCAGCGAGCAGTTGTAGAGCACCTTGCCCCACAGGAAGGAGGCGATATCGCCGCACAGGGCGCAGGGGATGCCTGCGTCGTCGAGGTCGGCGCACACCTGGCCGATCCTGTCCGCAGGCGCGGTGCCCGTGGGCGACCCGAGGAGCACCTTGTCGGCATAGACCGTGACCCGGGCAATGCCGGGCCGTTCCACCTCGGCCCCGAAGATGACCCTCGCCCCCACGGTGCGGTTCCAACCCACCGCGGCCGCGATGGTCTCCCAGTTGCCCAGGCCGTTCTGGATGGAGAAGACGAGCGACTTTTCGTGGAGATAGGGCATGGTCTGCGAGATCACGGCAGCGGTGTGATAGGACTTGACGCTGAGCAGCACCACGTCGTACACGCCGGACAGGTCCCTGGTGCCGTAGTGCGCCTTCACCGAGGGCAGGAAGTGGTCGCCCCAGATGCCGGTAATGGCTAGTCCCTGGCGCTGCATGGCCAGCAGGTGTTCGTCCATGCCCACGAAGGTCACATCATGGCCGCGCTTTGCCAGCAACCCCCCGAACACGCTCCCCAAGGCGCCTGCGCCCATGACCAGGTAGTTCATTACAGTCCTCTCATCGTGCCTCGGCGCTCAGGTGACCGTAGGCCTGATATCCCATAGCAGAGGCCGCATGGCGCCGCAACCGCCATTTCAGGTAGCCGTGGATGGCCGCGATGGAGTCCTGGGGGGTCCTGAAGACGGCGAGGCCCGCATCCCGGAAGATGGAGATCATCCTGATGCGTACCTCCTCGATGTCCATGGCGTTCTCCGTGAACTGGGACAGGATGGGGATGACGGGCTTGTCCGTCTTCGCGGCAGCCTCCACGATGGCGTGCGGTCCGCTCTCGATCTGGTCCTTCTGGAAGGAGGTGATGAAGTCCAGGGAGAAGTACGGAATGATGACGTCGATGGAGTCGTCCTGTGCCATGGCCTCGATGGTGTGGGCCATGATGGTGAAATCGAAGCCGTAGAATCCCAGGTCCACCGGGTTGGTGGTGCTGGTGTTCACGTTGCTGATGCGGGAGCTGATGATCTTCTGGGTCTGGGGCGAGAGTTCCGGCAGGCCCAGGCCGGCCAGCGACGAGAAGTCCGTGAAGAGGACCGAGGTCCCCCCGCCTGCACCGAGGAAGCCGAGCCTGGTTCCCGACGGCGTCTTGTCCGCCACGGACATCATGGTGAGGTCCACCATCTGTTCGAAGTTCGCCGCCTCGATGCCGCCGTGCTGGCGCATGAGGGCCGACCATATCTCCTGACTCGCTGCCAGAGCTCCCGTGTGAGAAGCCGCAGCCTTGGCGCCCTGCTCGGTGATGCCCCCCTTCAGGATGATCACGGGCTTCTTGGCCGTGGTCCGCTTCAGGGCATCCATGAAGCGCCTGCCGTCCTTGATGTCCTCGATATACCCGGCGATCACCCGCACGGTGTCGTCATCGGCCAGGTATTCCAGATAGTCTTCCACCTTCAGGTCGATCTGGTTCCCGTAGGACACGATCTTGTTCAGCTCGAGGTAGCGGGCGTGGGCCATACGCATGAAGTTGTGGGTCATGCCGCCCGACTGCCCGAGGAAGGCCACCTTGCCCACGCCGGAAAACGGCGTCTTGGGAACGTCGCAGGTGATACCCGATGCGGTGCAGTGGATGCCGATGCAGTTGGGTCCGATGATACGGGTCCCCCCGGCGGCGGCAGCCCTGATGAGTTCCTTTTCCAGCTCGTGGTTACCGATCTCGGAAAAGCCCGAGGTGAAGAAGTGCAGGAACCTGATCCGCTTCCTGGCAGCGGCCTTTACCGTCTCCAGGGCCATGCTGGCCGGGACCCCCGCGATGGCGAGGTCCACCGATTCGGGCAGGTCGTCCAGACTGGGGTACACCTTGGCACCGTTGATGTCCGTGTACTTCGGGTTCACCGGGTACAGCCTGCCCTTGTACCCAGCCATCTGCAGGATCTGGTAGTAGGGCATCTTGCCGCCTCCCAGGTGGGGGGACGCACCGACCACCGCGACGCTTTCAGGGAAAAACAGCCTGTGAAGGTCCATATACACTCCTCATCTTGGTTGCACAGGGTGTGTTACGATCTGCATATATTACCAAAAGCCTCCATGGTCTACCTTTTTTTTATCGGCAGGGTCTGTCGGGGGATAACCCGGGCCGCTGTGGAAAAGGGCTTGAATTGTTCGGCCTGAACATCTAGATCGTACAGGATGGAAACCGGGCCCATCCATTTTCCGTCCATACGGGTGGCGCTCCCGCTGAAGCAGATCTATGCCAGGCTGGGGTATGCCCGGGGGGTCACCGAGGTGGACGCCGGAGAGCAGGAGAGACTCGCCAGGGCAATGGGTGACGCGGCGGCGCTGGTCGCGCTCCGGGGCGCAGCCCGCATCATGGGCATCGCGGAGCTGGGGGACGCGGGGGTCTGTCTGGAGGACGGGACCGTCTTTCCCAGCAGGGCTCTCGCGTGCATGCTTTCGGGATGCACGGGGGTTCTTCTCATGGGGGCCACGGCTGGGCAGGCGGTGATGGACGAGATCGCCGCGTGCTCCCGTGACAACCTCGCCCGGGCCGTGGTGCTCGACGCGGTGGCCAGCGAGATGACGGATGCAGCCCTGGGCTGGATCATGGACTATGCGGGCCAGATCCTGATCCGCAGCGCCCGGCGGGTCACGAAGAAGCGGTTCTCAGCGGGGTACGGGGACCTTGCCCTGGATAGCCAGGAGGCGATGTACGAGCTCCTGCGGCTCGATGCGGTGGGTATAACCCTGACGCCTTCGCGGATCATGGTGCCGGAGAAGAGCGTCACCGCCATTGCCGGTGTGTTGGGCATGGTGTAGGATTCCCGGCAGGAAGAGAGGTTTTCGTGAACAGGAGGCAGAAGATCCTTCAGAGGATACGGCGAGGCGTGCTTGTCCTGGACGGGGCGACCGGCACGGAGCTGCAGGCCAGGGGCATGCCCCAGGGGGTATCGCCCGAGGTGTACGCGCTGAACAACCCCGGGACCATCCGGGATGTGCACAGGAGCTACCTGGATGCAGGAGCGGATGTCATATACTCCTGCACCTTCGGGGCGAATCGGTTCAAGCTCGCCCAGTACGGTGTCTTTGATGCGTACGACATGAACCTCAGGCTCGCCGCCCTGGCCAGAAAGACATGCGGCGCCATGGGCCTCGTGGCCGGGGATATCGGGCCCACCGGCCGTTTCGTGGAGCCGTTCGGCGACCTTGGGTTCGAGGATGCGGTGGCGTGCTACAGGGAGCAGGTGCAGGGGCTCCTGGCGGGCGGCGTGGACCTCATCGTCATCGAGACCATGATCGACATCCAGGAGACCAGGGCAGCCCTGTTGGCGGTGAAGGAGTGCGCGGACATCTTCACCATGGTCACCATGACCTACGACTCAGCGGGCAGGACCCTGGGTGGGACGGACCCGATCTCGGCGCTCATCACCCTGCAGTCACTGGGTGCTGACGCGGTGGGCTGCAACTGCTCAGCAGGACCGAAGGAGATGATCCCTCTCATCGAGCAGATGAAGCCCTACGCCCGGGTCCCGCTGGTGGCAAAGCCCAATGCCGGACTACCCAGGCTGAAGGAGGGGAAGACCTTTTTCGACATGGGGTCACAGGAGTTCGCTGGCTTTGCCCGCGGCTTTGTGGAGGCGGGCGCCAACCTGCTGGGTGGCTGCTGCGGGACCACGCCGGAGCACATCCGGGCCCTCAGGCGGGAATGCTCATCCCTGAAGCCCGAGCCCCCTCGGGTGAAGTCCATCAGCGCCCTGAGCTCCCACGGCAGGACCGTGCTCCTGGTGCGGGGCGCACCCCTGACCGTCATCGGCGAGCGGATCAACCCCACCGGGAAGAAGGCCCTCCAGGAGGAACTCAGGCAGGGGGCCTTCTCCCTGGTGGGCTCCTTTGCCCGGGAGCAGGTGGCCAGGGGTGCGTCGATCCTGGATGTCAACGTGGGCATGCCTGGCATCGACGAGAAGGATGTCCTCCCCCGGGCCGTCCGACAGCTTTCGCTGAGCACGGATGCACCCCTGTGCATCGACACCTCGCGGCTTGACGCCCTGGAGGCAGCCCTGCGGATATACCCGGGCAGGGCGCTCATCAATTCCATCTCCGGGGAGGGGCATGTCCTGGAGGACCGCCTGAGGATGGCCGCCAGGTACGGGGCCATGTTCATCCTCCTGCCCATTGCGGGAGGCTCCCTGCCCAGGAGGTCAGTGGAGCGCCGGGGCATCGTACAGTCCGTGTACGCCCGGGCAAGGAGGTACGGATTCACCAAGGACGACATCATCGTGGACGCGCTCACCATGGCCGTGTCCGCCGACTCATCCGCGGCCCGGGAGACCCTCGAGACCATCCGCTGGTGCAGTTCCAGGTTCGGCAGCCATACCGTGGTGGGCCTGTCCAACGTCTCCTTCGGGCTGCCGGAGCGGAAGTGGGTCAACGCGTCGTTCCTGGCCATGGGAGCAGCCTGCGGGCTGAGCTGCGCCATTGCGAACCCGGAAGTCGTAGAGATCATGAACATCAAGCGGGCAGCGGATGTGCTTGCGGGCAGCGACAGGGACGCAACTGCGTTCATTGCGCATTTCAGCGCAGCGGCGCAGCAGCCTGCCCCGCCCTCGGGCATCACCGTGTCCGTGGGCGTGGAGGAGCGCATCCATCGGGCCGTTATCGAAGGGGCACGGGGCGGGGTCCGGGACATTGTGGAGGAGGCCCTTGCCCAGGGCAGGAGCGCGCGCTCGCTGGTGGACGAGGTGATGATCCCTGCCATACGGAAGGTGGGCGAGCTCTATGAACAGAAGGTCTATTTCCTCCCGCAGCTCATTGCCAGCGCCGAGACTATGAAGATCGGCTTCGAACTCCTGGAGCCCCGTCTCAATGAGGAAGGTGCCGGCACCGGGAGCAGGGGCAGGATCATCCTGGCAACGGTGAAAGGCGACATCCACGACATCGGCAAGAACATCGTGGGGCTCATGCTGAAGAACAACGGGTTCGAGGTGGTGGACCTCGGCAAGGACGTGGACCACGATGCGCTCATAGCCGCTGCCAGGGAGCACGACCCAGACATCGTCGGGCTGTCCGCCCTCATGACCACCACCATGATGAGCATGCAGGAGGCGGTGGCGCGGATGCGTGATGCAGGCATCGCCTGCGCGGTCATGGTGGGAGGCGCGGTGGTCACCCGCGATTTCGCCGAGTCCATCGGCGCGGCCTACGCGCAGGACGGCGTGGAGGCGGTGAGGGTGAGCGAGGGCCTGATAGCGGCGAAGAAGGGGTGATCCTTCTCTGCATCCTTCCCTCCCGGCTGCAGCATCACTTCTGCTTGAGAAGCTCCTTCACCTTGTCCTCGGCAGAGACGCACTGCCAGCATGCAATGGTGCCATTTCGGTCCACCACCACCTTCATGGGCACCCCCTGCACGCCGTAGTTGCGGGCCACCAGCGCCTCGCTGTCCACGAGCACGGTATACGGAAGGTTGTTCTTCTGGGCGAAGATGCCCACCCGCTTGGGGCTTTCGTTCACGAAGATGGACAGCAGGACGAAATCCTTCCTCGCCCGCATGGACTCGTGGAACTTCTTGAGGTTGGGCAGGTCCTTCTTGCAATACGGGCACCAGGTGGTGGTGAAGTTTAGGAGCACCACCTTGCCACGGTAGTCCTTCAGGGATACGGCCTTTCCCTTCAGATCCTTGAGGATGAAGGGCGGTGCCATGGGGGAGGCGGACCTGACAGTGACCTGTTCCTCCTTTGCCTCGCTGCTCTGGCCAGGGGCTGGGTGCAGGCACAGTGCGATGATGAAGATGAAGGCTGAAGTAGTTACGGCCGAGAAGACCGGTCTTGGCATGGGGTTGTCTCCTTATATTTATATGAACAGTTTTCCCGCTGTGATGAGAAAGTATTCTCCTATGGCGATAAAGACGAACCCGAAGAGCCTGGGGATTCTTTCCAGCCACGGCCCGGACCTGGGGATGCTTGTCAGGAGGCTGGTGAATGTGCCCAGGATGATGAGAAGGGTGCCCATGCCGAAGGCGAAGACAAAGAGCAGCCCCATGCCGACCAGCGTGTTCTGTCTGGTGGCGACGTAGCTCAGGAGCACCGCGAGGACCGGTACGGAGCAGGGGCTCATGATCAGGCCCGATGCCACGCCGAGGAGGAAGGCGCCAAGCCAGCCCGATCTCTTCGGGGTGAAGAGCTGGCTGCTCAGGGTCCGCGGCAGGGGTATGGTGAACACGTCCAGCATGGACAGGCCCATGAGGATGAAGATGTTTGCTATGGCGAGGTTGGTCCAGGGGCTTGTCTGTACTGCGCCGAAGAAGGTGCCGCTCAGGCCGGCTATGCTGCCCAGTACGGTGTACGCGATGGATGTGCCGAGAACATACAGGAGGGAGAGGAAAAATCCGGAGGTTTTCGTCCCCTTGCCCTGGGCCCCGATGTAGGAGACCGTGATGGGGATCAGTGGGTACATGCACGGGGTGAAGCTTACCAGGACCCCCCCGATGTATGAGGCCGCGAAGGCCAGGAGCAGGGATCCCTGGAGATACGTGCCGAGGCTGCTGGTGAGACCCTCAAGCATAATGCATTCGATTCCTTTCTCAATATATGTTCGCGAATGGATACCGGATATCTACGGTGTGGGTTTTCGGCCGGATTGTACCATCTGGTTGACAAGGCCGCCAGGTCCCTGTTTCTGAAACCCTCCTTCCGAGAAGTCGTTGGGAAAGGACTTGTGGTTTCACAAGTTGATGCTTGACAGGATATATCATTAACAGTAATTATTATCAATTGAATAATGAAGACCCAAGGCCATATCGCCGGTGGGGGTGCCATGCAGAGGCCACAGAAGAGGATGACGAAACAGCGGAGCGTGATCCTGGAGGAGCTGAGCAAGGTGCGGACCCACCCCACGGCCTATGATGTCTATGAGATGGTGAGGGTCCGCCTCCCCCGTATCAGCCTGGGAACGGTGTACCGGAATCTCGAGCATCTCTCTTCCAGCGGCATGATCAAGCGGCTGGACCTGGGCGGTGGACAGCGTCGATTCGATTTCGTCAATGACGACCATATGCACATCCGGTGCATTGCCTGCGGCAGGGTTGATGACGTGGTCTTGAACCAGGGCCAAGGCATGACTACTATAGAAGAGATGGTGGGTACTGCCAGCGGGTATCAAGTGCTGGGCTGCTCCATGGAATTCCAGGGTATCTGCCCCCGGTGCCGCACCGAGACGGGTCGTGGCAGCGGTGGCCGGTCAGAACACCATACAGGAACAGACTAGACAAGACCATACTGTGAAGGAGGGTTTTTTATGGGGAAACTGAAGGGAACCAGGACGGAGAAGAACCTGCTTGCATCCTTTGCCGGAGAGTCGCAGGCGCGGAACCGGTACACCTATTTCGCCAGCCAGGCCAGGAAGGACGGGTACATGCAGATAGCGGATATCTTCGAGGAGACCGCCAGCCAGGAAAAGGAGCATGCCAAGCGCTTCTTCAAGTTCCTCGAGGGTGGTGAGGTGGAGATCACGGCGAGCTTCCCGGCCGGCGTCGTCGGCACCACCCTGGAGAACCTCAAGGAGGCCGCGGCAGGCGAGCATTATGAGCAGACCGAGATGTACCCCGGCTTTGCCAAGATCGCACGCGAAGAAGGCTTCGAGGCCATTGCCATGGTGTGGGACGCGGTTTCCGTGGCCGAGCGGCAGCACGAGAAGCGCTATCGGGACCTGGCGGCGAACATCGAGGCCGGAAGGGTGTTCAAGCGGGAGAAGTCGGTGGTATGGAGATGCCGCAACTGCGGATACCTCCACGAGGGCACCGAGGCCCCCGGCGCATGCCCGGCCTGCGCCCACCCCAAGGACTACTTCGAGCTCCTTGGCGAGAACTGGTAAGCTATGCCGGGAACCCGGGGATCATCGAGTGAGTCCCGGGTTCCCTCATTCCTGCAGTGACAGGGGGGGGGTATGAACAGACTGGTCCTGGGTATCATTCCGTTGATGCTGATCGTTCCATTGATCCTGTGGGCCTCTGGAGAGAATCAGCAGTACTACAAGGTCATCGGACAGCTACGGCTCGCTGTTCCCACCGACGCCGGTGACCAATCCTACCTCGGCATCAGGCAGAAGTCCGGCCAGTTCGGCCTGGTCGACGTGGATGCCGAGATCATCATCGTGGAGATCTTCAGCATGTACTGCCCTCACTGCCAGAGACACGCACCCGAGGCGAACAAGCTTTATCAGGAAATTATGGCGGACCGATCCCTGGCAAAGAAGGTGAAGGTCCTGGGCATAGGTGTGGGGAATTCCCCCTTTGAGGTAAAGTTCTTCAGGAAAAAGTATTCGGTCCCCTTCCCCCTGTTCGACGATGCCAACTCAGCGGTGCTGAACAGCCTGACCGGGATCCAGACCCCTACGTACTTCGGACTGAAAAACGACGGCAGGACCCTGACACCATTCTTCATGCAGCAGGGCCCCTATGACGATGCAAAGGTATTTCTCCAGACCGTGCTGCGAAAGGCAGGCGCCCGATGACGGGGGAACGTATGAAGAAGAACTGCAGGAGCATACTGATAGCATTCGGTACGGCAGCCCTTTTCTGTATGCCCGTGACCGCCCCGGCCCAGGATCTCAAGCAGAGTATCTACCAGGTGGGCACCCTCAAGCCCGTGGACAGCGTCCTCAAGGTCAGGGTGGGTGAACGCGCACCCGACTTCACCTTGAGGGCTGTGTCCGGAGGCACCGTGTCCCTGAAGGACTACGCTGGGAAGAAGAACGTCATGATCTCCTTCGTTCCCGCGGCATGGACACCGGTGTGCTCGGACCAGTGGCCGGGGTACAACATTGTCCAGGAGGAGTTCGAGCGGCTGAACACGGTACTCATCGGCATCAGCGTGGACAACGTGCCCACCCTGCATGCCTGGACCAGGGCCATGGGCTCACTGTGGTTCCCTGTGCTCTCCGACTTCTGGCCCCACGGTAAGGTGGCGGACACCTACGGGGTGCTTCGATCGGACGGGACATCGGAACGGGCCATCTTCATCATCGACACCCAGGGGATAATCCGCTCCATCGACGTGCACGACATCAACGCAAGGCCGCCCCTGGAAGACATCATCGGCGAGCTGGAGAAGCTGAACAAGTAATCATAGGCAGCGAAGAGAGGTGCTTCTTGGGGTGGCGGCCTCTCCATGGCGCACGCCACCCCTCTGTTCAGACCCTCAGATCCACTTCAGGATCCCCGCAAAGACGATGAGCCCCGCGGCGTTGACGGCGAAGAGCCCGCCGATGAAGGCGATCTGCTTCTTCGGCGGCCAGTCGTAGGCATAGAATGCGGCCAGGAAGAAGGGGATGTAGACCGTGATGAAGACCGGGAAGGCCCCCCACCAGGGCCACACCCAGACAAAGGTGGGTGTCTTGACCAGGAAGATCTCGAGGATCGAGGCAAAGGCGGCATTGCCCACGGCAAAGAGAACCCGGTTGTTAACGCCGAAGATCTTCAGGTCCGGGTCCTCGGGCAGGACCTTGCTCATGACGAGTCCCGCGATGGAGAACATCAGGCTGATCTCGATCCCCACGCCCACCAGGATGAGGAAGGCCGTGCCTGAAGGCACGGTCCAGAGCGCGTGCCCGGTGGAGTGCTGGATCAGGGCATTGACGATCTCCACGAACCAGTGGACCATGTACAGGGACAGGCCGGCAGCGATGCCCCGCCAGTTCTTCTTGGAAACCTCATTGAGGTAGACGTACAGCGTCAGGGCCAGCAGGGTGATGACATACCACTGGAACGGATCGCCGGAGCGCAGGATGGACAGCGCCATGGCAGTTGCTTCGGGGTGATTCATGGAGTCCTCCTCTCATGACAAAGATGAACCGATGATAATCATGTTCATTCATTCAGACAAGACTTTTCCTATGGCTCGGTGCGCGGCCATGGGAGAGGGGCCCGTGTCTGCATGAGCTATCCCGTCTGTCTCAACGTGGACAGGTACTGATTCACCAGCTCGTTGTACAGCTGCTTTCCCATCTGCATCACCTCGCGATAAGTTTCGGTGATGTCCCCCTTTTCCACTGCAGGACATCCGGCATAGAGCTTGAAGTCCGGCACTACCTGGTTCTTCTTCACCAGGGAGTGCTCTGCCACGATGGACCACCTTCCCACCTGGGCATTGTCGCCGAGCGTCGAGTTCATGCCGATCACGGCGAAATCCCCCACCGTACTTCCATGAATCACCGCGGCATGGCCGATGGTGACCTGCGTGCCGATGGAGACCAGGGAGGGGGTGTGGATGACCACCCCGTCTTCCACGGCCGTACCGTCGCCGATGATGATGGTGCCGAAGTCGCCCCTGATGACAGCACACGGACCTATCCAGCAGTTCATGCCGATCCTCACGTCGCCGATGATCTCGGCGCTCGGTGAAACCCATGTGCCTGCGCCTATTTCCGGTTTCCTGCCATTGAGTTCGTAGACGGGCATGCCCGCGAACCTCCTCGTCGGGTCTGGTGCAGGTGTATTCTATCGTGTTTCTGCCGTCCCTGTCATGTGCCGTATGTTGGAGGCAGCGGGTATCTTCCTGACTGAAAACGATAACATATCCTCAAGACAGGAGGAATTCTGTCGATAAGGAACTCATTGATCACTTGCTAGACTGTAGTTTTTGGGGGCCGCTCTCCATGAGCCCGATTGTACAAGGAGGATGGACAGCGATGCATCAGGCTGACCAAGGCAATAACCGATCGTTCTTCAAGTATGGCCACGACTCCCGCATGCTGAAGCCCGAAAAGCACAACCGCCTCATGAAGACCCATGTTCAGGGTGCGTACGTGAGGTCCAGCGCCAGCTTCCTGATCTGGCTCTTCACCCTGAGCGCAAACTGGTACGGGGCCATCAGCGACGGGTCCTTCCGGGGCGCGACCTGTGTCCTGGTCTATATCGTGCTCATGAATGTCCCCATGGTCCTGCTGCTGAGCCGCATCCGGAAAGAGCGGCTGTTCGAATACGCATCCTTCGGCATCAACATTCTCGAGATCATCGGTTATACGGGGTTCATCTATTTCGTGGGCGGTTTCCGCTCCACGTACCTCACCCCGATCTATGCGGCCATGATCTTCTACGTGGGTGTCCAGGCACCCATGCGGTACCCGTTTATCCTCGCTGGCATCTGTTCGGCGGCCTTCAGCGCCGTGGTGGCCCTTGAGCACTACGGATTCCTCCCCCACCAGAATGTGGTTCTGGTGTACGAGTACCCGTGGCGCATGGTGGTCTTCATCCTGTGCGTGCTCACGGCGGTGCTCTTCGTGGTGGCGTTCATGGCATCCTATGCGGCGAAGGTCCTGCAGACGGCCCGCCTCAGGCTCAAGGAGAAGAATTGTGCCCTTGAACTGGCGAACGGAAAGCTCCGCAGGGAAATCAACGACCGCATCAGGGCGGAGACAGCACTGCGGGAAAGCGAGGAAAAGCTCCACGACATCTTCGAGAACGTCCAGGACGCCCTTTTCTCCCACGACCTGGAGGGGAACTTCATCGAGGTGAACAGGGGCCTCAAGCGGGACATCGGCTGTGGAGACGAGACCAGGTTTCCAGAGAAACTGAACATCAGAGACATCATCCCTGAGAGGTACAGGCCCCTCATGGACAAATACCTCACAGACATCCTTCGCAACGGGCGGAGCGAGGGCCTCATGAGCGTCCTCATGCTCAACGGCAGGGAGCGGGTGTACGAGTACCGGAACTCGCTCATCAGGGACGAGCACGGCATCCCGGTGGGGGTGCGTGGATCGGCCCGCGACATCACGGAGCGGCTCCTCGCCGAGCGCGAGCGGCTCAGGCTCAGGGACCAGCTCCAGCGGGCCCAGAAGATGGAGGCCATCGGTCTCCTGGCAGGTGGCGTGGCCCATGACCTGAACAACATCCTGTCTGGACTGGTGAGCTACCCAGACCTGCTCCTCATGGAGATCCCCGAGGAGAGCCCGCTGCGGAAGCCCCTGATGACCATCAAGCGGTCAGGGGAAAAGGCGGCGTCCATTGTCCAGGACCTCCTTACCATGGCGCGCAGGGGGGTCTCCGTTCCAGAGGTCATGAATCTGAATCAGGCGGTTATGGAGTACCTGTGCAGCCTGGAGCACGAACACCTTATGGGTTGCAATGAAAAGATAGAGGTCAGGACCTCACTGGATCCTTCCCTGATGAACATCATGGGGTCTCCCGTGCACCTGTTCAAGATCATCATGAACCTCATCACGAACGCTGCTGAATCCATGCCCGAAGGTGGCGTCATCACCATCGCCACATCCAACAGGCGCCTGGATACACCCGTGGAGGGGTATGAATCCTTTGAACCGGGGGAGTATGCCGTTCTCTCCGTAATGGATACCGGGAAGGGAATGACGGACAATGACCGGCAGCATATATTCGAGCCTTTCTATACGAAGAAGACCCTGGGCAGGAGCGGGACGGGCCTCGGTATGGCCGTGGTCTGGGGGTCTGTGAAGGACCATCACGGCTACATTGAGGTGAAGAGCGAGGTCGGCCAGGGCTCCACCTTCACCCTGTACTTCCCTGCCACGCAGGAGCAGCTGTGCGCTGAAGGGGAGCCCTTCTCCATGGACGATTACCGCGGCAATGGCGAGCGTATCCTGGTGGTGGATGACGTGAAGGAGCAGCGGGAGATCGCCACCAGGATCCTTGACCGGCTCGGCTACCACGTGGACACGGTGTCCAGCGGCGAGGAGGCTGTGGAGTACGTCAAGACGAGGGGGGTGGATCTGCTGGTCCTGGACATGATCATGAACCCGGGCATCGACGGGCTGGAGACCTACCGGCGGGTCCTGCAGCTGAAGCCCGACCAGAAGGCGCTCATCGCCAGCGGGTATTCCGAGACGGACCAGGTGAAGGAGGCCCTGAAGATAGGGGCGGTTTCCTACGTCAGAAAACCCTACCTGCTCGAGAAGATCGGCGTTGCGGTCAAGGAGGCCCTCACCAGAAGGGCCGCCTGAACCCTTCATCGAGGTGTCTGCAGCGGCCTCATCCGCCCCGCAGCTCCTCCAGAAGGATCGGCAGGAATGTCGTGAGGTCCTCCACGATGCCGTAATGGGCGAAGCGGAATATGGCGGCATCAGGATCGGCGTTGATGGCGATGATGAGCTGCGAGCCCCTCATCCCTGCCAGGTGCTGGATGGCGCCGGATATGCCGCACGCGATGTAGAGCTTGGGCGACACGGTCTGGCCTGTGGATCCGACCTGGTGGGCATAGCCGAGCCAGCCCAGGTCGCACACCGGGCGCGATGCGCCCACTGCGGCCCGCGGGAAAACCCCTGCGAGCTCCCTGATCATGGAGATGTTCTCCCTCGTGCCCACCCCCCTGCCGGCGGATACGATGACCTCGGCGTCCTTCAGGGAGCTGTCCCGGTGCGTGTTCTCAGCGATGCCCAGCGTCCTCGACCGGCAGGGCCCGGGTGATACGGCCCTGTGCTCGACAGGGCCTGCCGTATCTGTTGATGCAGGGAGTGGAGGAAAGGCCCCGGGCAGGACCGTGACCACGGTGCACGCCGTGCTCGGGGTGAAGTCGGCGCAGTATCTGCCCGCGCAGACGGCCCGGGTGAGGGTCGTTCCGGAGATCCCTTCCACCGCAGTGATGCAGGTTGCACCGAGGTTCACGGCGAGCCGCGGTGCCAGGTCGACGCCCGTGGAGGTGTGTGCCAGGCATATCCAGGCAGGCTCTGTATCGCCGAGGGCTTCCAGGACGGCATCGCAGAAGGCCTCTGGGTTGTACAGCCCCAGGTGGTCTCCGGTGAGCGCAAGGACCGGGCACCCGGTTGTCGCGGCTGTTTTCTCGGCCCTGTCTTTTCGAGCCGTACCCACAAGGACGATGGTGGGATTCCCCCCCCCGGGGAGCATGCGGGCAAAGCTCACCAGCTCCAGGAGTTCCTGAGAGGTCGTTGAACCATCCTGTTCCGCTATGATCAGGGTCAGGCTGTCCATGGGGATTCTCCTATGCAAGGAATGCATGCTCGTGCAGGATCCGTACGAGCTCCCGGGCCTTTTCCCGCGGGGTTCCCGCGATGATCACGCCCTGGGAGGAGATCTCGGGCAGTCGTACGCCGGTGCAGCGCGAAAGCGGTCCGGGCAGCGCCGGCCCATCCATTGCCATGACCTCGAAGGCCTGCCTCCGGGCGCGCAGGACATGGGACAGGGACGGGTACCGCGGCGTGTTGATGCCGGACTGGATGGTGAGCACCGCAGGCATCCGGGTAAGGACCGACATCCTCAGCCCGCCCTCTATCTCGCGCTCCAGGTCAATCTCGTTGTCTGCCGGACGCACCCTGGCCTCCATGACCGAGGTGACGCAGGGAAGATCGAGGATCGCTGCGAGGAGCTGCCCGGTCTGTCCCTCCATGTCGTCTTCAGCCATGACGCCTGCTAGGATCAGGTCGTAATCCCTGGTGCGGGCCCAGGAGGCGATGAGTGAGGCCACAGCGAACGGGTCGAGATAAGCGACTTCGGGGGTCAGGATGTGGATGCCGTGGTCGGCGCCCGTCTCCAGGGCCCTCCGCAGCGTCGACCCGGCCCGCTCGGGTCCCACGGTGACTGCATGGACCTCGGTCCCGGGGATACGTTCCTTCATGAGCAGGGCCTCCTCCAGAGCGAACTCGTCGTACCGGTTCATACGGAACACGGTGGCTGCGGTGGGGACGACACGCGACCCTTCAGGGGTGATGGCCATCGTGTCGCTGGAATCAGGGACCTGCTTCACGCACGCCAGGATCTTCATGGTTCCATCTCCTTTGGTTATCCGGTATACCATAGGCGAACCACGCAGGGAATGCAAGCTAAAAAGCGAACGTTCGCTCAGAAACAGCTTGACAAACACCCCTGTCCCCGGTATCTTCTCCCCATGAGCATGATCTACCTGATCCGCCACGGCCAGGCGTCCTTCGGTCATGACAACTATGACAGACTGTCCCCCCTCGGGGTCAGGCAGTCGCGCATCCTTGCGCAGCACCTCCTTTCCGTGGGGTTCATCCCGGATGCCGTGTATGCGGGCACCATGTCCAGGCAGCGAGGCACGGCCCAGGAGGTGATCTCGGCCTATGGCGCCCAGGGACATGCCATCCCCTGCCTCGAGACGCTCGCCGGGTTCGACGAGTACGACACCACGGCCATCGTCACGGCCATGTTCCCGGCCATGGCCGCAGACGACCCGACCCTCAATGACGAGCTGCAGAGGATGTACTCGAGCAAGGCCTCCTTCAAGCGGGTCTTCGAAACGGCCATGCTCCGCTGGGTCACGGGCAGGTTCGACACCGACGGGATCGAGCCCTGGGAGGGTCTCAAGGCACGGGTTGCCAGGGACATGCAGGAGATCATGGACCGGCACGGGGCCGGCAGGACCATCGCGGTCTTCACCTCAGGCGGCGCAATCGCCGCTTCCCTGGCCAATGTCCTGGGCATTGCCGGCGAGGCCGCCATGCGCCTGAACTGGCAGATCGTGAACACCTCCATGACGAGGTACATGTATAATAAGGAGCGGATCACCCTGGCGGGATTCAATGCAATTTCCCACCTTGAGCTCGCGGGTGACCCGGCACTCATCACCTACCGGTAAAAAGAACGTAGAAGAAAGGAGCACGCCATGGATTTTGCCGTCCCGGACAAGATACAGGCCATCACGGGCATGATGGACGAGTTCGTGGAGAAGGAGCTCATCCCTCTGGAGCCCGAGTTCCTCCACAAGACCTTTCGCGAGATGCTGCCCGTGCTCGCCAAGAAGCGCGACATGGTCAGGAAGATGGAGCTCTGGGCGCCCAACCACCCCAGGGAGTACGGAGGCATGGGGCTCAACCTCGTGGAGCACGCCTTTGTCTCGGAGTCTCTGGGAAGGACCCCCATCGGCCACTACGTCTTCAACTGCCATGCCCCCGACGCGGGCAACATCGAGATCCTCCACCTCCACGGCACGCCCGAACAGAAGGAGCAGTACCTCAGGCCGCTCGTGGAGGGCAAGATCCGGAGCTGCTTCTCCATGACCGAGGTGGAGATGCCGGGCTCCAACCCGGTCATGATGGACACCACCGCGGTGAAGGACGGCGACGACTACGTGATCAACGGCCAGAAGTGGTATTCCACCGCGGCCGACGGCGCGGCCTTCTCCATCGTCATGGCCAACACCAACCCAGAGGCCCCGCCGTACCTGCAGGCGAGCATGATCATCGTGCCCACGGACACCAAGGGGTTCAACCTGGTACGCAACATCCCGGTCATGGGCCACTCGGGCGACGACTACGCCTCCCACGGCGAGGTCCTGTTCCAGTCGTGCCGGGTTCCGAAGAAGAACCTGCTGGGCCCGGAGGGCCACGGCTTCGTCATCGCCCAGGAGCGCCTGGGACCGGGCCGCATCCACCACTGCATGCGCTGGATCGGGATCTGCAACCGCGCCTTCGACCTCATGTGCTCCCGCGCGTCAAAGCGCATCATCCAGCCCGACGGAAAGACGCTCGCCACCAAGCAGATCATCCAGGCCTGGATCGCCGAGGCTGCTGCGAACATCCAGGCCGCCCGCCTCATGACGCTGAACGCTGCATGGAAGATCGAGACGCTGGGCGCCAAGGCGGCTCGCTACGACATCTCGTTCATCAAGTTCTTCGTGGCGAACGTCATGCAGGACGTCATCGACAAGGCCCTGCAGGTGCACGGCGGCATGGGCATGACGGACGACACCATCATCGCCTACTTCTACCGCCACGAGCGGGCGGCCCGTATCTACGACGGCGCGGACGAGGTCCACAAGATGTCCGTCGCCCGGCGCATCCTGCGGGACTACGAAGGGAGGACCGTGCGCTAGATGGACACGGATCTGAAGTTCGAGACGTTCAGGCGGCAGTTCTGCCTGTCCATGGAGGACCTGTGCCGCGAAGTGTTCCTGGGCAACCGGGAGACCATCAAGATCAAGAAGGAGGGCGTCGCGGTAAAAAACCTCGTGAAGATCCTGGACGCGGCGCTCACCCTGAGCAACGCCAAGGGGTTCGCCGCCATGAGCCTGCGGGACCTGAGCAGGGAGGCGGGCCTCAGCATGGGAGCGCTCTACACCTACTTCAGCAGCAAGGAAGAGCTGCTCCATATGATCCAGCGACAGAGCGCCATGGTGATCCAGGTCCTCATCGATCAGCTCCGTGACATCGACGACCCGCGCGCGCGGCTGAGGCGGGCCATCCAGGCCCACCTCTTCCTGAGCGAGATCCTCCACCAGTGGTTCTACTTTGCCTACATGGAGACCAAGAACCTCGCCAAGGAAGATCACAAGAGGGCCATCGAGTCCGAGCTGTTCACGGAGAAGATCATCACCGACATCATGGCCGAAGGCCGCAAGGCAGGGGTCTTCCAGGAGGTGGACACCGGGCTCCTGGGCGCAGTGGTCAAGGCCATGCTCCAGGACTGGTACCTGAAGCGGTGGAAATATGCCAGGAGAAAGGTTACGGTGGAGAAGTATGCCGAATTTGTGGTGGAGTTTGTGGAGGCATATCTACTCGCACCGCAATCATGAAGCATGAAAGGGGATGTTATGGACTTCATTGATGCGCCGACAAGGGTGAGGCAGGGGGAAGAGCTCGACCTGAAGGCCGTGGAGGCCTTCCTCAAGGACACCCTCCCCGGGCTTACGGGCGAGCTCGTGGTGGATCAGTTCCCCAGCGGGTTTTCAAACCTCACCTACCTCATCAGGGTTGGGGAGAAGGAGCTGGTCCTCAGGCGCCCGCCCTTCGGAAGAAAGGCCAAGAGCGCCCACGACATGGGGCGGGAGTACCGTGTCATGAGCGCGGTGAACCCCGTGTTCCCCTACTGCCCGAAACCGCTCGTGTACACCGATGACGAGTCCATCATGGGCTGCCCGTTCTACGTGATGGAGCGCATCAGGGGCATTATCCCCCGCAAGCGGTTCCCCAAGGGCATGAAGCTCGGACCGGACGAGATGCGCACGCTGTGCGAAAACCTGCTGGACGTGCATCACGAGCTCCACTGTGTGGACTACCGGAAGATCGGGCTCGAGGGTCTCGGCAAGCCGCAAGGGTATGTGAAAAGACAGGTGGAGGGGTGGTCCGATCGCTATCGTGCCGCCCGCACACCGGACGCACCGGACTTCGAGCACATCATGGCCTGGCTGAAGGAGAAGATGCCCCCTGATTTCCAAAGACCCGCCCTGATCCACAACGACTACAAGTTCGACAACGTGGTCCTGGACCCGGCGAACCCGCTGAAGATCATCGGCGTGCTTGACTGGGAGATGGCCACCATCGGCGACCCCCTCATGGACCTGGGCAGCTCGCTGGGTTACTGGGTGCAGGCCGACGACCCGGAAGAGCTCCAGGTGGCGGGCATGCTGCCCACCAACCTGCCCGGGGCGCTCACCCGCATGGAGATGGTGCAGCGTTATGCGCAGAAGGCGGGTATCGCCATCGACAACTTCGACTTCTACCTGTGCTTCGGCGTATTCCGCATCGTGGTGATCATCCAGCAGATCTATTACCGGTTCTACCACGGCCAGACCAAGGACGAGCGGTTCAGGGCCCTCATCTTCGGGGTGCACATCGCCGGCCGGATGGCCCAGAGGATCATTGAGCAGAGCAGGCTGTGACCAGGACGTGACGGTCCTGCCGACACAATGGATGGACAGGAGGGCGCAATGGAAAAGATCGAGTTCAATCTGAACGGGAAGGTAGCGTTGATCACGGGAGCGAGCCGAGGGATCGGGGAGGCGATAGCGATCACGCTTTCGGACTACGGTGCGCAGAGCATCCTGGTGAGCCGGAAGGCGGATGGGCTGAAGGGAGTGGCG
>Ga0116184_10000765_pt1 | contig 34428 bp, 26 predicted proteins | sample AD_JPNNA5_MetaG_FD_89886 | JGI IMG/M metagenome (GOLD analysis project Ga0116184, IMG submission 89886) | Active sludge microbial communities of municipal wastewater-treating anaerobic digesters from Japan - AD_JPNNA5_MetaG | ecosystem: Engineered > Bioreactor > Anaerobic > Digestate | place... | reverse complement strand
TTTATTTTTAGCCAATCATCCATAAATCCTACGAGACCAAACCCTACCATTACAAAAACAACAATCCAGACCTGCATATTTGAGAGATCTGACCACAAGAGTGTTGCTACTACTACACTGACAAGAATGAGTATTCCACCCATTGTCGGCGTGCCTTTTTTTTGCATATGAGATTCTGGTCCATCATCTCGAATTGATTGTCCAAATTTAAGAATCTTAAGCCACCTAATAACAATTGGTCCTAATAAAAAGGAACACAATAATGCAGTGACAGCTGCATATGCAGATCTAAATGTTAAGTAGCGAAAAACATTAAGCGCTGAAAAATACTTGACAAGTGGTAACAATAATTTAGGTAGCATATATACCTGCCTTTTCCTTTAATGCGAGAGCAACTTTATCGAGCATCATTGCTCTACTTCCTTTAAGATACACGCAATCATCTTTATTAACACATGAAAGAACACTACTTATAATTTCTTCATGGCTATTTGTTATAGAAATATTCATATAACCAAATTCTTTTGCTTTTTCTATGGTATAGCTAGTTTCTTCACCGTAACAAATTACTCTTTTGGGCTTGACCTGTGCAATTATTTCTCCTAATTTCTCATGAATTACCTGTGACTGTTCTCCAAGTTCTTTCATTGCACCAACAATACAGATTAAATTGTGTGAACCAGCAAGCTGTTTTCCTAAAGCTAAACCAGCACTAAAACTTTCAAGGTTAGCATTATAGGTATCATCAACAATAATAAAATTCCCCTGATAAATTGATGTCCGTGATTTAATAGCCTCAACCTGTTCTAAACCTTTTACAATATCTGCAGTATGAATACCAAGCAGTTCAGCAGTTTTAATTCCTGCAAGAGCATTGAGTAAATTATGTGAACCTGGAAGCGGGAAAGCTGCTTCAGTACCATTGTACCTGATAAGCCATCCTTGTGAACCTAAGTCTCTTGCTCCTTCAAAATTCATGCTGGAACGCGGTCCAAACGTGTATGCATTGGTGATGTTTTTTATGAGAAAATCGTGGAATTCGTCATCTTCCCATACTATGAGTTTACCGTTATTCTGTGAAAGATATTTTGCAATTTTCTTTTTTTCTTCAGCTATGTGTTGTTTAGTCCCACCCAGCAAACCAATATGTGCTGTGCCAATAAGTGTTATTATAGCAACCTCAGGCTGATACAAATCTGCAAGCAGATCCATTTCTCCCCTGTGGTTAATGCCCATTTCAAACACTGCGTATTCATGGTAGTTTCGTATAAGAAACAGTGATGCTGGCAACCCTATTTCAGAATTAAGATTACCCGGATTTTTTATCACTTTTGACGAAACCGAGAGAATTGATGCTATAATTTCTTTACAAGTTGTCTTACCCGATGACCCTGTAACACCTATTTTAACAAGCGGTTTGCCATTTCTACATTCCTGAGGTGCACTCATTAAACGGCACCAATATGCTGCTGTCTGCTGTAAAGCAAAAAGCGTATCTTCTACTACAATATAACAGGCATCGTTATGCAGATGTTCCGCATTTGAAAACCATTTCCTAGAAACTAAGAATACGCGGCATCCATTAGTATAAGCCTGATCAATATACAAATGGCCATCGGTATTGTTACCCTTGAGAGCAACAAACAGTGAACTGTTTATAGCATCACGGGAATCAGTAACCGCGCATTCAAAATGAGAATTATTTCCATAGATTTCCGCTCCAACAGCTTCTTTAAAAAGAACTGCAGAGGGAAGCATATCATCCATCGTTTTTCTTGTTCACAGAAGGGACAATTCTTATCATTCGTGATGGGTCAATAGTCGTGTATACATCAAACGTCTGGGTATGAGTATCAATACGAGCACGGGAAGATACTATGCTTTTACTTATTTCCTGCATATACAGGATTTCAATAAGTTTAGCTTGCTGCACTTCGAGTTCCTGTATTGAACTCACAAGCATATGATACTGTACTGTTTGCCAAATCACAGCAAAAAAAGCCAATGGCAGTATACATGCTACAGCAATAAGTATAATCCGCTTCACGTAGTCACTCCTAACATTAGCCAATGCGTCTTGCAGCCCTTAATTTTGCGCTTCGCGATGCAGGGTTTTGCCGTACTTCTTCCTGACAGGCACTAATTGGCTTTTTCACTAAAAGCTCAAGTGAGAGCATACTGCTATCACTGTGAACATCTACTGATGATATCGGAGTTTTTAGAACACTTTTTGAGGATTTTTGGTCAGCATATTTATTAACCGATTTTTTCTGCACATATCGCATAAATGTCTGCTTAACAATCCTATCCTCGAGTGAGTGAAAGCTAATAACTCCAATACATCCTGATGGAGCAAGTGAATACAGCGCAGGCTCCAGCGCTCTCTCTATTCTTCCAAGTTCATCATTTACAGCAATTCGTAATGCTTGAAAAGTTTTTGTGGCTGGATGTATCTTGCCATATCGCACTCGAGCAGGCACTGTTCGTTTTACCAGATCGGCTAGATCACGCGCCGTTTTGAGCTCATGAGCATCTCTCGCTCTCACGATTGCCCTGGCAATAGCTGCTGCATACTGTTCTTCCCCATACTGTTTGAGTATTCGCACCAGATCGCGCTCACTGGACATTTCAATCAAATCCAAAGCGGTCCTCCCAGTTTTGGCATTGAGTCTCATATCCAATATTTCATCTTCCATGAGCCCAAAACCCCGCCTTGCTTCTTTGAAATGCACCATTGACACACCTAAATCAAAGAGAATAATGTCTGCCTTCTGTCCTCCTTTGCTAAAATTTATAAAAAAATCATCAAAAAACTGATGCACCAGTGTGCATCGATTTTTATATGGATACAGACGCTTTTCTGCTTCCTCCAGCATCGAAGCATCCGCATCAATACCAATGAGCTGTAATCCGGGATACTTTTCTAGAAACGCTATGGAATGTCCAGCAAGCCCAAGTGTTGCATCGATCATCAAAACCGGCTCATGTGGCACAGATAATAGCGTAAGCGATTCTTGCAACAGCACAGAAGTATGCCCGTACATTACCATAAACTTCCTATAAATTCTGGATATTTAATGCTTCAGAAGCAGCCTCAAATTCGGCTTCGGTTGCTTCCAGCCAGGCTTTATACGTTTCCTGGTCCCAAATCTCAATGCGGTGAGCAATACCTAGCACAACGCATTCCTTTTCCAGTTTTGCAAATTCTCTGAGACTCTGCGGGATCGCAATCCTGCCTGCTTTATCAATTTCAACTTCCTGAGCAGGCGCAATAACGCGCCGCTGAATATTACGACCCTGTTGCTGAAACAGGCTCGTTGATTCAAAAATCTGGTCCGATAACTTTTGCCAGCTTTCCGGAGTAAAAACCCACAGACAGTTATCCATGCCCTGGGTAATAATAAGGACAGAACTCGTCAGGCTTGTTCTCAGCTTTGCAGGCAGAGAAAGACGGCCTTTTTCATCAAGCGTGTTTCGAAATTCGCCTGTTGCAAGTTCCATTCCCCTATTTCCCCTTTTATCCCACTTTCTCCCACTATTTAACCTTATTCTACCCTTTTTATCCCCAATGTCAATTGATTTCCATAATAAAAACTGATATAGACAGAAAATATTTTAGAATTTCACTATACATTTGTTTAGGTGTTGCTTAAAATGAGAATAAACACATGGTTGTATTACAAAAAAAGAGTAGTTATTACGGGAACCAGTCAGCTATTTATAAAGCAAAAGCACATAACGCACTCACAACTGCTGATGCAGTTCAGATTACTGTGCCTTTGCTCGTGTTAAATCAGTTATGTAGTTTTCAATAAAATCTTCAGGTTTTATATCCTGATTAAGAATTTTATACACACCAAAGCAAATTGGAAGATTTACTTTAAACTTCTTTGCAATCCTATACACATACTGTGCAGCTACAGCACCCTCAGGGAAATATCCCAACCTTTGAATATTTGCAAGTAAATCGTCAAGATTGGTAAATGATGTTAAAACATGTTTCTGGATAATATCTCTTCCAAATCTGCGATTTCTGCCATGGATTGATCGGCAGGTCACGTCGAGATCGCCAACACCCGCAATCGATGTAAATGTTTCAGGATGCGTCGCACCAAGAACCTGTCCCAACATTTGAATTTCATTAAGACCCGCTGCAAGGAGTAACGATTCAGTATTGTCGCCAAAGTGATCAGAAGTTTCTTTGAGTGCATCGAGCATACCAAATGCTATAGCAATAACATTTTTTACCGCACCGCACACCTGAACACCAATAACATCGAGCGAGGGATACACTAAAAGATACTTATTTGCAAGAGCTTCACGAACGCGTATTGCGTTTCTGCCATTGATGCTTGCAGCAATAAGACCAGTTACTTTTTTTCGCGAAACTTCTTCCGCATGGCTTGGTCCAGAAACATAGACAAGATTACCTCTATAAAAACCAGGTAAATAATCCTCAAGACTATCAATGATAAGTTTTATACCACGTGGAGATTCAATAAATCCTTTAGTAACTACAGCAATGAGCGTATTACCATCACGAATATCAGGAACAACAAAAAGATCTTTTACCAATGAAAGTAAAAAGGGAGATGGCACAGCAAGAAACAGCATATTACGATTTTGCGCTGCTTCTACCATGTCTGTTGTAGCGGTGAGACCCTCCGGAAGCAGTACATCTGGTAAAAAGGTACTGTTCATATGTGTTTTATTTATCGAATCAGCAACTTCTTGTTCCCGTGCCCATATAACAACATCATGACCATTTTCAGTTAAAACTTTTGCTATCGCTGTTCCCCATGCACCTGCACCAATAACTCCAATTGACAATTTTTTACGGTGAGTAGGAAATCGAAATGCTGGGAATTTCCATTTCATAAACTGTTTCTGCTTAGTCGAGTCTAAGTTGTTTCCTGTCATATTATATCCACTCATCATTATTATCTTTCCAATCTATAAAGTCATGTTCAGTAAAAAACAATGCAATTTCACGTTTCGCAGACTCAATAGAATCAGATGCATGAATTATATTTTTTCCGGTATGTTCTGCAAAATCCCCACGGATGGTTCCCGGAAGTGCATCCTCCACCCTGGTTGCTCCGCAGAGCTTACGAAGTACAGCAACAGCATCATCACCACCAATGATAAAAGCAATAACCGGTCCACTTGTTATATAAGTGACAAGATCATTAAAAAATGGTTTTCCTACATGTTCTTTATAGTGCTCTCTTGCAAGTTCCTCTGAAACCTGCATCATTTTACAGGCATGTATCTGCAACCCCTTTTTCTCAATACGCGCTATTATCTCACCAGCAAGCCGCCTCTGCAGCACACCCGGTTTGAGCATCGCAAAGGTATATTCCATTTTCATTGCTCCTAAAATACTTGATTGTATGAGATACTATCGCATCTCACAATTTCAAATAATTCTCTCGTTTCGTTTTATCATATAGTAGAAAACAGTAAAAAATTAGTCAATCTTAAATCTTCTATTATCACTCAATTGTTTTATTAATTAATATATGCTATAACCACAGTATAGTGAATAAAGAATTTCATTTTAATGCAGTATATATTCTAGCACGTGAAGCTGGCTTTACTGAAGCAGACAGCTTTACTCTTGCAGGATCTTCACAATTTGTAGATGAAGCGGTGTTCAACCTGCAATTTTCTCTACCCGATGAAGAAATGCAATTTATCATAACACAAAGCTATCAATTTTGGGATGATATTACACAGAAGAATATATATCTCCCTTTTCATTTTATACCAGGGAACATAAAAGAACCATTTACGCAATTAAAAAATAACAGTATAAATCCATATTGCGTTATAGCAAATGGAACACTAGCAAAAGAAGCGCTTATCACAAGTCTGGAACAACGTGATATTTTTCTCATCGGAATAGCACTTCATGGTTTTGCCGATACGTGGGCACACCAATATTTTAGCGGGAAACATGAACAATGGAATGCAAATTCAGAAAGCAATGTTTTTAATGCTGCAAAACAGGCAATTGGTCACATGCAATTTGGCACACAGCCTGATACCTGCGGAGCTATTTGGCAGGATAACCGCTTATACGAACCTGCATGTAACAATATTGAACGATTTCGCGAAGCTGCAAAAAAAATTTACAGATATTTAAGCATTTATAACAATAAATCGTTTGATGATGAAGACTTTATTCTTGACAAATTGTGTTCTATCTGGAAACGTCCTGATTCAAATGAACGCTATGCTGATTATATACTTGAATGGGGTGTCCCAGAATGGTCATACAAACTCTGGTTTGAACAGGCTGGACTTGAGTATATTTCCCAAAATACAGATAATGGAATTCTTGACTCAATGCTAAACTCAAAAATAAAACAAAAAATAGAATTATTTATTAATCATATAAACACAAAAACCGTTATCTGTCCTTCATCATTCAAACAGAGCAATTTATATCGTTGGACTCAATCAGCTCATCATTATAAAAATATAATGAGTAAAATTCTTGAAAGGGAGCATCTTTTATGAAAAAACTCTTATCAGCTTTAATCGCTATAGTGCTGCTAAGTGTATCTGCATGCACATCAATGCAAAAGTCAGCAGAAAATCTTGCTGTTGATCTTTTGAGAGATGACAGCATTATATACATTGCTATAAAACCTCAGGAGTTTGATCCTGCTACAACACAGAATCTGCTTAATTTTATTGTTCCGGCAATAAACAAAGAACAGCGAGATGCTATAAAACGAATCGATTTAATCATAGCAGGGATTTCTACTGCTGGAAATAACACTCTCAGTATCGATGCAATTGTAAAAGGTAATTTTCCATCTCTTAATTTATTAATAAAACTTGACAAAAGTGGAAATTGGAAAAAGATAAAAGATTCATGGTACAATGTCAGCAATCATTATTATATTTCAGAACCATCACCTGGTGTATTCCTTATTAGGAGCAATAGTTTAGCTCAAGCAGCTACAACAAAAGATAAAGCTAAATTAGCAAATTTTATCGCATTCTTAACATCAAAATCGTTATCAATAGGAATTTATTCACTTAAAGATTTTTCTAAAACTATACTTAACACAACCAACGATGAACTTGCAATTCAAACAATTTTTTCAAGCTTTACAAAAAATCAAAATACTTATGATTTTTCGCTAACACTTGGATATACTGACAAAAAAGTAGCAGAAGAAAATATGCTGCTCTCACGCACAATTGTATTTATTACCATTACTACAATGTTTCAAAGCAATGCTTCTAAAATTATTTCAAAACTGGAATGGTCAATTGACGATGAAGGTCATGCAACCTGTACTTATAAAGGTTTAACTTTAAATGAGATCTACACTATCATTAATAGCACATCTGGAGATAGTCTTCAAAACATACTGAACAATCAATAAGACATACATTTGTGATAATACTAATAAGCTGGCACTATAATCTTACATGCCAGCTTATAAATTATTGGAATAAATTTTATGATTTCAAATAATTTATTGGTTTTCTTTAATAAAATCAAGAATTCCTGTTAATAATTCAAGTGGTATTGGAAATGCAGGATCTGAAAACGCTTTATTATTATCATCCATAAAAGGTGATACCAGTTTTAGTACATGATTCATTTCAGGAATAACAATACCTTTTGCATGAGGAACTGCTTCCATTATTTTAGTATACTCATAGTATGTTACCTGCATATCACGGTCACCCTGAATTACCAAAATTGGTTTCTTTATTTTTGCCAGATCGCGCTTAAGGTCAAATGTGAATAATTCGATTAAATAATTCTGGAATGAAATTCTAAATGCTGATGCATAAAATTCTGAGTAATTTGTAACTTTTTTCCCTTTTTTAAGAGATTCTAAAATAGCTTTACCTTCTGCCTGTTTATCCTGTGGTGCATCTTCTATACTCTTAAAATAGGTTTCATATGGAGAATATGCACTTGAGCAAGCAATGATGATACCATTATATTCAGATGTTTTTTGTGCTGCAGCTGCAGCAATCAAAGCACCATCATGTATACCCATAATCCATATACTGGAAAATCTGGAATCATTTTTAAAATATTTAATTATTTCAACAAAATCATTAGTCCAAACTTTGGGACTTAATTCATTTTCACTTTTAACAAGCCAGTAAGCTTCACCAGCACCACGCTTATCATAGCGAAATGATGCAACACCGGATAATTGTAGAGCTTCTGCTAATTGTTTTATCGCATCATTTTTACCTGCTATATTATAATTGTTACCATTCCTATCGGTAACACCTAATCCAGAGTGAAAAATAACAAGCGGAACTTTATCGGGAATATCTTGAGGAACAAGCAGCGTACCAGGAAGAACAGCTCCATTTACCGGGATTCGGAGCGCTGACTCGCCTCTTCTCAAGGGTTTCTTTGAAACATTGAGCTCAAAGCTCCCCCCTGTATTACCATTAGTAAAATTGCCAGCATACTGTGTTCCCGTTATAACACCATCAAATATAAGTTTTGTATTACCAAAAGCAAAAACAATAACCAACTTATTTTTTATAAAGCTTGACGATGCACATGGAAAACCATAGAGGTTTTGTGAAGGTATATCGAGCAGCGCTCCCTGTTCTACGAGTCTCATCGCTATCGGAAGCACTCCATCTACAAATTTCATCGAGCCTTCCCAATATCCCGTTATAAAACCTTGAGCGTGAGCGATTCCAGAAAATATAACCATAGTAATTGTAATAAAGATATAAAGAATTCTATAACGCATAGTGACACTACTATATACCATTTATAAAAGGCATACAACTAATGAAAAAAATTTATTTTCAATGAAAAAATAAATAATTTACTTTACAATTAAAAAATCACATGATAATAGTTTATCTAGAATGGATAATTGTAATATTAAAGATTTTTCAAGCGAAATAGCTAAAATTGCTGAGCCAATTAACGCACAAGTTATATCAGTGCCAGAACGAGCATATTTGTTTGTCCGCAACATATTTAGTGATTTAGAGCGCGACCCAGATTTTTTTGAACATGTTTTTAAATTTCTTGATCATGCATTTATTGATGAACGAGGATACAATGCAGGAAAAGCATGGAGTATATTTCTCGGTGCATGGCTTGATCTTAAGCATGGAGAAACTGATAAAGCACTCCTTCAATTTCAGGAAGTCTTGCCTATTTTTCAGGAATATAATGATAGCTATGGCATTGCACGAACATTAAATGGAATTGGTGTCTGCTACATGTACCAGTCAAATTTCACATTGGCAATAGAACATTTTGTTCAGGCATTAGAACTAAGTCAGCAAACTGATTATCAGGAAGGATTTTCAACTGCAAGCTCAAATCTTGGTATTGTATACTACCAATTACAAAATTATGAAGAAGCAGACCGATATTTTTTACAAGCGCTTTCTTATGAAAAAATATTGCCTAACAATAGAGTAATTACTCAATCGTATAGAGCCTCAATTATGGTAGAACAAAATCGAATACAGGAAGCGTATAAATTGTTCCTTAACTGTCTTGAAGAATGCAAAGCAAATAATTTTTTTTACACAGAAATTGATATACAGAATCGTTTTGCTCTACTGTTAGAAAAACGTGACATCCAGAAAGCGGAATCACTTCTCAAAGCATCATACGCTCAAGCAAAATCAATACAGAATCAAAGGCTTATCGCAGAATGTGCATTTCTTATAGCACAATTGCTATTTAAGAAAAAGCAATACAATGAAAGTATTCACTATATTCAAGAAACAATACGCATTGCAGAAACAGAAAGTATTTCCAAACTCATTGTTGAAGGTAAAGCCCTCGAGGCGCAAATACTTGCAGAACAGGAGGAATGGAAGAAAGCATACGCAACACTTTCCGACGGCTACAATAAGCAAAAAGAAGTTTTTAGTGAAAAATTGATAGGTCAATCTTTTAATGCTCACCAAAACAGAGTAGCATTCGAAAAAAATCAGTACGAACAGGAAATAAAACGGCTTCAGCTCATATCCGAAACAGGAACACTCATTGCAAGTGCAATGGATACAAAAACAATTGGTTCTATTATCTATAGTAAACTTAAAAATCTCATGCCTATCAATGCGTTTGGTCTTGCAATTTATAATCACCAAAAAAGTGAACTTGCCTTTGAATATTTTGTAGAAAATGATATTGAGGGCGAACCGTTTACCATGCATATTGATAACAAAGATAGCCTGGCTGCATATTGCATTCGTAATAATGAGGACATTCTTATCAGTAACGTATTTAAAGAATATTCTAAATATGTTGAAAAAACACAGTACCTAGCGCTTGATAATAATGAGCCAACACATTCCTTAATGTTTTGCCCTATTCTTGTCGGTAGTTCCGTTAAAGGTGTTTTAACAGCACAGGCACGGCCAATTGGTGTTTATAAAAAACATCATCTTGAAACTCTCCACGCACTTGCTGCATATGCTGGCGTCGCAATCCAAAATGCAAAGCTGTTTCATGATGTCCAATTGCTTGCTTCTACAGATCCACTCACCGGTATCGCCAACCGAAGAAAGTTTATGGATACATTTTTTATGGAACTGGAACGTGCCTCACGGTATGGAAATAATTTGAGCTTTTTAATGTATGATATTGATTTTTTTAAACGTATCAATGATACCTACGGACACTCAATTAGAGATATTGTACTACAAAAAGCAGCTGCACTTGCAAAAGCCAATTTGCGAACTACCGACACGATTGGGCGATATGGTGGAGAGGAATTTACCATTCTTTTGCCAAACACACATCTTGAAGGTGCAAAAATTGTTGCTGAGAGGATAAGAAATTCCTTTGAAAATTCGGAGATTGAAGCATATCCTGGCAAATCGGTTGTTTTTACTGCAAGCTTTGGACTAGCAGAATATCAGGATGGAGATACAATGGATTCTCTTCTAGCCCGTGCAGATCGAGCACTTTATTATGCAAAAGAAACAGGACGCAACAAGGTATCATGGGAACGGTGAAAAAATCCATTGCAGATTGATAATCCGATATCCCTATTACAATCGTGCTGGTGCTTCAAAACTATCTTAAAATATAACAACTGAACTAAATTCTCACTGTATCATCCAGGACTGGCTATTCCAACATGCAGCCAGTCCTAAGCCGATTACTCTACCGTAACACTCTTTGCAAGGTTTCGAGGCTGATCGACATCCTTCCCAAGTTCCAGCGCACAAAAATAGGCAAAGAGCTGTAATGGAATCACCATTAAAAATGGCTGGAAGAGCGTATCACAGTGCGGTATGCCAATATACGCATCGGCAATACTTGAGACTTCCTCATCGCCAGCTTCTGCAATTGCAATGATAAGCCCACCTCGAGCCTTTATCTCTTTCATGTTGCTGATTGTCTTTTCCCGAAGATGATCGTTGGACACAAGAAAAACGCTCGGAGTTTCTGGGCTTATGAGCGCGATTGGGCCATGCTTAATTTCTCCAGCTGCATATCCTTCTGCATGAATATATGAGATTTCCTTGAGCTTTAATGCGCCTTCAAGTGCTATCGGGTACAATAAGTTTCTTCCTAAAAAGAGAAAATCTTTATAGTGACAGTATCGTTTTGCAATCCGTTGTACTGTATCCCTCAGCTTGAGTGTTTCCTGTACCAGTCCCGGAATCTGCTGCAATTTTTGACAGTATTGCTGTCCCTGATGCGCAGACATATCATGAAGCCGCGCAAAGTTTAGCGCAAGGAGATAAAATGCTGCAAGTTGACTCGTAAAAGCTTTTGTGGAAGCAACTGCAATTTCAGGACCTGAGTGCACATAGACACCACCGTCACTTTCCCGGGCTATTGTTGAACCAACAACATTGCAAATTCCCAAGACTGTGCCACCGCGACGCTGTATTTCCCGCATGGCATAAAGTGTATCAGCAGTTTCTCCTGACTGCGAAACAGCAAAATAGAGCATGCCAGGGAATACGATAGGGTTTTTATATCGAAGTTCACTTGCAAGGTGTGCTTGAGAAGGAATGCGCGCAATCTGTTCAAAAAGATACGATGCGGTCATTCCAGCATGGTAGCTCGTGCCAGCCGCTATTATTTGAATAGCATCAACACCGAGGAGCTCTTTTTTGGACAAATTGAGCCCACCGAGTTTTGCTGTACCGGTTTCAAGATCTATTCTGCCGCTCAGCGCACGGGCTATCGAATCAGGTTGTTCAAAGATTTCCTTTTCCATATAGCAGGAAAAACCTTCTTTTTCTATCGCGCTGATTTCCCAATCGATATGATTAATTTTTGGAACGATGGGTCTATCCTCTGCATCACTAATAGAAAATTCATGCGGATACAGGGATACAATTTCACCGTCATTGAGATAAACGACACGCCGAGTATGGGCAAGCATGGCTGTAACATCACTTGCTAAAAACATTTCTCCATCACCAACACCTACAACAAGTGGGCTGCCATTTCGTGCGCCAACAATTCTTCCCGGTTCGGCTTTATGCATACATGCAATTCCGTAGGTGCCTTTGAGGTAGGATACCGCTGTCTTTACCGCTGTTTCTAAATCACCCTCATACACATAGGCAATAAGATGAGCAATGACCTCACTATCGGTTTCACTTGCAAAGGTAAAACCTTCTTTGCTGAGCATTTCTTTGAGCGTTGTATAATTTTCTATAATGCCGTTATGAACAATAGCTATTCTGCCATCAGAGGAGCAATGCGGATGTGCATTGGTATCCGTAACTCCGCCATGGGTAGCCCAGCGAGTATGTCCAATGCCACATATTCCTGGTAATTCTTTTGGAACTATTTCACGCAGTTGAGCAATTTTACCTGTACGCTTATATACGGTAAAGGGTGTATCGTTGTTTTCTAAATCTTCATTAACTGCAATACCTGCAGAATCATAACCGCGGTATTCAAGACGCTTGAGACCTTCAAGCAGAATACGAGCTGCACGTTTTGGCCCTGTATAGCCAATAATGCCACACATAACGTTCTCCTTTCGGCTGGTATATGCCTCTGCACAGCCAGCGCCAATACAACACTTTCCATATGAAAGCTGAGTATTAATAAAAGTATAGCATGCTACAAATTAATTTACAATTACAATGAGTTGAATATTTATTATATTAGCATTACCGCTGGCAATACTAAAAGATTTTTACAATGCCAGTATAATTTCATTATAAAATTTCTCAAATACTACTTACTGCTCCTTTTTGGTATTTTTCTTTTTTGGGTTTGTTTTTGGAGTTTCTTTCTTAGATGTTTTCTTATTTTCTTGTTTCTTACTTGATGATGATATTTTTTTTACCGTTGTACTACCTTTCTCCTTTTTTTCTTTATTTTGCTGTTTTGACTTTGATGATTTAGCTTCATTTTTTTTCTCTGTTGCTTTTGCGAGCAGTCCCGTTTTTGATGGTTTTTCTGATACTCTTTCTTCTTCGATATAGCTAGTTACCAGTTTGCCTTGAGGAATTTCCTGTAAATACTCTCCCGTTTGAGCTTCTCGAGGGGCAAGACGTAGTCCCTTTGCCTTCAATGCACGAACAGGATATTGAGTTATTTCAAAATATTCATCTGTTATTTTTATTCTTGGTTTTGGCGTGTACGTTATGTGTATATAACCATTTTGCTCTGTTGTAAACAGCAATATTTCTGCATTCTCTGGAACAATCTCATAATGTTTATTCATAATCCAGCCAGAAATTGTAAAACGCTTTATATAAGGATACCCTTCCCTGTCTCTGTACACACAGGTAAAAACAATCTGCGTAATAAGTTCCTTTTCTGCAATAGAACAAAAGAGCATATTTTTATCAACAAAAGTTTTTTCTGGAACGGGTATCACAGAAACAATACCATTATTTCTGATTATTAACACTTTATCAAATGGCGATACTGTTTCGATCTGCTCACCAGATGAAATAGCTGTTCCAAGATATCCTGTTTGTGTATCATAACGGAGTGCTACATTACGCCGTGCTGCTTCACGAACTGCAATTTTTTCAAAACTTACTATCTTAGTTTTTCTCTTGAATGACTCATCAAGCATGGATTCCATATTTTCCAACACAGTAATTGCATAATCTGTAATATGCTTGAGATTATATTTTATTTCCTTTATCTTTTTTATTATTGTTTCCATTTCATGGCGTGCTTTTTCAATATCATATAAAGAAATTTTTCGTATTGGCGTCTTTAATAAAAATTCAATATCTTCTTCTGTCACAGGTTTACCAATCTCATCTTTAAACTTCATTAAGCCAGTATATACAGCTTTAAGTACAGTCTCCTGTGTTTTCTTGTTCTCAATTTCTTTATAAATTCTCTCTTCGATAAATATTCGTTCAAGTGTTCTTCTAAAATATTCTTTTTCTAATTCTTCTAATTCGTAGGTAAGTTCTGCTTTTAATATTTGTACCAGCTTCTTTGCATGATACTGTATAATTTCAGACACTTTCATTATTTGCGGCGAACCATCTTTTATTACGAGAAGGTTGCAATTGATGGTTTCCTCGCATTCTGTGAATGCATACAATGCGTCAATTACTTCCTTGCTGGTTTGCTCGCCTCTTGCCAGCTTAATTTCAATTTCAACTTTCTCAGTTGTAAAATCATTGATGCTTGCTATTTTTATTCTTCCTTTTTTGCCAGCATTTTCAATGCTTTCAATTAACGATTCTGTAGTTACTCCAAAAGGTAATTCTTTTATAACAATACGTTTTGGATCACTATCATCAATAACTGCTCGAACTCTGACTTTTCCCAATCCGTCATTATATTCGCTAACATCAATGAGACCACCCCCTGGAAAATCAGGATACAAGGTAAAAGGTTTTCCTTTAAGTGCTGCTATTTCTGCTTGTATTACTTCTAACGGATTATGCGGAAGTATTTTGGTACTCATGCCAACCGCTATACCCTCAGCACCAATCATTAAAACAACAGGTAGTTTAGCAGGAAAAACCAGCGGTTCTTTATTTCTTCCATCGTAGCTGTCAATATATGTTGTGATATGTGGATTATAAAATACGCTCTTGGCAAACTGATTTATCCGGCATTCAATATAGCGTGCCGCTGAAGCTTCATCACCCGTAAGCAGATTACCAAAATTCCCCTGTTTATCTATAAACAAATCTTTGTTTGCAAGTACCACTAAAGCAGAATATATAGAAGCATCTCCGTGTGGGTGATACTTCATCACCTGCCCAACAACATTAGCAACTTTGTGATATTTTCCATCATCAAGTTCAAAAAGCGTATGCAATATGCGACGCTGCACAGGTTTAAGACCATCATCAAGTTCTGGAATTGCCCGATCGGTAATTACGTAACTTGCATAATAAAGAAAATTTTCATCATAAATTTTATGTACATATGCCATTGCTGTTTCCTGTTATAATTCCCTTATAAGATGTTTCATAATATACTCTCGTCTTTCTGGTGTATTTTTACCCATATAAAACTCAAGTATCGATGGAATATTTTTGAGTGTTTGAACATCAACTGAAATCAAGCGCATATCCGGACCAATGAATTTTCCAAACTCTCCCGGGCTTATTTCTCCAAGTCCTTTGAACCGCGTTACCTCTGCATGACTACCCAATTCAGTTATAGCGGTATCACGTTCTTTTATATTATAACAATATTTTGTTACCTGTTTATTTCTTACTCGAAAAAGCGGTGTTTCGAGAATAAAAACGCGATTATGCACAATAAGTTCTTCAAAAAAATTAAGGAAAAATGTTAACAAAAGATTCCTTATATGAAAACCATCGTAATCTGCATCAGTTGCTATTACAATTCGTGCATAACGCAGCCCATCAAGTGAATTTTCAATACCAAGAGCCATCATAAGATTGTAAAGTTCTTCGTTTTTATAAATGTTTGTTTTTTTAAGCCCATACATGTTTTCAGGCTTGCCACGCAGGCTGAAAATTGCCTGTGTGTGTACATCTCGAGCACTAACCATTGAGCCGGTTGCGGATTGTCCCTCAGTTATAAATATGGTGGTTTGTTCGCTCAACTTATGAGCATCACCAAGATGGATTTTGCAGTCTTTAAGATTGGGTATTTTAAGTTCTATTTTTTTTGCAGCTTCTCGTGCTTCCTTTTTTACAGTATTAAGCTCAGTCCGTAACTTTTCATTAGCAATAATTTTTTGCTGAAGCATTGCTGCAGATTCTGGATTTCTCCGTAAAAACTCATCAATACCTCGCTTAGTCTCCTGTAAAATCCACGGTCGTATATCTGTGTTTCCCAGCTTGTTTTTTGTCTGACTTTCAAAAACCGGATTTGCAATTTTGATTGCAATTGCTGCAGCTATGCCTTCTCGTATATCTTCACTTTTATAGTTTTGTCCAAAAAACTCATTCACTGCTTTTGAAAATCCTTCCTTAAAAGCTGAAAGATGTGTACCACCATCAGATGTATATTGACCGTTTACGAATGAAAAATATTCTTCACCATAGCTATTTGTATGGGTAAAAGAAAATTCAATGCGATCTCCTCGCCAGTATGCAGGTTCATAAAGAGAATCTGAGCCCAGTTCATCTTTTAATAAATCAAGGAGCCCCTTATCACTTGTATATGAAACACCATTAAAAATGAGTTCAAGTCCTGCATTCAAATATACATAATGCTTAATTCGTTTTTCAATGAAATCGGTATTAAATTCATAATCACCAAAGATTTCTTCATCGGGTGTAAATTCAACGTAAGTACCATCGGGTTCATTTTTAGCTTTTGCATAACCAGAATCAATGAGTTTACCGCGCTTAAACTGTGCATAAAAACACTCTCGGTTGCGGTATGAGATTACCTTAAAATTAACAGAAAGTGCATTAACAGCTTTGGTGCCTACACCATTCAGTCCTACAGAAAACTGAAATACTTCATCATTATATTTTGCACCAGTATTGATTGTAGAAACACAGTCAATAACTTTACCAAGCGGTATCCCGCGTCCATAATCGCGTACACTGACTGTATGACCAGTAATAGTTACTACAATCTTTGAACCAAACCCCATGATATATTCATCAATTGCATTATCGATAACTTCTTTAAGCAGTATATAAATACCGTCATCGGGGTTAGAACCATTACCAAGTCTTCCTATGTACATTCCGGTACGTAATCGTATATGCTCGAGTGAAGATAATGTTTTTATTTTTGATTCATCATACACTGGTTTCATGTATGCTACTATACCACAAAGGATTAAAACATGAAAAGCGCTGATACAGCTGACAATATGATTGATATAGCAGTTTTTCATATTGCTGAAACTACAAGCACTATGGTGGCAGCCCGAGAATTGGCGAACAAAACTCCTTATGGTGTTGTGTATGCTGATAGACAGACTGCAGGTAAAGGACGCCTTCCTGGACGCATCTGGGAATGTCCAAAAGGAGAAGGACTTCTTGCCACTTTCTGGTTCCCAACATTTTTTTTTAAAAATTATCCTCCTGCTCTTGTTACCGGAGCCGTGGTTTTTCAGGCTTTGCTACAACTCATACCTCCTCCTGTTAGAGCTGCTCACCCGCTCACAATAAAATGGCCCAATGATATTCTTGCAGAAGAGAAAAAACTCGTGGGAATACTCTGTGAAAATACCGGGACAACAATTTTGGCGGGTATTGGAATCAATCTCGCACAAAAAGAATTTCCTGGACAATACCGCACAGTGCCAACATCGCTTTTATTGAGCTACAATGTATTGGTAAGTCAGGAAACTATGCTTCAAACAATCATTGATCAATTTATAGCATTCCAGAAACAGCCAGAATCATGGTTTACTGTTGTTAACAACAATTGTGCCTACAAGAATGAGCATGTAATATTCAGACGCGGAACTGATACCGGTACTATTATTTCAGGAATTTTTAAGGGAATTGACAGAAACGGTTTTCTTATACTGGAAACAGAACATGGAATTCTTACCGAAGCATCTGGAGAAATACATGCAACTATTGACCCAGAAACAATCATAGAGTAATGTTATAGATATGGCTTCTAAAGAAACATCACAGGGAAAAAACTCTGACTCAAAACAGGCAAGCAGTACAGGTTTTTTACAGCACATTCTGGATTTTTTTACCGGATTAAATAGTCCAGAAGCAGAAAAAAGACGCCAACTCAAAACAATTGCTCGGGAAATACATCAATCTCCCTATAGCAAATTCTATCGTCCAAAAACATTTGAAGCGCTTCCGACACTCGCACGATTTTTTTATGACACATATAGGATAATAGCTCCAGCACAGCTTCAGCTTGAAAATGCATCAAAATCGGGTGTACTTAAATCTTTTGTAATCGATAGTTTTTTGACCTCTAACCAAAAATCAGTACTTGATGCACTTGCAGAATCAAAAATTATCGAGCTATCAAGTTCTATGAACTTAAAACAACTTCAGGAATATGTTAAGACTAATATACAAACCCTTGATAGCATTTTTGATGCAGAAAAAACTAATCAAATTAATAAAGCATACAACACACTGCTTACGTTTATTCAATTTGTTAATTACGATTATTATTTTTTACTCAAGAAATTCGATTCGAGAATTATTGAACGCAGTTTTAGCTATACTCCAAAATTTGAAACTATTTCCTGTGAATACATTGCAGATGATATGGCCGAATTTGTAGACAGGCTCTTAGTGCTTAATCTTGATGCTGATTGGAAACGAATTTTTGAGGCTCTTAAAGCATACAGGAATATCGAGCTGATTCAGATTGATAGCTGGCTCAAACACGCTCAAATACTCAAAGCAATACGGCAAAACGGGATTCTTGAAAACATTATTAGACACTGCAAGCAGGATCCTAACTTTAAGTTTATTCTCAAAGTTCCTAATGAACAGATCGTTGATCCATATATCGAAAAAATAAAAAATCAGGCAAACGCGCTCTTACAAAAGATTGCAACAGAACGAAAGACTTCAAAAATTGAAGAACTATCACAGTTTATTTTTGGCACTGTCGTAGTACTTCGTATGAAAAATTATACGGAAAAAGCCAATGCTAATTTTAATAAACGTAATATTGCTGGTTATACCCATACAGAACCACTTAATTATGTAAAAGCATTTTTAATAGATTACCTCAAAAAAGATATACGCGAAATCATCGATCTTTTGATAGTTAGGGGACAGTGGATTACTAATGTACAATCTCAGGAAGTTGCAGATGCTTTCCATAATCTTCTGGAAATCTCCGATATGATTACAGCATTCGATGATGATATTGGCGATGATGGCAGTACAGGAAGCAGATTACGGAGCCTTCTTGCAAGAAGCGATCGCGACCGTGATCAGCTCAGACTCTTAAAACAGCTTATAAAAGTTATAAATGATAAAGCCATGGAGCTTATTAAGAAGACCGCTCTTAACCTCATTGCTCTGGGTAAATACATACATGCTCTCATTAACGATCAGGCAGCACCTACACATTCTATAATTACAAACTGGAAAGAGCTTGATAATTTTACCGAATCCCGTAAGCCAGTCAAAGAATTATTAATTCATAACTATAAAAAGCTATATGCCATGGTTCAGCTGCTTAATTTCTATGTTAACGATGCTGCTGTATAACGTATATAAACATATTTGAATTTTTATTTAATTCTCAAATTTGAATTAATTAGTTCCTAATAATATTTCGTTTTTAAATTTTTAATCAACACTTATTTTATTGTTATGTTTTTAAAAAAATCTAATAAGGTTTCAATACCTGCACCAGTTCGTGCTGAAACAAAAAAATCTGCGTGTGTATGATTATTCTGTAAATCGATTTTATTCATTACTATACGAGCAGGTATTCCAGCACAACCAATTTCTGCCAGTACATTCCGTGTTGTTGCTATCTGTTCTTCGCATTCAGGATCTGAAGCATCCGCTACTATAAGCAACAGGTCAGAATAAACTGCTTCTTCCAATGTTGCTTTGAAAGCAGCAATTAGTCCATGCGGCAAATTTCTTATAAAGCCTACAGTGTCAGTAATAACAAGTTCACGTTCGTTAAGGCATATTCTTCGAGTTGTTGTATCGAGTGTTGCAAAAAGCTTATCTTCGGCATACACACTTGCTTTAGTAAGCCTATTAAACAATGTCGATTTTCCTGCATTAGTATAGCCAACAAGCGAAATATGCAAAATTCCTGACTTTTCTCTGCGTTTTCTTTGTGTTTCACGCACTTTTCGTACTTCAACAAGCTCTTTTTTTATGTGTACAATTCGTTTTTCAATATAGCGTCTGTCAAGCTCAAGCTGTTTTTCCCCCGCATCTTTTGTACCATAGCGGCCACCTTTTTGCCTATGAAGATCATCATGAGCATGCAAAAGTCGTGGAAGAAAATATTCAAGCCGGGCAAGTTCAACCTGAAGCTGTGCTTCTTTAGTATGAGCACGTTGAGCAAATATTTTTATAATGAGCTCAGAACGATCAAACACCTGAACATTCCATGCAGCTTCAAGATTACGCTGCTGCAATGGTGAAAGACTCGTATCAAAAATAACCGTATCTGCATTATGTTCGCGTATCAGTATTAGTAATTCTTCTATTTTGCCGCTTCCAAGTAACGTTGAAGGAATTTTTTCTCTTATACGAATAAGTTCACTATGCACAACTGGAATATGAGCAGTATCTGCAAGCATCGATAATTCTTTTAATAGTGACTCTGCAGTTTGTTTTTCCTGTTTTTCTGTCCAAACACCTATAGTAAGAGCTCGCTGAACCTGTTTTTGTTTTATTTCATGTAAAACCATGTAGTTCCTGATTTATTTGCTGACCATCATAACTTGAATAATTTGCAGGAGAGGGAAAACAATGCAAACAATAATAAAAACTATTTCCAGCCAGAGCATAGTTCGTTCACTTTTTTCAGATTTAACGATGTCATATACATCCTGCAAAGCAGTAATACGTCTCTCAATTGAACGCGTCCACTCATTAGTATTAAAAATATAACATAAATGCTGATATATTTCGCCAAGAAAATAATCACCAATTATTTTTGATGAATTCTCCAGATTCTCAAGAATAAAAAGTGCATCAAGTCTCATTGATTGAATAAATGCTATTTTCTTTTTTAATATACCACTCTTCATTTTTTTAGGCTTTGTATAGGAATAAAATATTCCTACATCATCTTCTGCTTCATCAAGCCAGGCATCAAGCATCCGATCAAGTGTACGAAGCTCCAAAAGCTGATAATTTGCTAATTCGCAAATGAGGAGTAAATCCTCATAATCCTTTGAAGGATCAATAATAATGCAATTATCTAAACCGAACACAGCCCAGTCGCATGCAGAATATGAAAAGCTATTTGCAAGCGCTTTTGCAATCTGAGATTCATGCAGATTTGTTGTCGAAGCGTCGCCATTGATAAGATTGGCAAATTCTTTTCTGTTTTTTTCTACAAACTGATTACAGGATCCTATTGCACCTGAAAAACAAAAAGCTGTATACATCTCATAATCGAAATTTTCACTAATGGTATTACTACTCCGTATTGCAGGTTTGAGAATTCTTGAAAGTTCAATAAATTGATCCTCTAAAAAAAGTGACAATGTTGTAAATCTGCTGCCTATTTGAAAATTTTCAACGTCTAATAAATCATTGAGTGTCGCAGTAACTTTGAGCCTGAGCATAAAAGAGATAACGCCTTCTTCATAGACACGCGCAGACAATGTAAGCGATTTTATTCGAGAATCAAGAATGGCAGCTTGAGGTCCCACTCTGAGATCGATACTGAGCGGTTTAGGTAGCTGAATAGAACCAGGCGTATTCCTTCGTTTATCAAGCTTCATTCCAGGAGTACCCGGAACAATTGTCAAAACTCTAGATAAATCAATGGATCGCCCCACATCATAAAGAGCAAAACGAACTACTTCGGTCTCAAATAATTCCTTCTGCTTCGTGCGTATGCTCATATTAGTTTTTTATTTCCTTACGCAATATTACTCTATCGAGCACGGATAATACAAGCACAGTATTCTCAGGTAAAAAATACGGGAGTGAAAATTCTTTTCCTGGATGTTTAGTCTCAAGCAATGTCTGTTTCTGTCCGCTCGGAAGTTCTGCTACAAGCTTTAGAGACAGTGGATATGGATACTCAGGCAACTCAGTTGTGAACAAACCTCCAATCATACCAGAAGTAGTTTGTGTATTAGTACAAACTATTTGTACTTGTTCGGTCGGATCAATCAGTGTTCCTGGCTGTGGATTCTGTGATACAATATACCCCTGTTTTTCTTTTCCTTCAGCTGACCGCATAACAACTTTAAAATTAATGCCTGATTCAGCCAGTACTCGATAGAGTCCGGAAATATCAAGCCCTATGAGGTTTGGGGTTTTAATTTTTTCTTGTTCGGGTCCTTTTGAAACAACAAGTTGTAATTCAGTTAAACCGGTAACTGGTGTACCAGGAGCTGGTGTTTGAGCAAGGATAGTACCTGATGGACTTTTGCTATAGTCATAAACAAGTGGGTCTTTAATAACAATGAGCTGTCTGCTCGCACCAAATTGTGACTGCAAAAGTATCTTTACTTCATCAACTGTTTTTCCTACATAATTATCAACCTTATCAACAACAGCACCTTTATTAACAACTAATGCAATTCTTCTTCCTGCTTTTACTACCGTGCCTGGCCGCGGATTCTGTTCAAGTATTTGACCTTTAGTTTCTATTTTATCCGAAGTCCGCAAAGTAATTCGAGGATACAATTCTTTTTCCTGAAGTTTTAACAGCGCCTGTGTTAGTTCCATTCCTTCAACATTTGGTACAAGAACCTGCTCTTCACCGCGTAACGTAAGTGAAAACACAGCTATACCGGTTATAACCATAATTACTATAGCAGTAATTAGCAGTAAAATAATTGTTCTAAGCTGATGTGGTTCTAAGTTAACTAATTCTTTGCCTGATATTTTTTTAAAAAAATCTTTAATCTTTTCAGTATTCATTCTACAAACTCCTGTAAGCAATATTACACAAAATACGAACCAGATGTAAACCGTGCTCCGTTAATGAAATCTTTGATGGGAAGCAAGCTTTTACCCGACCACTGCACACTCGTTAAACAAAGTACACCAGTACCTGTTTGTACCATTATTCCCCTGTTTTTGTCTATGGAAACAATAGTTCCTGGAGATGCACCATGGTGTGCTTCATCGAGTACTGCATTATGAATATAGAGCACTTTACCATCTATAGTTGTTCGGGCAAGCGGCCAGGGATTATATGCTCGTATGATCGCATGAATGGTTTCAGCAGGTTGATTCCAATCGACTATACCATCCTGCTTAGTGATCAATCGGGAATAGGTAGCATTGCGTTCATCTTGAGGTTGAGCATGCGCATTTCCTGATGAAAGCTTAGCAAGCACATCGCTGAGGAGCTGACTTCCTTCTACCGCTGCTCGTTCTGTAAGCTCTGCAGTGGTTTCATTGAATTGCATGTTCCAGACCACCTGGGCAAAAATATCACCGCTGTCTACTTGCTGGGCAATACGCTGAATGCTGATGCCTGTTTGAGCATCGCGGTTCAATATCGAAAAAGGTATTGGTGCAGGTCCACGCCAGCGTGGCAGTAGTGATGGGTGCACATTGATACACTCCGAAAACAACGATAAAAATTTTGGACCAAATATTTTGCCATATGCATAGACAACAAGCACATCGGGCTTATATGCCCGTATTTGTTCACGGACTTCCTGGTTTAGTCGTTGAGGCTTTAATACCGGTACATGCGGGCAGTATGATGCTGCTGTAAGCGCTACAGGACTAGGTGTTAGAACAAGCCCGCGTCCCTGCGGAGCATCGGGACTGGTGAGAATAGCAACGAGCTCATACGTATCCGCAATCATTTTGAGTGAAGGAATAGCAATTTCGGCAGTTCCGGCAAACAGTATGCGCATGCTTTATGCCCGCATCCTTTTTTCATACTGTTCAATAAGCTTTTTGCGCACACTGGGAATCAGCTTATCGATAAAAAGCACACCATCAAGATGATCATTTTCATGGAAAATTACCCTAGCAAGCAATCCCGAAGCTTCCAGCGTAAACCGCTTTCCTTTTTCATTGAGTGCCTGTACAACCAGTGCAGAAGAGCGTTCTATTTCTGCATATACCCCAGGTATCGAAAGACAACCCTCTTCATACAAAATTTTTTCAGAACTTGTTGATATAATCTCAGGGTTAATAAAATAGAGCGGTTTTTCGTTTTCAAGCTGTACAACAAAAAATCGCTGGCTTATACCAACCTGCGGAGCTGCAAGACCAATACCCCGAGCCCGATGCATGGTAACAACCATAGACTCAAGCGTTTCAACAAGCTTGCTATCAAATTTAAGCACAGGTTCTGCTTTGTTCCGTAATACCTGCTCACCTAACGTATATATATCCAGCATGAATTCTGCTCCTTGTTCTCTTAAATCTTTGTAAGCACATCGGATAAATCAACTTTATCCCCTGGTTTAATAGTATGTTTTGCAAACCAGCCCTGTGACACCTCAAGTGCATAGCGAACGGAACGAGAGCTGGGAACAGGAGCCAGTGAATATGGCTGCATATCAACAATATCGACAATTGTCCCATCTGAAGCTATGAAGGCGATTGAAAGCGGAACTTTTGTATTTTTCATCCAGAACGTAAGTGGCCTATCCTCATAGTATACAAAAAGCATTCCAGTACCATCTGGAACACTATTGCGAAACATGAGCCCTTTTTCTTTTTGCGCTTCAGTAACTGCTAATTCAACCGTGAGTTTTATACCATTGATTGAAACTATAGCTGTTGGTAATTTTTTTTGTGGAGCATTATCTTGTGAGGTACACCCTGCCCCGGCAGCAATTATGAGCATTATTAGTACTGTATGGCGCAGTATTTTTTTCATGGATTCTCCTTGTTTTCTATATTACTCAAATTCACATAATAAGACAATGCAGACAGGTAAAGACCCTCTTGACCTATACTACAATTGATTGTATAGATAAAAGCGACAGACACTATATGTAGTATTATATGACGATGAAGGAGCCACTATGAAAATTAAACGCTACTATACCACCGAAACATCAGGACCATATTTTGATATACAGTGGGAAAAACGTGTATCAGAAATACGAAACAAAGATGGTTCACAGGTTTTTTACATGAATGGTGTTGTTGCTCCTTCATCATGGAGTCAAATTGCAACCGACATACTTGCACAGAAATACTTCCGTAAAGCAGGTGTACCGGGAGATAAGGCAAGAAGCTGGGAAGCATTTGTTCCTGAACAGCAGCGCGCACTAGCAGGACCATCACCTGTCCCTGGATCAGAACACGATGCCCGCCAGGTATTTCATCGGCTTGCATATACCTGGATGCTCTGGGGCAAAGAAGGGGGATATTTTGATACAGACGAAGATGCACGGGCATTCTATGATGAACTCTGCTATATGCTCGCTCACCAGATAGCTGCACCAAACAGCCCGCAATGGTTCAATACTGGTCTCTATGCAGTCTATGGCATCGAAGGACCCTCGCAGGGCCACTTTTATGTAGATCCTGAAACAAATGAAGTGGTACCCTCAGACAGTGCATATAAGCGTCCCCAACCCCACGCATGCTTTATCCTAACCATTAAAGATGATCTGGTAAATGAAGGCGGAATAATGGACCTTATAGAGCGCGAAGCCAGGCTTTTTAAGTATGGCTCTGGAACCGGATCCAATTTTTCTACGATTCGAGGCTCTGGAGAACCTCTTTCTGGCGGAGGAGTATCGAGCGGTCTGCTTTCATTTTTAAAAATTGGGGATCGTTCTGCAAATGCGATAAAATCGGGTGGTACTACCCATCGTGCTGCTAAAATGGTTATTCTCGATGCCGATCATCCTGATATCGAAGAATTTATTCAATGGAAACCGCATGAAGAATACAAAGTAGCATCGCTCGCAGCAGGTAGCCATCAGATATATCAATTTTTTGAAGAACTTGCACATGCAATACATACCGGAGATTTTGAACCCAGGAAACGATTGCTTGTCAGTGAAAACCCGAATCTTCAGCATGCATGCAAAAAAGCCATCGCTGCTGGCATTCCGCTTTCATTTATCTATCAGACAATGAAAAAGCTAGAACAGCAGGATACCGAACTCATGGCTCTGCTATTTGATACGAACTGGGAAGGCGAAGCCTACAATACAGTAAGCGGTCAGGCGTCAAATAATACGGTGAGGGTAACGAATGAGTTTATGGAAGCAGTGGTTACTAACAAAGATTGGAAACTCATTGCACGAACAAACCGTAAAACCACAAAAACAATTAAAGCTGGATATCTCTGGGATTTAATTGTAAAGGCAGCCTGGCAATGTGCAGATCCAGGACTGCAATTCCATACTACCATTAACGAATGGCATACCTGCCTTGCCGATGGCGAGATCCGTGCATCAAATCCGTGTTCGGAATATATGTTTCTTGATGATACCGCATGTAATCTTGCGTCTCTCAATCTTACCACTTTCTACGACGAACAAACTGCCAGCTTTAATATTGAAGCGTACCGACATGCAATCAGGCTCTGGACCGATGTACTTGAAATATCGGTGCATATGGCACAATTCCCATCAAAGGAAATTGCCCGCAAAAGCTATGATTACCGTACCCTCGGATTGGGTTATGCTAATTTAGGTACGCTGCTCATGATCTCTGGTCTGGCCTATGATAGCGAAGAAGGGAGAGCATTTGCAGCAGCGCTATCAGCAATTCTTACAGGAGAATCCTATTCAGAGTCTGCACGCCTCGCACAGGCACTGGGACCATTTCCCCGTTTTTCTGCGAACAGAAATGATATGCTCCGTGTAATAAGAAACCACAGACGTGCTGCATACAATGCGCCGCCAAAGGAATATGAGAAGCTTTCAACTATTCCGCACAGCATTGATAGTAAAAAAGTTCATCCTGCCCTCGTAAAAGCCGCACAGCAGTGCTGGGATGAAGCACTGGCATTGGGCGAGCAATTTGGCTTCAGAAATGCACAAACTACTGCTATTGCACCGACAGGAACAATAGGTCTTCTCATGGACTGTGATACTACCGGTATAGAACCGGATTTTGCTCTTGTTAAGTTTAAAAAACTTGCTGGCGGAGGTTATTTTAAAATAGCTAATAAATCTGTAGTACCAGCTCTGCGCAAACTTGGATATACCAGTACACAAATAGACGATATTGTTACCTATCTTATCGGAAGAGGTACCCTTAAAGATGCACCAGGTATTTCGCTAGAAACATTGAAAACACGCGGATTTTCAGATCAAGCACTCAAAACAATAGAACAGGCATTGGCTGGAGCAATGACACTTGATAGTGCCATTGCTGTCTGGAATCTCGACGAAGCTACAAAAGCAGCCATTGGCCTCACTGACGCAAAGCTTGCGAAAAAAGGATTTAATCTGCTTGAATACCTCAATTTTTCAACAGAAGAAATACAGGCAGCCGAACTCTGGGCTTGCGGATATATGGGCATAGAAGGAGCACCACACCTTAAACCTGAACATTATGCAGTATTTGACACTGCAACGCCATCAGGCCGCACGGCAAAACGTTCGATTCCATGGCAAGCACATATTGCAATGATGGCAGCAACACAGCCTTTTATTTCAGGAGCTATTTCAAAAACCATCAATATGCCAGCAGCTGCAACGTATGCTGACGTCAAAGGCGCTTTTATGTCGGCCTGGCAATCATGCTTAAAATCAATCACAATTTATCGTGATGGATCAAAGTTATCACAACCCTTATCATCCGTTTTAAATACCGATCAGGATCCTATTGCAAAAACGCTTCTTGAACTTTCCAAAAAATCTCACATTCCTCAGACACAGGAAGCAAAAAAAGATTCACACCGATACGGCATTCGGAATCCGCTTCCTAACAAACGTTCTGGTTACACACAAAAAGCGAAAATAGGCGGCCATTCAATTTTTATACGAACTGGTGAATACGATGATGGCAGGCTTGGTGAAATATTTTTGGATATGCACAAGGAAGGAGCCGCATTCCGAAGCCTCCTTAATTCTTTTGCAATATCGGTCTCGATAGGTCTCCAGTATGGTGTTCCGCTCGATGAATACATTGATGCGTTCACATTTACACGGTTTGAGCCCAATGGCATGGTGCAGGGTCATGAATACATTAAAATGGCTACCAGTGTTTTAGACTATGTGTTCCGCGATCTAGCGATTAACTATCGCGAACGCTATGATCTGGGACAGATTAAACCAGATGATCTCAATGCGACAGCAACTAACTCCAAAACAGAGTATAAAAAGCTGCACAATCATGAAAACACTACTGTAGAAGTATCGTCCAATGAAAACGATTATCAGGAGGAACTTGCTATAGCTCGTATGAAAGGTTATGAAGGAGACCCCTGTCCTGTATGCGGTCATCTCACGCTTGTTAGAAATGGAACCTGTCTTAAATGTGAGACTTGCGGCAGCACCACAGGATGCAGTTAACACGTATCAGTATTGGTTTAATGCCTGGACAAACAGTAAATCTTGAATACGGAGCACAAAATACCGTTTACCATTGATAATTCCCCAGCCTTCCTGGGGAACAGTTTGTCCAAAATCGAAATATTTTATTCCAATCCAATATATACGCGAGTTAGTATCATTGATCAGAGGGAGTTCCTCTCCCTTAAAAAGCACCCGAATAGGAACATTATTTTTTATATAGACAATGAGCGGGAATGTACCCGACATATCGATTGCAGCATCATACTTGAGTACACCGTTTGTTTCTTCGGTTACGATAATATCCTGTATTCCATCCTGGTTAGTATCCCATATTTTAGTCAAAGCAGGAGAATAGCGTTCTATATATTCATACACGCCATTGCTATCACTGTCGATCCTCGTTTCAGCTAGTACGGGAACACCTTGCGCATTTCTAATATACATTCGTACCCCATCGAACTTACCATCAGCATTAATATCGATACGTTCCAAAACAGGGAAACCATCGTGATACATGGTAAATATTTTATATCCTGCATCATTTTGCATGCTCTGCAGGGGTACTCCACTAGCAATTTTTACTGTAGCAAAAGTATTGTTACCATTGCGATCAACTTTTATACAATTTTTTACAAGAGCATCCTCTGTAGGAATTGCAATGCGAGCAGGAAAATCATACCAGATTGCTACCGTTTTATCGATTGTGCCTAAAAATTTCTGCTCTACAAGTGGCAATGAAAAAGCTCCAGGACCAAAATAATATGTACGTGTTCCAGAACTGTTTGAAACTGTTATTTCACGTACATGTGGCCATCGGAAATAGGTTACAGAAATCATTGTGCTTCCAGCAGAAAATTGGCAAGATTCCGGGATACCATCAGCAAACTGCACAGAAGCTTCATAGATTCCATTTTGATCAGCATCTCGATACGCATAGACAGAAAGTCCATTATTAATTTCTAAAACCATCTCTGGAATTGCATCATAATTTCTGTCAATGATAATAAAACCTTTCCATGCTGCTAATTTCCTTCTAAGCACAGAAAGCGCATCCGGTGTGGGTATACGTTGTGCTACTGTTTCGTAAATCTCATAGGGAACCACACTATTTTGAACAAACAATTCATCCAGCATTGTATCCCAGGAAATAAGGCCAAATTCATACGCATAGTATGTGGCATATGCATTGTTTCTGTTATAGGCTCTGTATTCCCTGAGATAAATTTTTGCAGTTTCTGTGTCTCCGGCAAACGGCACGAGTGCAGGTAAAATATCCGGATGGTCAAACCGTATATAGTTCAGCAAAACTGTTTTAATGTATTCGATAAATGATGCAGCTTGTGCAGAGTAAGCGTTTTTTCGCATCTGCATGAGCCAGGGTATTATGCATTCTATCGAATCAGGATTAATGCTAATATACGATTTATAGTATTCGAGCGCTGTTTCGTAATTACCTAATGCTAACTGTGCACGAGCCATGATGTACCAGCGTTCTGGTTCAGAAACAATTGCTTCTGAAGCCTTCAGTGCTTCATATATTCTCTGAATCGATATGAGCTCGTGGCAGTACCGTACAAGAATATCTTCTTTATAAAAATTTTTAAAAGTATCAGCTTGTAAAGCTGCTTCTAATAGCTCAATGCAAACTTCTAGAGGTTTTTTGCGAGATTTTAGTATAAAATATTTAACTACAAGCGCATCTGCTGAGGCAGGATAAAAACTCAATGCTGCGTCTGCTATCTCGAGTGCAGTATCATAGTTTCCCTGCCATAAAAACACAAAAGCAGAATCAGCATACACTTCTGCAATTTGCTGATTCCGCTTTAATAGACTATCAGTTTCTTCTGTTTCTGCAAAGCTTAGCTCTGCAACTACTACCAATACAACAACAACATTAAGTAGTTTGAACGCGTTTTTCAAAACCAAACAGAGCCCTGATTTCTTCATCTAGTAAAGTCTCCTTACGGATAAGTTCTTCGGTAAGGGCTACGAGTTGGTCTTTGTGTTCAGTAAGTATGGATAGTGCCCGATTTCTGGCTTCACTGAGAATTCGTGTGACAGCACGATCAATTCTCATTGCAGTATCTTCTGAATAATCCTTGTGCCGGGCAAGTTCCTTCCCAAGGAAAATAGGTTCATCTTCCTGACCATACGCTACTGGTCCTATTTCTTCAGCCATACCCCATTCACAGACCATTTTTCGCGCAAGCGCAGTTGCCTGCTTGATATCATTTGCAGTACCGGTGGTAGTTTGTGAATAAATGATTTCCTCTGCAGCATAACCACCATACAGTATCACCATCTGATCGAGTATTTGCTCCTTATTCCGGGAAAAGGTATCTTTTTCCGGAAGTGAGAACGCAACACCAAGCGCTCTGCCGCGTGGAATAATCGTAACCTTATGTAAAGGATCGGCATGTTGAACGTAATAATGAAGTAAAGCATGCCCGGATTCATGGTAAGCAGTTGCACGCTTATCTTCTTCTGAAATAGCCATTGATGTACGTGCTACACCCATGAGCACTTTATCTCGAGCTTCTTCCATGTCCTGCATTTCAACTTTATTCTTACCACGCCTGATGGCAAACAATGCTGCTTCATTTACCATGTTTGCTAGATCAGCACCGCTCATACCGGGAGTTGCCCGGGCAAGTTTCTCAACATCAATATCAGGACCCATGGGCACCTTTGCCATGTGTATTTTAAGAATATCTTCCCGTTCTTTAATATCAGGCATTGCAACGACAACCTGACGATCAAAACGACCGGGTCTCAGTAATGCAGGGTCAAGCACATCGGGTCTATTTGTTGCGGCGAGAATGATAATTCCGTCTTTCGTGCCAAAACCATCCATTTCTACGAGCATCTGGTTAAGTGTCTGCTCACGTTCATCATGACCACCACCAAGACCTGCACCTCGTGTTCGTCCTACAGCATCAAGCTCATCAATAAAAATGATACAGGGTGCATTTTTCCTTCCTTGCTCAAAGAGATCTCGGACACGGCTTGCACCGACACCAACAAACATTTCAACAAAATCAGAACCGGACATATGGAAAAATGGTACACCTGCTTCTCCCGCTACCGCTTTAGCGAGAAGCGTTTTACCGGTACCAGGCATACCGACAAGGAGTACACCTTTGGGAATCCTTGCACCCATTTTTACAAATTTTTGTGGATTTTTAAGGTAATCTACTACTTCTGTCAGTTCATATTTTGCTTCTTTCTGGCCAGCAACATCATTAAAGGTTATTTTATTACCATCATCCATGTAGAGCTTTGCTCTGCTCTTTCCAAAGGTAAATGCTTTGTTATTACCCTGGTACTGTTTGTAAAACATCCATATTATGAATAAGAGAAATACCCATGGCACGAGATCAAAAAGAATTTGCCATGGACTTGTGCCAGAAATAGCGCCTTCTACTTTAACGTTGTGCTCCTGCAATTTATCTAACAGGTTTAAATCAACATACGGAATAGTTGTTTTAAATTCCTGAGTTTCTCCTTCTAGAGCATTTACCTTAAAAACAATAGTAATCTGATCCACTATCTTTACTGAGGTAACTTTTTCTTCCTGTACTAATGTCATAAAAGATGAATATGGCACTATTGTTTTTGCTTTGCTGGCATCTGAAAGTACAAACCATGCCGTTACACCAAGTAATGCGAGGAAAAAAAACAGAGAAATTTTACCGCGAGGACCTGGTGTAATTTTCTGCGGTGAATTTCCATTGTTATCATCATCAAGCTGCATTATTCGTTATCAACCCCTTTCATTGTAATTGTAATATAATCATTTGTGTCTGAATTTGCCAAATTTGGATTATGCCTGAAAACCACAGTTTTGGCTATATGCGCTCCCCAGACAGCAATTATTCCATCGCTATCTTCGACGATAAGAACCAGCTGTTCCTGTTCCCTGGAGAGATTCCAGGAAGCAACAATTGCATCTACTGCCTTGTGTCCTTCTTTCATCAAAATAGCATCACCATTTCTCCGGCTGCGTACAATAAAGGGCATGGTACAGGCATCAATTCTTATACCAGATGTATCATGTGTAAACTGAATTTCAAGTACATATTTGTTCGTAAGCTGAAAACAACCTGGCTTATCTACAACACAGGAAAACATATACTCAGTTTGATCTTTTTGTTGCTCTGTATCGTTCTGAACAATTCTTATGCACGAATCAGTGCTAATAAACTGATAGCCTCCAATTGATGCCTGGCCTTTTTGTACTATGGTTTCAGCCAGTATTTTCATAGTTTCCCATGGAATACGTTTTTTATGCTGACGCACAAGCAGGTATAGTGCACGAATTTGCACTGCCAGCGGGCTTTTTTTAAAACCTTCCGCATCGATTACCGTAACCCCCTCTCGTGCGAGCAAGAGATGTTCTGCATACGCAGTGAGTGCGACTGCATCACACTGAGCTTTTTTTTGCACTGTTGTAAGCGATGCATTCACTGAAGGGAAAATTTCTCTAATAACAGGCACCAGCATATGCCGTACTTTGTTTCGCAGATACACGGTTTCTTGATTGGTTGAATCATGTGATACTGGTATATTCCATCTGCTGATATACTCAAGTATGTCGCTCCGTGTTACCGTAAGTAACGGACGAACAATACATCCCTGCTCCTCTGGTATTCCGCACAATCCATCAATACCGGAACCGGTAAAAAATCTCATGATGAGTGTTTCAATCACATCAGATTGAGTATGTGCAGTAGCAATTACCTCACAATGCTCCCGTTCTGCTACTTCATGAAGTTTTTTATACCGAAATGCACGCGCTGCGGCCTCTATGCCGCCTGACACACCCAGATCGCGCTGATACGCTTCGATTTCACCGGTCTTTGCTGTTACAATAGTAAGCGGAATACCGAGACTATGAATGAAACGCTCAACGAGGCGTTGTTCTTCCACCATTTCTTGGGCTGGCCGCAGTGCATGATTGATCCAACATGCTTTCAGTGTACAGAACCGATTTGCATTATTGAGACGCCAGAGTGCATGGACGAGTACTGCAGAATCTGGACCACCGGAATATGCAACCAATAATGAATGTACAGCCCGACGGGAAAAAAATAATTGTACTATTTCATCTATGGTTTGTTTCATGAATCTTTTCCAATAGTGAAACAAAAAACAAAGGCTGTCCAGTACGGGACAGCCTTATAGTCTAAAGACATATTCCTGGTTATTTCTTTTCTTCTGTTGAAGCAGATTCTGCAGCTGGGGCTGCCTCTGCAGCTGTTGTTTCGTGTTTAGCATATTTTACAGTTGCTACTACCATATCAGGAGCACTCAACAGCTTAATTTTGTTATTTACTTTTATATCCCTAACATGAATTGATTCGTTTACATTAAGATTAGATACATCTACCTCAATGTGCTGAGGAATATCGCCCGGAAGAGCACTTACTTCAACTTCATGCATTGGGCTTTCAAAGATTCCACCTAATTTAATTCCAGGAGCTGTACCCACAAAGTGGAGCGGAACGCGTACATGCACCAAAGCATTCTTCTCAACTTCAAAGAAGTCAATATGAATGAGATTCCCGGTAAGCAGATCAAGCTGACGATCTTTTACAAAGCAGCTATGCTCCTTACCATCGATGAGAAGAGTAACAATTGAGCTCTCTGAAATTTCGCGAGATATTTTAGAAAATTCCCGCAGATTTACAGAAATTGATTCTGATTTTCCATGCTGATTATACATAATAGCAGGTACTTTGCCTTCCCTGCGCATTGTATTCAAAGCACCCTTAGTTGACACATTCCGTTTTGATGCTTGCAATGTAATTTGTTCCATATTAGTAAACCTCTCTCACACCTCATAACGCTCTAATCGTTCTCATACTGGGAACTGTTTGTATGCAAAAACTATTGATTTGGGACGGCAGGATTCGAACCTGCGAAT
>Ga0116184_10000762_pt1 | contig 34583 bp, 37 predicted proteins | sample AD_JPNNA5_MetaG_FD_89886 | JGI IMG/M metagenome (GOLD analysis project Ga0116184, IMG submission 89886) | Active sludge microbial communities of municipal wastewater-treating anaerobic digesters from Japan - AD_JPNNA5_MetaG | ecosystem: Engineered > Bioreactor > Anaerobic > Digestate | place... | reverse complement strand
AGATCCGCGCCTTCCTCTTGGCGGCCTCGTTCACGAAGGTCTTGTCCGGATAGGTGTTGGCAGGCGTATCCAGCACCTTCTGGAGGGTGCTCCTGAACAGCTCCCTGTCCTGCATCCGGACCGCGTAGAACCGCGCGTACATGACATGGATCATGAGGAGGCTGTCGCCGCTGTAGAGCACGGCCGCTTCGAACTGTTCCTTGGCCTTGTCCGGGTCTCCTCCGTCCGCCTTTGCCCGGAGCGCGTAAGCCGCACCGAGGGCCGCATGGACGGTGCCGCCGGCGTACGACCGGTCGATGGTGTTGATGAACTCGAGCATGGCCTCGATCCTGGCGACCGAGTCGGAGAACTCCGGCACGTCGCGGTTGAGGCTGATCCATCCGAGCCAGTTCATTGCCGTCCAGTAGAGCGCGGGCAGGTTTCTCTTGTCGAAGTTGTACGGCAGGGCCTTTCTGTATCTCGAGATGTCATCGTCGAAGGCCTGGTCGAAGAAGCTGTAGCGCCTCAGCTCGGACAGGGCCAGGTCCCGCCCCTTGAGGTAGTTTGCCATGGCCTCCTTCTGGTCGGTGTCTTCCAGGCAGCAGTAGGCATACCCGTAGTATGCACCGGCTGTCCGGTAGATGAAGGACAGATCGAGCGGGTTCTTCTTCTCGTTCACCACGATGAGGTCTTCCATCTGCTCGAGGTGGCTCGTGGCGGCCCGGCAGAAGACATCCACATCCGGGTTCGTGTTCGCCGTGGTGTAGATATCCTCAAGGTAGGAGCCCAGGGGCTGATCGGCAGGGGCCTTATGGGCGCACCCCTGGAGCACGGCAAGTGCGGCAAGGGTTCCGAACAGGACGACAAACCTGCATGAACGTGGGACCATACAACCTCCTTTATCCGCGGGAGCAGTCACGGGGCCTTCCCGCAAGCGATCATCGCTTCCATGCGAAGCATATCTCTCATTCTACCACACCTGGAGGGAATGTGGACAGTTTTTTCCGGGAACCCCGGTGCGGTGGCGGTGGCAGTCCTCTTTTTCCCGGCATGGAAAGAAAGGGCCCCCGGGCCTTCCCGGGGGCCATGGAACTGGAGGCACTGCCCTTTCCGTGCTTGTGTTTTCACAGATAGTCCATGGCCCTGATGGCCAGGGCCTCGTTCACGCCGTCCTCGATCATGCTCGCGCGCGCGTCGCGGTACATCTTCTCCACCGGGAATTCCTTGGCCAGGCCGTACCCGCCCATGATCTGCATGGCCTCGCTGGCGACGAACGTGGCAGTCTCGGTGGAGAGGCACTTGGCGGCCACGGCGTGCACCACCGAGGGTGCAAGCGGGTTCCTGACGTTGTACAGCGCCATCCTGCGGGCACTGGCCCGAGCGGCCTCGACCTTTTCGAACATCTTCATGAGCTTAAGCTTGACGGGCGCGTGCTCGATGATGGGCACCCCGCCCTGGACCCTCTGACGCGCATAGGCGAGGGCCTCGTCGAAGGCCGCCTTTGCGAGGCCGGCGAACACGACGGCCATGCCGCCGTTCACCGTGGCCAGGCCCTGGCCGCCGGATGCGTTGATGAGGTCCGGATACGGGACGACCATGTACCCCTTCGGCATGCGGACCTCCTCGAAGATGAGTGAGCCCTGGTTCAGCGGCCGCTGTCCCATCTTGTCCAGGGGTTTGCCCCGGGAGATGCCCGGCAGGTCCAACGGGACGATGGCCAGGCCCTGGCCCTGCATGCCCCGGGAGGGGTCGAGCGAGACGTGGAGAAGCGCATGGGTGGCGATGGTGCCGTTGGACACCCACGCCGATTTCTCGCCGTTGATGATGTATTCGTCCCCCCTGAGCACCGCCTTCACCGACGGGCCGCACCGGGGGTCGCTCCCGCCCAGGCTCCAGTCAGTGCCATGGTCGGGCTCGGTGATGGCCCAGCAGCCGATGAGCCTCCCTTCTCTGTCCGCGCAGAAATCCCTTGAGAGCTGCTGCATGGCGGGCGTGGGGATCAGGGCCGCGAAGTTGAAGGGCATGCATGACACCCCCATGCTGATGGCGAGGCCGGCATCCGCGTAGCCGAGCTGCTCTGCGATGAGGATGGAGGCCATGGGGTCGTTCTCGCCTGCCATGCCGCCGCACGTGCTGGGAATCTGCAGGGTGTGGAGGCCGAGTTCCCGGAAGCCCCTGAACACGTCCCAGAGGACCGAGCTATCCGCGATGACGTCGGCCGGATCGGCCAGTCTGTCCAAGGCAATGCCCGCAGGCCGCATCATATCCATGGCGAACTTCCTCACCTCGGAGAGCATGGACTGTGTCAGTGGGCTTAAGTCCAGGTCGATGTCCCGGTATGTCATTGTTCGGGCCCCTCCATAACCTGCTTCTTTCCCGCGGCGATGAGGATCATTTCATGTCCCACTTCAGGAAGGCGTGGGGCAGGAACTGCATGAGGTCCGCCTCGGCCACGACCTTGCCGCCCAGCATGGAGTTGTCGCCCCTGGTGTACACGGCGCCGAGCATCCGCACGACCTGGACTTCGGACCACGGGTCGTAGGCCGAGTCCCTCAGTACGATCTCCGCCTCGCCGTAGACCTTCTCCTTAGGTCTGAACAGCGTTTCCTGCCTGACGAGCCTGGGGTTGTAGTCCATGGAGCCGGGCTCGGGAGACGGGAAATACTTGAAGTTGTAGCCGATGCCCTTCATGCTGCCGTCGGGCTCGTACAGGCCTTCGAGCATCTCCTTCACGGCGGGCTCGTTCGTCCTGCCGGTGAGTCGTGCACTGACCTCCATGAACCTGACGCCGCGGCGCTCGGTCCATCCGTGCACCTTCTCGCCCGTGCGCTCGAAATGGATGTCCGCCATCTTCTTGGGGTAGCCGTAGACCTCCCTGCCCCCGGCCATGGCAATGTCGCTGGTCACGGGCATGGACAGGCAGTAGCCTCCCTCCTCTCCCTGAAAGGTCGCCCGAACGAACAGGGCGCTCTCGTGGTAGGTGACGTCGAAGTTGGTGGCCGGGTACCATGCCACGAAGGCCATAGCGATGGGCATGGGGGCGGGCTCCAGCGGGGCGGGAACCAGGCGCCTGACGATCTCCGGCTTGGTCTCCCAGAAGACGAGGAGCATCTGGGCGTCGTAGAAGTCGGCGGTGGCCCTCATGTTGGCCATGATCTCATCAAAGGTTTTTACGAATCCCATGGACATGTCCTCCTGGTGTCAGAGTTGCAGGTGCCGTTCACGGCGCCTGTGGGAAGGATATGACAGGACTCAATTAATTCCGAATAAAAGCCTCATGAAAGACACAGGGAGGAACAGATGATTACCCATAATTATGACCTCCTGATGGTATGCAACCGCTCAGGATGGCCCTACACTCATCTGGGTGGTGACCTTGCGCCGACTCAGGGCTGCGCAGTCTGGAACAGCCAGGTGGAGAGGTAGCGCTCCCCGGTATCCGGGAGCAGGACCACGATGGTCTTGCCTGTGGCCTCTTCCCGCTTCGCCAGCTCGAGGGCCGCCCACATGGCCGCGCCGCTGGAAATGCCCACCAGGATCCCCTCCCTCCGGGCGAGCGCCCGGGCTGTCCTCCCGGCATCCTCGTGATTCACCGGGATGACCTCGTCGATCACGTCCCGGTTCAGGACCTCCGGCACGAAGCCTGCGCCGATGCCCTGGATCTTGTGAGGGCCAGGTTTACCTCCGCTGAGCACCGGCGAGTCGGACGGCTCGATGCCGATGATCTTCACGCCGGGACTGCGCGCCTTCAGGACCTCCCCCACCCCGGTGATGGTGCCGCCCGTGCCGATGCCTGCCACGAAGTAGTCCACCTTTCCTGCCGTGTCGCTCCAGATCTCCTCTGCCGTGGTCTTCCGGTGGATCTCGGGGTTGGCCGGGTTCCTGAACTGCTGGGGCATGAAGCCGTTCCTCGTCTCTCTGCAGAGCTCCTCGGCCTTTTCCACCGCACCCTTCATGCCCCTTGATCCCTCGGTGAGCACGAGTTCTGCCCCCAGGATGGACAGGAGCTGCCTGCGCTCCATGCTCATGGTCTCGGGCATGGTGAGGACGAGGCGGTAGCCCCTGGCCGCACACACGAAGGCAAGGCCGATGCCGGTGTTTCCGCTGGTGGGTTCGATGATCACCGTGTCTTTGTTGATGAGGCCCTCCTTCTCCGCGGCCTCGATCATGGCCACGCCGATGCGGTCCTTGACGCAGGATAGCGGGTTGAAGGACTCGAGCTTGGCGAGGATGGTTGCCCCCAGGCCTTCGGAGAGGCGGTTGATCCTCACGAGCGGGGTGTTACCCACGGTCTTCGTTATGTCTTCATACACCATGTGCGTACCTCCTTTACGCCTTCTCCAGGGCCCGGCCGATGTCCGCGATAATGTCGTCCGCGTGCTCGATGCCGACGGAGAGCCGGATGAAGTCCGGCGTGACTCCTGTGGCGAGCCGCTCCTCGTCGGTGAGCTGCTGGTGGGTGGTGGTGGCCGGGTGGATGGCCAGCGTCTTGGCGTCGCCGATGTTGGCCAGGTGGGACACGAGCTCGAGGCCCTCGATGAAGCGCCTGCCCGCCTCCATGCCTCCCCTGATGCCGAACCCGATAATGGCGCCTGAACCTTTGGGCAGGTACTTCTCCGCCTTCGCATGCTCAGGGCTCGTCTTCAGCCCCGGATAGGTGACCCACGAGACCTTTGCGTGCCCCTCCAGGTACTGCGCCACGGCCAGTGCGTTCTCCGAGTGCCTGGGCATGCGCAGGTGGAGCGTCTCCAGGCCCTGCAGGAACAGGAAGGCATTGAACGGGCTGAGCGCGGGCCCCAGGTCGCGGAGCAGCGTGACCCTAGCCTTGATGATGTAGGCCTGGGCGCCCAGGGTCTCGTGGAAGTTCAGGCCGTGGTAGCTGGCATCGGGATCCGTGATGAGGGGGAATCTGCCACCCTCCCAGTCGAACCTGCCCGAGTCCACGATGACGCCGCCCAGAGAGGTGCCGTGGCCGCCGATGAATTTCGTTGCCGAGTACACCGCGATGTCAACGCCGTGGTCGAACGGCCTCAGGAGGTACGGGCTCACGGTGTTGTCAAGTACGAAGGGCACCCCGGCCCGGTGTGCGATGTCCGAGACCGCATCGAGGTCCGTGACGTCGAGCTTGGGGTTGCCGATGGACTCGGCATACACGGCCTTGGTCCTCGGGCCGATGGCCCTCTTCAGGGCATCGAGATCCGTTGAGGGCACGAACCTCACCGTGACTCCCATGCGGCCGAGCGTGTGGCGGAACAGGTTGTAGGTGCCGCCGTAGAGGTTGTCCATGGACACGATCTCGTCGCCCGCCCGTGCAATGTTCAGAAGCGCCAGGGTGATGGCAGACTGGCCGCTCGCCACGGCCAGGGCCCCGATGCCGCCGTCCATGAGGGCCATGCGCTTCTCGAACACGTCGGTGGTGGGGTTCATGAGCCGGGTGTAGATGTTGCCCGGCGCCTTCAGGGCGAAGAGGTCCGCCGCGTGCCCCGTGTCCCTGAACTGGAAGGACGTGGTCTGGTAGATGGGCACGGCCCTCGCCCCGGTGGCGGGGTCTGGCTCCTGGCCGCCGTGCAGGAGCAGGGTTTCCGTTCTCAACGATGTATCAAGTATGCCCATATCAACCTCCTTATGTGCAGTTCGCTCCAAGCGTTATACGTTGCATCAAGCCCTGTATTCCAGCATCCTGCGGATGCACTGCCTGGCACCGTGCATGGTCTCTCGCTCCAGGGTTATCTCGTGCCGCATCGACTGGAGCGCGTGGAGTACCTTCTCCAGGGTGTTGCGCTTCATGTTGGGGCATACGGCGAGCTCGCTGGCCGGATGGAACCGTTTAGCAGGGTTGTCTGCGCGCATCCGGTGGAGGATTCCGATCTCCGTGGCCACGATGAACTCCTGGGCCTTCATCTCCGTGGCATACGAGCACATGGCCTCTGTGGACAGGACCTTGTCCGCCAGGTGCCTGACCTCGGAAGTGCACTCGGGGTGGGCCAGGACCACGGCGTCCGGGTGCAGTCCCCTGGCCGCGGTCACGTGTTCCGGCAGGATCTTCACGTGGGTGGGGCAGAAGCCCTTCCATGGGATGATGTCGCAGCCCGTGGCCTCGGCGGCGTAGCCTGCCAGGTGCCTGTCCGGGACAAAGATCACCCTGCCGCCCCTGTTCATGATGTCGCGCACCATGCTCTCCGCGTTGGCGGACGTGCAGCACAGGTCGCAGACCGCCTTCACCTCGGCTGAGGTGTTTACGTAGCAGAGCACCGTGGCGTCCGGGTATTGCTCCCTGAGGGCCAGCACGTTCTCGGCCGTGACCATGTCAGCCATGGGGCAGCCGGAATCCATGTCCGGGAGCAGCACGGTCTTGCCCGGCGAAAGAACCTTGGCCGTCTCGGCCATGAAGTGCACGCCGCAGAACACGATGACCTTTGCATTGGTGCCCGCGGCCTGGATGCTCAGACCCAGGGAGTCGCCCACGAAGTCGGCGATGTCCTGTACCTCGGGGAGCTGGTAGTTGTGGGCCAGTATGACGGCGTCTCTCGCCTTCTTCAGACTCATGATCTCGCTGACGATATCCATGCCCGCTCCTCAGATGTGGTACATCCCGGCCGCTGCGCCCTTTTCCCTGCTCTTCCCGGCCAGGTCCTCGAGGGTAATCGAGTCCAGCGTCTCGGATATCTTCCCGCTCAGCGCAGACCAGAGGTCCCTGCTCGTACAGGTACCCGAGCGCGGGCACACATCCGGGTTCTTCACGCAGTCCACCAGGCAGGTTCCTCCCTCCAGGACGTCCACGATCTCCCTGAGCGTGATTTGCGATGGATTCCTGGCAAGGGAGTAGCCGCCGTGGGCCCCGCGGGTTGAGGTCACCAGGCCCGCCGCCTTCAGGGGGATCATGATGAGGCTCAGATACTTTTCCGAGATCCCCTCCTGACCGGCAATGTCCTTGAGAAAGACCTGGCCCTTCCCGCCCTGGTGAGCAATGGCAAGGTCCAGCATGAGTCTGACCCCGTACCGTGACCGCGTAGACAGCTTCATGGATAATACCTTTCTTTATCTATTGATTAACTAGTATTTAGACGCAAAGACGTTCCCTGTCAAACCATTTCTGCGACCGCGGTCATGCGTGTCAGGGTGGGCTGTGCGCTACAGCTTCATTCTCAGTTCGATGATACAGGAATCACCGGGCGAGGAATATTTCTCCACATCAACGCCGAGATCCCTCATGGTGAGGCCCGACGTCACTGCCATCTTCTCGATGTCCCGCAGACACTGGGTGACGAGGCTGGAGACCCTGGTTTTCGCGGCTTCCACGTTGTTGTGTGTGGTTTGTAGTGTACCTGTATCCATAACTACACCCCCTCACTTGACAGTATGTACCCTCACCCCTGCTGAAACAATATCCATGCCAGGGGGCATGTTCTAACAATTTCAAGAGGGTAGGGATCTGTCAGGCATGCACCCGGACGAAAAACGTACATCCTCGCGCAAGAAACGTTCACCGGGCAGCCATGCCCAGCGGCATCACGGGATCCTGGCTGGGATGAGGGGTCATAAGGTCAGCCACGTCGGGGGCCTTGCCGCGACTGCGGGAGAATCCCCTTGAACAATAGCTCCAAACCTGGGAATATGAAGACCAGCACGAGAAGCGTCATGCAAAGAGGGAGGAGCATCCCCCATGAAACCACTGTTCGCACGCTGGATCCTGCCGGTATTCCTCACCCTGGCCCTGGCCGCATGCAGCAGCATCATGCCAGCGACAAAGATCGACACCATCCTGACGAACCCCAGGGAATACGCAGACAAGACCGTCACGGTCTCCGGGACCGTGGAAGACACCTTCAGCCTGGTGGTGATCAAGTACTTCGTGCTCAGGGATGAAACCGGAACGATACCGGTCATCACCCAGAGGACCATGCCTGCCCGGGGCAACGAGATCCGGGTGACGGGCACGGTGCAGGACGCCTTTTCCCTGGGCGACCAGCACCTGGTGGTGCTCCTGGAAAAGTAGTACTCTCAGCGCCTGCACCAGAGTCGGCACGGGTGCTCCCCGCAGCACCTGCACCCGGGGATCACCGCTCTCAGAATTCCTCGAAATCCTCTACGCCGCCTGAGGATGTCGAACCTCTCCCAGGGGCCGGCACCGGCTGTTGCATCCCTGCACTGACTTTCTTTCCCACAGATACCTGCGTCTCCTGTCTCACGGTAAACCGCGAGACCGTCCTGGCCAGGTCCTGTGCCTCGCTGCTCAGGCTGTCCGAGGTGCTGGCGAGCTCCTCCACGGTGGAGGCGTTCTGCTGGGTGGTGGTGTCGATCTGGGCGATGGCCCGGTTCAGCTCGTCCACCCCGGTCGCCTGCTCGCTGGATGCGGCCGCGATCTCCTCCATGACTTGGGAGAGGTCCTGGATGTGCCGGATGATCTGCTCCAGGGACTCCCCGGACTTCTTCACCATGGCGTCGCCCGCGGCGATCTTGTTCACCGTGTCCTCGATGAGGGCCTTGATCTGCCGGGATGCCTCTGCGGAGCGCTGGGCCAGGGCCCGGACCTCCTCGGCCACCACGGCGAAGCCCTTGCCGTGCTCGCCCGCGCGGGCCGCCTCCACGGCGGCGTTCAGGGCCAGGAGGTTCGTCTGGAAGGCCACCTCGTTCACCGTGACGATGATGTCGCCGATCTTCTTGGACGCATCCGAGATCTCGCTCATGCCCCTGACCAGCTCCTGGGCGGCCTCACCGCTGGCACCGGCCATGCGGACCATCTCCGTGGCCTTCTGGCGGCCGTCGGAGGCGTTCTCGGCGTTGTGCTTGATGGAGGAGGTCATCTCCTCGATGGTGGCCGCCACCTCCTCGATGGCGGAGGCCTGCTCCTGGGTGGCCTGGGACAGGCCCTGGGCGCCCGCGGCGACCTCCTGGGTGGCGGTGTCCACGTGCAGCGATGCATGCTTGACCCTGGTGATCACCTCTTCCAGGTTTGCCACGAAGGTGTTGAACCACGAGGCGATCTCGCCCACCTCGTCGGTGGAGAGCACGGGCAGCCGCTTGGAGAGGTCGGCCTCACCCTGGGCGATGTCCATCATGCCCGCCGAGATGTCGCGCGCCCTCCGGGCGATCCTTCCCGCGAACACCATGCCCACCACCGCCACGATGATGGCCGTGATGATGGCGAAGATGAGCATCTCCAGCTGGAGAGACCGCACCGAGGCCAGTGCCTCGGATTGGGGGACCGCGGCCCAGATGACCCAGTCCAGGGGCTTGATGTAGGCGAGATACCCGATCTTTGTCACGCCCTCAAAGGTGTAGGCGTAATTGCCCTGTTTCTGATCCAAGGCCTTCTTCACCCAGGCGTGGGTGTTGTACAGGGTCTTGTTGTTCCGGAACTCGGCCTTGGGATGGTAGACGCAGACGCCGTCGGGCTGGAAGATGGCCAGGTACCCGGATTCGAAGTACTTCTCCTTCCCTGCCTCGGTGATGAGGTCGCTCTTGAGCGACTTCATGAGCTGCTCCTTGATGATGTCCAGGTTGCCCTCGATGGAGGCGCTGCGCACCTCCGCCATGCGGGAGAAGGCATCGACCTTCACCTTGAGATAGTTCGTGGCCTGGGCCTTGAGGTGCCCGCTGATGCTGAACCCCACGTACACGATGACGAAGATCAGGGGTATCAGCCCTGCGCCGAGGATCAGTGCGGTCAGTCGTTCACGAAGTCTCCACTTCAGTGCCATAGTATGTTCTCCTCCGTGTCTGGTTTCGTATCTCTACTCACCCAAGGCCTTCAAAAGGCCCGGAAGAGCCTGTTCCCTCTTGCCTCCATCCCTGATCATGCCTCCAGGAACGCCATGCGCTCGATGCTGTGCACGTCAAGGATGAGGGAAACCCTGCCGTTGCCCAGGATCGTTGCGCCCGAGGTGCCCTCTATCTTCTTGAAGTTCTTGTCGATGCTCTTGATCACCGCCTGGGTCTGTCCAAGCACGTCGTCCACCAGGATGCCGAACCTGCTGGCCTCGCCGTGGAGGACCACCACCAGCGCCTCGGTGGGATCGGTCTTGTCGGAGGGCAGGTGGAAGAGGTCGTACAGGCGGACCAGGGGAAGGTAGTCTCCCCTGATGTCCACGAGCTCACCCTTGCCCTCCACGGTCTTGACCTCGGTCCTGGATGGGCGTACCGACTTGTCGATGACGGAAAGGGGGATGGTGAGCACCTCGTCGCCGACCTTGACCATCATGCCGTCGATGATGGCGAGCGTGAGCGGCAGCTTCACGCGGAACGTTGAGCCTTTGCCATCCTCCGACATGATCTCCACGCTCCCCCTGAGCTCCTCGATGTTGCGCTTCACCACGTCCATTCCCACGCCCCGGCCGGAGAGCTCGCTCACCTTCTCGGCCGTGGACAGGCCCGGCGCGAAGAGCATGTCGAAGATCTCCTTGTCCGAGTATGATCGCCCGGGCTCCGCCTGGCCCTTCTCGATGGCCTTGGCCAGGACCTTTTTCTTGTCGATGCCCTTGCCGTCGTCGGAGATTTCGATGAAGATGTTGCCTTCGCGCTGGAAGGCCTTGAGCCAGATGGTCCCCACCTCGGGCTTGCCCAGGCGCCGACGCTCTTCGGGGGATTCGATACCGTGGTCGATGGAGTTCCTTATCATGTGCTTCAGGGGGTCGCTGATCTGCTCGATCACGTTCTTGTCCAGCTCCGTCTCGGTACCGCTCATCTTGATCTCGATCTTCTTGCCCAGTTCGAAGGAGAGGTCCCTCACCACCCTGCGGAAGCGGTTGAACGTCCCCTCCACGGGCACCATGCGGACCCGCATGACCTGCTCCTGGAGGTCCCTGGAGATGCGCTCCAGGGCAGAGGTGGCTCCCTGCAGAGAGCGGGACAGGGTGGACTCGGTGATCTCGCTGGCGCACTGGGACATGCGCGCCACGGATATGACCATCTCCCCCACCAGGTTCACCAGCTTGTCGAGCTTGTCCGTGTCCACCCTGATGGTGGCGGCCTTGGTGATCTTCCGGCTCTGGGATTGGGCCAGGGCCATCTTCTCCATGGTCTCCCGGGACACCTTGCCCTTTTCCACCAGGGCCTGGCCCGTGGTCTTGTGCTCCTTGAGGGCCTCCAGCACGTCGTCTTCCCGGACCAGCCCCTTTTCCACCAGGATCTCTCCGATAGGCTTCTCGGCAAGGGAGAGATCCACGCCCTCCTTGTACTGGGAGGATATGTCGACAATGGCGATCTCGTTCTCGTCCACGACGAAGATGAACACGTTGTTCACGTCCGTCAGCGACCGGGTGGTGCGCAGGATGATTTCCCAGGTGGTGTAGCAGGTGGTGGGGACGATGTTGTAGAAGTCGGGGATGGCGTTCGTGTACGCCCTGGACTCGAGTATCTCGCCCAGGTCTTTCAGCTCCTGGATGAGCATGATGGGGTCCTGGCCGGTGGCCAGGATGTCGGGGCGGAATTTCATGGATATGGACAGCACCTTCTCTCCGGTCTTGTCCCCGTTCTTCGGCTTCGCCCCCGGCGCCTCGCCTGCGCCCTGCGCGATACCGGTGAACCGCTTGAGGGTCTGGACGGATTCCTCCACCTCGGCGATGTCGATGTCCTCGCCCTCGCTCTGCGCCGCGATCATCCGCTTGAGGAAATCCACCGAGGTCAGCAGCGTGGAGATGAGCTTCTTGGTTATGCTCAGTTCCTTTTTCCTGATCCTGTCCAGGATGTTTTCGATGGAGTGGGTGTAGTTGCTCACCGCCTCGAAGCCCACGAGGCCGGCGGAACCCTTTATGGTGTGGGCGGCCCGGAAGACCCTGTTGATAGTGTCTTCGTCCTCGCGGTCCTCTTCCAGGCGGATGAGGCCGCTTTCGAGCTCTCGGATCTCATCCTCGCTTTCCTCCATGAATACCTTGACGAGTTCATCCATAGCCATGGGTTACCTCATGAATTTTTTTGTGACATAGACCAGCTGCTCGGGTTTGAACGGCTTCACGAGCCAGCCGGAAGCGCCCGCCTGCTTGCCTTTGAGCTTCATCTCCTCCTGCGACTCCGTGGTGAGCACCAGGATGGGGAGGAACCGGAAGGGGGTCTTCTTCACCTCCTTGATGAAGGTGATGCCGTCCATGACGGGCATGTTGATGTCGCTGATGATCATGCCGATGACGTCGCCGTGCTTGTGGGCGTCGGTGAGCTTTTCCAGCCCGTCGGCGCCGTTCACCGCGTTGACGGTCTCGAAGCCGGCCGCCCTGAGCGTGTAGTTCACCGACGCGCGGAGCGTGGCAGAGTCGTCCACCACGAGGATCTTCTTCTTGATCATGACAACGCCTCCTTCAGGGCTAGCGAGAACCCGGAAAGGTCCAGGATCTCCTGGATCGCCGGGTTGACGGCCCTGATGCGCAGGGAACCCTCAGCCTCCACGGTCCTCTTGAGCGAGTACAGGAGCTGCAGGCCCGAGATGTCCATCTCCTCGACCCTGCTCAGGTCGATGTTGATATCCTGGGAGGCGTCCTCCATGAGCAGCTCCAGGGAGGAATGGATCGTCTCGATGTTCGATACGGTCAGGTTGCCCTTGAATACGATAACCCCTTTGCTGTCGATGTCTATCTCCATCGCCTCACCTCATGGATATGGGAAAGAGTTTGTCCAGCTTGACCGCCTTGAAGATATTGAAGAGGTTCTCATGGATGCCCTTGATCTCGAAGGATGCCTTTGCGCTGTCCAGGCTCTTGAAGAACATGAGAATCTTGCCGATGCCGGATGAGCCCATGGTGGGCACCAGGGCGAGATCCATCACGACCTTCTTCGGTTTCTGCATGGTGATCTTGTTGAGCTCTGATCGGAGAATCTCCGCCGCCGGGGTGTCCACGGCGCCGGACACCTTCACGAACAGGGTATCGCCCGCTGTCTTGGTCGTAACATCCATGCCCCACCTCCTTTTGTGCCGCTTTGTTCGAAGTTCTCGGGACCTGGCAGGTCTTCACAGTACCCATCGGAAATCCCCGGACCAATCTTTATGGGAAGTCGACGACCGGGCTGATCGCCAAGAAGGGAAGCGATGGGATGCTCGGTTCTCCCCGTCAGTGAGCCCCATGGGTACCCGCACCACGCCGACATATCCGGTTAATAACCATGGGGAGAGAATTATCAAGATGACCGGGTGCTCCAGGTGAACGGCAGCTCTGGAACATGCGCATTGACAGGGACCGAAATGAGATATATCTAGAACCGACGGGCTTGAGGTTGCCAGGGCGTGATATACAATATTATAAATAAATTACAAACACTTGCGCGGTTCCGTGAGAGCTGTGGGGCCGTGGGGTTGAACCCGTGAAGAACGCCTTCATCCTCGTCATCACCGGTCTGTCCGGCTCCGGAAAATCCACGGCACTCAAGGCCATCGAGGACGAGGGGTTCTTCTGCATGGACAACATGCCCATCGACCTCATCACCAAGTTCCTGGAGCTGTACGACTCGGCGTCCTTCACCATCCACAAGGTCTGCATCTGCATGGACATCCGTGCAGGAGCCCCCTTCTTTACCGAGAAGGCGCCCAAGATCATCTCGATGCTGCGCAGCTTCAGCGATGACGTTCGTCTCGTGTTCCTCGAAGCGGGCAAGGAGAACCTGCTGAACCGCTACAAGGAGACCAGGCGTCGGCACCCCCTGAGTGACACGCATCCCAACCTGCTCGACGCCATCGAGGCGGAGATCGAGCTGCTCTCGCCGCTGCGCGGGATCGCGAACTTCATCGTGAACACCTCGCAGCTCAATGTCCACGAGCTTTCCGCCCGGATGAAGGAGATCGCCTCCAAACAGGACAGAACTCGGGACATGTCCATCGAGGTGTGCTCCTTCGGGTTCAAACGGGGCATACCCATGGACTCCGACATCATCATGGACGTCAGGTACCTTCCCAACCCCTATTTCAAGGACGACCTCAAGGACAAGACCGGTCTTGACGCAGAGGTGCGGGAGTACCTCCTCTCCCATGACACCTATCTGCAGTTCATGGAGCGGTTCAAGGGACTGATCGCCTTCATCCTTCCCCTGTGCAGGAAGGAAGGGCGGGCATATCTGAACATCGCCATCGGATGCACCGGCGGCAGGCACAGGTCCGTGGCCGTGGCCGAGGAGATCAGGCAGGCCATACATGATGCCGGGTACCAGACCAGGCTGAGACACCGTGACATCTCATGAGGAGGTTCTGATCGATGGTCGGTATTATCGTCGTGGCGCACGGGGACCTGGCACGCGCCTTTGAGGAAACGGCCCAGATGATCGTGGGGCCCACGGAAGCGTTCAAGGCGTGTTCGTTCGCCCAGGGTACCGACGTGGATGACCTGAGAAAGCTCCTGAAGACCTCCATCAAGGAGGTGAACAGGGGGGAGGGCGTCATCATCCTCACGGACATGTTCGGCGGGACCCCGTCGAACATCAGCCTGTCGTTCCTGGAGAACGGCAAGATCGAGGTTATCACCGGAGTGAATCTCCCCATGGTGATCACCGCGCTCACCAAGAGGAAGGGGAAAGATATCGGAGAGCTGGCGCGGATGCTCAAGGAAGGAGGATCGAAGAACATCCATATCGCTTCCGAGATCCTCGCCACCACTGTGGCCGAGAAATGAACGTATTGCTCGTCCGGGTGGATGACAGGTTCATCCACGGGCAGATACTGGAATCCTGGATTCCTCACCTGAAGGCCCAGGGCGTGGTGGTCGCCAGCGACTGCCTGGCCCAGGACCAGATCCAGAAGGCCATCATGTCCATGGCCATACCCGAGCGGATCCAGCTGAGGATCGTGGGACTGGAAGACGCAGTGGGCCTCAAGGACGATTGCGCCATGGACGACAAGCGCACCCTGGTCATCGTGTCGAGCATCAAGGACGCGTTCAGGCTCCACGGGGGAGGGATCCCCTTCACCCGCCTCAATATCGGGAACTGCAAATCCACGACCGGATCCCGCCAGGTTTCCTACTCCGTATGGGTGGACGATGAGGACCTCGCCCTGGTCCGGCAGCTCATTGACAATGGGGTGGAGGTGACGCTCCAGTCCGTGCCCCGCGAGCGGTGTATTGACATGAGGTCGATTCTTGATATGGTGGACCTATGATCACGGCGGGAATGCTCGGAGTGCTCGCAGGGGCTGCCCTGTGGATGGACAGGGTGTTCCTCTTCCAGTTCATGGTGAGCAGGCCCGTCATCATGGGGCCTCTCATCGGCCTGGTCATGGGGGACCCGAGGGTCGGCATCATGGTGGGTGCGTCCCTGGAGCTGCTGTGGCTGAACTCCCCGCCGGTGGGTGCATACCTCCCCCATGACGAGAGCTTCTGCACCGCAGTCGCGGTTCCCGTGGCCATAGCCGCCTGCCGGGGCATGGACCCCGCAGCGGCCTCGGGGTTCGCCATTCTCCTGAGCCTCCCCACGGCCATGGCAGGCAGGATCCTCGACACGAGACTCAGGACCATGAACGAGGGCCTCATCCCCCCAGGCACTGAAGCGGGGGAGAGGGACGTGTCCATGGCCCTGGGGAAGGCCGTGCTCAGGGCGTTTCTGCTGGCACTGACGGCGATACTGCTCTGTGTTGCGGTCATCAGCGCGGCTGCGGTCTTCCTCGGGGCTCTTCTCCCCGATATCGTCGTGAAGGCCCTGAAGCTCATGCCCTTTGCCTGCGTGGTGGTGGGGCTTGCGGCACTCGTGTCCCGCGAAATGCCACGGAAGCTCCATGCCGGCCTGTTCGCCGTGGGCATGGTCCTGGTCATCCTGCTCGCATGGATGTGGTGACCTTCAGGCGGGCGAGCACCGGGGACCTCCATGCGCTGGTGAGCCTCGAACGCCAGGTGTTCCCGTCCCCCTGGGGCGCGGACACCTTCGATGCCACCTTGGAGGACCCCCGGTGCATATCGGCCCTGGCCGTTGAGGACGGCGGCCTGGCCGGGTACTGCCTGGCGCTGGACCTGAGCTCCACGGTCCATATCCTGAACCTGGCGGTCCATCCGGCCTGGCGCAGGAGGGGCATTGCCAGGCGGCTCGTGCGGGAGGTCGTGGCACAGGCGGTGGAGAGCGGGAAGACCTGTGCGGTGCTGGAGGTGAGGACATCCAACACCCATGCCCGGTCACTCTATGCGTCCATGGGCTTCACGCATGTGAGCACCTGGAGGAGATACTACACCGATACGGATGAGGATGCGGTCATTATGGTGAAGGATTTGCGATCCCGCCTGCCCAGGGATGTATGGTGCGAGGTTGTTCAGAACATGGAGGTGGCCCGCTCCACCTTCCACCTGATCCTCGAGGGAGACCTCCCCCAGGCCTTGCCCGGCCAGTTCGCCATGATCCGGGTGAGCTCGACCAGCGAGCCCTTCCTCAGGAGGCCCCTGGCCGTCCTCGGCCAGAAACAGTACAAAACGGAGTTCCTCTTCAAGGTGAGGGGGCCGGGAACGGACATCCTTGCCCGGAAGAGACCCGGCGGCAGGATCAAGGTCCTTGGGCCCCTGGGAAACGGCTTCGGCCGCACACCTGCGCTCCACGTGATCTACCTGGCCGGAGGCACCGGGATACCGCCGGTCCTGTCCTTGGCAGAGACCATGGGAAGGGGGATCTTCATCCTGGGCGCCCGGGACGCCGGAGACCTGCCCCTGCTGGACAGGATCCATTCCATCCCGGGCACCCGGACCGTTCTCATGACCGAGGACGGTTCCTGCGGCGTGAAAGGGCTCGCCACAGACGCCCTTGCGGAGGTCCTGTCCGGCATCGACGAACCGGCGGATGCCATGATCTATGCCTGCGGGCCGGGGGCCATGCTGAAGGCGGCGGCCAGGATGGCCGCAGACAAGGGCGTCGGTTGCGAGGTTTCCCTGGAGGAACGCATGTCCTGCGGCTTCGGAGCCTGCGCCGGATGCGTCACAAAGACAAGGAACGGGTCCATGAGGGTGTGCAGGGAAGGGCCGGTCTTTCCCGCACGGGAGCTCGTATGGGACTGAACATCAACACTATTGTGGAGATAGCACCGGGTCTTCACCTGAAGAACCCGGTCATGAGCGCGTCAGGCACCTTTGCATACGGCGAGGAGTTCGCCGACTTCTTCGACCTGTCCATTCTGGGCGCGGTGGTGACCAAAGGCCTGTCCCTTGCGCCCAAGGAGGGCAACCCCACACCCCGCATCGTGGAGACCGCATGCGGCATGATCAATTCCATAGGGCTGGAGAACGTGGGGATACCGGCCTTCCTCAGGGACAAGCTGCCATTTCTGCTCAGGTTCGATACCCGGGTCATCGTCAATTTCTTCGGCACCACGGAGGACGAGTACGTACGTGCGGCCGAGGCCCTGGACACTGCAGGGGTAAGCGCCCTGGAGATGAACGTGTCCTGCCCGAACGTGAAGAAGGGGGGCATAGAGTTCGGCAGGGACCCTGAGGCACTCCATGCCCTGGTGAAGAGGGTCCGTCGTGCCTGCTCGAGGCCGCTCATCGTGAAGCTCTCACCCATGGTCACAGATATCCGTTCCGTTGCCCTGGCCGTCCAGGAGGCACGTGCGGACGCCCTGACCTGCAGCAACACCCTGCCTGCCATGGCCATTGACGAGAAGACCCGGAGGCCGGTGCTGGGAAACCTCACGGGGGGGCTCTCCGGGCCCGCCATCAAGCCTGTGGCCCTCAAGATCGTGTGGGAGGTTTCCAGGGCGGTGAACATCCCGGTCATCGCCTCGGGGGGCATCGTGAGCGCCGCCGATGCCGTGCAATTCCTGCTGGCAGGGGCATGTGCCGTACAGGTGGGCAGCGCGGGCCTGCGCGACCCGATGTGCTACCCCGTGATCATCGACGGCATCAGGGCCTACCTGGAAGAGCATGGCATGCAGGACGTCTCCTGCCTCGTGGGGGGTCTCGTCACGGACTGAACGGGTGATACGCGTGCGTCTGGCACCCGGGGCCATGGAATGATCTGTACCTCCTTTGTGTTGTCGCCCGCAGAGGGCGGCACGCGGAATTTTCCGGGGAGGTATCCCTAATGCTGCGCCACGTGGGACGAGAGCATCCGCTGGTGGTGGTGTTCGCAGGCATGGGTTCGGCCATTTGCCTGAGGCAGGGTGATGCGTACGGGTGCGGGTTCTGCCTGCTCATGATGGTCCTGCTCCTGTCCAGGGACAGGGCCGCTCACGCCCTGGGAGGACTCGCCCTGGGCGCTCTCGCAGCTCTCATGGCACCCGGCTGGTCCTCCGTGGCGGACGGAGATCATCACATCTCGGGCAGGGTACAGGAGTCCTTCCATTCCCGGGGCACGTTCCACATGGTCGTGGAGGATGTGCGCCTGGATCACCTGAGAGTCAGGGGCAGGGGCCTGGTGAGCGTGTACGAACATCCGCCAAGGATCCTTCCCGGCGACACCGTGACATGTATCGTCAGGGTAAAGACTCCCCGGGGATTCGGGAACGAGGCTGAGTTCGACTACAAGGGACATCTTCTCAGCCAGGGGATAGTTCTTTCGGGATCGGTGAGAGACGGCCGGACCATCGCCGTGTCAGGGTCTGCCGGACGGCAGGGGTTCCGGCAGGACCTCATCGCCTCCCTGGACCGTCGGGCGAGGCCCGAGTCCGAACTTTTCAAGGCCATGTTCATGGGGGAACGGTCCGGGATCACCGACTCCCTGCGGGACCGATTCTGCTCTTTGGGCATCGTCCACCTCATTGCCATCTCGGGGCTCCATATCGGAACCGTCATGATGGCGGGCTATGTCCTCGCATTCGGCCTGTTCAGGCTCCTTCCCGTGGTTTCGCTGAGGCTGGACACACCCCTTGTGGCACGGTTCGCAGGCATTGCCGCTGCTGTGGGCTATACAGCCTTCGTGGGACCTGCGATGCCCACCCTGCGGGCATGCATCATGGCGTTGAGCTGCGGGGTGGGGCTCATGTTCATACGGAAACCCGACGTGCTGGACGAGCTCGCCCTGGCGGGCATTGTGATCTGTACCCTTTGGCCAGGTTCGCTCCATTCAGCGAGCTTTCTCCTCTCCTTCAGCGCCGTGCTCGGCATCGTGTGCGTGATGGCGAGGACTGCTTCGTCGCCCCCCTGGTTCCGGTTCATAGCGGTTTGTGTGGCTGCAGGTGTCTTTACACTTCCCATTGTCGTGTACCTCTTCGGGTTTACATCCCTGCGGGGCTTCATAGCCAATGCCGTGGTCGTACCCTTCTTCAGCCTGGTGGTCATGCCCCTGTCCCTGGCCGGCATGGCCGCCTTCCCCCTCTGGTCGGGCCTGAGCGATTTCTCCTTCTCCCTGTGCATGGATGCGCTCCATCTCATCGTCCAGGCCTGCGAGGTGTTCGGTTCCATCCAGCCTGTGAGGCAACCGTGGATCATCTGGGTCTATCTCTGCTACACCGGGTTGATCATCGCGTTCTGGGCCCGGAACTCGCGGTGGCGCACCTGGGTGCTGGCACTGATCGTGTCGGCCCTGGTGGGCCTCCCCCTGGTCCGGTCCCACCTCATCGGAGTCGGACCGCTGCGGTTCGATTTCATCAGCGTGGGGCAGGGAGACTGCTCCCTGGTGACCCGTGGACGCCATGCCGTGCTCATCGATGCGGGTCCCGAGTATGCGGGGTTCGATGCTGGCAGGCAGGTCGTGGTGCCGCACCTGCTGCGCAGGGGGGTGGATGCGTTGGACCTGATGGTCATTACCCACTGGCACCCGGACCATTGCGGGGGCGCCCCCTTCATCCTCGAGCGATTCAGGGTGGGCGAGGTCTGGTTGAACAGCGTGCAGGAGAAGAATCCCCATTTCCAGGAGGTGATCCGCATTACAAAAGAGAAATCAATCCCGGTGAGCTTCGTGTGCCTGGGTGACTCCTCACGGTATGGTCCCCTGACCGCTGAGGTCCTCAATCCACGCGTGCGGCTGGACTCGTGCGGAGGCAGGCTGGATCAGAACTTGCAATCAATTGTCCTCAAGCTAGGAGACGGGGACGTGAAAGGCCTGTTCATGGGAGATGCCGACCTGTTCGGGGAGCTCATCCTGGTGCACCTGTGCAGGGATATCGAGGCCCGGGTCCTGAAGGTTGCCCACCACGGGGGGGCAAAGTCCTGCCTTGTCCCGTTCCTCGATACGGTCAGACCTGAGCTGGCAATCATCAGCTGCGGCCTTGGGAACAGGTACGGCGATCCGTCGGAGGAGGCCCTTGCGCGGCTCAGAAAGCACGGTGCTGTCGTATACCGGACCGACCTGCACGGAGAGGTCGCGATCGCCTTCCCCGGGGGCGAACGATATGTTAAGTTCGGGAGGAGAACTGCCGATATTCAATAGGATATGAAAGGGATGGAGGCTGCATTGCACGTTGACGCAGGTCGGATGCCGGCATTGGAAAACACCCGTGGAATCACACTGATGGAGGTGATGATCGTCGTGGTCATCATCGGCATCCTGGCTGCCGTGGCCATACCCGGCATGGACGGATGGATGGGAAAGCGCAGGCTTGACTCCGTTTCCAGGGAGATGTTCTCCAACTTCCAGCGGGCAAGGAGCGAGGCCGTGACCAGGGGGAGGAACGTGACCATCGCGGTGGACACGGACAATGACTGGTACCGCATCCAGGATGCGGCGGGCAACGTCATCGTCCCCCAGCGGGACATGCCCGGGGAGATCGATATCACAGGATGCACTTTCCCCCTTGCAGGGGGTACCCACACGACAGTCATCAACGTGCGGGGGTTTGCCTCCAGCGCAGGCACAGTCACCCTGCGAAGCTCCCGCGCGCCCAGTGCCTCGAGAGAGCGCGTCATTGAACTCGGCCTCGGCGGGGTGGTGAGGATCGCGCCATGAAGAACAGACACTGGAACCGCATCCTCCTCGACAACAGGGGGCTCACCCTGGTGGAGCTGATGATCGTGCTGGTCCTGTCGCTCATGCTCATGGCGGCGGTGTTCATGACCTTCCAGCTCCAGCATGCCTCAAGCCGCGCCCAGACAGAGGTGGCGGCCACCCAGCAGGACATCCGGGCGGCAATGGACATCATAGCCCTGGATATCATGCATGCAGGCTTGAGCCAGGACCCCAGCGTGAAGATCCTCGGCATACCGGGAGGAACGAGCGGCACAGACACCCTCCGGCTCGAGAACGACGGGACCGTGGACGGCGTGACCCGCGTGATCTATCGCTTGAACAACGGGAACCTCGAGCGCGACCTCGACATCGGGGTGACCCAGGTCATTGCGAATAACGTCACATCGTTAACCTTTGCATACCGCGGCACGACAACGGACGGCGGCTCACAGGACATCGTTCCCGCCATGGGTGGCACGCTGACACAAGACCAGGCACGGACGGTCCGGTTCATCAGGGTTGCCATAACGAAGGAATCCGAGCAGGTTGATGCACAGACCGGCCAGCCGGTGCAGCGGACCCTGTCCCGATGGGTCTGCAGGCGAAACGGTGACATCGATGAAATCAGCGTTCCCTAGGAGTACGGAGACCATGGATTCCAAAGCGCCAGAGAAGAACGCCTCGGCGGGATTCACCCTCATCGAGCTGGTGATCGCCATCGTCGTCTTTGCCGTGGGTATCGTGGGCGTCCTGAAGATGCACCAGGCATCCGTTCAGGCGAACAACTTCAGCATGCAGCTCACCGAGGCCGTGAACGCGGCGGAAGACCAGAAGGAGGCCCTGAGAGGACTGCCTTTCGAGCATACCTCCATGACCATCGGGACCCACGGCACCACCGGGGTCACGCTCAGGAACATCACGTACAACGTCTCGTACCGAGTCGAGCAAACACCCGGCACCTTTTCGCAGGGAAGGACCGTTACCCTCACCGTCACCTGGCAGGAACGGGGTATCCCCCACCTGTTCACATTGCCGTTCATCATGGATGAGGTGGATTAGGTGGACATCAAGTGCGGCAGGGAGCATCTCAGATGAGGATGAAGGACATTCTGAAGGACAAACAGGGCGCAGTGCTCGTCCTGGTGCTCATAGTCATGGTGGCTGTCATCATCATGGGCGTCATGATGACCAGGTCGTCTTCCCTCGAATCGAGGATGGCGGGGAACGAGCGCAGGTACATTGAAGACTTCGCAGCTCTCGAGACGGCATCCAATCTCGTCCTTATACAGAACACCGCGGCCTTGGCCTCGATTGCCGATTCCACAGGCGCAACCTACACCTATACCGGAGGGAAGCTGCCCGAGGGGGTCAGCGTTTCCGTGGAACTGAAGTTCACCAGGAAGCCCCCGAGGGGTTCAGGCTACGACCCATCGTTCAGGGCGCGGTATTACGGCTTTGAGGCTACGAACAGCAGCGGGAACCAGAAGCTCGAAATAGGTGCGTTCAAGGTCTTCCCGCCTTCAAACTGAGGTCTTGCAAGAAGGAGTGGTGCCATGAAGACAAAACCCGTAGCAGCGTTCATTCTATTCCTGACAATGCTCATGGCAGGCAGTGCCCATGCGGATGACACAGACATCTTCGGCGGCGGCGTCGTCAACGTGCCGCCCAACGTGCTCATCATCTTCGACAACTCAGGCAGCATGTCCGAGACCGTCTGGGTCCCGGGGAGCGCGGACCCCTATGACCCGGCATACATCTACAGCGGCACCTACAGGCTCGACCGGGTATACCGGTACCGCACAACATACAATGATTGGACTGAATTCGCGAACATAGGCGGCAACTATGTCGTCGATGCGGCCGAGATAGCCTGCGAGAGCGCAAGAAACGACCTCAACACCTTGGGGACCTGGACAGGCTACATCAACACTTCGTCGCCCTTTGGCTGCACCCCCACACCTACATCCAGCAGGGTGCTCAGGACGGGCAACTACCTCAACTACCTCAGGCTCGCCACCGGCCATAACGAGGCCAAACTCAGCGTGGCAAAGAGGACCATCTCCAACCTCATACGCACCACCAGCGGCGTCCGCTTCGGGATCATGATCTTCCGTACGGAGGGGAGCCAGGACCAGGGCGGCAGGATCCTCGCGCCCATCGCAACGCGGGATACCCTTGCCGACAAGCAGACCCTCATCAATGCCATCAATACCCTAACAGCAAGTACATGGACCCCGCTGGCCGAGACCTTGGCAGAAGCGGGTCTGTACTTTGCCCGCAAGCAGTCATGGTTCAATTCCGGCGTGAATTATGACACGGCCTATGCCCCGGCCATCCAGTACCGGTGCCAGAAGAACTTCGTCATCATCATGACCGACGGCGAGTCCACCCAGGACAGGGACTCCAGGCTGTGGGACACGAACTACATCAACGACAAGCCCATCGGAGACTATGACAACGACACGAGCCTCAAGACCGAGTACCAGTGGGTGGACAGCTCCGGGGTCAAGCACAGCTATGGGAGCTACGGCAGCGACTATCTCAACGACGTGGCCAAGTTCCTCCACGATGAGGACCTGCTGGGCGACATCAGCGACCTCAGCGGCGCATCGTTCAACACGCCGGGCATGCACCAGAAGCAGAACATCAGGACCTACACCATCGGTTTTGCAGTGAACCACGTGCTGCTGAGCGAGACCGCCGACCAGAACCACGGCAACGGGCACTACTTCACCACGAGCGAAGGACTGAACCTGGAGGACATCTTCGCCACCATTATCGGCGACATCATGGAATCCAATGCCCAGTTCATCTCGCCCGTGGTTCCGGTGAACCGCCTGAACAGGACGTATGCCGACAACGGTGTTTACATCGGACTGTTTTCCCCTGATGAATCGACACCCGGCCTGTGGAAGGGAAACCTCAAGAAGTTCGGGTTCGACAAGAAAGGGATCATCCGGGACAAGAACGGGGACGAGGCAGCTGACGAAACGACCAACCAGATAAAGGACTCAGCCTATTCCGCGTGGAGCACCGTACCTGATGGCGTCTCCGAGGGCATGGCAGTGGGGGTCGGCGGTGCAGGAGCCGTTCTGGCATCAGCAGGCCACCCCACCAGAAATTTCTACACCAACACCGGCACGACCCTGGTGACCCTGAACTCTACCAGTGCGACCACCACCGATCTCGGCCTGAGCACGGACGCCGAGCGTGACGACCTCCTGGATTTCGTGAAGGGACAGGGTGTATACCATCCGGCGACCGGGGATGATGACAGGAAGAGGGACTGGATCCTCGGTGACATCATCCATTCCCAGCCCGCCATATTCTACGACAGGGCAAATAACAAGAATGTCCTTTTCGTAGGCGCAAACGACGGGTTCGTGCACTGCTTCATCGATGACGACAAGAACACCAGCACCACCATTGCGGACGATACGGTTCACGAGCAGTGGGCCTTTGTGCCCCGCGACCTGGTGCCGCACCTGAAGTATCTGCCATCGGAAGGCATGACGGTGGAGACGGCCCTGGGCAACGTGGAACATGAGTACTACGTTGACGGCACGCCGGTGGTATACACCACGGGGAACAACACGTATCTGGCCTTCGGCCTCAGGAGAGGCGGCAAGAACCTCGCCAGTGGCGGGGAACTGACCAACCAGTACTTCATCCTGAACATTACCGATTACCAGAACCCTTCGTTCACGGCGAACATCTCCACCACCGTGCTTGGCACCGCAGCGGACGACGAGAGGCTCGGCCAGTCCTGGAGCACCCCCCACTTCTGCTCCATCAAGACAGGTTCGGGCGCCGGCAATAAGGCCGATGTCCTGCTGCTCACCGGCGGATACGACACGAACCAGGACAGCAGCGATCCGGGAACGACCGACAGCAAGGGCAGGGCCCTTTTTGCAGTGAACGCAGCGAGCGGCACCCGGACAGGCCTGTCCCTGAACTTCAACCACAAGAATTTCGCCAAGATGCGCTACTCCATGGTGGACCTGAGGACCTATGACAACGACGACGACGGCTGCGACGACGTCATCTATGCGCCCTCGGTGGGCGGAGACCTGTTCGCGTTCGACGATGCCTCTGATGTGACGGGCACCAAGAACGACGGCACGTGGACCAGCAGGCTCCTGTTCTCTGCCCAGAACATGGGGGGGACTGACAAGCTCAGGAAGTTCTTCTATGCCCCGGGCATCGCCCAGGAGTCCTGGGGCGACATGGTGTACCTCGCCAGCGGCGACCGCGAGCACCCCATGGCCACGTACGGGACAGCCTACAACAGGTTCTACGCCATCAGGTACACGTTCCCGGCCACATGGAACAATGACAGTCCGCTCACCGACTCCAGCCTCACCGACGTCACGAGCAGCTACAATCCTGCCACGGTTTCCGCGAACGGCTGGTATTTCGACCTGAACAACCCCGGGGAGAAGGCCGTTTCCACCCCTTTGATCTTCGACAAGGTGGCCTACTTCACGACCTTCACCCCCCAGACCACGGCGGCCTCGGACCCCTGCGGCCTTACGGGCGCAGGTGTGGCACGGCTCTATGCGGTGAACTACGTCACCGGAGAAGCGGTCTTCGATTTCGATAGCGACGGCACCTTGGAGGGAGGCACGCCCGACAGGTCAAAGACTATAGGCTCGGGTATTCCCTCCGAACCCACCCTGGTCATCACCGAGCAGGGGATCTTCGTCGTGGTGGGAACCCAGGAGGGACCGTTCGTGTTCGACACCAAGTCAGGGCGAAGCATCCACAGGTATTACTGGCACAAGCAATAGGCGGAGGTGACCCATGAATGCCAGAATCATGACCGAGGTTCGAACCCTTTTCAGCATGATCGCATCGGTGAGCATGGTCCTCATCGCCTGCTCGACCCTTCACGCCGAAGCCCTGGAGAATGGCCTGAAGAAATGGGACCCGTACCTGATCCAGGGCAGGATCATGCAGGTGGGCGAGGGATACTGCGTGGTTGCCGAGGAATGGATCATGGTTCTCGACACGAAACGTGGCGGCAAGGACATCAGGACACGGATCTTCGATGACCGGGGGAACCCGGTTTCCGTAGCCGAGCTCTCCAAAGGGAAGTATATCCTTGCAAAGGGGGGACAGGCCTGGGACGAAAAGCTGAAGACGAGCGTCCTCCTGGCAACGGAAATCTATATCGTGAACAAGCCGGTGGATCTCAACGACGAGGGGCAGCGCAGGAGGTTCGGCGGAGAACCACGGCCCTGGGGGGATGCCCGGGAACGATAACGATCGCGGCGCCGGGTTTCACCGGCGCCTTTTTCATTGGTCCAGCAACCGTATGATGGCCGTATCGCCATCCACCACAATATCCGCAGGGGCGATCCTCTTCTGCCTGAGGGCATCCAGCACGTCCTGGAGGGGGCCCTTGATCTGCATGGTGTGGCAGATGGTGTGGCCCTGGATGCGTGAGACCGCGATCCTGGGAACGGCATCCATGGAGCGGAGCGCATCGATAAGGGCCTGGTAGGTGTCGTGATCGCTTATGCCCTCGATGCACAGGGTCTTGTCCCGCACCACCGGGCTCACCACCACCACGGTGCGCGCGATCTCCGCCCTGACCCTGTCCACCACCGCGGCAGCCAGGAGCCTGTGCATGGTCGGCTGGTCCACGGTCCCCTTCAGCGTCAGGCCCATGGAGGACAGTCTCTTCCCAGTGCGCACTTCCGTGACCGAGAGATCGAGGCGCGATTCAAGGGTTAGCGCATCAGCGCTCCTGTGAGTGAGCAGGCCCGAAACCACGATGTCGGCACCTGCCGCTGCGCCGAGGACAAGGGCCCTGTCCTTGCCTGCAGCGACGGCAGGGGGGTGCGGGGGAGGGGGGGGGATGTTTTCTCCCGCATCCTGCAGTGATTTCATGAGGGTCGTTTCGAAGGGGGAGTAGGCCTTCGTGGCGTCCGGAGACCACCACTCGGCGCGCTCCGTCTGGCCCGGGCCGCGGGTCGTGAAGGCGAGCAGCACCCTGGGCCTCAGGGCCAGCGGGGTGGTGAGCGCCCGGGTCTGCAGCCAGTCCTTCAGGGGTGTGTCGTTCAACCTGAAATCCATGCTCAGCAACAGTATGTTCTCCAGCCGGGACCTGGTCGCGATGGAGTACTGGATCACGTCCTGCATCCCCCGGGATGAAACAAAGGCCCTGAGCCCCTGCACAAGATCGGCGCTGGAGCTTGCCGGAACTGACCTGAGCGCGACCTCCAGGTAGGCCTTGAACAGGGCGTCGTCAAAGGCCGATTTTTCCGCCACGGACACGTCGCTGCCGGTAAGCGCGCTCATGCCCGTGGTGGTCAGAGAGACTTCGGCGTGTGCAGGAAAAAGGCTGAACAGGACCAGCCAGAGAACCCCGCACGCGAAGAATCGGGAAGGGCTCATCCTGCAAGGAAGTCCTTCAGCTTGGAGTTCACCTCTGCTGGTTCGATCCGTCCAACTGCGTGTTTGTAGATGAGGATAGGCTTCTCCGTCTGGATGAGTATGCAGAAGGGATCGAAGCTTTTCACAAAACCCTCGACCTTGGTGTTGTCCACGAGGGTCACGATGATGGGAACCCGTTCCTTGCGTGCCTGGTTGAGGAACTGGTCCTGTACATTAAATACAACCTTACCCATTGCAACCTCCTTGCGGCGAAAGCTCATTTGACTATTCCAATCTTTTTTGTATTGTACAGCATAGCGCGGAACACCCTTGTGTTCATATGAATATTAATCATAAAGATCTTTTGATCAAGTCTTTTTTGTGTTAAATCACGATTTTTATATGGAAAGGTTGCTTTGATGGGCAGAGGGTGAAATTCATGGACCCCGTGACCGACGACCCGAAGGTGCGGGCGGATGAACTCCGCCGTCTTATTCATCACCACAACCACCGATACTATGTCCTCGATTCGCCTGAGATCACGGACCACGAGTACGACCGGCTCATGCGGGAGCTCATGGAGCTCGAGGAAAGAAACCCGGAGATCCGGACGATAGACTCTCCCACGCGCCGCGTGGGCGGCGAGCCCCTGAAGGAGTTCCGTCCCTTCCTGCACCGCACGCCCCTGCTGAGCATGGACAATGCCATGGACAGGGGCGAGGTGGACGCCTTCCACGAACGGGTCTGCCGGTGGCTGCAGAAGGACGGGATCACTTACTGCTGCGAGCCGAAGTTCGACGGGCTCGCAGTGGAGCTCGTCTACGAGGGAGGGCGTTTCGTCCGGGGCGGTACCCGGGGGGACGGGTCCACCGGGGAGGACGTCACCCTGAATCTCGGGACCGTGGGGAGCATCCCCCTGGCGCTGCGGGGCGAAAGCGTCCCCGACTTCCTGGAGGTGAGGGGTGAGGTGGTCATGTTCCGGAAGGAATTCCATCGCCTCAACAAGGAGCGGTTGGAACTCGGCGAGCAGCTCTTCGCCAATCCCCGGAACGCGGCAGCCGGGTCCCTTCGGCAACTCGACCCGAAGGTGACCGCTTCCAGGGCACTGGTGTTCTTCGCCTACGGCGTCTCCGATGCAGCGCAGCTGGGGATGTATTCCCAGTACGATACCCTCTCCCTGCTCGGTGAGCTGGGCTTCAGGGTCAACCCTGATCGGAGGCGCTGCCGCAGCGTGGAGGAGATCTGGGCCTTCAGCCGGGAGCTGCAGGAAAGGCGGGATGCCCTCCCCTACGAGATCGACGGCGTGGTGATCAAGGTGGATTCCATCGTGGACCAGGAGACCCTGGGCGTGAAGTCCCGTTCCCCCCGCTGGGCTGTGGCCCTCAAGTTCCCACCCGTCCAGGCCACCACCGTGCTGCGAGGGATCGGCCTCCAGGTGGGCCGCACCGGCGTGGTTACCCCGGTGGCCCTGCTCGAGCCGGTCAAAGTGGGGGGGGTCACGGTGAGCAGGGCAACCCTGCACAACGTGGACGAGGTGTTGCGCAAGGACTTGCGCGAGGGTGACACGGTCATCGTGCAGCGCGCGGGCGACGTGATCCCCGAGGTGGTGGGCCCGGTGCGCGCAGCCCGGCCCGAAGGGGCCCTGCCCTTTGCCATGCCGGATAACTGCCCTGTGTGCGGATCCACCCTTTCCAGGGAGAGCGCCCAGCACCGGTGCGTGAACATCTCCTGCCCCGCGGTTGTCAGGGCCAGGATCTTCCACTTCGCGTCCAAGGAGGCCCTGGACATTGAGGGACTGGGCAGGAAGATCATCCACCAGCTCGTGGAGCGGGGGCTCGTGCGTGACGTCTCGGACCTCTACCGCCTCACCAGGGACGACCTCATGAGCCTGGAAGGATTCGCGGAAATCTCTTCTTCCAACCTCCATGCCGCCATCCAGGCGAGCAGGACCACCACCCTGGAGCGGTTCATCCATGCCCTGGGCATCCCCCAGGTGGGCATCGTTGCCGCAAGGGACCTTGCCAGGCGGTTCCGGGGGCTGGATGCGCTCATGCACGCCGGGGAGGACGAGCTCACGGCCATCCCCAGGATCGGCCCCGAGATGGCCCGGTCGATCAGGACCTTCTTCGAAGCCCCGGAAAACTGCCAGGTCATACAACGGTTGAAGGAACACGGCCTGACCCTGCAGGGGCCGTCGGATCAGCCGATCCGGCAAACGGCACTGACAGGCCTGAGCATCTGCTTCACCGGGACGCTCACGTCCATGGCCCGGAACGATGCAAAGGCACGGGCCCAGGCCGCCGGAGCCAGGGTCGTGGATTCCGTGGGCAGGAAGCTGGACATCCTCGTGGCCGGGGCTGACCCAGGGTCCAAGCTGGACAAGGCCCGATCCCTGGGTGTACGGATACTGACTGAAGAGGAGTTCCTGATGCTCCTCAAGGAGGCGTGAGCCCATGAAGGCTCTTCACCTGATGATACACGGCAGGGTTCAGGGCGTGTGGTTCCGTGCATCAACCCAGGAGGCCGCGCACACGCTCAAGATCAGGGGGTGGGTGCGCAATGCCCCGGACGGATCCGTGGAGGCCCATATCCAGGGCGATGACCGCGCAGTGGAGGAGATGGTCGCCTGGTGCCGCACAGGCCCCCCTGGCGCCCGCGTGGATGCGGTGGACATCCACGAAACAAACCCGGTGGAGGAATACAGGTCCTTCACCATACGCTATTACTGAGGGCGCATCGCCGTCATTTCATACTTGCATCGCGGGCAGCATTCATATAAGAAGGGTTCGCTCCTTGCTCCTCAAAGGGGGGCTACAAACCATAAGGAGGGATCCATGAATCTCTACGAGATCATGTTCATCCTCAGCCCGGACATGGGCGAGGAAGAACGGGAAAAGTTCATCTCCCGCCTCAACGGCACCATCACCAGGAACAAGGGTGAAGTCATCCGGCTCAACGATCTTGGGATAAAGTCCATGACCTACAAGATCAAGAAGAAGTCGCGGGGCCAGTACGTCCTCCTGTACCTTGAAGGACCGGGCGCCATGGTGGCCGAGATCGAGCGCATGCTGCGGATCGACGAGAACGTCATCAGGTTCGTGGTGGTGAAGCTCGACAGGCACGTAACCCGCCAGGACCTCGAGCCCAAGGCAGAGCCGGCCCCGGCCCAGGCGGAACCGACTACCCAGAACGAAGAAGTGGGAGCCTAACATGCAGGAAAGATCTCCGAGACCCCAGTCAAACCCCAGGAACAAGCCGTACTTCAAGAGGAAGACATGCAGGTTCTGTGAAGACAAGGCCCTGCCCATAGACTATAAGGCGCCCCACGTGCTCAAGGACTTCATAACAGAGCGCGGCAAGATCCTCCCCCGGAGGATCACCGGGACCTGTTCCTTCCATCAGAAGAAGCTGGCGGCTGAAATTAAGCGGGCCAGGATCATGGCTCTGCTCCCCTTCACCGTTCACGACTAGGGACATGCCCCACGCGAGCGGAGGCGGGATGACCCGGTGGACCGTCACAGGGGTCTTCCTGCTCTACTCCATTCTCATCGTGGCAGCGACAGAGGTCCTTATGCCCGCAGCACTGCTGTACCCTGCAGCATACTGGTTCTACGCCCGGCGGGAAACGTTCCCCCGCAGTGCTCTTCTTGCGTGCCTGCCCCTGGGCCTGGCCGTTGTTCCGGCCTGTGCTGCCGGTGCCGTGCTGTATGGCGTGCTCATCGTTCTCGCCCTTTCCATGCGGCTCTTCATCAGCAGAGGGAGTCCCGCCCTTGCCGTGGCGGTACCGGCAGGACTGGTCTTCGTCCTCGTCATGGCGGCGATCTTCTCTGCTGCGCAGGAACAGGGGGTTGCGGTGACCACGGTCGTGTCGGGGTGGGCCGATAGCGTGGTGAGCGAGTCCACCCGCGCATCCGCCGGGGTGTTCTCCGGAAAGGAGTTGAGCGATTTCCAGGACATGCTCGCCCTGGTACGGGACCGGATCGTCATGCTCTTCCCGGCCCTGATGCTCACGGGCGCCGCTTTCGTGCTGTGGCTCAACCTGCTCATCATTGCGGTCAAGGGAAGGGCTGCACGCCTGGGCGAGTGGCGCTCGCCCGAGGTCATGATCGGCCTCTTCATCCTGGCGGGCCTGCTCACCATAGTGCCCATGCAAGGCGTTTCCACGGTGGGGGTGAACCTCCTGATCGTGGTGGGCCAGGTATATTTCTTCCAGGGCATCGCCATCGTTTCGGTCTTCATGGCCGAGCGCGGATGGCCGCTGCTGATCCGGTGGCCCCTTTACATACTGATCGTGATACAGATATATATTATGGTCATAGTGGCCGGGCTCGGACTCTTCGACGCCTGGTTCGATTTTCGAAAAAGGATACGAACACCAAAAGGAGACATACGATGAAAGTGGTACTCTTGGAGACGATCGAAGGCCTGGGCAGCGTGGGCCAGGAGGTGAAGGTGAAAGACGGGTATGCCCGGAACTTCCTGGTACCGAAAGGCCTTGCCCTCCTGGCGACCGACTCGAACCTCAAGGCGTTCAAGGACAAGATCCAGGCGCGCATCCGGTCAGAGGCAAAATCACGTGATCACGCCATGAAACTCGCCGAGGAGATCTCGTCCGCCGTTCTCACCTTCACCGTGAAGACGGGGCAGGAGGGCAAGCTGTTCGGGTCCGTCACCAGCAACGACATCTTCGATGCCCTGGTGGGCAAGGGGTTCGAGGTGGACAAGAAGAAGATCCACCTCAGCGAGCCCATCCGTCACGTGGGGACCCACGAGGTGGCGGTACGGCTGTTCCCCGAGGTTACGGCGCACGTGAAAGTGGAGGTGGTTGCAGAACCACAGGGCGAGTAAGATGGATACACCGCCGCTCTCCCTTCCCCACAACAGGGAAGCAGAAGAATGCATCCTCGGCGGCATTCTCATGGAGAACTCATCACTGGATGCCGTAACGGAGATCCTGTCTCCGGACGACTTCTATGCGGAGCGCAACCGCATCCTCTTCGCCGAGATGCTCCGCCTCATGGACAAGGGGCTGCCCATAGACCTGATCTCGCTCACCGAGTCGGTGGAGCAGCAGGGGAAGCTCGACAAGGTGGGCGGAGCATCCTACATCTCGCAGCTGGCTGACAACGTACCCACCTCAGCCAATATAGAGTACTATGCCAGGCTTGTCAGGGACAAGGCGGTGCTGCGCTCCCTCATCACCGGGGCGGGAGACATCATCAAGCTCGCCAGGACGCCTTCGGGGGATGTTTCCGACGTGCTGGAGATCTCCGAGCAGATTGTCTATGCCATCAACAAGCAGGTGAAGGACAAGCGGGGCGGCCTCATGCGCATCGGGGTGCCGCTGAACGACCTCTACCGCAACCTCAGCCGCATGGCCAAGGGCGAGATCGACCAGGGCGTGGTTCCCACCGGGTTCGGCGATCTGGACAACCAGCTCCTGGGAGGGCTGCACAAGTCTGACCTGGTGATCGTCGCCGGCAGGCCTTCCATGGGGAAGACGTCCTTTGCCATGAACATCGCCCAGTACGTGTCCGTGGTGGAGCAACTCCCGGTGGCGGTCTTTTCCCTGGAGATGGGGATCGACCAGCTGGCGCTCCGCATGCTTGCCAGTGAGGCATGGATCAACCAGTCGTACGTGCGCTCCGCCGCATCGCTGTCCATGCTCAGGAAAGAGGACTGGAGCAAGCTGCTGGACGCCTCGGGCAAACTCAATGACTCACCGCTCTACATCGACGACACGCCGGGCATCTCCCCCATGGAGATCAGGGCGAAGATCCGCAGACTCGTGTCCCAGGTGGACGTGCGCATGCTGGTGGTGGACTACCTCCAGCTCATGACGCTGAAGACCAGGACCGACTCGCGCGAGCAGGAGATCTCCGAGATATCCCGGACGCTAAAGGCCATTGCAAAGGAGTTCAACATCCCGGTCATCGCCATCAGCCAGCTGAACCGGAGGGTGGAGGAGCGCGGGGACAAGAGGCCCATGATGTCGGACCTGAGGGAGTCGGGCGCCATCGAGCAGGATGCCGACGTCATATGCTTCATCTACCGGGACGAGGTCTACAATCCCGACAGCCAGGAGAAGGGCATAGCCGAGATCATCATCGCAAAGCACCGTAACGGACCCACCGGTACGATCAAACTCGCCTGGCTCCCCGAGTATACCAAATTCTGGGAGCTCGACGCCCGCCGCTGAGAAGCCTTACTGCCGCCCCTGGAAGATCCTGCGGACTAGAACCTCTTCCTCCGGATCGGGTACTCGTGCCCGATGTGCAGGTCCTCGGCCAGGATTGAGCGCTGCTTCCCGATGGCATCACGTATCCTCTGGAGGGAGCGCATCTCGATCTGCCGCACCCGTTCCCTGGTCACCCCGATCTGCACCGCGATGTCCTTGAGTGTTGCGGGCGGATCGCTGAAGAAACGCTTCTCGATGATGTACACCTCACGCTTGCTCAGGATGGGGGGATCGCACCGGAGGAGTCCCAGCAGATACGCGTGCCGCTCCTTGTGAGAGTAGAAGTCGTCCTGGTCGGGCCCTTCGTAGAGCAGGTGGTCCATCAGGCATTCCTCGTGCTCCGATTCGCTCGGAATGGTGCTGTCCAGGGATATCAGCCCCTTGGCGTGGGTGAGCCTGCCCGTGTGGACCTGGTAGCTCTTATGGATGAAGTTCTTGATGTAGGCCTTGATCCACCATATGGCATAGCAGATGAAGCGCACCCCCATGTCCGGATCGAAGCGGGTCAGCGCCTTGACCAGCCCCATGTTGCCCTCCTGCACGATCTCCAGCGGCCCGTAGCCGAGGTGAAAATACGGCTGGGCGATCTTCACCACGAACCGAAGGTTCGAGGTGATGATCTTCTTGCCCGAGTCGATGTCGCCCTGCTTGTACTTCCGTGCCAGGTCGTGCTCTTCCTCGGGCGTGAGGAGGGAGTAGTCTTTGATCTTCCGGGTGTAGTTCTCGAAATCCGAAGACGGATATCTGCTCCCCATAGACCCTCCCGAAAATGGGATAGTTCACGATACCTCTTATCTTTCACAAAAGTCAACAAAAAATTGCAGAGAATCGGAGATGCTTTCAATAATGTGGAAAAACAAGCGCTTGAACGAGGTTAAGAATGCATTATAAAATATAAATTACACACAATGAGTGCTCATTCATTTTTCTCCCCTGTCTGCACCACGCTGTTCAGGGCCAGCTTCTTCCTGTGTTGTCGGATATAGATGAAAAATACAACCGTCATCACCGCGAGCACGCCGATGAGGGCGTGCCGGGAATACCGCATCACCAGTTCCATGTTGTCGCCCACGAACTTCCCGATGTATGCCAGGATGGTCACCCAGATGGCGGATCCCAGCGCGGTGTACCCGCAGAAGTGCCAGAGGTTCATGCGGGCGAGCCCGGCGGGGAAGGAGATGAAGTGGCGTAGTCCCGGTATGAGCCTGCCGGTAAAGGT
>Ga0116184_10000757_pt1 | contig 34920 bp, 26 predicted proteins | sample AD_JPNNA5_MetaG_FD_89886 | JGI IMG/M metagenome (GOLD analysis project Ga0116184, IMG submission 89886) | Active sludge microbial communities of municipal wastewater-treating anaerobic digesters from Japan - AD_JPNNA5_MetaG | ecosystem: Engineered > Bioreactor > Anaerobic > Digestate | place... | reverse complement strand
TTCCATCTGCTTGCCGCCGTCCTGGGCCATCGGTTTTTTGTTGAGATAGTTGAAATAGGTCTGCGTTTCGCCGTCATAACGGAACTCATGGCGGTAAGAATCTGAAAAAACAAACGAGGCGCTTTCGCAGCCGAGCGTAAAAGAGAGCGGTGCTTCTTCCTCGGCGAAGAGGAAGGGGCTTTCGTAGCCGGGGTTCATCCGGGTCCTGAATTTTTTTGCTTCGATCGCGTCGACGATGCTTTCGCCGGTCGTATAACCCGTATGCTCTATGGCGACGCCGCGCGACCTGTCGCGGAAGAAGTAGCGGCCGGCATCCGCCGTGCCGTCGACGTGGTCGACGTTTCTCTTTTTCATCGCGTCATAAGCGTAGATACTGCCGCCCCAATGGAAGAAAATCGCGTCAAGCCCCTCGGCAATCTCCACAAAATCATGCCTGGCGCTGCGCATCGAGCCGACTTTCGGGATTTGGGCCCAGTCGGCATAAAGCCAGAGCATGCGCGTAATACCGCCTTCCACCATGCCCTCGACAACGATGTCCGGCGAACACAAACCCCACTGCGGCCGGGCGGGCGGAGCGTTGTTGATGACCACCGCGACGGGCCTTTTACCCACAGCCGCTTCGTTCATCCCGTAAAAGCCGGTCAGCGGGTTCATGTATCCGCGGGGAGGCGCCGTGGTTTCTTCGACGGTCGTTTGACCGGCCGTTGAACCGGTGGTTTCGCCGTTTTCTTTGCCGCAGCCGGCTGCGGACAGGCCGCCTGCCGCGATGACCGACGCCAGGAGCAAGGCCGCGCCGCGGCGCAGGAAGCGGGAGAAAAGGGGTTTGGAATTCATCGCTGCTACCTCTCGTTGCGTTTATTGTGTTGTTGTCAATTATATACCCGCGCGCCGCCGCCGCACAAGTGCGCGGGGCTGCGTTTTGATGCTTTTTTGCCTGCGCGGGCCGGGTCCGCGCGCCGGCCGGATTATCTGTTTTTCCTATTGACGCGTTTGCTTTCGCGGCTTTATAATGATAGCAATTTATCGTTTTGCCGGCGCAGGCCAGGCACCGGCAAAAGCGCGGATGTTATGAAAAAACAGGAGGTAACAAAATGGCCAGAGTGTACAATTTTTCAGCCGGTCCATCCATGCTGCCCGAAAGCGTGCTCAACAGGGCGGCCGCCGAGATGCTCGATTACAAGGGCAGCGGCCAGTCGGTCATGGAGATGTCTCACCGATCAAAAGTCTACGAAGAAATCATTTTCGGCGCCAACTCGCTGTTCCGCGAGATCCTCTCGGTGCCCGACAACTACAAAATCCTCTTTCTGCAAGGCGGCGCCTCGACGCAGTTCGCGGCCATTCCGATGAACCTGCTCAACGGTTCCGGCAAAGCGGATTATGTCGTGACCGGCCAGTTCGCCACCAAAGCGTATGAAGAAGCCAAAAAGTACGGCGATATCCGTGTGGCGGCTTCATCAAAGGACAAAACCTTTTCCTACATCCCCAAACTCGGCAAAGACGATTTCAGGCCCGACGCGGACTATGTCTACATCTGCATGAACAACACCATTTTCGGCACCTGCTACAAAACGCTGCCCGACACGGGCTCCGTTCCGCTGGTAGCCGATGTTTCCTCATGCTTCCTGTCCGAACCGATGGATGTTTCCAAATTCGGCCTGATTTTCGGCGGCGCGCAGAAGAACGTCGCCCCCGCCGGCCTGACCGTCGTCATTGTGCGCGAAGACCTGCTGGGCAACGCCCGGCCGGAGACGCCCACCATGCTCGACCTGAAGATTATGGCCGACAACGACTCGATGTACAACACGCCGCCCTGCTGGTCCATCTACATCTGCAAACTCATGCTCGAATGGATCAAAAACGACGTCGGCGGCCTTGAGGCGATGAAAGCCCACAACCAGAAGAAAGCGAAAATCCTTTACGATTTCCTCGATTCCAGCGCGATGTTCACCAATCCCGTCGTCCCCGAAGACCGCTCGATGATGAACGTTACGTTTGTCGCTCCCAGCGAGGAACTCAACGACAAGTTCGTCAAAGCCGCCTCTGCGGCCGGTTTTGTCAACCTCAAAGGCCACCGTTCAGTCGGCGGCATGAGGGCTTCCATTTACAACGCGATGCCGATCGAAGGCGTCGAGAAGCTCGTCGAGTTCATGAAAGATTTCGAGAAAAACAACGCATGACCGTATTCGAAGGAAAGGAAAAGCCATGTATAAAATACTGACGCTCAACAAGATATCCAAATTCGGCATCGCCAGGTTCGATGAGAAGTACACCGTCGGCGAAGATATTGCCGACCCCGACGCCGTGATGGTCCGCTCGGCCTCCATGCACGAGATGGAACTTCCCGCAAGCCTTGCCGCCATCGCGCGGGCCGGCGCAGGCGTCAACAACATCCCCGTCGAATTGTGCAGCCAAAAAGGCATCGCCGTTTTCAACACCCCGGGCGCCAATGCCAACGCCGTCAAGGAACTGGTCATCTGCTCGCTGCTGCTGGCCTCGCGCAAAATCGCGGATTCGCTCGACTGGTGCAAAACCCTCAAGGGCAAGGGCGACGAAGTCGGCAAACTGGTCGAAAAAGGCAAGTCGTCCTTCGAGGGGCCGGAGATTGCGGGTAAAACCCTCGGCATCATCGGCCTGGGCGCCATCGGCGTCCTGGTGGCGGAAGCCGCCTTTGCGCTGGGGATGAAAATCATCGCCTTCGATCCCTATCTCAGCGAAACCGCCGCGGCGAATCTTAAAGTTCCCGTCACGATGGCCGGCCTCGACGAACTTTACGCGCAGGCGGACTATATCTCCCTGCACGCGCCGCTCAATGATAAAACCAGAGGTATGATTAACGCCGAAACGTTCACCAAGATGAAAGACGGCGTGCGTATCCTCAACTTTGCCCGTGGCGAGCTGGTTGCCTCAGCGGATATGGTTGCGGCTCTCGAAAACGGCAAGGCCTCGGCCTACGTGACCGACTTCCCCACCGACGAGCAGATCGGCGTCAAGGGTGTCGTCGCGATTCCGCATCTCGGCGCATCGACCCCCGAAAGCGAGGACAACTGTGCGGTGATGGCGGCCGACGAGCTGATCGCCTATCTCGAAAGAGGCGAAATTAAAAACTCTGTCAACCTGCCCGATACCAAACTGCCCGACACTTTCAAAAAAAGATTCTGCATTATTCATGCCGACGACAAAGCCGTTCAGGAGTCCGTCGCCTCGTTTTTCACCTGCCTGCTGGTCACCTCGATGGTGACCGGAGCCAAAAAAGGCTGGGCTTACACCGTCGTTGACGCCGACGGCGACATCTGCCTCGCCGACCTAGAAGCCATCGAGGGCGTGGCAAAAGTCAGAGCCCTCGGCTGATTCGCAGCATTGTCAAACAACCGCCCGCCTCCCCCGGGAGACGGGCGGTTTTCTGCGTGAAAACCAAACGGCCGGCGAAGGTTTCGGTTCCCCCTTTTTAATACGACCTTAACGATCGGAATTCGTATCCTTCTTGGCGCGCCCAGTCGATGATGTCGCCGAGCGCCGCGGCGTTGTCTTTGGAGACGGCGTGCAGCAAAATGACCGCGCCTGGATGAAGGCGCGAGGTGACCGTATCAAAGGCGAACTGCCGGCCTTTCTGGTTGGCGGGGTCCCAGTCCGCATAAGCGACCGACCAGAACACCGACTGATACCCGATACCGCTGACCAGGTCGAGCGCGCAGTCGGAGTATTCTCCGGCGGGGAAGCGGAAATACGGTTCGCTGTAGCCGAAATACCGGCGTAGGTAATTGTCGCACTGCTGGATTTCAAGGGCCATTTCCGTCCGGCTCATATCGGGGAAAGAGCCGTGCGTCGCCGAGTGGTTGCCGAGGATGTGGCCTTCTTTGATCATTCTGGCGGCGATGGCGGGCTGGTCTTTGATGAAACTCAGCGTGCAGAAAAACGCCGAGGGCACCTTCTTGGCCTTAAGTGTATCGAGTATTTTTTCCGTATAGCCGTTTTCATAGCCGCAGTCAAAAGTCAGGTAAAGGATTTTGCCGTTGTGCTTGATATCAATCGAGAGGGCGTTGAACCCTTTCGAATCGAAATATTTCTGGTGGTTGACAGACACCTGAGGCCGCTGCGCGTTTGGCGCCAGTCCGAAATCATAGCCGTTTTTGTTTACGGACAGGCCGCGAGTATTGTCCGGGTCCGTCACCTTGAGCGTACGTTCCGGCAAGGGCGCGTATCCCGTGTAGGTGGAATAGTTGGCGCTTGTCGTTGACGCCGGTTGCGTCGCGGCAGTTGTTGTTGTCGTCGTCGGCTGCGTTGTCGCCGCCTTTGTCGTTGTTACCGGCGGTGCGGTGCTTGCGGCTGTTGTCGTTTCGGTCTGCGCGGGAGCCGTCGTCGCGGGGACGGTGTTTGTTGCGGAAGGGCTTGTTCCGGTTTCCGTCCCAGTCGTTTCGCCGCCGTCCAAAAGCGAGCAGGAGCAGCAGGCGAATACAACCAGCATTACCAGCAGGGCGCATAGGCTTTTTTTCACGGGATTCACCCCCGGAAATATTATACAGCGGGGCCTTTGCCCGCACAAGCGAAAGGCCGCGGCGGCGAGAAAACCCTGCCGGTTAAACAGTCCTGTATTTTTTACGCGGAATCGTATTATAATAACCATAAGTCACCGGTTCAAAAATATCGGTTCGCCGGACGCAACACCGGGGCGGTTTTTCGACACTTAATCAATGAGGGAAGAAAAAGGGGCAGTATCATGGAAAACGCGATGACGGGCCTCGCGGTTCTTGCCAAAGCGGGCGATGTCGAGGCATTCGGCAAACTCTACGAAATGTACGCCGGGGAATTGTACCGTTACGCCTGCTGCGTGCTTGGCAGCGCATCCTACGCTTCGGACGCCGTTCAGGACGCCGCTTGCTCGGCATTCTCTCAGATTCGCAATCTGCGCGATGAAAAGGCCTTCAAAATCTGGTTTTTCAAAATCCTGTCCAACTGCTGTAAAAAGTATTTTTCCGACCTCAAACGCGAAAGGCTGACCGAAGAACTGCAGGAGACAGCCGAAGAATCCCTCGAACCTGCCCCCTCCGACCCCGTGCTGTCCCAGGAACTCTCCTGCGCGCTTGCGAAACTCGGCGAACAAGAGCGGCAAATCGTCTTTTTGTGTGTCATTGCCGGCTACAACAGCCGGGAGATTGCAGGGGTCCTTGACCTTCCCTCCGCGACCGTCCGCTCGAAACTATCCAGAGCGCTGAAAAAAATGCGCGCAGAACTTGAACCGTGACAAGAGGTGCTTATGATGAAAAAGTCCGATAAAAAAACAATCGAAGAATTGAAACGGCGGCTTTCGGCGAACGAAACCGCCCCTCCGGCCGCAGGCGCCCCGACGGCGGCGGATGTCGTGCGGGCTATCCGTGAAAGGAACATTATCCCGGCCAAAAGGATCGTGGTACCGCTCGTCCGCCGTATCGCGTTCGCGGCGGCCGCCCTCGTAATCCTCGCGGGCAGCGTTTCGTTTCTGGGTGTGCCCGGCGCGGACTGGGGGCTGCTCAACCGCGGCAAAAATACCGTTTCGGACAACTTTGACGCCTATACCCCCTCCAGCAACAGCGAGCTGGTTGCCATATTCAAGCAAATCGAGAAGAATAACGGCAGAGGCTATTTCGACTTCAGCTACGGCCGGAAAGAGTTGGCGATGCAGGATAACGCCCTCGAAGGTTCCAGCCAAAACGGAGCGCCCACCGGCGGCGGAGGCGATACCAGGTACGGCGAGACCAACGTCCAGGTCAAAGGCGTCGACGAGCCCGACATCATCAAGAACGACGGCAGTTACCTTTACACCCTCGCGGGCAACAGCGTGGTCATCGCGAAAGCCGGCCCCGGCGGCTCGGTCGAAAAAGCCGCGGTCATCAAAGCGTCCGAGAACGAATCCATGCAGGCGCTTTTCGTCCGGGGCGACAGACTCGTCGTCTTCAGCACTTCCTACAATTACAGCCGCAGCGGCGAGGAAGGCATGTATTATGACGTATACAATTCATCGACCTGCCGCACAGCCGTCTACGACGTCGGCGACCGTACCGACCCCAAACTCGTCAAGGAACTCAAACAGGACGGGGATTTTATGTCCGCCCGCCTGATTGACGGCGAATTGTATGTCCTGAGCAGTTATTACGTTTACGTCTACGGCGGCGTCAAGGTGGAAGAGGCCTGCATTCCCGAAGTGTCGGTCGACGGCAAAACCGAGAGCATCGATTACCGGGACATCAGCGTCGTCTCCGAAACGGAACCCAACTACCTCATCGTCTCCGGCCTCAATCTCGACGACCTCAAAGCGGACGTCAGCAAAAAGGCGGTGCTCGGCGGCGGCGGCAGCGCCTACTGCAACGCCGAAAACCTCTTTGTATCCAGAAGCGTTTGGGACGCAACCCTCGTCTATGACACCGCCGTGAAAACGGATGCCGAAGGCGCGGGAGACACCGTGGCCTCTGTGGATGCGCAAGCCGGCAAAACCGTCATCTATAAATTCAGCATCGGCGGCGGCAAAGTCGAGTTTATCCGCAAAGGCGAAATCAGCGGCCAGGTGCTCAACCAGTTCTCCATGGACGAATACGACGGCTATTTCCGCATCGCGACGACCAACGGCAGCTGGGGTTCAAGCACGAGCAGCAATGTCTTCGTTCTTGATAAAGACCTCAATATCGTCGGCAAAGTGCAGAATATCGCCAAGGGCGAAAGGATTTTTGCCGCCCGTTTTATCGGCAAAACCGCTTATCTGGTTACCTTTGAACAAACCGATCCTCTTTTTGTCGTCAACCTCGACAACCCGAAGAAGCCGTTTATTGCCGGCGAGCTCAAGATACCCGGTTTTTCGAATTACCTGCATCCCGTCAGCGACACCCTCCTGCTGGGCATCGGGCAAAACGGCAATGAAGACGGGATCCTTCCCGGCGTCAAACTCTCCCTGTTCGACGTCAGCGACCCCGAAAATCCGAAGGAAGCGGACACCTACATCATCCAGGGCGAGTGCTATTCCGAGGCGTCGAACGACCATAAAGCCGTTATGCTCTATCCCGAGAAGGGCCTGATCGGCCTGCCCGTGATGCGTTACATCACCGGCCAGAATTATTATGGAGCCGAATCCTCCTTCCTGACCATCCGTATCGAGGGCGGAAAAATCGTTCCCGAGAGGATATATTCCAAACAGTACAAAGACAATGCCGATGTTTATTACGGCGCCTCCATCGTGCGCGGCACCTATATCGACGATACGGTGTATACCATGTCCCCGTTTGAACTCAACGCTTTCTCTATGACCGACGGGAAACTTTTGGGTACACTCAAGCTCGCGGATATGGATGTCTATACCAAACCCGTCGAGCCGGTGGACGGTTCCACCGAACCCGGCGTTGCCCCGGAAGAAGGTTCCGGCACAAGCGGAGAGGAAAGCGTAACCGTGGACAGCAGCGGCCGGTCCGAGCCGGTCACCGCCCCCGAAGTGATGCCGGCAGACTGAATACGAAACGGATGATACGGTAATTCCGCTGCGCCGCAACCGGCGGGCAGAGAGAAAAAGGGGATTTGCGTGATGAAAAGAATAATTGCTATGCTGATTTCCCTGCTGACGTTTTTTTCGGGCTTTTTAACTTCCCGCAGCGTCGCGGGGACCTCGTGGGAGCTGGCCGCATGGTCGGTCAGCGCGCACAATCCTCAGGATTACACGTTTACCCTGCGCTTTGAGCGGGATACTTTTTCCGGGCAGTCCGCCGTCAACATCTACGGCGGCCGCTACGCCGCGCTGCCGGGCGGGCGCATGCTCGTCGATTCGGTTTATTCCACCGAAATGGCGGGCCCGCCGGAGGCGATGGCTGCGGAAACGGTGTATTTTGAACTGCTGCGCGGTGTGAAACGCTATTCGCTTGCGGAGGATACGCTCACGCTGCTGGATGCCAACGGCAACGAATTGCTGATTTTTACCCGCTCGCCTCAAACCTGACCGGGCCGAAAAAAGCAGGGGCGCGCCGTTCAAGGACGGCGCGCCTTTTACTGCCCGTCTGCCCCCGGCAAGGTACACGCTGCGGGCTGTTTGTGGTATACTGCTCTCAACCAATCAACACGCGGCGGGAACAGCGGTTCCCGGCTTTCGAAAGGATGGGTCGCGCCGATGAAAAAAAGCCGGCTGGCATGGGAAGATCCCTACGTCTTTGCCGAGAACAAAGAGCCGGGGCACAACCTCGCGCTGCCTTACGACAGCGTTTCCGAAGCCGCCGCTTTCGGCGAATGCCCCTATAAAATGAGCCTCAACGGCCGGTGGAAATTTTACTGGCAGCGGGGTACCGGCTCCATCAGAACCGATTATCAAATCCCCGGTTTCGACGACAGGGGCTGGGATGAAATCGAAGTGCCTTCCGTCTGGCAGCTGCAGGGATACGGCAAGCCCATCTACCTGTGCGCCTATTATCCCAAGGCCCTTTCGACGCGCAAAAGCAAAATACCCTCCATCAATCCGCGGCTCAACGAACTGGGCGTCTACCGCAAAACCTTCACCCTGCCCGAGCACTGGGCCGGCAAAGAGGTGTTCCTTGTCTTTGGCGCCGTCAAAGCGGGTTTCTTCCTCTATGTCAACGGCAGGAAAGTCGGCTATTCCCAGGGTTCCATGACGCCGGCGGAGTTCAGAATCACCAATTACCTCAAAGCGGGCGAAAACCTTCTGGCGGCCGAGGTGTTCCGCTACACCGACGGGACTTACCTCGAGGACCAGGATATGTGGTTCCTGTCGGGCATCTACCGGGAAGTGTACCTCTACGCCGAAAATAAAATGTGCATCCGCGACCTGTTCGCCGAGACGACGCTGTCGGACGATTACCGCGACGGTATCCTCAAACTCTCGGTGACCCTGGGCAACTACGGCGCCGACTCCGACGACGTCCGGCTCGAAGCGGTGCTCTCCAACGGAACATTCCGGCAGACGCTCGCGAGCGGACGGCTGCAAGCCGTCGCCGGCATGAACACCTTTACGCTGCGCGGAGCCGTTCCCGACGTCCTCGCCTGGTCGGCGGAGCAACCCAACCTTTATACGCTCAGCGTCGAACTCAAATGCGGCGGTAAAACTCTGTCGGCCAAAAGCATCCGTACGGGGTTCAAAAAAATCGAGATCGACGGCAACGTGCTGAAAATCAACGGCCAAAGGGCAATCATCAAGGGTGTCAACCGGCACGATTTTGACCCGGATAACGGCTGGGCGGTCCCACGCGAACGGTTTTATGCCGACGTGTTCCTGATGAAAAGGGCGAATATCGACGCCGTGCGCACCAGCCATTACCCCGACGATCCGCTGTTATACGACCTTTGCGACGAATTCGGCGTTTATGTGATGGATGAGTGCGATATGGAGACGCACGGCGTCCGCCGCAAAAACGTCCCCGGAAGCAACCCGGTCTGGAAAAACGCGGTGGTCGACCGTGCCCAGCGCATGGTGCTGCGCGACCGCTCCCACCCCTGTGTCTGTTTCTGGTCGCTGGGCAACGAAGCCGGACACGGCGATAATTTCGCCGAGATGAAAAAAGCCGTCCTTGCCCTCGACGCGAGATATCCCGTCCATTACGAAGGGGATTATGACCTCGAGGTGTCGGATTTCATCAGCCGCATGTATCCCGTCGAAAAAACCGTCGCGCAACTGACCGCCATGAAAGACGTCAAAGTCAGCCTTTTTGAAAACCTGCTCAACCGCCTGGCCGCGGACAACAAGCCGGTCGGCGCGGAGAAATACCGTACCAAACCCGTCATCTATTGCGAATACGCCCACGCGATGGAAAACAGCCTGGGCAATTTCAAGGAATACGTCGACGATTTCGAGCGGTATCCCCATATGTGCGGCGGCTATATCTGGGACTTTGTCGACCAGTCCATCCGCCGCCGCGACGGTGAAACAGAACAATGGCTCTACGGCGGCGATTTCGGGGAGGGGCGTTCGAGTTACTATTTCTGCGCCAACGGCATCGTCGGCGCGAACCGCGTGCCGCACCCCTCCTACTATGAGGTCAAAAAAGTCTACGCCAATATCAAAATCATTAAGAAAGACCCTGCGGATTCCGTGGTGACCCTCGTCAACGGCAATCTGTTTGTTTCTCTTGCCTCCTACCGCCTTCGCTGGTCGCTTGCGGCCGACGGCAATGTGTATCTTGCCGGCGCCGTGGAACACCTCGACGTCGCCGCGCAGACCGAAAAAGACATCGCGCTGCCGTTCTCGCGCGAACTGTTCGAACCGGGTGAAACGGTGCTGAGCGTTTCCGTCGAAACCAAGTCGCGCGTTCCCTGGGCGGACGAGGGATTCGAGGCCTCGTGGGAACAGTTCGTCCTGTCGCCGCCCTGCGTCGCCCCGCCCGCGGTTCCCGCAGGCAGCGTCGGTTTTGAAAAAAAGGGGCTGAATATCCTTGTTTCCGGCGACGGGTTCCACGCGCTTGTGGCGGCCGGCTCGCTGAAAAGTCTTGTCTATGACGGCAGAGAAATCCTCTGTGCCAAACGGACGCTGAAACCGAACTTTTACCGGGCCCTGACAGACAACGACACCAACTTCCTCAACCATGCCGCGCCTTTGGCGGGGCTGAACCCGCTGAAACAGTGGAAACGAAGCAGCAGGCAGGTGCTGCCGGTATCGGTGAAGGCCGTGCAAACGCCGGAGAACACCGTGCGCATTACGGTGAAGTGGCTGGCGCCTTTCGTCGTCGGCGCGGAAACGACCTATGAGTTTTATCCCGACGGGAAAGTGGAACTCAACCACCGCGCGGCGGGCATTCTGCTGCCGGTGCTGCGCATCGGGGTGCGGCTCGGCATCGACGCGGCTTTCTCGAAAGCGCGCTGGTACGGCAGGGGACCGCATGAGAATTACTGCGACCGCATTACCGGCGCAAAACTCGCCCTGCACGAGTCGGACGTTGCCGGCCTCGAACACCGTTACATGCGCCCGCAGGAAAACGGGAACCGTACCGATACGCGCAGGCTCGAACTGCTCGATGAAAACGGCAGGGGCGTCCTCATCCGCAGCGCGCCCGGTACGAGTTTCGGCTTCAGCGCGCTGTATTATTCGCAGGAAAAACTCGATAAAGCCCGCCATATACATGAACTTCAGCCGGAACCTTACATCACGCTCAACCTGGACGCCGCGCAGCGCGGCGTCGGCGGAGACATGCCGGGCATCGCCTGCATCCGCGCGCCTTACCGTCTTAAGAAAGGTAAAAAATACACCCTTCGGGTAACATTCGAGCCGAAATAGAAGCAGAACATATAACATCCCGCGCCGCAGCCGGCGCGGGATGTTTGCATCGGCCTGTTTACGGATAAGTCCGCGTACAGACCTGCCGTATTTTTTCGCGCAGGGCGATGAAATCCTCAAAGGTATCGGGCTTGATCAGCGGATTTCTCAGCACGGCGGCGGGATGGAACGTGGCCGTGACGATTCTGCCGTCCGTTTCGATAAACTCGCCGTGCCGCGCGCTGATTTTATAATCGGCGCCGATGAAACGCTGGGCGGCGATCCTGCCGAGGCAGACGATGATTTTCGGGTCGATGAGCCGGATCTGCTCCATCAGCCACGCGATGCAGGTCTCCTGCTCCGCCGGCAGCGGGTCCCTGTTCTGCGGTGGGCGGCATTTGACGATGTTGGCGATGTAAATATTGGTGTTCCGCTCAAGGTCCACGCAGGCGAGTAACTTGTCAAGCAGCTGCCCCGCCCTGCCGACAAAGGGCTCTCCCCGGAGGTCTTCCTGCTCCCCGGGCCCCTCCCGACGAACATCACTTCGGCGTCCTCTTTGCCGACGCCGAACACGACGTTTGTACGCGTGCCGCCCAAAGCGCAGCGCCGGCACAGGAGGCATTCTTTTTTCAGGTTTTCCATTCCGGGGTTCATGGCCGCACCTCAGAAGTTAAAATAGATAAAGGGGTTGTAGGAACCCTTAACCACATACGACACCGCGATGAGCATCAGCGCAAGCAGGCAGACGGCGTAAACGGCCGCGGGGAGTTTTTTGGTTTTGGTGTCGACCTTTTTGCCGAGCGCCTTTGCCACGGGGAAAGAGAACAGCGCGGCGCACGCCAGGAAAACCCAATACTGCGACAGCAGGGCGAAAAACGGTCCGTCGGTCAGCGCGTTGCCGGCCGCCCCGAAAAGCTGCCGGTAATAGCCCAGAGCGTAAGGCAGATCCGCGCTGCGGAAGAGTACCCAGCCCATCAGGACACAAAACAGCAGATAGATATTCCGCAGCACGCCGAGCCTGCGTGTTTTCTTTTCGAAACCGGTCAGCTTTTCCGCCGTAATAAGCAGGAAATACATCAGCCCCCACAGGATAAACGTCCAGTTGGCGCCGTGCCATACGCCGGTTAAAAACCAGACGACGAATAAATTGAACACCAGCCGCATTTTCGAGTTGACGCGGCTGCCCCCAAGCGGGAAATAGACATAATCGCGGAACCACGTGCCCAGCGAAATATGCCATCTGCGCCAAAACTCGGTGACCGATTTCGAAGAGTAGGGATAATCGAAGTTTTCCAGAAAGTGGAACCCGAACATTTTTCCCATACCGATGGCCATGTCGGAGTAGCCGGAAAAGTCAAAATAAATCTGAAACGCGTAGGCGAACAGCCCGAGCCAGGAGAGGGCGACCGAAACCGGCGTTTCGCTGTCGAACGCGCTGTCGGCCACAACCGCCATGGTGTTGGCCAGCAGTATTTTTTTGACAAAGCCGATGATGAATCTCGTCACGCCCGACGTAAAATCGTCGAGCGTTTCTTTGCGGTTTTTAATTTCCGCGGCGATGGTCTCGTAACGCACAATCGGTCCGGCAATCAGCTGCGGGAAAAAGGAAATGTACAAGCCCGTATACAAAGGGTTTTTCTGCAGCTCGCCGACGCCTCGGTTGATGTCAAGCACATAAGAGAAGGCCTGAAAGGTGAAGAACGAGATGCCGATGGGCAGCGCGATATACGGAACCTTGATGCCGAGCCCGAAGACATGGTTGATATTGTTGAGCGTGAACATCAGGTATTTGAAGACGAACATGATGCCCAGGTTAAACACCGTCGCCGCGGCAAGGATCGAACGGATTTTGATTTTCCGGCCTTTATAGCGATGGACCAGCAGCCCGAAAGCCCAGTTGGCGGCAATCGAGAGCATCATGACCAGTACAAACTTCGGTTCGCCCCAGGCATAGAAAAACAGCGAGGCGGCCAGCAGAAACATATTCTGCAGCAGACGGCTTTTTCTAAACAGCACGTAGTAGCCGAAGATGACCAGCGGCAGAAAAACGAACAAGAAGATGGAACTCGAAAAAAGCATCCGCCGCTACCTCTTGTCGAAAAGGTGAGCGATGTCCGTCACGTGAATGTCTTCTTTTCCGATAATCAGCGTGCTTTCCAGCAGCACCTTTGCCGCGTCGAGAGAAGTCAGGCAGGCTGTGCCCGCTTCGGCGGCCGGGCGGCGGAGTTTAAAGCCGTCTCTGGTCTGCAGTCTGCCGTGCGTCGGTGTGTTGATAATCAGAGAAATCCCGCCCGCCGAGAGCAGGTCGAGGATGTTGGGGCTTTCGCCAGTGATTTTATTGACCGGCTTGGCCGGGATTCCCGCCTGTGTCAGCGCGTCGAGCGTACCCGGCGTGGCGTAATACTCAAAAGCCGAACCCTCCATGCCTTTGAGAATCGAGCAGACCTCCGCTTTGTCTTTGTCGCAGACGGTGACAATGATTTTTCCGTTCGCCGGCAGGGAAACCCCTCCGCCCTCAAAGGCCTTCAGCAGCGCTTCGTTGTAATCCCGTGCGATGCCGAGCACTTCCCCGGTCGACTTCATCTCCGGCCCGAGCGAGGTGTCCGCCCCCGTAATCTTTTCAAACGAAAACACCGGTAGCTTAATGGCGTAATATCCGCTGTCGGGGCGGAGGCCCGTGCCGTAGCCCATGTCCCGTATCTTTTCCCCCAGCACCGCCCTGGTGGCGAGATCGATGGCGGGGATGCCCGTGACTTTGCTGATATAGGGCACCGTTCTCGACGAGCGCGGATTGACTTCGATGATATAGACCGTTCCTCTCGAAACGATGAACTGGATGTTCATCATCCCGACCACCTGCAAAGCGTAGGCGAGCCTGCGCGAATAGTCGACGATGGTGCGCTGAATCTGCGGTGACAGCGTCACCGCGGGATAGACCGATATAGAGTCGCCCGAATGGATGCCCGCGCGGTCAATGTGTTCCATGATACCGGGTATCAGGATGTCGGTGCCGTCGCAGATGACGTCGACCTCGACCTCGGTGCCCATGACGTATTTGTCCACCAGCACGGGATGTTCCTGAACGGTGCGCGTGATGATGCCCATAAACTCGCGGATGTCGCTGTCGGACACCGCGATTTGCATGCCCTGTCCCCCGAGCACGTAACTCGGCCTGACGAGAACCGGGTAGCCGAGCGAATGCGCCGCGAGGATAGCCTCTTCCTCGGTGAAGACCGTCTGCCCCCTCGGTCTGGTGATGCCGCAGAGTTCGAGCACCTCGTCAAAACGTTCGCGGTCTTCGGCGGCGTCGACATGGTCGGCGTCGGTGCCGTAAATAGGCACGCCCAGGTCGTGAAGCGTTTTGGTCAGCTTGATGGCGGTCTGCCCGCCGAACTGGACCACCGCCCCGTCGGGCTTTTCGAGTTCGACGATGTTGGTGACGTATTCCGGCGTCAGGGGTTCGAAATAAAGTTTGTCGGCGATATCGAAATCGGTCGAGACGGTCTCGGGGTTGTTGTTGATAATAATGGTTTCACAGCCGGCTTTTCTCAGCGCCCAGATGCTGTGCACCGAGCAGTAGTCGAATTCAATTCCCTGGCCGATACGGATGGGTCCCGAACCGAGCACCAGCACTTTTTTTCTGTCCGAGCTTGGACTGACCTCGTTTTCCACGCCGTAATCGGAATAGTAATAGGGCGTCGCGGCCGCAAACTCCGCCGCGCAGGTGTCGACAATCGAGAAAGCGGGCGTGATGCCCCAGCGCCGGCGCATATTGGTGACAGCCGACGCGGTGATGCCCAGGTCTTTGGCGATCATCGAATCGGTGAAACCCATCTGCTTGGCCCGCGCGACGGTTTCACGGTCGAACAGGCCGGAACGCAGCAGCTTTTCCATCCGAACGATGTTGTCGATGCGGTTGAGGAACCACAGGTCTATTTTTGTGATGCTGTTAATCTCTTCCAGGGGGATTTCTTTATAGATCGCAGCCGCGACGGTATAGAGGCGTTCGTTGTCAATGTTTTTCAGCAGTACCCTGAGTTCGTCCGGCGTTTTTTCGGTCAGCGCAGGTACCAAAAGGCTTTCCCTGTTCTCCTCGAGCGAGTTGACCGCCTTGTGCAGCGCCGCCTCGAAGGAGCGGGAAATCGCCATCACTTCTCCGGTCGCCTTCATTTGGGTGCCCAGCGTGCGTTTGGCGGTTACGAATTTGTCAAAGGGCCATTTGGGGAATTTTACGACGCAATAGTCGAGAGCCGGCTCAAAACAGGCGAAGGTTTTTCCAGTAACGGCGTTGGGGATTTCGTCAAGGCCGAGACCGAGCGCGATTTTCGCCGCGACGCGCGCGATGGGGTAACCCGTCGCTTTCGAGGCGAGGGCGGACGAACGGGACACGCGCGGGTTGACCTCGATGACCGCGTACTCGAACGAATCGGGATGCAGCGCGAACTGCACGTTGCAGCCGCCCTGTATGCCCAGCGCCGAGATGATGTTCAGCGCCGAGGAGCGCAGCATTTGATAATCTTTATCCGACAGCGACTGGGACGGCGCGACGACGATGGAGTCGCCCGTATGCACGCCGACGGGGTCGAGGTTTTCCATATTGCAGACGGTGATGCAGTTGCCTTTGCCGTCGCGCATCACCTCATACTCGATCTCTTTCCAGCCGGAGATGCATTTTTCGATCAGCACCTGCCCGACGCGGGAGAGCCGGATGCCGTTGGCCGCGATTTCATGCAGCTGCTCCGGCGAATCGGCGATGCCGCCGCCCGTACCGCCGAGCGTGTAAGCCGGCCTGACAATGACCGGATAACCGATCTGCTCCGAAAACGCGAGCGCATCCGCGACGGTTTCCACCACTTTGGACTCGATGCAGGGTTCGCCGATGCGCAGCATGGTATCCTTGAATTCCTGGCGGTCCTCCGCCATTTTAATCGCTTTGGCGGAAATACCGATGAGACGGACGCCCAACTGCGCCAGAATACCTTTTTCCTCGAGTTCCATCGCCAGGTTCAGCCCTGTCTGGCCGCCGAGCGTCGGCAGCAGGGAGTCGGGGCGTTCGATTTCGATGATTTTTGACACGGTTCTGACCGTGAGCGGTTCGATATATACTTTGTCGGCCATTTCGCCGTCGGTCATGATGGTCGCGGGGTTGGAATTGACCAGGACCACCTCGACGCCTTCTTCGCGCAGCGAGCGGCAGGCCTGGGTACCGGCGTAGTCGAACTCGGCGGCCTGGCCGATGATGATGGGTCCGGAGCCGATGACCATGACTTTTTTAATGCTTTTATCGATCACAGGCAGCCCCCCTTCCCCATCAGGTCGATGAAGCGGTCAAACAGAAAGGCTGTATCGCGGGGCCCCGGAGAGGCCTCGGGATGGAACTGCACCGTGAACAGCGGCTTGCCGTGATAAACGACGCCCTCCACGGTTTTGTCGTTGACGTTGACGCAGCTGATTTCGGCGTTTTTCGGCAAGCCTTCGGCGCACACCATATAGCCGTGGTTCTGCGAGGTGATGAACGAGGTGTCGTCAGCGGTAAATTTGACGGGATGGTTCGCGCCGCGGTGCCCGTATTTCATTTTCACCGTTTTTCCGCCCGTCGCGAGAGCCATCAGCTGATGGCCTAGGCAGATGGCGAAAGTCGGGATGCCGGCGTCGTACAGTTTGCGGACCTCCCGGATGATATCCTTGCAGTCGGCCGGGTCGCCGGGACCGTTGCTGAGCATCAACCCGTCGTGGCCGCCCGCGAGGATATCCTGTGCCGAAGTGCCGCAAGGGTAAACCGTGACCCTGCAGCCTCTGCGCTCAAGCGATTTCGCGATATTGTATTTTGTTCCGCAGTCGAGCAAAGCGACGCTCGGGCCGGAATTGTCCGACCCGTAGAAGATAGGATGTTTTGTGCTGACGGACTCCACCAGCCCGGCTTGCGTAAATGCGGCGATAAGCCCGGCGCAGCGCGCCGGATCCGAGCAGTCGTCGGTAATCAGGCCGCGCATCGTACCGCTTTCACGCAGGCGTTTGACCACCGAGCGTGTGTCGATCCCGCTGATGCAGGGGATGCCGAACGCCTCGAGTACTTCTTCGAGCGGCTTTTCGTTCCTGAAGTTCGAAGGCGCCTGACAAAGTTCGTGGACGATAAAAGCCACGGGCTGGAGCCTTGCGGATTCGCAGTCTTCCATGCTGACGCCGTAGTTGCCGATCATCGGGTAGGTCATGACGATGCCCTGACCGGCGTAGGAGGGGTCGGTCAGCACTTCCAGGTAACCCGTCATGGAGGTATTAAAAACAACTTCGCAGGCAACCTCGCGAAACGCGCCGCAGGCGGTGCCTTCATAAACCGAACCGTCTTCAAGAACGAGATATGCCCGCATCCAACACCTTGCCTTTCCCCACGAGGCTTTCTAACCTAACATTATAGCATAAGCGGGCATTTTATAATTCCGAAATGTATTATTATTCATTTAATTGAAGACCGTCCGGCCCGTACAGCGGGAAGAATTCGCGCGCTTTCGCGCTGTCGGAACCGATCTGTTCCCTGAGCGCTCCCAGGGAGCGGAACTTCATCTCGGCGCGCAGATAACGAAGCAGCGCGACCTCGATACGCCGGCCGTAAAGTTCGCCGCTGAAATCGAGGATGTTCGTTTCGCTGCGCAGCTGTTTGCCGCCGAAGGTGGGCTGGACGCCGATATTGGTTACGGCAGCAAGCTGTTTCCCCTCGACGGTTACGCGGGAAAGGTAGACCCCGTGTTTCGGGATGCAGAAACCCTCGTCGAAAAGCTGGTTCATCGTCGGAGTACCCATATACCTCGCCAGCCGCCTGCCGTAGACGACCTCGAAATCATAGGAGAAGGGCCTCCCGAGCATCCGCGCGGCAAGCTCGGGCTCGCCGTTCTCCAGCGCTTTTCTGATACGGGTGGAACTCACCGGTTCACCGGCGTCCATCACGGTTTCCGCCAACGTGAAATCCAGGCCGCTTTCGCGGCAAAATGTTTCCATTAACGCGGCGTCTCCGGCGGCCGCGCGGCCGAAACGATAGCCTTCTCCGCAGGCAACCGCCGCGCACCGCAGGCGCTTGAGCAGGATTTCCCGGAAAAACCGCTCGGGTTCCCAGTCCTTGATTTCATCAAAAGCGACCGTTTCCGCCTTGATGCCGAGACTGGCCAGTTCGCGCTCCCGAAGCGTCGGCGTCATCAGTTCGCCGGGCGAAACCCCTGTCAAAACCTTCTGCGGATGGGTGTCAAAAAGCAATATGCGCGCCTCAAGGCCGCGGCTGCGGAAAGCCAGGGCGGCGGCGATGACCGCCCGGTGCCCTTTGTGAAGCCCGTCGAACGTGCCGAGGGCTATTGCCGTTTTTGTCTGCTTTGTCATGCGCTCACCCATACAATTGGAGTCTGTCTTCAACGAACCGGTTTTATCATGATATAAAAAGACCGGTTAACAGTAAAAAGCCAACTTGCGGCTGCCTCGTTGTTTCATATAACAGCGGGATCGGCTTTAATTTTGGTTTTGTCTGATTTTGCATATTCTATTCCGGCTTGTCTAGGCTTACTCTAGACGGATAAATTGCCCGTTCCTTCATAGTGGCCAGCATTTGTTCCGCAATACGTTCCCAACTATAGGTTTTCGCCTTTATGATTGCGTTTTTCGAAAAACGCAAGTATTGCTCTTCATTGGAACAAATTTTGTCGATTAACGCGGCCAGTTTCGTTTCATCGTCGCCGTCGACCAATTCGCCGTTGATGCCTGCGTCGATAATTTCCGGCATAGCGCAAATGTTTCTGCCAATGCAAGGCAGGCCGCAGCTCATCGCCTCAATAAACGCTATTCCGAAATAATCAAACCGTGAGGGCAAAACAAAAATGTCGCATTCATTCAACAAAGCGACCAGCCGAGCCTTATCCAAAAAACCGTGATTGATGACGTGGGAATTTCCGGACAGTTCTTTGTCATCGTTGAGCCCTGCGACGTGCAGAAAATATTCGGTAGAAGATTCGTTGTTCAGAACCTTCAGCGCCCGAATTATAATATCGACCCCTTTGCCGCGAAACGTCACGCCCACCACAACGATATTAAACCTTTTTTTTCCATGAATACTTTTCGGATGAAATAGATCCTTGATATCGATGCCGTGCCAGTTGGCCGCGGCATAAACCGTATGGGTCTTATCGGCATCGACGCCTGTCGCGCGGATCAGGTTCTCCCGCATCCAGCGGCTCATGCAGAAGATGCCGTCTGATTGCAGATACATATCCCGGCAGTATTCAGCCGCCCTTTTTACGACGTCCAAATCCTCCGCTTTGTATGGATAGGGAAGTTCTCCGGATTTTTCGTAAAAATCGAGGGCCATATCATGGGTGGAGTCGCTGTAAATATAACGGGCAGGCATAAGTTTTCCGGTGCGGTAGCCGCCCATTTCCAGTACCGCGTCATATTGATGATGCGCGCAATGTTTTTCAAGCAGGCGGGAATGAAGCGGATTTAATTCCGAAACGCCGTATTTTGACACTCTGGCTTTCTTTTTGAAAGAGGCTTTCCAATCGGTCGATTGAATATAATGGAGTCTTTGGTTAAAAAATGTGTAATAATCCGACAGATTGATACAGTCGATTTCGGCATCATCGAAGCGCTTTAACGCGGACCAGAGACTGAAAGGCGTCCCGGACCAAGAGCGCGGATTTCTCACATCGTATGGAGCGGCAATCCCCAATTTCAAAATCAATTCACTTCTTCTTCAAAAAGTTTGCTTTGCCGGGCAAAAAGATTACGATTGTTGTTATAAAAAGGTTTTTTCGCCTATGGACAGGCAATGCTTGATGAAGCGTTTGACGGCGGAAATCCGATCCGACCTCGCATTTGCGCGTTTTTTCCGGTTCAGATAACATTGAGCGGAACGGACGAACCCTTTTTTTTTGTAATTATTTTTGAAAGCGATCCGGGCTTTGCTGACCGGTACCGGCCCGGAAAGCTGAGAATTGCCCTGCACGGCTTCTTCAACGCTTCTCTGCTCTAAAAACAAACGGTCTGCGCAGCTTTCAATATACGACAGCCCTTTCGTCGTATTCGCCATAATTAAAGATACGCCGTCGGCTTGGTCATGCTGAAAGGCGACGTTTTTTCCGAGTCCCCAGAAATCGCCGATTGTGATATCGGACGCCCTGTTCTTTTGCGCGAACGGGCACCGGTAACAACTGTCTCTGTGATAAACGCCGCAGAAAAAACCGTTCAGGAATATATCGTCTTCGTATGAGTTGGAAAATACGGTTTTCCCTTCTTTAAACAATTGAAAAATATAATGCTGGGATACCCGAAAAGAAATACTGTCCGGCGGCGAAGGGAGCGAAGGCGTCAGATATTCGATATACTCGTCGATATATTTTTGGGACGGAACACCGTGGCAAACAAAATCGACCGCAACGAGGTTCTCGTCCTCGGAACCCACAAAACGGCGCAAAGCCCATACCTGGCAAGGGCTCCCGACAAAAAGAACAGGCTTGCCGTCATGCAAATGTTTTGCCGCCAAGGTGTAAGCGTCCCCGATATAACTTTGGAAATACTTTGAACCTTTAAAGCCTTTCAACTGCTCGGGCGTACCGGCGCAGTAATGTTTCAACTGAAGATGATCCGAAAATCCGGCGCCGAACACGTATCCGCCTTTTTCGATCATCTTTGAACTGAAGACCGATGCGGCGCCGCCGGAGGAACTGCTTTTTCTGTCGTCTTTGATTAAAGACCAGCCCGCAAATAATTTGATCGGGGGCGAAAAAGAAATCTTGTTGTTTGCGATGCAAGAATCCCGGCAAACCATGCATCGGATACACACCGACTCGTCGACAACAGGAGAAAGCGCTCCGTTAACGTCATACTTCATCTCGATGCATCGGGTCGGGCAGACATTATAGCAAAGGGAACAACCGCTGCACTTTTCCGCTTCGCAAATGATCATACTGACAGCTCCCGTTATACGCCTAACGACCGTTCCAAAAATCGAATGGCTTGCGCGCGTTTTTCGGCAATAATCTTTTGCGCGGGGACGAAATCCATATCGAAAAGCTTGTCGAGTATTTCGTCGGCATTGCTTTTCGATACGGCACGGTCAAGCAGGCCTGTCTGGGACAAAAAGGATTTTAAGCGCTCGTCAAGCATTCCGTTGAAAGCCAAAAAAGGTTTGTTGAACATGACCGAGAACAGAAGCCCGTGAAATGAACTGGTGATGACGAAGCGGGCGTTTTTGATCAGATTGACGAAATCTTGCGGTCCGCTGTCAAGTTTAAAAATATGACCGTCGTGGTCGCTGAACACTTCTTTGTCGCCATAGGCGCATACCGCCAGCACGATTTTCAGCCCCGTCTTTTCGGCGACCTTATTGGCAATCGCTACCATCTCCTGATTGCGGGTTCTTTCGGCGAGGGAATAATAAAAAATATAGTTATCCCCAGGCTGAAAAGGCGGCAGAATACGATCCCATTCCTCGGGTTTCAGCAACAGCGAAGGATCCGGCAGTACCGGGACATCCAGCCCGGTCAATTCACGGACAATAGTCGCGCTGTTATCGTCCCGGACGCAGACGCTGTCATATTGTTTGATGAACTCCGCTATTTCGGAGTGACTGTCGACGGAGATATATCTTGAACCGAAGGACGGCGCATAAGCGATTTTTTTGCCGCTTTTTACAAAAGGCAGAAAATAAGCGTTATCCGCATCACAGGGTTTGAAGTTCCAAATTTGGTCGCTGCCGCTGATATAAAAGTCAAAATCAAAATCCGCATCATACAATTCTTTCAGATCGGAATAGGTCCTTTTTGTCAGATGAAGCTGCTTTTCTATGAATGATTGGTATTTGGCATACGCCCGCATCCTTGCGGGGAGATTGTACAAGTATTTCCGGTCAAATCTGAGCGCGTAAAGCAACTTCTTGCCGGTCAATGGCGCGTAGTGGCGACTTTGTTCCGGTTTGCGGAAATCAATCACCCGGCAATCAAAACCAAGTTGCTCAATAACATTTTGCAGCGCGTAGACTTGAAGGGAAGAGCCGAAATTGTGCGCCGCATGAAACGTGATGATTCCGACTTTTTTCATAAGCGTGTCCCCAATCCGGAATGCTTCATTTGACCTTGAAAAGATACCGGCGGCATAAGATATGGGCGGGGGCGTATATTTTGTGCCGGACAAGCCAGTACACCAGCCAGTCGATCGACTTCGAACGGATGGAATCAATGTCGAAAACCCGGAAAGAACGCGCGATCATTTCGGATTCCGCGAGTTCCTTAATCGCTTTCCTCGGCTTAGGGTGACCGCCGTTGTATAAATTTTCGAGCAGCTGATAAAAAAGAACGGTAATATTGTATTTAGCTAAATCATAGAGATATTCGTCTTTCCTGTCGGCTAAAAAGGCCTCGCAAAGGCTCAATTTTTTTTCATATTGTATGGCTAAAGAACGGGCCAGCGCGGGTTTGTATTTGCGTCTCATTACGCTGTCCTGATGAATCCTGTATCTGTAAAAGGCGTCAGAAAGGATATAAACCGTTTCCGCGTTTAAGAAGCATTCCATGCAAAACAGCGTGTCTTCTCCGATCGTTATCCTGTCGTCAAACCGTATATGGTTGCCTTTTACGAGCGCCGCCGAATAAAGAAACCTCCAGATGAAACCGAAACATCCCGAGGAATGCATTTGCACGGCGCTGTCGATGATGTCCTGTTTCAGCAATATTTTTTCTTCCTCAAAATGGGAGGCGATCGTTTTTTCCTTCTCCATCAATTCACCGAACTTAACGAAACCAGAGCCGACGATATCCACCTTGTGTTCGGCGGCGGTTCGATAAAGCGCCTCGTACATCGTCACAGCAACGAGATCGTCGGCATCGACAAAACCGATATAGTCGCCTTTCGCGGCGTCGAGCCCCGCGTTCCGGGCGGCGCTGACGCCGCGGTTGCTTTGATGGATAACCTTGATTCTGTTGTCCGCCCGCGCGAAATCGTCCGCGATTTTTGCGCTCGAATCGTTGGAACCGTCGTCAACTAAAATAATCTCGATATCGGAAAGCGTCTGGGCTGCGACCGAACGGACGCATTCCTCCAGATAGCTCATTGCGTTGTAAAAAGGGATGATGATGCTGACCTTTGGATTCATTGAGCAACCCTCGCGGCAATCCGGTGACAATAAGGGGGCTGTATTCATACGGCGCGTTCATCAAACAACGATATCCGCAAACCGTTTTCCTCAGCGTGAATATGGCCGTTAATGATATCCATGAACAATATATCAAAAAAATATGCTTTGCGCATAGAGGGGAAAGTTCCCGGCTGCATTCAGCCTTTTTTATGCTGCTGTTTCATGCGCGCCTCTTTTGAAAGCACGGTTTTGCGAAGCCGCAGGCTTTTGGGCGTTACTTCGAGCAGCTCGTCGTCTTTGATAAACTCCATCGACTGCTCAAGGCTCAATTCGCTCGGCGGCGTCAGCCGCAGCGCGTCATCGCTGCCGGCCGCCCTGGTGTTGGTCAGATGTTTCTGCTTGCAGATATTGCATACGACATCCTCGTTCTTGGCGCTTTCGCCGACAATCATGCCCTCGTACACCTCGACACCGGGGCCGATGAAAAGCCGTCCTCTCTGCTGGGCGCTGAACAGCCCGTAGGCGGTGGACAGGCCGCCCTCGTGCACGACAATCGAACCGCGTTCGCGCGTCTGGATATCGCCTTTGTAGGTCTCATAGCCGAGGAAGAGCTGGTTCATGATGCCGTTGCCGTTGGTGTCGGTCAAGAACTCCGAACGGTAGCCGATCAGCCCTCTGGACGGAATCCTGAATTCGAGATGCGTGGAGCCCGCTTCTCTTGAACCCATGTTTTCGAGTTCACCTTTGCGCGGCCCCAGCTTTTGAATGACCGCGCCGACATACTGCTCGGGCACCTCGACGATCAGCAGTTCCATCGGTTCGAGAATATGGCCGTCGCGCTCTTTGAAGATGACTTTCGGCCGCGATACCTGGAACTCGTACCCCTGGCGCCGCATCGTCTCAATCAGAATCGACAAGTGCAGTTCGCCCCGTCCGGAAACTTTGAAGGTATCGGTCGTGCCGGTGAGTTCGACGCGCATACTGACGTTGGTTTGCACCTCTTTGAACAGGCGGTCGCGCAGGTTGCGGGAGGTGACGAACCTGCCCTCGCGCCCCGCGAAAGGGCTGTCGTTGACGATGAAATTCATCGCGATCGTGGGCTCGTCGATTTTGACAAAATCGAGGGGCTCGATCCTGGCCGGGTCGCAGAGCGTCTCGCCGATATTCAGGTCCTCGATGCCCGAAACGCACACGATGTCCCCTGCTGCCGCTTCATCCGCCTCGACGCGCTTGAGCCCGTCGAAAAGATAAAGCCGGGATATCCTGACGTTTTCAAAATCGCCGTCCCTTTTGCATAAAACCGCCGGAGCGCCCTTGCGCGCGACGCCGCGTTCGATGCGCCCGATACCGAGCCGGCCGACGTATTCGTCGTACTCCAAACTTGAAAAACGAAGCTGCAAAGGGCCTTCGGGGTCGCCGCCGGGCGCGTCGATGTTTTCGAGGATCGAATCAAGCAGCGGCCGCATGTCGCCGTTTTCCGCGTTGCTGTCGAGCGAGGCGAAACCGTCTCTGGCGCTGGCGTACACGACGGGGAAGTCCAGCTGGCTTTCATCGGCGCCCAGTTCGATAAACAAATCAAGAACCCCGTCGACCACCTCGTCCGGCCTCGCGCCCGGCCGGTCGATTTTGTTGATGACCACAATCGCTTTTTTTTGCAGATCCAGCGCCTTTTTGAGGACAAAGCGCGTCTGCGGCATACAGCCTTCGAAGGCATCCACCAGCAGCAGTACGCCGTCGACCATCATCAGGATGCGCTCGACTTCGCCGCCGAAGTCGGCATGACCGGGGGTGTCGACGATGTTGATCTTCGTCCCGCGGTAATGAATAGCCGTATTTTTGGCGAGGATGGTGATGCCCCTCTCGCGCTCGAGGTCGTTGGAGTCCATGACCCGTTCGCGAACCTGTTCGTTTTCCCTGAAAATGCCGCTTTGTTTGAGCATTTCGTCGACGAGAGTCGTCTTACCGTGGTCGACATGCGCGATAATCGCGATATTCCTGATATCTGTTCTCAATGCCAAAACTTTCACCTGAATATAAAATTGTGCTTTATTCGACCGAAATCCCTTTTGCCGCCCTTTGCTGACGAAGTTCCTCGGTAATCACCTGCCGTTTTTTGCCCACGAGGTCATAAAAGAGCAGCGGTATGCTGCAAAGCAGCAGCAGAACCCCGGGAATAACGGACACGAGGGTGAACATGCCGCCCCGCTGGGCTGCCGACAGCGCCGTCGGGTCCGGGGTGAATGCGGTTCCTATGGTTGCGATATTCAAATCGACGATTTTATACATCAGCACGATAAAAGAGGTCGCGAAAGCGTTGCCGAGTTTGTTGACGAAAGACTGGCAGGCGGAACCGAGCCCGTTTTCGCGCCTGCCGGTTTTCCACTCCATATAATCCAGCGAATCGCCGATCATCGCCGAGGACAGCACGTTGATGGTCCCGGCGGGCACGCAGGCCAGCACAAGGAAGGGGACGCATGCCCAGAAACGATTGTAGCCCAAAAAATAAATCGCCATACTTGCAGCGAAACCGATCACGCAGGAAACGACGATAAGCTGCTTGTAGTTGAACTTTTTAATCAGTTTGGGCAGCAGCAGCATGGTGCCGAACATGCCGACCGCCGTCGCCACTGCGAAAATAAGGTTGACTTTGGATATGCTGGACTGGATAATCGGCTCTTTTTGGGCGTCGGTCAGGCCGGCAAGCGAGGGGCCGATATAGAACGAGTACCTGGCGACATGGATGGCGCCGACCTGATACATGTACCTGCCGCAGGAAAGCACGCCCATAAGCAGCACCAGCATCAGCGGCTTGTTGGAAAACAGCAGTTTCAAGGAGCCGGCTTCGCCCTTTTCAGGTTTTTTGCGCGGCACATTGACGCGTTCTTTGACATGGAAATAGGTGTTTGCAAAAAGGAGGTTGCCGATGATGGCCGCGAACAGGGCGATGACGGTGTACCTGGCTTTTTCAAGTTCCAGCCCGCTGAGCCCGGTTTTCGGCAGTATAAAACCCAATGCCATAAAAATAACGATCGGCAGCGCGGAACCGATCCCGTTTGTGGTTCTGGCTAGCGTAAAGATTCTTCCGCGTTCGGCGGGGTTGGCCGTCATGAGGATGGGCATACTCCAAAACGGCACGTCGGACATCGTGTAGGTCATGCCCCATAGTACGTAGGTGACCGCCGCGTACGCCATTTTTGAAGCCGGGGGAATATCCGGCGCGTAAAACAAGAGGAAGGTTAATATGGCAATCGGTATCGGTGTAATCAGCAGATAGGTTTTCATTTTCCCGTGCTTGGGGTTCAGGCGGTCCGCTATCATGCCCATCAGCGGGTCGTTGACCGCATCCCAGATTCTGGCCAGGAGCATCAGCAGCAAGACGAATACCGCCGAGACGCCGAGGACGTTGAGATAAAAATCCGAGATGTAGGAAGACATGATGGCGTAAATCATCCCCTGGCCGAGGGCGCCGATTTCCAGCATGCGCAGTTCTTTTTTACCGACAAAGGTTTTCAGCTTTTCCATGCGTTTACCCCTTACTCGCTCTTCATTTCCACCAATGCTTTCTTCCCTTCGAACGCTTCGACGGAGAGCTTGACCGAGTCGAAGATGGCGGCGTTGATGTCGTCGTCTGTGGCGCCGAGCGCAACGCTCCACTTTTTGTCAATAAACGTATTCATGCACATGATTTCCGCCAAATCCACCGGATTCAGGCCGGGGTCGATGCCTTTTTTTGCGTACTGTTTGATCATCGTCTTGCCGAACAACTTGAACATCCATTTTGCGATATGGATAATTTTACGGTCCGGTTTGCCCATCGCGGCGTGGACGATTTTCAGGAATTCGTCCCAGGTAAGGTTGTAATAGCTGATCGGGTAGGCGTTGCCGCCTTTGTTCTTTTCCGCCACGCCTACAATGGTTTCGGCCACCTGGCGTACGGTCAGCATCGCCGTGCCGCCCTTGGGATACATCGTTACCAGCGGCATCTTGCTCAACTGCTCGATGAGGATGACCCAAACCGGTTTCCTGCCCGGCTGCGTACCGAAGATATAAGGCAGTTCCAGCACCGCGACGGCCATGGTGCCGTCCGCAAGCGCGAGCGCCGCTTCTTCCTGCGCGATGCGGCTGCGGATATAGGGATGTTTCTTTGTCAGTTCCATTTCTGGCTTTTCTTTCGCGAAATAAGCGAAGTAAGACCCGAGCACCACCGAACTGCTCAGGCCGCATTCCTTCGCCAGACCGATGAGGCGTTTGACGGGGTTGATATTGTATTTTTCATAATACGAGTAAACGGGCGCCGGGAACTCGACGCGCTCGTCAATGCCCGCGGCGAACACAAGACAATCGCACCCTGCCATCATCGCTTTGATCTCGCCGTCGCTCATTTCAAGATAATTGCCCCATATCAGTTCCATCTCCGGGGGAATCGGGGCGCCTTCCGGCAGAGGGGGGAGGGCGACGGACTTGACCGAATGCCCTCTCTCGATAAAAAGCGCGGCGGCCGCGCAGCCGAGAAGTCCGGTACCGCCTATCATGAATACTTTCAAAACGCACACCCCTGTTTGACATAATCATAGATATACAATTTAACAGTTTACGGCCAAGGGCCTGAATAGTCAACAACGGATTTGCCGCGGCGTTTCTTCCCTTTCGGGCGGCGCTGCGGTATAATAAGGTCCGCCGGACCGCATATCGGCTGTGTTTTGAACGGCTCGGCAAACGGCTCAACAGCAAAAACAGGGAGAGAAATATGAGGCTGCGATTGACCGCCGTGTTCCTGACGGTACTGCTCGCCGTCCTGACGGCATCCTGCTCCTTTGCGAGGGAAGAGACGACGGCTGCCCCGGCTTCCACGTCGGTTCCCACGGTCAGGGTTACTTTCCCCGAGGGCTCAACGGCCGTGCAGATCGCCCGTCTGCTTGAACAAAACGGCGTTTGTTCCGCAAAAGATTTCCTGGCCGCCGCCAATACCGTGCCGGCCGATTTCCCCCTCGCGGCGCAGATTGCAAACGCGGCCGAAAGGCCCTTTCTGCTGGAAGGGTATATTTTCCCCGATACCTATGATTTCTATGTCGGCGAATCGGCCGCCTCTGCGTTGAGCCGCTTCCTGGCAAACACCAAACGCAAGCTGACCGCGGCCGTGGCGTCGCGGGCTGGCGAACTCGGCTACAGCGTGGACGAAATACTCATCATCGCATCCATCATTCAGGAAGAGTCCGGTTTTCCAGAACAGGACCCGCTGGTCTCCTCGGTGCTTCACAACCGTCTCAACAGCAAGTCCTTTCCGATGCTGCAATTCAACGTCACCTTCGAGTATATCGACAAATATGTCGCCCCTTACGTGGACGGCGGCTCCGAAAAGTACCGCGGCCTCTACAACACCTACCGGCGCAAAGGCCTGCCGGCCGGACCCATCTCCAACCCCGGCATGAGTGCCATCAACGCCGCACTGTATCCCGCTGACACCGGCTATTATTATTTCGTCACCGATAAAAATATGAACTACTACTACGCGTCCACGTATTCCGAGCATCTCGCCAACTGCAGAAAAGCCGGCGTTCCCACCGGCTGATACGAGCGGCGGACCGGCACAGCGGTTCCCCCGGCCCATGAGCCGGGGGAACCGCTGTTTGATACCGGCGTGTTTTCAGGTGCGGCTTTTCATATCCTGCGCGCGGATGTCCGTGCGCTTGATTTTGCCGCTGCTCGTTTTGGGCAGTTCGCTGACAAACTCGATGACCCGCGGGTATTTATAAGGCGCGGTGACGCTTTTGACATGGTTCTGCAGTTCCCTGATCAGCGTTTCGCCGGCTTCGAAGTTTTTCGCCAGCACCACGGTTGCCTTGACGATCTGCCCCCTGTCCGGGTCGGGCAGGGCTGTCACCGCGCACTCCAGCACGGCGGGGTGCTCCATCAGCGCGCTCTCGACCTCGAAGGGTCCGATGCGGTAGCCGGAGCATTTGATGATGTCGTCGTTGCGGCCCACGAACCAGTAGTAACCGTCCGCGTCGCGCCAGGCGGTGTCGCCGGTGTTGTAAACGCCGTGGGCAAAACTCTTCTGCGTCGTTTCGTCGTCGAGCCAGTACTCGTCGAAAAGGCCGATCACGTGTTTCCGCGTCACATTGGCGATACAGATCGAGCCGACGATGCCGTCCTCGCAGGGATTGTAATCCTCGTCGAGGAGCACGATATCGTAAATCGGTGCGGGCTTGCCCATGGAACCGGGCCTGATTTCCATCCAGGGGAAATTCGCCAGCAGCACGGAGGATTCTGTCTGCCCGAAACCCTCGTAGACTCGCATGCCAGTCAGTTTCTCGAGTTGTTTGAACACCTCCGGGTTGAGCGGCTCTCCTGCCAGGCTCGCGTGCTCGATGAAACTGAAATCATACCCCGAAAGGTCCTCTTTGATCAGGATGCGGAAGATGGTGGCCGGGCAGCACAGAGTGGCCGGCTTCAGGCGCATGATCGCGTCGAGCATCCCTTTGGGCACGAATTTTTCGGTATCGTAAGCGCCGACGGCGGCGCCGCAGATCCACTGGCCGTAGATTTTACCCCAGGCGAATTTCGCCCAGCCGGAGTCGGTCTGGGTCAGATGCACCTTATTTTCCCGCACGCACTGCCAGTAACGGGCGGTGGTAATCTGCCCCAGCGGGGAGGAGAAGGCATGCTTAACCATTTTGGGCATACCGGTCGTTCCGGATGAAAAGTAAATCAGCATCGGGTCCGTCGCAGTCGTCGCCGCGTCGCCTTCCGGCCGGGGGAAAACGGCGGAGTAACCGCCGATGACCGCCCGGTAAGGGACAGCCCCCTCGACGCTGCGTTCCCCGACGGTAACGAGCGTCTTTGTTTCGGGGCACTTGGGCAGGGCGCTCTTGGCGTGGGCGACGATGTCCTCATCGTCGACGCACACAAGCATTTTCGCTCCCGAAATGCCCAGCCGGTACACCAAATCTTTCTCCGTCAGCTGGAAAGAGCCGGGGATGGCGACGGCGCCGAGTTTGCACAAACCGACCAGGCAGAACCAGATTTCGGGACGCTGCTTAAGGATCATCAGCACCCGGTCGCCCTTACCGATGCCGTGCGCTTTGAAAAAGTTGGCCGCGCGGTTGCTTTCGCGTTTGACGTCGTCGAAGGTGTACGATTCCATGTTGCCGGCGTCGTCCGTCCTTACCAGGGCGAGCTTGCCGGGCTCCTCGTCCGCCCAAACGTCGACCACGTCGTAGCCGAAGTTAAAATCCTCCGGCACTTCGATGGTGAAGTTGGCCTTCATGTCCTCGTAGGAGGAAAAATCGACGCGGGGGCAGTAACGGCTGATGATTCTATCCACGCTGTTCCTCCTTATTCCATGATGACCGTCAGGAATTTTGTCGTTTCCCCGACCGCCGCCTGCCTGTGCGGCAGCGCGGGGTTAAAGTAGATACTGTCGCCCGGATTAAGGATAAAAACGTTCTTGCCGACCGTGATTTTCACGCTGCCTTCAAGGACGTAGTTGAACTCCTGGCCGCTGTGCATGACGAGCGCGGGCTCGGTGTCCTGCCGGCTGATTTCCACCAGCATCGGTTCCATGCTCCGGTTTTTGAAATTGAACGCGAGGCTTTCGAAATGATAACCGGGGTAACGTTCCACGGCAACGCCTTCGCCGCTGCGCACGACCGTGTAGGTGTTCATTCTCGGCGAATCGCCGGTAATCAGCACCGTGAAATCGGTGCCCAGCGCCGCGGCAATCTTATACAGCGCGCTGATGGGAATATCGCTGCCGCCGGTTTCGTAGAGCAGGTAATCCTCCAGGCTGATGCCGAGTTTGCCAGCCATATCCATGGCGGAAATTTCAAGGATTTCGCGGAGTTCCTTGATTCTTTTGGGGATTTGTTTCAGTTCGCTTTCCATCAGTTTCCTCCTGCCGTATCGGCTGACGCCATTGTTTCGGCCCTGCGCACGATGGCGACCGGCGTCTGCTGCGCTGCCTGGCCGAGCGGATTGTCCGCGAAGACGGCTTTGCAGACCTCGACAGCGGGCGCGCTGCGCGATTTGCCCAGCACTTCGCGGCCGAGGTCGTTGCTGTCGATGATGACGACCGGCAGCCCGGTGTGCTTCTCCAGCGTGTCGGCGACCTGATCGGGGTCCTTCGGCGCCAGTTTCGCATAATGGTTGTAGGGCGGCAGCGTGTAGTCGCACGGGCCGTCGATGGCCCTGCCCTTGTCGCCGACGATTTTATAAAAGACCCCGCGCACACCGAACGGTTTGGTCACCGCGGAGCAAAACGCCGCAAAAAGGATTTTCGGCTTGCCGATATCGTCGATGGCCAGCTGCATGGTGCTCGGGATGCCCAGACCGATGCCGTAGGGCGTTTTGTAAACAAAACGGCTGAGAAAAATGGCGAGTTTGGTCGGGTGGATATCCTCGATTTTAAAGGCGCGCCCCTGACTGATGGCGACGATTTTTTCACTGATAAAAATCATATCCCCCTCTTTCGCATAGGGGCGGACGTAATCGTCCATGATTTTTTCCAGACTGTCGCCTTTCATTACGACGTGCGTTTTGACCGGGTATCTGCAAAAAGTGCCGTAAGCGGTTTCGATTTCCAGTTTTTTTCCGCTGTTCGGCACGAGCGCTGCGATATCCATAAAGCCTGCTTCCTTCCCGTCGGGGCCGTTGTTCCGAAGCCCCCTCATTGCCGTTCATTTTACACGCACCAGCTGTTTTTTACAAGCCGCCGTCAACACGGCCGGCCTTGCCGCGCGGCGGCGTCGCTCTTGAATTTGAAAGGGTCCCGCGTTATAATCAGCGCGAAAAGTATCCGGAAATATACGGCCGGCGGACCGGCGGAGGTACGGCATGGAAACCGCGAAATGGATGTCACTGCTTCCCGGCGAAACACCCTCGTGCCTGGTCAATCTGCCCGGTACGCACGACAGCTCGACGCAGTTTATCGTGCTGCCTGTTCTGTTCAGCTGCCAGGATATGAGCATTGCCGCCCAGCTCGAAACCGGCGTGCGTTTCCTCGATATCCGGCTTGAACTCAGGGACGGCCGTTTCCGCGCGGTGCACGGTATCGGCAGCTGCAGGGCGCGCCGGGGCCCGGGCGCGCCGCCGCTCTATTTTGAGGATATTTGGGCCATGTGCTCCGCCTTCCTTGCTGCAAACCCGGGCGAAACGGTTTTCATGAGCGTCAAAATGGACGCCGGCGACAACGCCGACATCTTTTTTGCCGAATTTTTCCGGCAGCATATCGCCGGGCAGGACCTCTGGTTTCTGGAAAACCGTTATCCGGCTCTCGGCGAATGCCGGGGTAAAATCGTCCTTGTGCGCCGCTGCGGCACCGGTTCGGCAAAAGGCTGCACGGACCTCAACACCGGCATCAACCTGTCCAACTGGCCCGAACAGGGGTCGACGGAAAGCGCCGAACCGCTGCGCTGTGACATCGAGCGGCTCGACGGAACGCCTTCCGGGCTCGAAGCCGTGATTCAGGACCGTTTCCGTTTCCCGGGCAAAGTGAAATGGGAGCGCGCGGCAAAACCCGCGCTCGACGCGGCGCGGCCGGGCGCAGCGACGCTCTGCCTGCATTTTCTAAGCACTTTCGGCAGGATTGCCGGGCCCAAAATCAACGCCAAGGCGGTCAACCGCGCGTTTGCGTCCTATCCGCTCGAGCCGGGCAGGAATGTCGGCTGGATCATCCTCGACTTCCCGACAAAGTCGCTGTGTGAAAAGATTATCGCGAGCAATTTTCAGGACGTTTTATGAAACTTCTTTTTACGGCGGAGAAAATTCTCACCCCCGCCGACTCAAAAACGCACATGGCTTTCGCGTTTGAAGTAACGGCCAATCTCGCGGCTGTGGAACTGCGTTTTTCCTACGCCCCGAAACGCTGCGAAGATCGGGGCCTTTCACGCCGCCTGATCCTCGACGGCCTTAAGAGATACGCGCCCGCGGCAGCGTCGGGGCAGACTCTCCGGTGGCAGGATTATCTGCCCGTGCAGAATCTTTTAACACTCTCGCTCGACACGCCCTCTGGCTATGCGGGCTGCGCGCACCGGCACAATCCGGTCCAGCGCCATACCGTCGCGCCGGGGAAATGTTCGCCCGGTTTCGCTGTCACAAGCCTCAAACCCGGCCTCTGGCACGCTGTCGTCAGCGCCCACTGCGTCGCGACGCCTCAATGCGTTTTTGTCCTCGAGGCCTACGGTGCTACGGAGGGCGAAACATGAACTGGTTCGCCTGCGAACTGCATTGCCATACTGTCCACAGCGACGGGCAGTTTACGCCGGCTCTGCTGCGGGAAAAAGCGCGGGAACTCTCGCTCGACGGCATTGCGCTGACCGACCACAACACCCTGTCGGGCTTCGACACGATTGCAAAAGACGGGCAATCCCCCTGCGTGCTCCGCGGTATCGAATGGACGACCTTTTACGGCCATATGCTCGTCATGGACTGCGGGGAGTTCGTTGACTGGCGCGAAGTGCGGCCGGACAATATCGACGAAAAAACGCGCGAAATCACGTCGAAAGGCGGCGTCGCGGGCGCCGCGCATCCCTTCGCCCTCGGCAGCCCGATGTGTACCGGCTGTTATTGGGACTTTAATGTCCGCCGCTGGGACGACATCTCCTTTATGGAGGTTTGGTCGGGACCCTCCCCATGGTCCCAACCCTCGCGCGGGAGGACGTTCGCCCTGTGGAACGACCTGCTCGACAGGGGTTGCCATATCGCGGGTACCTTCGGCAGGGACTGGCATTCGGACCCGGCCGCGGGCGAGGCGTTCGCCTGCACATGGCTTGGCAGCGAAAGAGCCTTTCTGACGGGGGACGGCATGGCCGGGGCGCTGAAAAACGGCCGTGTCTGCGTCAGCGCGGGCCCGCTGCTGACGGTGCGGGCTGTTTCGCGCGAAGGAGACGCCTGGCCGGGAGACGTTATTCCGGCGGGCGAGGCGGATTTTTTCTTTGCCGCAGATCCGGACCGCAGAAAAGAGCTTTTGCATCCGCGGGATTTGCGGCCGGAAACGTTCCGCCTGGTCGGTACCGGCGGACGAACCGTATCGGAAGCGCCGTTTTCCGCCCTTCCCGCGCGCATCCGCATCGAAGCCGCGCCCGGCTGGTACCGGGGCGAACTGTGGGGCACGCTCGGGAACGAAACATGCCTGCTTGCATTTACAAGCCCGCTATATGCCGTTGACAACGATTGGAAAGAGGTGTGAAAAATGAAAAAACTCAAAACCGCGCTCGCCGTGCTGCTGGTGCTGGCGCTTTGTTTTCCCGCTGCGGCGGTATCCCCCGAGCCGCCCGGCCTGAGCGTTCCGCCCGACATCTCCCGGCTGGATACGGAAAAACTCGGCAGGATGATTGCCGAACTCGAAGGCCTGGTGGCGCTTTGCGGCGAAAAAGGGATGAACTGCCCGTACGAATCGGTTAACATCGCGGTGCTGAAAAAATACGCCGTCCTCCTCGAGCAGGACAAAGCGGCCGGTTACGCCGAACAGCTTGAGTTTACCGTCAACTCGCTCAACCGCCTGTATTTCTCGGCGAAAGGCAGCCTCGAGTCTTTTCTGGCAGGCGAAGCGCAGCCGCAGCAGGCGCCGCGTTACCTCAACGGGGCGCGCACCGCCCGGGGGCCTGCCATTTTC
>Ga0116184_10000751_pt1 | contig 35052 bp, 40 predicted proteins | sample AD_JPNNA5_MetaG_FD_89886 | JGI IMG/M metagenome (GOLD analysis project Ga0116184, IMG submission 89886) | Active sludge microbial communities of municipal wastewater-treating anaerobic digesters from Japan - AD_JPNNA5_MetaG | ecosystem: Engineered > Bioreactor > Anaerobic > Digestate | place... | reverse complement strand
TACGGAAGCCTTCGCCGAACATTTTTAGAAGAACATAGACCTGCAATTTATACAAAACTACTTTACAGTTTTGAACTTGATACACACTTAAAAGATGTCAACGAAGAAGCACAAAACCTAATTGATAAACTTCTACCCCAGTATAAAAAACAGCAAGGTGTTACCGAAGAATTAAAGGCACAAAATCAGCTACTTTGGGTAGGAAAAGTAAATAACATTATCGCACAAATTGAAGAAATCATATACAGAGAAATTGTATATGTATAACTTAGGATTTAAGACGGAGCAAGTAATATTGTTTCCGTCTTTTTTCATATAAAAAATCAAATCAAAAACTTAAAAAGGAGCATTTAATTATGGCAAAGAAAACACTGGTAGAGCAAATTAAAGATACGCAAATCGAACTTGAGAAAGTGAGAGCAGAAAAGAAACAAAAGGAAAATCAATTAGCTAAAATCCAAAAGCAAGAACGAGAAAAAGAACACAGAGTACGCACACGCAGACTAATTCAAAAAGGTGCAGTTTTGGAAAGTGTTGATCCGAACCTTGCACAGCTTAATGAAGAACAATTAAAGGCTTGTTTAAGAGAAATCTTTTCAAACCACACAGTGCAAGAGGTGGCAAAAAATCATCTACTATCACAGCAAGAGGTAGACACGCCATAACTCCCTTGTTAGCAAGGGCGCACTTATACACCATTAAAATGGTGCGTGCGTTCTGCGAAGCAATGGGGAGCTACTCTCCCCAAACCCCTTGTGTACTTCACGAAACTGGCTACACCTTGCGAGGTGTAGTCATTTTCATAAAGTTTAATAAAATCGAAAGGAGCAGTTATGGCAATATTTCATTGTGATATTAAAGTAATAAGTCGAGGGAAAAGCAAGTCTGCTGTTGCTTCATCTGCATATCGAAGTGGCACGAAAATGACAAACGAATATGATGGAGAAATTCACGACTACACACGCAAAGGTGGTATTCATTCCAGTGCAATTCTTTTGCCCTCTCACGCACCTAAAGAGTATGCAGACCGTAGCACTTTATGGAACGCTGTCGAGATGATAGAAAAGCAACATAACTCACAGCTTGCAAGAGAAATTGAAGTATCAATACCGAAAGAAATACCCTCACATCTATGGCAAAGAATGATGATAGATTTTTGCAATACTAACTTTGTAAAGCAAGGTATGATTGCTGATTTATCCGTTCATAACAAAGACCCTAATAACCCACATTGTCACATAATGTTGACTATGCGACCTATTAAAGAAAATGGTAAATGGGGAGCAAAATCACGCAAGGAATATGTACTTGATGATAATGGTAATCGCATTAAACTTGCAAGTGGAAATTGGAAGTCAACAAAGGTTGATACAATGGATTGGAACAGCCAAGACAACGCAGAACTATGGCGAACAAACTGGAGTGAGCATTGCAATCTCTATCTTGAAAATTTAGGGCATACAGAACGCATAGATCACCGAAGTTATGAAAGGCAAGGCATTGATAAAATTCCTCAAATTCATTTAGGTGTTTCAGCTTCACAAATGGAGCAGAAAGGCATTAAGACGGATAGAGGAAATCGCAATCGAGAAATCTTAAACGACAATAAGCAAATGAAGATTTTAAGGGCGAGAATAACAAGGCTGATGAAGTGGCAACGAGAGCTTGAAGCACAGCCACTTGATATAGCGAAAGCAGAGATAAAGACTTCTGTTTTAGGTAAACTATATGCAAATAAAGATGTAGTAAAAAATCAAAATAAGACTGTTCGTAACCTCAAAGCAGATAACAAAGTTCACAACTTTATGCAGACACATAACATTGAAACAATGGCTGATTTTAGTGCAAAGGTTGTTGACCTTAATACAAGTTTTTACGAACTCAAAAAGCTATCTAAGGCAAACAATACTGCCATTGCTGATATGGATAATAGGCTTAAACTTTGGAGCGAATACGAGCCATTAAAGAAATATATTTTCAAGTATAATGAGTTAAATTCTAAAGATAAAAAAGCTTTTATCACAAAGTATCGTGACAAGTTTAATCGTTATGATGAACTGCAAAAAGTATGGAAAGAAATTGAAGCCACCGAGGGTAAAGTTACACCTAAACAGTGGCAAAAAACACACTCTACACTCATTGATGATAACAAACTTTGCGAATGGAAAATGAAAGCCTTGAAAGAAGAAATCGGCACAGCAGAGCGAATACAAAAGTTGCTTGATGAAGAAGTTAAAGAGCAAAACCAAGCAAAAGATAAAAAGCGTGTAACGGAAAATGAGTTATAAAAACATACAAATATTGGGTAATTTAGCAATAGACTTTTTGTATAAATGCATGATATAATAGTTAAATCAAAACCACATCATTAAGATGTGAGATTATTTATATACACTTTAGCAGGCTTGAAATATAGCCTGCTATTTTTATATTGCAATGAATTTAAAAAAATGTCGAAAACTATTGACCGATTGGTCAATGTGTGTTATTATATTATTGACCAATCGGTCAAAAATATAATAAGGAGGTTTTTATGAAAGTAAAAGATCCGACATCAGAAACAGCTATAAAGCTAATCCAAAGTGCAACAGAGTTATTTAATGATTTTGGATATACTGGAACATCTATAAATGATATAGCAAAAAAATCTAAACTTTCAAAAGGTATACTGTACCATTATTTTCAAAGCAAAGATGATGTGTATTTGTTTTGTTTAAGCGAATGTATAAATAATTTTGTTGATTTTATGGAGAGAAATATATCAAAGATATCACTTAGTAAAGAAACAATGATTAGGGTTGTAGAGCTAAGATTTGTTTTTTTCGATGAAAATCCACAATATAAGAATTTGTTTCACAACATCATATCCGGTAAACCAACACACCTTTCAAAAGAAATATCAGAAATACGACAGGTTTTAACAGAAAATAATATTAGCTGGATTAAGTTAATTCTAACAGAAATTAATTTAGGTAAAGATGTATTAGAGAGTGATGTTAGTTTGTTTATTTCTATACTGCAAAATAGTTCAACATTTTTGCTGGACGCTGAAAGTGATAAGAAATACCGGCAAGATATGATAAATTCGATAGTTAGACTAACAATCATTTTTTTAAATGGATTAAGAGAGGATTTAATTTAAAGGAGATTTTTAATGAAATATATAATTACAATAGGTAGAGAACATGGAAGTGGTGGTAGAGAGATTGGTTATAAATTAGCCGAAGAATTTGGTATACCATTTTATGATAGCGAGCTTGTAAACAGAATTTGTAAAGAAAAAGGAATATCTGAAGAGTTTTTTTCTGAATATGATGAGAAAAAAGGCAGTTTGATTTATTCGCTGATTATGGATTTATATGCAAAAGAAGCTAACGTAATCGAAAATACTTCTTTAGAGCAAAAGTTATTCAATATTCAAAGAGATGTAATAAATGACATTGCAGATGAGGGTGCTTGCGTAATTGTTGGTAGATGTGCTGATCACATTTTGAAGGATAGAGAAAACACAATAAGTATTTTTATTTCAGCCGACACAGATAGTAAAATTCAGCGTGTTAGTACTAGGAATAAACTTAATGCACAAGATGCTAAAAAGAAAATGAAATTCACTGATAATAAGCGTAAAAATTACTACAACTATTATACAAGCAAAAAATGGGGTTCTTCATATTGTTATGATTTTTGTATTAAGAGTAACAAACTTGGGATAGAACAAACAGTTTCTACGTTAAAAAATATGATTGATTTTTTGGAAAGAGGATAAAATGGAAATTTTGATTGGAATATTAAAAATTATATTAGCTATTGTGCTTGCAACAATAGTTGGAAAAGGTGTTGCAAAATTAAAACTACCTGCAATTTTAGGATGGTTAATTACAGGTATGATTATCGGACCTTATGCTTTTGGGCTGTTAGATAATGAATTGTTAAATGCGCAATGGTATAAAAATATTAGCCACTTTTTTGAATGTGCAGTAGGGTTGATGTTTGCAAAAGAACTGATATTTAAAAAGCTAAAAGCATACGGAAAGCAAATTGTCACAATAACAATATTTGAGTCTGTGGGAACGTTTGTTGTAGTTTCAGCAGTGTTCGCTGTCGTGTGTCATATTTTAAATATGCCACTATACTTATCAATAATATTTGGTGGAATTGCACTTGCCACTGCACCAGCACCAGCACTTTCAATCGTCAGTGGATTTAAAACAAAAGGTCCTATCACCAATTCTCTTATTCCTATTGCAATGATTGATGATGTAGTTGCAATTATAGTATTTTTTACGGTAAATTCTTACATAGCTTCATTAGGATCTACTGAATCTGGATCTATAATAGGAGTTATATTGGTTTCTGTCGCACTACCAATCGTTTTAGGAGCTACTATAGGATTTGTTATCTCACTTGTTTTAAAAAGAGATTTAAAGAAAAATCAGATTATGTTTGCAACAATAACATCCCTAGTCGCAACTTTTGCAATTTCATATTTTATTGATAATTTTATTTTACCCGAACCATCTTTAAATTATATGTTTGTGGGTATGGCTGCATTTACAACTGTTGCAAATTTAATTTCTGAGCATAAGATGGAGCAAGTTGTAAACAGCTGTACACCGATTGTTGGAATAGGTTTTATTATAATGATAATGAATCTAGGAGCACCTCTTGATTATCGTCTTATATTAAGTGCAGGTTCGCTTACAGCTATTTATATTTTAAGCAGAGCTTTCGGAAAATATTTTAGCACTTATTTAGGTGCCAAGGTTTCAAAAGCAGATGATAATGTGAAAAAATATTTAGGGTTTGTACTTTTACCTCATTCTGGAGTATCTCTTGTGTTTACTGGTATGGCTGTTACAACTCTTAATACTTTTGATAGCGAATCTGCTGTAATTATTCAAGGTACAATCGCAGCCGCTGCTGTTATCAATGAAGTCTTTGCCGTAATTTTAGCGAAAAAAGGGTTTGACTGGGGTGGAGAAATCGGAACTAAAAAGTAATTAACGCAGTATTAGTTTTAGAAATTTATAAAATAATTTATATCGTTCATTATGAGCATTTGACGAAACGCAAAATACAAAAAATTGAATAGCAACCCTAATATGACGGATCAAAAATGATTCGTCATATTTTTTTACCCAAAAATAAAAATGGAGGAAATAAAGATGTTAAAAAATTACAAGAGTTTTGAACTATTGGAGCAGTATTTAAGCTACCTCACAGTTATTAAAGGTCGCTCTATCAACACCGTTATCGAGTATCGCACAGATGTGCTGATGTTCTTTGAATTTCTTTGTAATAAGCGAAATATGGAGCGTGAAAAGTATGATTTAAGTATGATAGATAATGAGTTTGTGAACAGCATTACCCTTAATGATATGTATGCTTTTATCTCCCATTGCCAAACTGAAAGCAAGGCAAGCGCTGGCACAAGGGCAAGAAAAATCGTATCTATCCGTCAATTTTGGAAGTATCTAAAAAATAAGGCTCGTGTCATTGATAACAATGTCGCAGAGGATTTAGAAACACCCAAAATCCCTAAACGCATACCCAAGTATCTAACTCTTGAAGAAAGCGTTAGGCTACTCATTGCAAGTGAGTTTTCAGCGAGAAACCATTGTATCATCACGATATTTCTTAATTGTGCGTTAAGGCTGTCAGAACTCACAAGCCTTGATGTAGGGCAAGTATCGTCAGATACATTGCAAGTTATCGGCAAAGGTAATAAGGAACGTAAGATATTTCTAACCAGTGCCACGAAAAAGGCACTTGAAAATTGGTTAAAGGAGCGTGAGCATATAGACAATGCCACCACTGCCCTTTTCATCACAAAGCAAGGGCAACGAATGACAGGGCGAAGCGTTCAAGATGTGGTTAAAAGGTGCATTAAACTAGCCAATTTAGACCACAAAAACATATCGGTACACAAATTAAGACACACAGCAGCCACCTTGATGTACCAGTATGGCAAGGTAGATATTCGCTCATTACAACAGATTTTAGGACACGAAAGCATTGCTACAATCGAGATTTACACGCATATTGACGAAAGTCAATTAAGAACTGCTGTAAACTCTAACCCTTTATCGGGAATGTATGGCAATGTTATGAAAGGATAAGACAATGGCAACCAATAAAAAATATTACTTCCTCAAATTTAAAGAGGATTTTTTCAGAGATGAAACAATTATTTTACTTGAAGATATTAAAGACGGATTTTTGTTTTCAAATATCTTGCTTAAAATGTATCTTCTATCCCTCAAACACGAGGGGCAATTACTGTTATCACAAGGAGTAGCCTATACTCCACAAATGATAGCAACACTCACTAACCACCAAGTAGGCACAGTGGAACGAGCCTTGCAGATATTTATGCAATTAAGGCTTGTTGAGGAGCTGACAGACGGAACTTTGTTTATGACTAACATTCAATCTCTTATTGGCAAGTCATCAACAGAAGCCGAGCGAAAACAGAATGAACGAGCAAAACTCAAGGAAAATAGCCTACTTCCAAGTGCTAAGGGTGGACAAATGTCCGAACTTTGTCCGAAAGTGTCCCCAAATCGTCCACCAGAGTATAGAGATAAGAGTATAGAGATTAGAGATAAGAGTATAGAGAGTGAGAGTAAAGAGGACACACCCACCCACTTTTTAGGCAAATATCAAAATATTTCTCTATCTGAAACTGAACTTGAACAGCTTAAAACAGAGCTTCCCTCACTCTATCAATCCTATATCGAGAAATTAAGTGAATATATGGCAAGCACTGGCAAGACCTACAACAGCCACATTGCCACCATACGCAAATGGGCAAAGGAAGATAGCGAAAAGAACACTAAGACCAACAACGCACCACGCAATTATGATTATGACGGAACTAAGAGCCTATAAACGAAAGGAAGAACAAAGATGATGAATACCATTAAGAACATAGCCAAAACAGCAGAGAGAGCCATTAACGAGCCGACAGACTACTTAAACGAGGTTGACAACCTAATGTATTGTGGTAAATGCCACACACCCAAGCAGAAACGCTTTGATAAGCCTTTTCTTGATGAAATAGATACAGTGCCTATCCCTTGCCATTGCAGAGCCTTAGAACTGGAGCAAGAGCGTGAGGAACGAGAGCAAATGGAACACTTCCAAAAAGTTAAGGAGCTTCGAGAACGAGGATTAAAAGACAAGAAGATGTTAGAGTGGAATTTTAAAAACGATACCACAAACAGCAAGCAGATTGATGTTGCAAAGCGATATGTCGATAACTTCGACAAGGCTAAGGCTGAAAACACTGGTTTGTTATTGTGGGGAGATGTTGGAACTGGCAAATCCTTTGTTGCTGGCTGTATTGCAAATGCACTCATTGAAAAAGAAATCCCAGTTGTAATGACAAACTTTGCAATTATCCTTGCTGATATGATGAACTTGAAAATTGACAAGAACGAGTATATCAAGGGCTTAAACAGAAACAGCCTACTCATCATTGATGATTTTGGTATGGAACGTGACACTCCTTTTGCCTTAGAACAGATTTACAACATCATAGACAGCCGATACACAGCTTCTAAGCCTTTAATCGTGACAACTAACCTAAACCACGCAGAAATGCTTAAAACGGATATACAGACCGATTATAGACGCATATATGACCGAGTGTTAGAGATGTGTGTGCCTATCTACTTCGAGGGCGAGAGCAAACGCACCCAAAACGCAAAACAGAAACTTGAAAAATTAAAAGAAATCTTAGGCTAATGGCTTTTACCCCCTTAAAAAATCAGTAGAAGCCATTTTTTTATGCCATTATTTAGAAAAGGAGCAGACTATGGAAAACAATTTAAACGAAAATAATGCAGTAGAAACCACTACCCCACAAGGAACATTTACTCACAAGATAGGCAATACAACCTATGTTGTAGGTGTTCACTTTAGCAAGACAAGTAAAGAAACTATTGATGATAAGATGAAAAGGCTTATTTTAAGCGATTTAGAGCATATCAAACCTTGAAATATTTCCTGTAATAAAAAAGTTCTTCTTGATCTTTTTTATATTTCAGTAGAGCATCAATTTTCTCATCCTCAAATACAATCGATATTTCGGAATTATTTGGCAAACCATCTAAAGCCTTAATTGATTTCACATGAACTGCCAATTCTTCCTTTTTAATAATATCTCTATTATCAAAAAAAGCTTTTCTCAAAGCATCAAAATCTTCCTTTTTGGTCACAGCAAGGACAATTTTATTGTTTTCCTCTTTTTTCTCAAGAAATTTACAAGCTTCTTCAAAAGAATTAAAAGTATAACCAACGAAAACTTTCTTTCCATTTTTACCGTTCCCCATTTCCAATGTTGCTATCTTTGATTCTTCCTTTGATTCTTCTATCAATTGTGCCTCCTTTTTGTTTTTTATTTTTTAAAATAAACTGCTTTTTTATAACTTTTTTAAGCTAAAAATGCAAGATATGGCAAAAAAAGAGAAGAAATCATTTCTTCTCTTTTTTTGCCCCCATGATATCTTCATCATTTTCCTTAAAGCCGAATTGATAATTAAAGATATCTGATTTTATCGGCCCAATCAATTGCATATAAGCTTCACAAAGAAAATATTTTAAAGCTATTTTTACCCTTCCATCTTTTTCTAATCTCCTCACAGAAACAAAAATTGGATAAGCTTTCAAAATACCAAAAGTTGATTTTTTTGTGGCGCGCTTTGCATAATCGTGATCTTCTGCAAGTTTCAAAGTTTCATCAAACCCTAATATTTCCTGATGAATTCTTTTATCAATAAAAATACAACAGCCAGGAATATGAGGAACTATTTTGCAGGAAACTTTTATATATAAATTTGCTGCCTTATGAAAAATCCTATCTATTTTTCTTTCTGAAATCGGACGGATAACACATGTAGCAATCCCTAAATTTCTGGATTTAAATTCAATCAAGCATTTTTGCAAAAAATCTCTTGTCGGAAGTATCACATCAGCATCGAAAAAAACTAAAATGTTTCCTCTCGCAGATGCAGCTCCATTATTCCGCCCTTGCGCTGGCAAACCTCCTTTTACAACCTTAGCCCCATAAGAAAGAGCTATTTCTTGAGTTTTATCTTTCGAATCATTGTCAGCAACGATTATTTCGAAATTAACTCCAGATTGCCTTTTTATAGACTCAAGAAGACAAGGCAGATCATTCTCTTCATTATATGTCGGTATTATAATACTCAATAGATTGTCCTGAGAATTTTCTGATAAAATCCCTATTTTCTCCATATTATTTTTCGTTTTCTTATAATACATTTTTTCTTTCTCTAATTCAAATAAAAAACCGCAGATTTTGCCTGCGGCTTTTATATTTTATCTTGTCATCATGCTCATAAATATTCCTTCCCGATAAGGGATAACTCCTTCTTCCACCGGAGAAATATCATAAACTGTAATAATAGAGTTTATTGAGCGTCCTTTGATATTGTTGTATTCTGCTGGAAATTCAAAATCTTTTTCAAATAGAGCCGGATCGGGTAAATCGCTGACATTAAAAGTTTGTTTTTCGAGCAATTTGATAGTTTGAAGTTCCTTTTCGCCTTCTTTTCTTGGCAGCGTCATATACAAAGAGAAATTAAACTTTAAATTTTCTACTTTGGCATCGGGCGCTATTTCAAAATTAGCGGCATACTTAAACTTTTCCTTTAGCTTGAGCATACCCACATTGCCAAGCGTGATTTTAGGTTCGGCAATCTTAACACTTGCCTGGACTACTTTTGTTTCGCAAATGACTTTGTCTTCAACAACCAAGGCTGCGCTAGCGCGTACAGTCGGCGTCTTTCTTAGCTGTGATACTGCCAAAGCATAAGAAAATGTGTAAACTTCCCTGCCTTCTTTCAACTTTGTTACAAGCTTGGGCAGATATTTTCCAGCATCGCCATCAAGCTTTAGAATCAACTCTATTTTTGTTTTTCCAGGATCGGAAAGCTTGAGGTTTTTGGCTGTAACATCAAAAAAGAATTCAACGCGCGTATTGGAGAGTTCGTTGTTTGCCACAGGTTTTCCCGCAGCAATACTGAATTCACCGCATTCGCAATCATTTTCCGCATATGCCCCAATCCCCATTGGTGACAGGAGCAAAAAGGCCACAATAACAATACAACATATTCTTTTCATCAATATGCCTCCCTTTCAAAGGATTTTTAAATTGCTAATTATTTATAATATAAAACTCTTTAAAAAGCAATTTACTTTTTCCAAAAAAATCATGGCAATACCTTACAAAAAAACCGCTAAAATTATAGCGGTTTTTAATTTTACTTATAAAATTCTTTACGAATTAATATTCTTTTGCTCGCTCTTGGCCATTTAAAACCCTTAACGCGCCATCACGCAAAGCTTCCATCTCTTTTTCACCCGGATAAACTGATATACCAATATTAAGCGCAGTCAAATCTCTTTTGATAGATTCAACTAACAATGTCCAATTAGCAACTCCGCCGGTCAAGATTATCTGATCTATTTTTTCTCCTTCAAAATCAGGAATCAGAGAACAAATAGCTCTAGAATTTCCGGCTATCATTTCATCAATTACATCTTTGCGATCTTTGCTGAATTCTGAATATTTTTTTGATAATTCCTCCAAATCTTTCACTCCCAAATGCGCGAATATCCCACCACCGCCCGATATTAAGTGCAAAAGCTCTTTTTCTGTTTTTTTCCCAGAAAAACAAAGTTTTATTAAGGCTTGAGCAGGTATAGCGCCGGATCTTTCTGGGGTCATCGGTCCTTCTCCAGCCACAGCATTAATAACATTTATTGCTCTGCCTTTTTTATGAGCTGCAAAAGACGACCCTCCTCCCAGATGTGCAATTATCAGATTCAGATCTTCATATTTCTTTCCAATACTTTTAGCATATTCGCGTCCTACGGCTTTTTGATTCAAAGCATGCCAGCCAGGATATCTTTTTATTTCAGGAATGCCTGTCAATTTATGCTTTTCCTCGATTTCATCAGTAGATACCGGATCGACTATAAAAACTCGATCGCTTATCCCAAAAATTTTTGAGATTTCAAAGACCAACGCCGCTCCAAGATTAGAGGCATGGACAGCTAAAGGTCGATTTTTTAATGTTTCTATAATCTTGGGAGTTACCAGATAAGTTCCAGAAACTACATCTGGCAAATTACCACCTCGCCCAACAACAGCATCAAGTTCTTTAATATTGTTATCAGATAAAATCTGCTTTATGGCATTAAGGCGAAAATCAAGTTGATCGAAAATATCTCCAGGCTTTGAAAAACGCGATTGAAAGTTTGGATCCTGGTTGTGATTGATTTTATGCTCAAAAATAAGATTTATATCTTCAAAGACAGCGATTTTTGTTGTTGTCGATCCGGGATTAATTACCAAAATTTTCATAAAAATGCACCTCCTTTTCAAAGGATTTTTAAATTGCTGATTACTTATAATATAAAATATGAAAAAATGCAATACAACCCCTTTAAATTTCGAGTTTTTTATACTATTGACAAAATTAATAAAGTATGATATAATTAAGTATAGAAAGAAACAAAGAAAGTCCATTAAAAAGGAGGCAAAAAAAATGACCGTAAAGAATACAATATTAAAAGTTTTATTCGATAATGGAATGACTTTAGCGCGTGCGATGAAAGTGATGGAAAAAACTATTCAGAAAGTTCAGAAAGAACTTCCTGAATATGAGATTAAATGGGATAGAGCAGCAGAAGAATATCCAGGACCAGTTTACGCAATGATATTGATGATTGTAGAAGAAATAATAGCAGAGGATAATACTCCAGCTATCCCAAATTAAAAAAAGACTCCTAAAACAAACAGGAGTCTTTTTAATTTAAAAAAAATTATAGTTATAAAAAGGCTGCTTTCTATTTGAAAAGCAGCCAAATTATTTACATGAAGGTGTAACTGATTTGTCCATTGTCATCAATGCTGAATTTGTATATCCGCGGATCGCAGAATAAGGCGCTTAAAACAATTTGCTCAATTTTCCCATTATTCCAGACCTTATAAGATGGTTTATGATAATGGCCAGCAATGTTTGTAACCGGCAATCCATTTTGCGCCTTAATCACGATATTCTTGGGTTTAGGTCCGAGCATCCTGGTAAAAATCGGACAATGAGTAAAAATAACAGCTCGATTCATGCAATTGTTCGAAGCCCAATGCAATTCTTGGCGTAAATGATTCATCTCATTCAACGGCATTTTAGAAAAATAGCCTCGCGTACGTTCATCAGCCTGTGTTTCCAACATTAGAAAATAACAACCGCTTTGGATGAAAGATTCAGAAACAATTCTTGGATCAGCTATCAATGGGTCGTGATTTCCAGACATGATGTAATGCCGAATCTTGATTCCTTTTAGAATTTCTAAAGCCTTTTGTGGTGCTCCTTCGCTGTAATCTCCCAAGACTATAGCAAAATCTAGTGACTCGTCTTGATTAATTCTTTTGATAGTGTTTTCCAACCTCTCTTCCAATTTTTCTCCAGCTACGCCATTTTGGGTAGGAAAAAGTATCTTATCATACCCATTCATAAATACTTTAGGTCTACCTAAATGTATATCAGATATCACCGCAAATTTAGTACTCGTGGCTCACCTCCATTATTTGGTATAGTAAAAAACTGCTTTTATAATAGCATATTATTAATATTTTGTCAATATTATTATCTAACAAAAATCTTTATAAGTAGATCTTAAAACAACCAAAAAAGCCCTTAAATAATATTTAAATTATTTAAGGGCTTTTAATATCCTTAAAAATTCTTATGACCAAAATCTTTTAGATCCTTCTTTACTCCTTTTAAGAATTTACCGAACTGGCGGTCTTTTTCTTTTTTCTCTAGCTCGCTCATTTGATAAAATTCGGCTTCTTTTTTGAGGCTTATATAATTAGCATATTTTTCTTTATCAAGTTTTCCTTCTTTTACAGCTTTAGCAACTTGGCAACCAGGTTCTTGAGTGTGAGTGCAATCAGTATATTTGCATTGTTTGGCTAAAGCTGTTATTTCATCAAAAAAAGAATCGATTCCTTGGCCAACATCAGCCATTCCTACTTCGCGCATTCCAGGATTATCAATTACTATTCCCCCATTTTTTAAAAAATACATTTGTCGGCCGGTTGTTGTATGTTTTCCTCTGTCAGTAGTCAAACTAATCTCACCTGTTTTAATAATGTCTCCTCCTAACAATTTATTAATTAAAGATGATTTCCCCACTCCCGATGATCCAAGAAAGCAATAAGTTTTGCCTTTGGCTATATATTTTCTCAAATCATCAAGGCCTTTGTCGCCAGAAGCGCTGGTTAAAATTATATCAATGCCCAAAAATCTTTCTTTGATTCGCGATAATCTTTCATTCAAATCCTCTTGGCTAATAAGATCAATTTTATTTAAAATAATTGCCGGCTCTACTCTGCCATCTTGGGCAATGGCAAAATATCTTTCAAAACGATTAAGGTTATAATCTCGATCCACTGATTCAACCACAAAAGCAACATCAATGTTAGCGGCAATAATCTGAACATCACTTTTTTCCCCTACTCTGTTTTTATCGCCATGTTTTCTTTTGATTATTGTCAGCCTGGGCAATAATCCATTAATCACAGCTTGCTGACCGCCTAAATCAGTAATGACCACCCAATCGCCAACTGCCGGATAATCTTCCCTTGATTGCGCCTTAAACATCTGCTTGCCAGTTATTTTAGCCAGATATTCCCCTTTTTCATTTTTAACTTTATAAGCTCCTTTGAATTCTGCTATAACTCTAGCCACATCAAAATCGTCCCAGCCAAGCTGAGTCCTATTTAATTCAAAAAATTGATTGTATCCTAAATCCTGGATTTTTATTTCTTCTGCCATTTTAGTCAAATTAATTATAGCTTTCTAAAAATTTTTTAACCAGATCTTCTGTTTCTTCAAGATTTTTTACTTTCATTAAATTATCTCTTAATTCTTTAGCTCCGATAAATCCTTTGCAATAAGAATGGAAATGCTTTCTTATTATATTAAAATTTTTTTCATGGCTGAAAAAATCATCAAAAACTTTTGCGTGTTCAATCATAACATCTAATCTCTCTTTAATACATGGATTTTTTCCAGAAAACAACCAAGGATTTCCCAAAGCTCCCCGACCAACCATGATCCCATCAATGCCAGTTTCTTGAACTAATTTTTCAGCTTGAGCCAAAGTTTTAACATCGCCATTGCCAATAATCAAAGTTTCTGGGCAATATTTATTTCTTAATTCTAAGACCTTAGATACCAATTCCCAATGAGCTGGAGGACATGACAATTCCTGTCTAGCTCTGAAATGCACAGTAATCGCGGAAACATTTTCTTGCAAAATAACAGGAAGCCATTCTTTGATTTCATCTTTTCTATAACCAATACGAGTTTTTATTGATATTGGAAAATCAGGCGCGATTTTTTTAACTGCCCTAATTATTTCTTTTGCCAAATCAGGATTTTTTATTAAAGCTGCTCCGCCTCCATTTTTTTCTATATCTTTGTCAGGACATCCCATATTGATATCTATCCCGTCAAATCCAAGCTCTATCAATAACTGCGCAGCTTTTTGAAAATATAAAGGATTTGATCCAAAAATCTGAGCGACAATTGGATGCTGATTTTGATCAAATTTTAAAACTTCAAAACAATGTTCTTTGCCTTTAGAAAAAAGCCCTTCAGCTGAAATGAATTCAGTCCAAAAAACACTAGGCTTTCCATATTTTGCAAGCACAGTCCTAAATGGATAATCTGTCACGCCAGACATAGGAGCAACAGCCATAATGGGCTTATTTAGTTTTTTCCAAAAATCTTGGGGCATATTCTGATTTTCAGTCTACCAAAAAATCGCCCAAATGGCGACTTCTTGGTTTTAAAATTGGCCGCTTTAATTATCTAATTTTTTATACATAAAAGTATAATCGGATGTTTTCAAATATCCCTGGCTCTCATACCATTTTTTCAATTCGTCATTTTGGGCATTAACAAAAATAGAAGATTCTTTTATTCCTCGCCCTTTGATTATTTCCTCAGCTTTCTCAACAAGCATTTTTCCGATTCCTTGTTTACGATGCTCCTCGCGCACTGAAAGCCGCCAAATAAAGGCATTCCAACCATCTTCAACAACAAATACGCACCCGACAATTTTTTCATCGTCTATCGCCAAAAGTATGGATTCCGGATCGCGCTTTATTTTGTGTTCAAGATTTACCCTATCTTCCCAAATATCGTCATACAATCCTCCTTCTTGGAGTGTTTGCTTAACTTCTTCATAATCAGAGTCTTTATAGTATCGAATTGAGGCCATGATAGTTTTGATTATTTATACTATTTAATTCTACCAAAAATCGCCTTGCTGGCGATTCTTTTTTGGCTCAGAGCCGTGAGAGAACTTCGCACCATCCTTATGAACGGCTGGAAATCCTATGAACTGGACGCGGCCGTGGATATGCTGGACGGCAAGATGCCGTTAAACTATTAAGGGTTGCAAGTCGTCAAAATGCTCCGCCACGAATCGCCGTTCGATTGGATTGATTGATTCCCTCCGCTTTTTATGAGCTTCTGATATTTTTAAATCTTTTTGCCGATATAAAAGACATACCCATAATATTGCTTGTATTTTGAATACAATTCCGCCTCATACCTCATTTTTGCAATAAGATCTTCCGCGGTTTTATTTCCAGCATACTTTTCTAAAAGTGCTTTGCTTGCCGCTTCTCGCGGAATAAAATAATCCGTCCAGCATTTTTCAGGCAATGTAAACGCGGCAACAAGACAATAACCCGCTTTTTGCATTATTGAAATATTGTGCGGTATTGTGTTTATTTCAGGAACATTATCAGTCCACCACTTTTCAATTTCAGCAGGGCGTTCATTGGTAAACCATGACTCATATGTTAGGGAAACATAGCCATCTTTTTTAAGAAAATCTCTCCAGTAGTTCAGGCCTTTTTCAAAACCAATACCGGCAATAGCCCCTTCGGACCATATAAGATCAAATTCTTCTTTTTGAAATGACAAATTATCCATTGAACCGATAATGCCTTTTACTCTTTCCTGGAGATTTAATTTTTTGGCATTATCATTGAGGGTATTTATAAAGCCAGGGTAAAAATCCAGGCCAACAATATTCCCTGGAGTATTTTGCGCGAGAACCATTGTTTGCCCGCCAGTCCCACAACCCAAATCTAATATCTTTGAATTTTTATCAAGATTTTCAATAAAGCTTAGTGCCTTAACAGTCATTTCGGGACTACCTGGTCCCTGCCGTTCCAATCCTTCGTGCAATTCGCAGATTAAGTTTAAGTCGAATTCGTGTATTGATTTATTTTCGTCAGTCATAATGTTTTTTATTAATTTTATTTGTTAATCTTGTAGTGCAAATGAACGTATCCTCCCGGAAAAGTTTCTTCTTTGAGTTCGGTGAGCTTTACCTGTTTTGTAATATTGCTGAATAAATTTTCTGATTTTTCCCCCACGATAACAGGCAAAACAAGCAAGCTAATTTCGTCCACCAATCCCTGATTAAGCATGGCATTAGTTAAGCCTCGCCCCGAATCCACCAAAATGGTGCTTGTTTCATATTTGTCGGATAAAACATCAAAAGATTTCTTTAAATCCACCTGTTTCTCTCCGGCAACCACGAAATCATATTCTCTTTCCTTTAGATAATCCAAATAACTCTTATCAGTACTTTTCGAAACCAAAACGATTATATCCCGGCAATATTCCGATCGGCGGTAAAAATGTAATTTTCCTTTAAGAACAGCTTCTGAATCTACGACAACCCAATATGACAAGTCTTCGCTTTTTTGCGGTCTCTTAAAATCATTCTCTGTTTCCGGCGTTAATCCGCCAAACATTTCTATCGCGACCTTGGCAGTATTTGAACCGAATAGATAAAGGACTTTACCAAAACTGCCTACGATTTGATAATGCAAACCCATCACTTCCTGAGACGTTTCAAAGTTGATAAACGAGCCGTCTAAGCTGATCGTGTTCTGCATCACTACTTTTGTTTTTTTATTGTCAGCCATAGTTTTTATATGTTAATGGTTATTAACGCTGTCCAATATCATCTTCTGAACATCTATCCCGAATTGCGACAAAACGAAAAAGATAATTTGTTTCAATATGATATATGCGAGGATAAAAGCGATTACGATGATTAATTTTTTGACGCGAGGGCTCTGCCTGGAAAGAAACGGCAATTTAGCGGTCAAAAAAGCGTCCATCTTGTTAAAGAGTTTTCCCTTCAATAAGACGAGCAGTAAAATAAAAATTCCCATTCCGATAATGAAATAGAACGAGAAGCCTAGTTTGTAAAAAACAAAAAGCAAGATTGCGGATGTTATTATTTGTAAGTATGTTTTTGGGTTATTTTTCATATTACTATTTATTTTCTGTAAAAGTTCGGCCGTCGGGCGTGGTGCACTGGGGAGGGTTTGATTTCATTGGTTAATCCCATTTGACGGTCTGAACTATGCGATCCACGGTCGCATCAAGATCAAACGCTTCGCGCTCGCTGGTGCAGACCTGATTCTGTGCCTGGTCGTAGTTGCCGCAATTAGGATAACGAAGTACGAAACTGACTTCGATAAGTTTGCCGTTCTTGGGAGTGGTATAAGTATAACTGGAGTAAACGCTTCCGGCGACGCCTTCGTTTTTAACGTCAACGCAATAAATTCTATTATCAACTATTCTCTGCGTGGTTATTTCCATTAAACTGCTTTTCTCCTGCGGTGTTTCCGTGCAGGAATAAGTTCCTGATTGGATTTTGACTACTGGCGGCCACTCCTGAGTAAAAACATATTGGATGGTTAATTTCTCCGGGTATTGGAATGAAATGCCGTTGTCACTCGCAGTCTTCCAAAGATCATTATTTCCTCCTGGACACGAGACAAACTCGCACTTGGGTCCGGTACGGCCGACATATGAGCCGTCCGGACAGAGCTTGGCTTCCTGGGTGCAAGCAACCTGTCCTGAGCCAGCAGGACTGTTGAGTTGCCAAATGGAATAATTGAGATAGCCGGCAAAGCTGACCAAAAGAATATACGGAACCAAAAGCCAACCGGCCGGCCGAGAGATTTTGGCAAAGGCGATGATCGTGGCGAGAATGGCAAACCAAAGGAAAATAATCTCAATGAATGCCAAGCCAGGATTGTGCAGACCGAAAAATATAATCGACCAAAGAGTATTTAAAACCAGCTGAATCCCAAACAAAACCAACGCAATCTTAATCCCTTTCTTTTTATCCGCCGGAGCTTCAGCGTAGGAGGACCACACCAGGAACGCCGCAATGCCCATCAGAGCGAATAACGTTGTCCAGACCGGGCCAAATACCCACGCCGGAGGATTTAAGGCCGGTTTAACCAATCCTGCATACCAGCCGGCAATGGACGGCGTCGTGAACGCCGAGCCAATAATGCCGGCAAGCTCGGAAACGACGATGGCGATAATAAGCTTAAAAGTATTGTTTATTTTCATAATTTATAAAAATTACACAGTAAAACTTGATTTTGTTACACCTTTAGAAAAGATAGTTTTATAGACATCTAAATTAACAAAATTAGCCATTGTAAAATTCTGTCCGCGTAGTTCATTCAAGATCGTATATTTCCTAGTGTAGATTATATTTTTAATCATCGCGTAGATTAAAATACATCTCTCATAATCCCTTTGAAAGTCAAAGGGTTTTTGAGTCCTCATAATTTGGCCTGTGGCCTGCAATTTGCCATCGGAATCTTTCTTTTTCTGCTCCTCAAGAAATGTAATACAGTCCTCAGATGAACCTAACGAATGCATTTGCTTGCTTCCGGTAAGGCCAATGGCCATAGAGAATGAGGAGTTATAGAAACGGAGCGAATGTTTATAGGCGTTATACTCACCCCGATCAGAGAAATCTCTAGCAAAGCTCAATAATAAAAGCTTGATGTTCTCTAAATTTTTATTCCATTCCTCGTCCGTCAATTTTGATGGATAGATAAAATAAAAAATCCATCTCAACGCAAGAATCTCCATTTGTTTACCCTCTATTTCGGCTTTCATCTTCTCAACAAAAATTTCTGAGTGATCGTTTAATTCTGCAACCTTTTTGTAATTATTCCTAAAATCAGAAAAAGTAAGTGCTACCCATAAATCCCGATTGTCGCTTTCTGAGACAGCAAAAATTATCTCGAATAAAGTTTCAATCATTTGAAAATAAAGGAAATGTATTTCGGTACGCATAACCCGCCTGAAATCTTTATCAATCGTTTCTTCTGTGTTTTTTGTTAGGCTTGATTTGAGCTGATCGAAATCATCGTGGGAATTCTTCAAAAGCATTATTCTGTATAGCCAATAATCCGGATCGTACATCTGGTAGAATTCTTTTTGAAGACCATCTATATCGTTAATAGTAAAAGTTTTCATTTTTTAAAATTTTTAGTCTTTCTCTTGAATTCTTTTTGAATATCAAAAGAATTAATGGGTTTTCTGAAAAGAAAACATCCATTTTGGTTTTTTTTAGGAACAACATAATCAACCAGGCTTTTCCCGTCTGGTGTACCACAGTGAATCTGGTGGACAAATTCTTTTCCGTATTTCTGCTGATCATTGAAGTCACAGTAGTACAGATAATCGTCGGTGTTCAACTGAAATATATGCGAAGTTCCATGCCCAAAGAAATATACCTCCTTTATGTTTTTATCACTCATAATTTTTTCAATATCCTTAAAATTCGCATCTGGATAAAAAGAAAAATCCTGTCCTTTTGTTTTTAAGTATTTCACGAGTGATTCAATTTCGCTTTTAAGAAAGTTATGTTTGATCCATGCTTCCAGCTTAAACCAGTCAGATCGTCCCAAAACAACAACTGCTTCTGCTGGAACATTTTGTTTAAAGCCTTTCAAATATTTTCTTAAAAGATAATTTTGAATCGGGAAAAGTATTGCTGTTATAGGTGAAAGGAAGAATAGTAAAAAATCTTCTCGGAAATATATAATGCCATAGATGACCACAAAAAAGAGATGGGCAAAGACAACTGAAGGCCAGCCATGCCCTGTTGACAGCAGATATATTAAAGTCCCTACATACAAAAAGAATTGGATTAAACTGGTGTCCGTTCTTCTTAGAAATTTTTTGAGGTCATTCATACAATTTATGGAAAATATTATTCTAGTCCGCGTTTCATTAATTCAATTTCTTCATTTGTCCGTTTTTGTTCATAAGCAATCCTTTGATCTAAGTAGTCTTCATACTCCTTAACAAATTTCTTGACTCGTTTATCAGAATCATCTTTCAGGCCTTGAATTTCTTGTTTTTTTGCCTGATATGCCCTTACAAAACCATCTTCACCCGATACAACGCCAGTCTGGGATAAAAATCCGAATAAGTGGCCGCTAACCTCTTTGTATTCTTTTGTACCGGCATATTGCTGAATTAGAGCCTTAGTAACAACCCATAATGATTGCCCTCCTTTATACTTGCCAAGAATAGAAAAAATAACGTCTCTACCATCCTTAGTACCTTTTTTAATGAGATCGACCAGTGATTGCTCGAGTACCGAGCTAAATCCTGGAAATATTTCCTCAAAAAGATGACTGGCCTCCCATTTGAATAACCAATTATGTTTTTTCCCGCCATCTTCATACCAACTAAGTAATATAGGCACTAATATTTTTTCGTGTTGCCGTAATACCCCTCCGAGCTTATGAAAATTAAACGGAACGCCATCGTATCTATCCTTAATATCTCTTTTCCTTTTAGATTTTATCTCGACTCTTTTATGAAAGAAGCTGATAATTTTCTTTGGATACTTTTCGGCAATGGGTTTCAATATTTCTTCTGCCCGATAATCTATATCCGGAAGCAATAATAGACCTTCAAGAATCACATCAAATTCTTTTTCGTTAAGATCTGGAAAAATCGATGAGCCCTTAAACCATAAGTTATCAACCCACCATGTGTCTTTAAGTTTTGCCAACTCTTTTATAATCTCTAGAAAAACAGGCTTAAGATTTTTGTACTTAGGATAATGATGCAAAACTGATCGGAGGATATTATTTAAAGCACGAGTGTCTTTAATATCTTCTGCCTTTCTAATAATCTTATTAAAAAGGTTATCATCGATCTCGTCCACCACAACGAATATAAAAGCTAGGATATACAGATATTTTCCTCCATCTACCCATTTAGAAATTATTTCTTTGGCTTGTTGTTTCTCGTCGCTTTTCCAGATACCGGATAGCAAGCTGAGTAAAAAAGGTGCAAGCTCTGTTTCGTTTTTTTCGATCAAAAGTATTCCGAGATTTGGTTTTTTGCTGCCAAGTTCTAACAAAAACGTTTCAAAATATCCATAACTACCAGGCTCTGCAGCTGAATAATTTTTTACTACTTTCAAAATTTTTTGGCGCCATTCTTCAAAATTCTCCTCAGAAATACCGGAAACAAACTCGTTAATTTTTTGAGTACGAGTCTCTCTGTCCCTATTGAAATCATAATCTGGGTCAAGTCTTCCATCATATCCCACAAATACTCTAAACATACTGTAGGCGGAGTTTGATCGAATTGCTTCTTCAAGTTCATTTAATTTTTGAGGTGGCTCTTTTTTGAACCTCCTAACAAACCATATTTTTTGTTCTTCGATATCCTGAATTATTTCATTCTCTGCATTTGGTATAATTTCAAGATAAAAAGCTATAATATTATTTATATCTTCTAATACCATCTGTTCCATATCGTCACCGTAAACATGACTATGGGGAGTCTGGGTGGCTCCTCGTAAGACCTGGAGGATTTTTATTTTTTGACTCAAATCGTTAGAAAGTGGATAAGCTCTCTTGAGTAGCGAGATAGTACGACTACGTATTTTTTTAAGATTGTCAGAAACAATTAATGGACCGGAATGTAAAGTAAAAGTTTTATAGTCAGGCATTGACTGTCCTTCAAACGTCGGTTCGAGTAACTCCTTCGCTATTACAAACAAAATTTCAAGATTATTGCTTAGTCTTTTGTCGCTCCAGCCCTCCACTTCGTCCATTATTAAATTCTGTATTTTGTATTCTATCTGCTGTAAAACGAATAAATTATATTGCGACAAATGCTCAAATGTTTTTAAAATTTCGGACTGAATGGATTTATTACCGGTTTGATATAAACGCTCAAGCAATCCGATAATCTTTTTGGTTTCCAAATATTTAATTTTCCCCAGTATCTTTATGCATTGAATCAAAATATCTTCGTGAGATTTTCCATACAATTTCCCAAACCCCTTTAAACACGAAGCTTTCGCTTTCATTGGTTTTCTGCTCACAACCAATCGAACGGCCTTAAATGCTTTATCGGGAGTAATGTGGGCATACTCTTCAAGAAGTTCTAAATTATTAAAAATTTCATCGTTATTTTTTGACATAATGAAGTAGTTTATCCGCTTCTTTCTTTACATATTCAAAAACGACTGGGTGTCTGACATCGGCTAAGTTTTTATAGATTTGCAATTTCTGTTTATGTTCGGGAAATAGACTAAATAACTTATCAAGGTCAATTTTATTGATCGTTTCATACAGAATAAGCAATCCTACGTCCTGCTTAACCTCATCCTTTATTAACTTAAAAATGTAAGTGTCTTTATCTTTGTAAATTAATTGTTGCGCGTGCAAGCTTGATAAAATATCATTCATCTGGCCATCAGTTAGCTTTAGCATTTTTGCGATAGCTCTACGTTCAATTTTTGTCACCCTGCCAACCAGATAAATGATACTGGCAACAAGAAGTATTTCGTCTTTTAGTCCTACGGCGATATCTAATATTTCCTTTGGTAAATCTAAAAACTCATTTTTCTTCGCAAGATTTTTGATATGAATATAAAACTGATCGACGAAATCATTCTTACCGATCTTTAGTGGACGGAGGTTTGGAATACGGATATTATTGCTATTTGGTTTGTTTGTCTTATTTAGTATTTCAACGTTGACATTGCTGAAGTGATACCACCATATTTGAGAATCGCTTTGTTTTTCCGACTCTTCGATAATATTGGCCACCACAAATAAAATTGTTGGGAGATTTATTTCTTTACAAAATTCAATTAACTTACGAGAACTAGTGTAAGTACTATTTTCAATTTTTTTCTCATAACCCTTTAGTTGAAAGAAAACAACATTATTTAAGTATTTACCTCGCATTTTTACATTCGGTTCAGGTTCTCTTAAGCGCAGAAAGCCATCTGTATCGGGAGTATTATCTTTTATGCCGTGAAATTGCAAATCAAATTTATCTCCATGCTTGTTCATGAAGTAATCACCGATGATAGATACCGCCTTTTCGTCCAGTCGATTTTGTTTATTATATTTACTCATTTTTTACTCTTATAGATTTAAGGTATTGATTGCATAAAATTTTGTTTAACCTTAGCTTTGAATGCCAAATGAATTTGCGAATTTCATCTCATATTTTATGTTTTTGGTAATACGGGAAATTCGACAATTTTACCTAAACTATTTTTTATCATATCTCGACAACTTTTCGCAAAAACAGCGTCCTTTGACTCTTTTACATATTTTGCCACTCGGAAAAGGTCCATGGTTCTCACTAAGGTGCAATTTGACGACTTCGCTGTATTTATACACTTGGTCGTAAATTGTTCTGATCGTTCAGATGGCTTTGCAAGTCGAAAGCCATTCCCGAATAGAATGCCAGTTGCAGGATTTTCGACTTCCTCTTTTTGTAAATCTTCTTGGATATTTACTGCCAGTTGTCTAAATTTATCAATGTTTATTGCAGAAGTATCTTTGCCTTCGGCCTCGCCAATAAATCGATCTCCTTCTGGAGAAATAATAACGTGATCTAACTCAAGATTTCCATCATTGTAATTTTCGGCCTTATAACCCAAAATCTCCAGCGCGATAGTAATTGCATTTTCAAGTATTTTTCCTTTTTCAAAAAGTAAATCTCTTAACCTAATTTCCTCATCAACCTTTGTCAGTAGCTCATTCTTTTGCAAAATAAGTTTTTCAATTTCTTTCGTTTTCTTTTCAATGTCTTTTTGCAAAACCTGCTCTTGAACTAAATAGAAATCAGCCTCGTTGGTCCAATCTGGAGGCGGGGTTTTATCTCCACCCTTACGGAGAGCCTTGTCTATATCAACAAGTGCTTTAGCTAAAGATTTCCCAAATTGTGTTGCCTCTTTTGTCCAGTATTCTTTCTTTTCTTTGCCTTTACCTTTGTATTCGGTAAATTTTTCTTCGTTGTATTTTATAAAAGGCAAAACCACAAGATGCCCATTTTTTACTTTGTAAGTTGCGCCTAAAATTTTTGTTTTATCTTTACCAGTAAAAATTATTTGAGCTCCACTTAGGTTTTCTATATAGAGCTGGTATTCCAAATTTTTCTTAAACTTTCCATAAAAATCAGTAAATAATGAGTTCCCGGAAAATTCAATCTGCTTTCCGGAAGCAGATGTTAATATGCCGATGTTAATTGGTAGAAAATTATAATTGCTATACATTTCAGTATGAAAAGTATTTTGGCCTTTTCTTTCCGAAGATACGCTGCCTGCGAGCTGATATTCTTCTTCTTTAGCCAAAAGCACAAAAACATTTTTTCCTGCATTTAAATAATCCTCAATCTCTTTTCTCAAAAAAGAAATTTTTCGTTTATATGTTTTCGATGTAGAAACGTTATAACAGCCGCCATCACTTGTAGTAAAACTTACCCAATCTCCCCTCGGCGTAAATGAATCTGGAGAAATCAATAAAATATCAGCGTCCATTAAAGACAGCTCGTCATAAAAATCAACATAATTTTCATCAAATGTTGGTATCGTATATCCGATTGTGAATATTTGCTTTTCCATATTTGCCCCTACGTTTACTGTTTTATTTTCCTGATTTTGTTCGATTGCATTGTTTGCATAACATTTGGCAATTCTCTGCTACGGTTTTTCCGCCTTCGTGCCATGGTCTGATGTGATCGGCTTCCATATCTTCTATTCCAAAATATTCTTTACATTTTTTACAAATGCCTTTTTGCCTCTCATACGCTTCTCGTTTCATTTTGTCAGCAAAAGCACGGATATTCAAAAACTTTTCATTTCTAGTCAAAATATATTCGTAAATACCGGATTTTTTGGTTACATCCTCGTCTTGCATTAGCACAGTTATTTCCTTTTCAAGTTTTTTCGAATCAAATTTTTTATCTTTGAATTGGTTATACAAAACACCCCATGGAATATTGCTCATTTCTCGACGATAATTTTGGAAAACCTTTTGTGTCCATGCGATAACATCTTGAAAATATTGCCATAATTTATCAGCATTTTTGTCGTGCTGGTGTTTTGCCATATAATCTTCAATCTTTCCATCATTTATCCATGAAAGCGCAGTTTCTAAATACTCCTGTCGAATCGGTGAACCACTAACCAATTGCCCGCCATCGCTCGCTAACAGATACGCCGCACAATTTGATTTACTAAATTTCAATTTGGCGTCGGATAACCACGGCCCGGTATAAACTGCGTTGCGAATTTCTTGATCGGTCAATTTTTCTCCGGCTATATTAATGATTCTAAACCAATCTAATCGTTCTTTATCCGTGCCCTCACAGAAGTAAATCATTAATTCGTAATCTAGAATTTTGTCCTGTTCCTCTTTAGTTAAATTATGGAAAAAGCGGTCATTGAGCGAAAAATCACCATTCACATACTGCCCAATACTGATGGTGCGTTGCTGGCCGTCTAAAACTTCGTAGCCACCATCTTCTCTGATCATCCAATACATCACATTCAGCGGAAAGCTATTTTTGATAGTTTCAATAACCGCATTACGCTGTTTTTCTTTATAGACAAATTCGCGCTGATATTTCGGGCGTATATCAAGTTTGCCACCATAAGCCACCACGCCCTCCTCAGCACTGTCTTCATAGCCGACAATCACTTTCCGAATTGAAATTTTATGTAGATCAATTTTCATATTATTTTTTTAATTTAATCAAAATACGATTATATATTTTCCTGCCTTGTATTAAAGTAAAACATTTATAACCAATCCATCTTGCAGAATTAGCCACGCCAAGTATTTCAAATTGTTTAGGGTTATATTTGTCAATAAATGTAATTGGAACGCCCATTACACCCTTGTAATTCATTGGAATGTCAGAAACTTTATCAACGTTTATAACATCGTAATTGTCATACTTTGAAAATTCTTCTGGTGTGTATTTTTTATATAACACGAAATTTTCATGTCTTTTAGTGGTATCAAGATTTGTAAACCACAAAATTCTTCCCATGCTGAAATATTTCACACCATTTACAATTTTCTTTCTTGATTCTGTTGGAATGTCATAATCCATTGGAACCTGAAACCATTTTGTGCCACCGTTATCATAGCCAAGCCACAATTTATTATCTTTTACATAGCCAAAAGTTTCTTTATAGGTTATAGCATTCTGATCGCCAAGAATTAAAAACTTCTTCTTATACTCCATTAGCTGTGCGACATATTCACGGAATAAAGAAAACGGAGGATTGGTTACAACTATATCGGCTTGTTTTAGTAATTCTATACATTCATCACTTCGAAAATCGCCACTGCCTTTCAGGGGCGTAGCGGTGTTTTTGTCGCGTTTAAGCAAATATTTAACATCATCAAGATTTATCGCTCCGTCTTTGTCTGTATCCGGTACTTCCGTGATCTCGATTTTGAACGGTTGTTTTCCCTTTGATCCAGCCATTTGGAATAGTGGTAATTGACCTCCGACAATCGGTGAACCGCTGTAACTCGTAGTGATGAGCTTCTTTAATCCAAGAGCATTGAAGTTGGCCGCAAATTATTTAAAAAAGTTGCTCTCGTACGGATCATCGCAATTACAATAAACAACTTTTCCGCGGAATTGACTCTTGTAATGCTTCAGTTCTTTTTCAATATCAACAAGCTGGGTGTAAAACTCGTCTGTTTTTGCAGTCCTTGCCGAATGTAAGTTTTTGTTTAAGGATTTGGTTACCATATTTTATTTCAATAAATCATCAAGTTCACATGAAAGCAAGGCTGATTTATTCAATACAATTTGTTCTTTCGGATTCAAATTATCAGCCGTCATACGAATTAATTTAGTAGCGATAATATTTCCAAGCATTATTCTATTTGTCTTTTTGAAATACTTTTCGGTTTTTTCGTAAAACAAAGTAATGTACTGTTTTAGTTTATCACTCACCTGATCTTTCATATTGCCCTCAACCAACTGTACCAACTTCTCATTTACCTTTGTCGGTAAGTCACCATCGCGAAATTCAATCCAGTAATCGCTGATGCTATAGATAATCCGCACTGTTCTACCTTCTTCCGTTTTATACCAATAAACGAAAGAAAAATTATCGGAGTGAAAATCCTGGTGGATACCGATATTTTCAAGCTCAATCACCGTATTGATTTTATACTCATCAAGGAGTCGCAAATAACTTTCTCGCCAATTTTTAAGCCAATTTTTGATGAACGTCTTATCAACAAACAGCTGCTCCAAGTCCTGTTCAAGATTCCTATCGCTCACCTTATTCATCTGAAGCGTTAGTTTATCAAAAAGCGTACGCGGATCTTTTGCATCAATCCCCTTAGCAATAAGATAATCAAAATCAGGCACTATCTTTTTGCCCATATACCAAAGTAAGTCGTATATATCGCGGCCCTTCTCTTCATAAACAGCGTCTCCGACACCGCGAGTTCCGCGCAGAAAAATCGCAGCTAATTTACTCGCCATAAGAGCAGACATATTGTAGGTTATAATGACAAACGACAGCTGATCGCGATTTATCGGTCGGCGTTCGGTAACCGTCTTGGGTGCAACAAAATGATTGAGGTCAATTTTTACATGCACCTGTTTTGACGGGTGGCCGAAACTGAGTTCCTCCCCCACATGGAATTTAAGCAATAAACCCCGGCCAGTAGTAATCTTTGCAGTCATAAAATCAGAACCTGCACCGTAGGTATTGAGAAAATGTTCCTCTATTTCTTTTTTTAATTCTTCTAGAAACTTTTCAGTTACAGCATGGGAGACTTCAAAATCAAGATCGACTGACATACGATCGAGCCCGTGTATAATGCGCAAGGCCGAACCACCATACATAATCCAACTGCCATATTCAGGATGGTGATAAATAAAATTAAGAACGTAATACTGCAATTCTTCTTTGAGCGCATTACGTCGTGTTTCCGCATCAAGACCGCCGTAAGTGGCAAGGTCTTCGAGTTTTCTTTTTAGAATTGTGGTTATCTGCTCACTCATGAAAATAATTTTTAATTATTGAATAAAATTTTTCCTGTTCCTCTTTGTTCATTTCATCAATATCTATCCGTAATTCCTCAACTAATGATTTAATGTTTTCTAAAGATACGCTGCGAAACTGATTGGTCCTAAAGTATAAAAGATCAAAAAGTGCCTTTGAAGGTGAGGCGATGAAAAAATCAAATTTGTTTTTTGTCAGAGTAAAATCAGTATAAAGTTCTTTCTTGATTGACTGATATGCAAAATTGCCAGCTTTAGTTCGGTATTCTCTTGTCACTTTTGGCGTGACAGATGTAACCGAATGAATCGCCTCGGTAGTAAGATTATAATACTGGAGAGCTGCCCAAGAACTCACATATGATGGCGTACGAATTATGTTTGCGAGATAAAAGGAATAAGAAATATCGTTCTTGTTTTTCTCAAAAAAATCAGCCGAAACGTAGGTTCCTCTTTTTAGCTGTATAATTTCTTTGAACTTTAAAAACCGGCTAATATAGGTGTTAACTGTTGAGTCTTTAAGCCCTAGCTGTTTTCCAAGCTGAAAAACAGTATTTTTACCGAAGTAGGGCAACGATTTTAACTGTTCTAAAAGGTTTTTTTTGCTTTTCATATATTTGACACTATTGTATCATATGTGAAACAATAAAGTCAATATAGGGCAAATTTAGTGAATAGCGGGCATAAAAGGGCTTGAATTCACTAAAACCCCATAATTTTATAGGTATGGATATGCAATACGAAGAAACGCCAAAAGAATATAAAGATAAATTCCTCATCATTTTCGTGGGTGAATTTTGGTCCGATGATCCGATTTATAAAACTTGGATTGAGGGCCGGATTGAATTTCGAAGATGGGAAGACGATCATGGCAACGATCAAATCCGTTACTGCACCGAGAAGAATGAGAAGTGGTTTGAATTTGAGAAAAAATATAACTGTAAATGGTTGACCGCAAATGAACTTGAAGAACTTAAAAAACTGGTAAAAGAAAAATTTCGCAGAAAGCCTGAATCGCATAAATAAAAATAATTCCTGTCAATTTCTTGTCAGCTTTTGTCAGATTAATTTATCCACATAGGGCCCTATTGACGGCGGCCTTTACGGTCCGCTATTATAAAAACATAGGATAGGAGTTTGCCTGACGGCGTTCCGATTTATCGGAACTAAGTGAGACGGGGCTACGACTTCTGTCATCAAGCACTACGTGTTTTTTGCTTGATGATGTGAAGTGGTAGCCCTTTTTTGTTTTTTAAGTCAAAATAATTTTCCCTCTGAGGTTAAGTGCCTCGATACGTGAGCTTAGAAGTTGAATAGAAAGATAAAGGCTAGTCCCAGCGGGGCCAGCCTTTTATGTTGCCCCAAGAAGCAGTCCAACAATTTAAAGAATTATACGAAAAACGCTACGGCGTAAAACTTTCCGATGAGGAAGCTTCTTTGCGCGCCAACAATCTTTTCAAGCTCTACAAAATCACCTACATAGGTGAGCCCTCGATAAAAGACTTTAATGAAAAAGTTGTGAAAAGCCATGACCTCAAACCAAACCACAATTAGCGAAATCCAATTCTATCCGATTAAACCCAAGGACGGCCTCCTCGGGTTTGTTTCGTTTGTCCTGGATGGAAAGTTCTGGATGGGATCGGTAGCGGTGTTCAGCAGACCCAATGGCGGCTACCGGTTGGTCTATCCGACTCGCAAAGTAGCCAACCAAAACATCAATATCTTCCACCCGATTACGCACGAAGCCGGCCAACAGGTCGAAGCGGCCGTTAATGAAAAAGTATCTGAAATATTTAATGAAAATTATGAACCAGAACAACCAACCCAAAACACATGGTAAAAGCTTAAATTTCTTTCCGGCGCCACACCAGGTTTTTGACGATAAGAAGTTCAAAGATTCATTAAGTCATACCGAGAGAGACTTTTTCATGACGCTTTGCCATTTATCGAACAGGGTCGGCAAGACAGATGGCTGGTTCGGTCACTGCGATAGAACATTCACGGATCGCAAAGGAAAACAATGGGGTTTTGAAAATTATGGTTTCAGCAGATCGACTTGCAGGCGCGTGAGGAAAAAGCTAACCGATCTGGGGCTTATCGAAACGAAACCGGGTACGGCCGAACGCGGACACTGGGCCGGAACGATGTATCGCATCAATCCTCAGCTGCTGAAAAATACGGGGGTTCACAATGAAGCACGGCCAGGCACCATAGAGAACCTTGGCCCGGGACCACCATGAAGCATTAAGTAATAAGGAGTGATTAATAAAAAATAATCAATAAAGCTTAAATAAAGCAAGCAAGCTTACAAAATATGAATCAACAACTAACAACTTCGAAGATGCCGACAGAAACCGAACAGCAATACACGGCCTGGCTTTTATATTGCGAAGCCGGCAGTCTTCAGAAGACATTAAACCTCTGGGACAAGGTTGGGCAAAGTGTGGGTGAAATGGGGGTGGAATTTGCCGGACGCCTTGGTAAAAAACCAAGCGACACAACGCTCGAAAGATGGTCAAAAAAGTACCACTGGGTTGAAAGACGGGAGTTTAAACTAAAAGAAGACCTTGAGATTTTATTGGAAAAAACCAGAAAAATAATCAGATATAAAAAACACAGAATCGCCGAAACGTTCGAAAGGATTATCAATAAACGGATCAAGCAATTAAAAGACGGCGAAATGGTAACCACTCTCGATCTTAAGCAGGCCTGGGAGATGCTTCAGGTCGAAATAGGCAAACCGACAAGTAGAGCCGAACTGAAGTCGGAACCGGAACAAAGATTACTAACGCCAGAAGAAAAAGAACACGGGAAAAAACTTCACGAAGCCGTAAAATGGTACCTAAAGCAACAGCGCAAAAATTCTTGACTTACTGAAACCTTGGGCCCATGTTGTGTGTTGAAAGGTCGAAATCAACATAATTAACGAATTAATGAACAAAACTATGACTACAAACACCAAAATTACAGACGTAATCGCCAGCGTAGCGGTCTTTGGAACGGACTACGAGACTTACTGCCTCTCAACACATAAAGCACCGCGTGGGGCCAATTTGCCAACCATGGATTTATTCCAAAAACTAACATGACGCAAGAAGCATTACCGAGAATCAAATACTTTCTCTACGCCAGAAAGTCATCGGAGCAGGAAGATCGACAGGTGCTTTCGATCGGCTCGCAGGAAAGTGAATTAAAATCGCTTGCCCAAAAAGAACATCTGGACATGGCTGAAGTACTTGAAGAATCTTATTCGGCTAAAGCGCCGGGCCGAGAGATTTTCAATGCTGTAATAAAAAGGATTGAGAACGGTGAAGCCAATGGCATTCTCGCCTGGCATCCGAACAGGCTATCAAGAAATTCCGTGGACACCGGCTACCTGATTTATTTGATGGACCAAAATAAACTTTTGGAAATCCGCACACCGGGCCAGACTTTCAAAAATACTCCCAACGACAAATTTCTTCTTAACCTTTTATGCAGCCAGGCTAAGTTGGAAAACGACAACAAGGGAGTCGACGTAAAGCGTGGACTGCGTCGCAAAGCGGAGCTGGGCTGGCATCCTGGGCCGGCACCGATCGGTTACCTCAACACCCCGAATAAAGAAAAGGGGTTCAGAACTATTCGCAAAGACCCGAAAATATTTCCGATAATCCGCAAGATGTTCGATCTGATATTAAGCGGGAGTTATACCGCGCCAAGAGTCCATGAAATCGCGGTTAATCAGTGGGGCTTGAAAAAGCTTGCCAGAAGCGGATTTTACCGCACACTTTATAATCCCTTTTATTATGGCTGGTTCGAATGGCCCAGGGGAAGCGGAAACTGGCACAAAGGAAAACACGAACCGATGATTACGCGCGATGAGTTTGACCGCGTCCAGAAACTTCTCCACCCGGGCAACAAACCAAAGCCTGAAGAACACGTCTTCGCTTTCACCGGCATGATCCGCTGTGCCGAATGCGGTTGCATGATTACGGCCGAAAATAAAGTTAAAAGAAACAAACAGGGCGGTGAACATCACTACACTTATTACCGCTGCACCAAACGCCGGGGTCCGTGCAGCCAAAAATACATCGAAGTGAAAGAACTGGAAAAACAGATCGCCAAAACTCTGGCCGACATAAAAGTCCCGCCGGAATTTCACGACTGGGCCATGCTGTGGCTAAAAAATGAAAACTCCAGGGAATCAACGGACCGAAACACTATCCTGAACAATCTGCAGAAGAATTACGAGACGTGCGTCAGAAAACTGGATGCGATTATAGACATGCGCGCTTCGGGAGAAATCACTGAAGATGAATTTACCAAAAAGAAAACGGAAGTCAGCAAAGAAAAAATCAGACTGCATGAACTTCTAAACGATACCGACAACCGTATAGACAGCTGGCTTGAAGTGGCAGACCGCGTCATCAGATTCTCCGAAGATGCCAAGGAAGCATTCGAAAACAAAGGATTGCAGGCCAAAAAGCTGATCCTGTCCGCGCTCGGTTCGAACCTCCTGTTAAAAGGCAAAATACTCGAAATTGACGTACAAAATGCGCTTCTGCCCATGCAATTCGTCTCACGCCCGGAAAAAACAAAAACCGGTGCGTTCGAACCGCCTAAAATAGGCATAAATAAAGAGAAAAGCAGAGCTTTTGGCTCTGCAAATCCCACATGGCTCCCGAATTAAAACCTTCGCAAACTTTTGAAATCATTTTGCCAAATTTGATACACAAATCCAAAAAGCGGAATCTGACATAACCGCCTCGCTTCGCTCGGCGGAACGCTCGGGCGTGGCGGAATTCCTCCCCCCAACCCCCTCCTTCCGCCACGCCCTCGCTTGGGCTTCGCAAAAAATTTTCGGCGGCTACGAATTGAAAAAATCCCAAAATAGTGCTATCCTTAATTTGTGAGCAAAGAAAGAATTGTCTCATAACTCTATACTATCAAACTTTGGATACTATGGCAACAATATCACAAAATATAAAACGAATACGAACAAAACAAGGATTGACGCAAGACGACTTGGCGAAGAAAGCGGACATCAAATATTCTACCCTTACTAAAATTGAGGGTGGTGTTGTCACAAAACCAAGCGTTCAAACAATCCAAAAAATCGCCAAGTCGTTAGGCGTTTCTATTGAGGAATTATTAAAATAATTTTTATAAAAATATGAACAAAGAAAACATCAAAAATGCAATTTCAAAACGAAAGTTTTCACTTTTGATAATTATTGTTCTGCTAGTAATTATTGGCGTTCTATTTGGTCAAAAACAGAATTATAAATTTACGCTACTTTACCAGTATCAAGCTATCCCCGATATTGAATTAATAAACACCTTGGTCACAACGCAAGGCGGTTTGTCTGGCGAAGTTAGAGGTTTTGTTAAATTTGATAATATAGCAGACCAGCCGAAAAATTTACGACAGTACTACATTATCAAATCACTTAATAAATTTGACGGAAATTCGCGCCAATACTTTTCATTGGAAGAAATTATCAAAATGCAATATCTCGCTCCCAGAAGTTTGGGGCTTTCGGAATTAGTTGAGGTGAGCGAAACTGGCAACACAATAACGCTAGAAGATGAGAGCGGGAATAAATTTTTCATTGATAAATCAACAAAAGCAGTTTCAATGAAAGATGCAACTGGCGATAGCACAACCTTGATTACAAGTGATAACGCCTATGGAGATTTTATTAAAAAGTGGTTAAAATAATAAATAATTTTTAATAACTATGGACAAGAAAAATATTACAATCGTTATACTGCTAATTGCTCTCGGAGTGACAATCTATTTTGCTTTTCAAAATAATCAAGTTTCTCAACAGAAAAGTTCCGTTACAAACGCAATTCCGCCTAGTCAGGAATTAAAAACAGCTTACGAAGAATCCTCACAACGCTCTGCAATGGCAGATATTGCGGAGCTTTCCTGTTTCCCGACAAGTCGTTTTGATTGTGGCGGTGGAAGTTGCACGCCAGTCGCTCCCGCCACTTACTTTTTTGTTGATTATGGAACAGAAAGCGGAACATATTTTAGGTGCGACGCCAAAGGTTGCGACCCATATCCTGTTGAAGTAAATCAATCTGGAGAATTCACACAATTTATTCCGTCGCAAGGTCAAGCAATGATATTTAAGGTCGCAACTGGCGATGTTTTGGGCAATAAAGGTGAGTTCGTTGATATTGCGACACTTGGAACGGGAGCAATAGTTTCTACCGGCAAGTGCGAATTCAAAAAATAATTTGTCATCAACAATGGATAATGTCGGTTTTCAAATTATAGTCATTCTTCTAACTGCTTTTGGCGGCGGTTTCTTTGGGGCGTATTTTCAATCTCGCTTCCAACATCAAAAAGAATTGAAAACCGACATTCACGAATTGAAGCGTGCAAGGTATGGGGCAATTTTGATACAAATGCTAACCGTTCTTGACCCAGAGAGGGGTTTAGAAAAAACCAAAAAATTCCGCCCGGATTTTAAGGATATTGAAGATGTCAAAGATGAACTAAAAACTGAAATGTTAAACGCTATTCTTTTTGCTAATGATGAAGTCATAAAATCAATGGCGGAATTTTCTAAAAATCCCAATCACGAAAATTACATAAAGTCCGCCGCCGCTATGCGGCGCGATTTGTGGGGAACGAGAACAGATATTGACGAGAAAACTCTAGGGATTTTTGGTAAGATTTAATAGCCGCCGAAAATTTTTTGCGAAGCCCAAGCGAGGGCGTGGCGGAAGGAGGGGGTTGGGGGGAGGAATTCCGCCACGCCCGAGCGTTCCGCCGAGCGAAGCGAGG